>Ga0137423_1000222_pt1 | contig 17503 bp, 23 predicted proteins | sample EasRivERMZT600_2_FD_102326 | JGI IMG/M metagenome (GOLD analysis project Ga0137423, IMG submission 102326) | Soil microbial communities from meander-bound floodplain in the East River, Colorado, USA - East River MetaG ERMZT600_2 | ecosystem: Environmental > Terrestrial > Soil > Floodplain ...
AGAAGGTCACATTGAAAGTCTCAATTCTGTTGGTGTCGCCCCAATTTAGATCAATTGGATCAATAGAAATTGGAAAAATACCAGAGAACAGATAGGAACGAATAGGCCGACCGTCTTTGGAAAACTGAGTTACTTCAGCTGTAGATTTATAGCTTGTAGGCCAGATTTCTGGATCAAGTCTGTTTGAAATAAGAGCATTCATCATATTTGACCATTTTTCTAGCATAGCGCGCACAGCAAAGTCTTCATCGTTCAGAATGCTACATTGCCAGTCCATATACTGACGCTCGCCAGAATACTTGATAACCGCTCCAAAATAAGGAACAGGGGCTTGCCCAACAATCCATCCAGGCATAGAAGCTGCTTGAACGAAAAACTTTATCCGATCTTTAGTAACAGAATTTAAGGCAGCATTGGGGAACAGATTTACCTCAAACTGCGAGGGTCTAGTACCACCATAAATCAAACCGTGTGAGCGGAAACTGTTGATATTAAAAGCCAAGTTATATTACTCCTTTAGAGAAATGTTCCATTATCCTTATTTATATCGCTTATCTGAAGCTACCGATAATTTCTTGGAATGAGGTTCCAGTTCTGGTAGCTACGAAATATAGCTGGATAAAGTCAATCGCTCGCTCTGGTTTGACATAAATGTCTGCAACCATCGTATGGCTATCAATAACTTCAGGTGTGTTGTTTGTTTCATCACAAACAACCAAGAAGTCATAAACACCTCGCCGCCCTTGAATTTCACGCATATAAGGCGTAACCATATTTCTGAACAAAGCTCTTGTGAAAGAATCATTCAACTCAAAGAGGAAGAACTTAGCAGCAGTTGAGATAGCTTTTTCAATTGTAATGAACAAGCGTCTTACGTTCATGCGGCTGAAGGCAGATTCTTTACCAAGCAATGTTTTGTTACCAAGCAAGAGAGTACCTTGTCCACGTTCTGTAAAAACAGGGTTAACGTCATTCTTATAAAGCGCATCGCGAAATGTCTTTCTTGGGCTCCAGGCTAACTTGACAACGTTCTTGATATGACCACGATTGTAGCCAGCGAACGCCCACCATGGATCAGTCAGATTATCTGTTCGGACAGCTAGACCAGCGATATCACCATTTAGAGGTAGATACCGATAAAGGTCATTATATCTATCGTATTGATATTTGTGTCCTGAATCCAAGAAGGCATAAGAACTGTTGGTTAGAGACTGACGAAACTCAATAACGTTATCCACTTCGTTGCCGAAAGCGTTAACAGTATCAAAGTAGTCAGGGCTGCAAAACAAGATCACATCTTTACGAATCTCACAGATATTATCAATAATATAGTTAGCCAGACCTTCATTATTGAGGCCGCCACGCGCTTTACCCTGCATAAGGATAGAAACGTCAATATCTTCGGGGCTGGCGAAGAAATCATAAGCATTAGCTAGAACGCCGAGTGAAATAGCACCTTCACTAGAACCATCTTGCCCATAGTGTAAATGAATTGAACTAATATCATTGTTTTGGGTAGAAGCAAGATTTAGGGCTGTGTTTGTGTAACCAATTGCTCTATCGTTCACAATATAAATGTATTTGGACTTGCCATTTACAACGTTTCTGTAATATGTGCTTTGTCCGTCTAGACCTTTTGCATCTGTAGCACGAGAAAGGAACTTGTAAGATTCAAGAACTGTTCCTGGCACGCCGCTGAATACACCACCTTCATCAATAACAACCATATGAATTTCATCATTTGCAGAAGTATTACCATAAGTCCGCATATATTCAGATTGACCAGGAGCAACTTGATCTAGAACAAACCATTCCCAAAAACGGGTCATAGAATTAACGAGTGTCATATTGGCAATGAGTCGTAGGTCTTGCTCAAATTGCAAATTAAATTGAGCAGCAGCAACAGTGCTGTTGACGTTTGAAGAATAAACACCAATATTTGTGATCTTCAAAGCTTGTGTACCAATTGAACTATTTCCAAATTGGATAAAGTCCGTGATTTGCATATTTGCTTGGAAATTAACGGTTGCAGTATTTACCGCAAGACGCGCATTGTTCTGAGAAGAGCCGTCATGATTGTAAATAATAACAACGTTAGCAGTATTGGAACCAACATTAAGAGCAATTGTCGCGCCACCGTTACCAACGGCTACGAGGTTTTGTGTCTCAGTAAAGCCATTAGCTGAATCACAAAGAGAAACACGGATAGAATCTCCCATTTTACCTGGATAACGAGCAATATAAAGAACATCTGAATCAAATGTTCCTGCTTTTGCAAGATAATCGTCTTCATGCTTGATTAGGTTATATTCTAGGTTCGCAACTTGGGCAGTGTTACCAATGGCCGCGAAAACAGAAGTATTAGAAACTAGCTGAATCTGATTGTCACCGTTGGCAAGAGCGTGTGAAGCTGAATCTAAGTTGAAAGCTGTGCTGTTGATAATAGAGCCGATTGTTGAATCAAGAGCAACAGCAGAGCCGTTAGATGCAATGATAATCATGCCGGCTACTAGGCCAGTTGTGTTTGCCAGAACAGTAATGCTGTTAGCAACGAAAGTTGCAGTTACAATTGGAGAAGACCCTGTTGCGTTTGCAGCGCGGACACAATAAAGGGTATCTGCATAGGCTAGGAAGTTAGCAGCAGTAAAATAAGTTTCTGGGTTAAGATTGGTAGGTTTTCCGAAACGCGCCCAAAGAAGCTTTTCTGTATCAATGAGGACTCGTCTCTCAAGTGGCCCCCATCTAAATACACCAGCGAATCCGCCAACGGTTGTAGCAAGATTGGGTACTGCACCAGTAAGATCAACCTCTATAACTTGTACGCCGGGCGATACTAGGTTTCCAAATTCCATTTACCTTATTCTCCTATGTTAGACCATAGCGATCCAAACTTAATAATCTTCCTGATATTTATAGTTTTGGAGCTTTTAGAATAAATATCTATAAACGTCATGGTCTAACTTAAATGAATAGAAAAAAAGAAAACAATCCAATGTTTGGAAAACTCCATAGTGAAGACGCAAAGATGCGTATTGCTGCCTCACGGAGAAACAGCAAATGGCTTTATGATCCTTTGACAGGAATGCAGAAAGCGATTGACAAAAACTTGGTGGAAGAATATATTAGGAAGGGATGGAAGCTTGGCCGTCTGAAATACAAAAAAGAACCAAGCTATCTCTTGTCATTCTGAGGAAACAAAATGGATTATGAAGCAGAAAAAAACTGGTTGAGAAGTCAAATATCAGAATATCCTTATCCTATGTGGATTCATGGATATGATTTTGGTGTTAATAGAGTATCAAAAGATAGATTGAATACAGGCACTATTATAGGTGATAAACTTAGACTTTGGTTTTATAAAGAAGAATATGAAAGAGATAGGGTTTTTGCTGCTTGCTGTTCAATGAGAGAATATCATGGATGCACCATGGGTTACGGATTTCCTCCAGAATGGTTTCAACAAAAGATTGACTACATGGCAGCGGTGCGCGAGATAGCAGGAAGACTGTAAAAAGGCAAATAAAAAAAATGGCCCGGTGAAGGGCCATTTTCCAGTTGGTGCGTACTCGTGAGAAGTGTGACTTCTTTCTTTGTTATTCTTTATTTATTCATCAGGTAAGGACAGACACGTTTCTTTCCGGTTTTGTCCGTATATAAACCTGATCCAGGGTCATACGTGGAAAATGCAAAAGCGCATTGTCTATCCCGTGTATCTCGGCTATTCATTGCTGCGCCTTGATTAGCAGGGGATTTGAAGTATCTATCGTAAATGTATTTGCCTGCTACGGCACTGGTAATCCCAATTACAAGAGACAGTCCAAAGTCAGCTTTGACAATGCTTCTGTCTGAGTTTGTTTCGCTCATCAGGCCGTTCAAACTCAAAAGACCTGTAAAAACGAGACTTCCCAAGAACATTTTGATTGGACGACACATATCAATTTCTCCGTATTGGGGTTAGATAGAACCCCTGAAAACAGGCAAGCTTTCAGAGGCTCTATCTAATCACTATGGATTTTAAGGCTTTACTGCACCAGATACGGGCAAGCCTTACGTGCGCCATCAGCACCAACGATCATTCCAGTGTTAGCATTGAATGATTTGTACTTTGTTGCGCACTTGCCCATGGCGGAATTCGGGCGATAGCTGTATTCTTTATCACCACGATACTTCATGGGGATATAGCCCGGTCCCTGATTGGCACTAGCCATCTTAGCGCCGACCACAACGCCGACAACGCCAGCTACTACAACAAGCCCGATCACGACGGGAACAGACACAGGATCAGCTTTTGCTTGCTGCATCGGGGCCATCGCAGTCAATGCGGCTACGGATAGACCAGCGATTGTGAGTTTTACAGACTTCATTTCTTTTTCTTCCTTTGCTATGTTTCGTTTGATTAGTCTGATAGGCAGTTCGCTTAACCTCCTTTCGTTGGTTATGAAAAGGTGTCATCGGCTTGCCCACCGAACCAATGTCCACTATGTTACTGGAAAGTAAGGAAATGTCAATTACAGAATCTCACATGATGAAAAAAATTTATTCGCTCGGAAACATCCAATTACCACCACCAAAATAATCATCTATCTGATCTGGAATTTCATCTACACCATTGTCTATGAAACCAAATGGAGTTAATTCATTTATTATTTGATCTTCACTTTTTTCTCTTAGTTTTGCAAGCGTATTGATATCGTTTAGTTCCTTGAAGTAGTCTTGATTCGTAAGCCAAGAAAAAAGTACCAAACCCATCACTAGATCATCATTCTTTCCGGCTTCAGCTTCATAAGACTGTTTTTTGCGGGAGAAAGTAGCTAATTCTTTATAGGTTGCATTGTCATTAAGAATCAGCTTTTCTTGCTCAACTAAAAGTTTAAGCATAGAGCAACCAATGGCCTTGACAGGCTTTGTTGTTCGTAGTCCCTTCTCAGTTTTCTTTCCCCCGAACCCATAGGTTACACGTTTTCCGTCCCTGCCTGCGTTTTCTGAGTGTATCAAGTTCTCATATTCATAATCATAGTAGAGTGTATCTGCGATTTGTCCACCAAGATTGATATTGTTTTCAATCAATACATGTGCTTTGTTATAGAAAGAAGCAACACGGAAGATCGTTTCTGTATACTCAATTGGAGGCAGTAGATTGTCATAGAAAACAGCTACTTGTTCATAAGGCATGCTTGTAACATCTATCACAGAGAATGCACTATAGTCTAATCCTTTTCCTTCGGACACATCGGCAACAAGTACATAGACTCTATCTTTCTCGGCTCGCTTGTATTGTCTTAGACCATTGATGTTATAGATAGGAACAACGATTGCTGTTTTTCTCTTAAGCTCTTCTAGTTTCCAGCCGGCAATAAGAGTTCCGGAGCTACCAAGCCAAGCAACACAATACTCTTGGTCAAATTTTTGTTGATCATGATTGAGCGCTGCAAGAGTTTTAAGTCTCCATGTTTCATCATAGAAAGGAACCTGAGTCCAAACGACTTTGATAGGCACATATCCATTTGTTCCTTTTTCAGCTGCAGCAAAGAAGTCATGAAAGTGATTCAAACCTAAAGGAGTTGAAGCCATGATAAGTTTAGTATTTTTACCTGAAGAAATAGTAGGATAAACGGCAGCATAGAATTCATCAAACTTTTCAATGTGCGCGGCTTCATCAAGAAATAGGATATCAATGTTGTAACCACGAATAGCATCTTTAGTTGTGGTAGCAGCAAGTGCTCTTGAACCATTCTCAAAGAAAGCAGATTTTTTTTGCCATTCAACAACACCTGGCTGAATCCACTTTGGAAGATTTTCATAGGCAACTTTTAGCTTGTCCAACATTTCTATAGAAGTTTCGCCCTTGTTGGAAAGGACGGCAACTGTCTTGTATGGATGAAAAATAATGTACCAAAGAAGATATCCTAAAGTAACGGTTGACTTTCCCGCTCTTCGGCTTGTAGCAATAATTACATATCTATTCTCATGTATCTTTGTAACCATATCTCTTTGATAGTCAAACAATCTGAATTCAGTTAGTCCTGTATCAGAACCAACAACTTTCATGTAGTTTTCTATGAAGTAGATAGGATCATTTTTACATTTGATGTATTCGGATATAAGGGATGGAGTCCATTCAATAGCAACTCCAGCCTTTTTTAGCGTAATGTTACCGCGATAAAATTCATGTCTTTTCATATAATTATTTAGAAATCTTACCTTGACAAGAAACGTCTTATCTTCTATGTATGTGGGCAGGGGCGAGGAGGTTACCCCGACCACAAAAAAAGGCGGAAGAGTTCAAAATACCCTCTTTGGGCTTTTCTCCTTTACCTCGCCCCAACTCTCTAGAAAAAAGGACATAAAAGAATGAAGAAAGTCGTCCTAGCACTCGCCGCTGCTTTCTTGGTTTCGGCGCCGCTTTCCGCAATGGCAAAAAGCGGTCATGGTCATGGTGGTAGAGGTCATCATGGGCATGGACACCACGGCCACCATGGGCATCATCATCGTCACCACCATGGGCACTGGCATGGCCATTGGGGGATTCTGCCACATCTGATCCTTTGGGGTCCGAGAGTTTATCATAATTGCCCCATTGTGATCGTCAGAGGCCGCAAGTATTTTCGCTGCTATTGGTAAAACCTTAGGGAGCATCAAAATGATCCAACACCGAGGGCTGTTGTGGGCACTAATGGCCCTCGGGTTCATCTGTCTGCTGCCGGTAATTCATTATGATGTTTTCCGTATGATTTTTAATGACCTGATATTTTATTTTTTTATGGCTATTGGTGCATTCAGTTGGATTGCGGTTTTTGTTAGAATTGGAAACAAATATGGACCGCATTACGCCGCACGGAAAAAATCAAAAGCATTATTGAAGAACCATCTGAGTGCCATGCAAAAGATAGATTTTGATGCACTCGGAGGATTTTATGTCAGAGGAGGAAATACAGGGATAACTTATTTTATTAGATGCAACAGAGGAGTTTTAGGTAATATAACACAACAAAGATTTGCTCACAAATCAAGATGTGTATGTTGTTATGTCCCATTTGTCCCCAAATATGATACGTTCCTTGTGCAAAAACTTATGCTTGAATGTCCATTAACGGAAAGACAATTTAGAGATAACGCGGTTATCGTTTAGTTAGGTTTGTGCTGTTCCAGAAGCTTAGCCAAATCTGAGGTTGTCAGGATCAAATTATTATTGATCGTTGGCTTATCGCCGGCATCGCTTCTTTGCTCAATTAGTTGAGCAGTTTCTTTTGTTTCTATCAAATCTTTGTTGGCTGTTACAATCGCTGACATAAGAGTAGTAAAAACCTCAAAAGCGCGAGGATGACCTGAGTCGCGCGCAATCTCCAATAGTTCAGAAAGTGCGACGTTGCCCTTTTCAATAGCGGCACGAATGTTCTGTTTTACATATTCAAAGTCATCGTCTGGCATAGGAACAACAATTTCTGTTGATTCTTGCCGCTCTGGTTTTTCATTATCAAAGAGCGCTTCCATGGCTGTATCTGTGTTAGCTGTTTCCATTTTATTTCTTCTTTGTCAATGTCCTAGATTTTGTTTTTAATTGTGCAACAAACGGATTCAAATCATCATAGTTTTTGTCCCATTCTGAAGGTGGATGAACAGGTATTGGTTTTTGATCTGTTATACTGCGCTTTGTAATTTCTACATCTGGTTTAACAGCAAGTTGTTTCCATATTTTTTGCCCACCACGACTTTGAAATGTAGAAGAATGTAATGTTAAACCATGATGTTTTATTAGATGATGATAAAAATCATGAGCTTTAATTGTTGAACCTTTCCTCCCAGAAATTGTGTCAATATAGAAATGTTTATCATGTAATTGTCCACCTACCCATATGTCAGGTAAATTGGTATGTGGATTATGAGCATAAAAATTTGTATCAATAATGTCATTCTTACTTTCATGTTTATAAAGATGATGCCCAGATTTCATTACACTTAAAAAATTATGTTGATTTCCTTGCTGATTGTATGGCTCAGTATCAGTCAATCTATGTTCCATTCCATACTGATCACTCACCATTGGAGTTTCAGAAAGAGGAATGATTGCTCTTAGACGTTTCATGTGTTTGGCGCTATGGTTGTGGTTTTTACTACACCCCAATCATCATCAAACCAAATCAAATGAGGATCAATGGACAATACAGAATTGCTTGTGGGCTCGCCATTTGCTGTGAGTCCCGGTTGGATTGTAAGTCTGTCTACAACATCGCCTGTATTGGCTGTATCTGTATAGAAATTGGTAACGACGAATTTAATTAGAGGTTTCTCAATAACAGGACCATAGAGGTAACCTTGAAGATTGAAGTCCAGAGTCCAAATCTGCGCGCGACGATCAGCAGTGAAATCACCCTCATAATTATCTTCAGGATAAACACTTTTAAGCGAGATTGGAATATCTATAGTCAGATTTATTTCAGGAATGAGATGCACGGTAGGTGTGTAGTCTGGCGTGAAGAATGGGAGGATTTGTTCAACAATTTTCAAGTTATCTTCTGTATTCTTCGCATAAACATAAAGTCGGAAATTGAAGTCATAAGCTACAGGAACAAATTGTGTAAAGACATGATCAGCATCATCGCCTTTACGAACATATCTGTTTATCTTAGGTAGTTTTCTATCTCCATTATAATACGCTCCAAGATACTCAAACGACATTCTTGGCAAAGTAATAGCAGTTTCTCTATCAATTGCTGGGTCTTGTTTCAAACGTGCAATAATCTTATCCTTTGGAGCAAAAGATAAAGGCACCTTCATAGATTGCAACTGAGTACCATCACTAGCCGTTCTGCTAATGTTGATATTATCAAATAGTAATCCAAAGACAATACTATATCGCTTTATTAGTTGGAAATAAAAATTATGACCTAAGATGGTAGTAAATCCTTTAGTTCTTTTCAGTCATGTATGTGGTAATTATTACAGTTAGACAAATGAATCCAACACAAATAACCAGAGCGAGTTCCCATCCCATAATGTTTTCCTTTCGTTTTTAGTGTTCAATTTCTCCAAAAGGGTCACTTTCAGAAAAATCAATGATATCGCTGACATTATCCGTCAATGTTGCATTATCGTCGGGTTCAGCTGCATCTTGATATTTATATGGACTACGCACAATGATGTGACCTTGATCTGTTTTAATTGGCTGTCTTAGATCAGTAAGAATACCATAATCATAGATATTCGTTGAGAATTTCGCATTGATTTCATCTATCTCAGGTATGCCAGTATCAAAGTGTTCGTTACTGTATTCATAAAGTTCGCAATACATATCAAACGTAGGCAGAATACCTAAAGGATAATGGATCGGTTTGTTCTGAATATACTTTATTTCAAATGCTTTTTGATTGAGAGGATAATAAATCAAATCTCCTTCACGGGGACGAATTAAATCAGTCTCTCGCCCAATGAGGTTGTCAAATGTGCGTTTGGCTACGGTGAATGTGATTTGATCACGAATTTCAACGCCAAATTTAGAAAAGAGGTTTCCTTCTCCCTCAAATCCATCATAGGTCTTGACATATAACTCAATATAGAAAGTTTGACGAAATGTTGAAATATCTGACTGACCAAAAATAGCATCCTCTGTTTCTCTTATTCTAGGTAAATAGATCATATCTATACCATAGATTTTGATACTTTCAACAATCAAGTCTTGAAGTAATTCTTGTTCGTTACTAGCCCCGACGTTATTGAAAAAAGTTGATGTAGCCATTATTTTCTTTTCTTCGGTTCTATGCCAATCTCATGACCATATCGCTTTATTGCATGTGAGATTTCATTAGGAAGAATATCCATATCTTTTCCTATATCCCTTGGTTTTCCTTTATGTTTCGTATGAGAAGCTTTCAAAGCTTGTAAGGATTCAGCGTCCCATCTATAGCGTTGCCCTTTTCCACTACGTTTTGGAGCATCAGGATAATGATATCTTATTGTATCAAAAACTTCTTTATGTGATCTATCGTTTCCATGAACATCATTAAGTCTCTTTGCAATTTCTTTATGGGATAAATCTGGATTACTGGCATGAGTTTTTAGATCATGAAGTTCTTCTTTAGGCCATGCTGTTCTTCTGGATTCTAATCCTAATTTGGTTTTGAATCTTTTATAAAGACCTTTGACATTATTTGGTTTTATTCCCATCCTCGCCCCAATTTCTTTATTAGATAAACCATTCTTAACATGGCCAGCAAATTCAGCTTTTCTTTCTTTTGTCCATTTAGAATTACCTTCATTGAGAAATTGTTTGAATTTCATCATAGAGGTTATCCCACGAGTCCAGGGATTGGTAAGCTCCAGGTGTTGTAAAGTTCTTGTTCTAATCGCAGTTTTTCCTCAACAGCTTCATTATAGATTTGTTGCCCATTGAAGATAACTCCCCCGACCATTGGCACCATACCATATTTCTTCAAGTTGTTACCCCATTGCTCTTTGACTAAGCATGTTGTATAACGTTGAAGCCAACGGTCGGACCACACTTCGGGAAAGTCTTCGGGGCTGATTTTCTTATAAGTTTCAAGAATGAGGTATGTTCCGATAGCGACCGCATCCCAAGACATATCAATCTCGCAGCGGTCTTTGTATTTGTTGAAGCGAAGTGGTTGCTTGCCCACAAGAACCTCTTCAATGAGGGCGATGTTCTGGCGCACGATATAGTAATCAGGAACCCATAGGTTTGACAACTGGTAAATATCATTCATGGCAATCTGATAGCGGATGTTGAAGATGCTGCTGACACTGGATTCAGCTATTCCAACATCAAACATATTGACGACGCCAGTGATATCTGCGGGCAATGGCACAAATCCGCCTAGTTCAGCCACCACGTTGGCAAAGGTGCCTCCAGAGGTCTGAATCGCGACCGTAGGGGCTGTTCCGAAGCCCTTGCCGTTATCTGTGAAGCTCACAGCTGTAATAAAACCGTTGCCGTTGGTTGTGATCGTTCCATTGGCTGCTAGGCCACCGCCTCCAGAGAACACAAGAGGATCAGAATTACTATACCCAATGCCCCCATTTTCAATTGTCAAGCCATAGATTCTGTCAGGATAGTTGTTGGCTACAATAACATGCTTAAAGAAAGCCTTTTCTGTGCCCTCAAAATGAAAGTCCCAGAAAGTCACAAGAGCAACGTCAATACAATCGTCTACTTGTTCATCAGCCACGTTGATTTCAATAGTAGGCTCCCCAAGTCGTCTCTTGCAGAAGGCGCCAAATTCAGCTCTTGTTGTTGGTATAGCCATGGTTTATCCTATGAAAACGTTGATGAATTTATTTAGTAAAAAGAAAAAGGGGCTTTTGGCCCCTTTCTTATGCGTCACTCGGTATCCTTTGGGTATCCGCGCTTCACGCACGAATCAGTAGTATAAACTGACGGCAAGGCGCTCTTACAACCGATCTGTCGCCTTGATTATATTTTCTTCTTATTTCTTTCCTGAAGAAACCATCATCATTTTATGACTCCTTGCGGCTTCATTCAATGTGAGTTTCTTTTCAGCTACTCTCTGAACAAGTTTTGGATCAGGTGCCACAGTATCATGAGCAACCACACCATTCAACTTCAAGAGAGACATGATTACATCCACAAGTGCGGAAACATTAGTGGCAGCTGGGCCTGTTCCGAAAATGGGTGCAATTAGCTTACTCCACCATGTATCTTGCATCTTTGCAGGCTGTGGAAGGCCGAGCCAACCAACAACAAGCGCGATGACAGTTTGAACCCATGGCATGGAAAGATATGCAATCAGTGTTTCTAGCATGTTTTATAAACTCCTATAGGTTAGTATGATCATATCTGTATTTAGGTTATCAAAGATGTAAAAAAAGCCATACCTGAAAATATACTCCAATAAGGAGGCCGAGAGCTAACCATATGAAAGACGTAGATTTTTTTGACTCTTTGATAACTTTAAAGAAACAGAAGTTCAGCATTATAACCCAAATCCTCCTTTGAAGGCAATAGTTATTAATGTGCCGATGAACGCAGCTAGGATTAGGCCAATCGCTGCATAAACACTCCTTTGTACTGGAGCAAATTCCTTTTTTGTGACATATTCATCATTAAGCATGTCTTGAATGCTATTAATTTCCTTTTGGACAGCAATAATGCGTTCTTCCAAACGAACAAGTAATTCTCTTGTGTCCTCTCGTCTATAGTCAGGCGGCATCTTTAGTCTTTCAATTTACCTTGTTTTCTTAATTCTTCTCGGAATCGTTCTCCTGCTTCTCTACGTTTTTGTGCATTTGGAAATCTTTTAGTGTTATTATAATGAACATCGTCTCTTTTTTTCCAAACGTGTCTGTTTTTACTTCTATAATCGTTTTTTTCGTCTTCTTCTTTTACAGTTTTATAACGATTACTACGGATAACTGTTGGTTCTTGAGGTTTAATTACATGTCTATAAACGGCACGTTTGACATAAGGAAATGCTTGGTTTGCAGCTTTTAAGCCAGCTATTAGATCAACTGGAGTTACAGGATGAAAACTATCATGCCCGACAATACCATAGATCGCAGCATTAACGCCAGCAAAGCCGGCAGTAGCAGCTGTGTATCCCGCAACTTTCTTTTGTCGCGGCGACATTTTGTTTATGATTTCCCGTAGTCTTTTGCCCAAGGATTACCAACTTCCGCCGCCACCGCCGCCGCCGAAATCACCGCCACCGCCCTTGAAGGCACCTTTGGCACCAATTTTCGCTTGTTTGAAGTCGCCCTTCCATGAGCCTTTGTATTTCCAGAATTTCCAATCTTTATCGGATTTACCAGATGATTTTTCATGGGCTGGATTAGAAGTATCACGTCTGACAGGTGTTCCCGAGCCTACATGTTGATTAGTAGGATTCGTCATAACAGCGCCACGTTTTGTATCTTGAGATTGGAAGCCTTTACTTTGAGCCATTTTTGATCTTGCGACCATTTGATAACCGGACGCATGTTTTCTTGTGGTGCCTGTCATTGCGACTTTATTGGGTTTGACTTTAGTAAGGAAAGAACGAAATGATTTTTTGACATGACCCAAAATCGCTCTAGAGTCTTCTGTAGAAAAGTTCTTTTGTTTGAAAACACTACCATTCACATGAACAGTAGGACGATATGAACCTTCTTTTCCCATGCGGTAACGAACATGGACCTTATGACCATTGATTTCAGCATAGTCTACATAACCCTTGTTCTTACGAAAACGTCCAGGAAGAGGTTCAAGTTTTTCATTGAGGAATCGGATAAAGGAAATCATGGTTTTGGCCCTTTTTGTTGGTTATTCTTTATTTAGAATAACTAGGTCTTATAATGTTACCTTCAATACGCTCCAATACTGCCCCTGTCATAAAGAATAAAGCCCCAGCAAATATGGCTTTATTGAAAGCAAACTCAGAATTACAAGAGGAAGTCCAATTATCACCTTCCTGATACATACACGAACCTTGGCAAAGCTGTAAAACAGGGCAAGATTTACATTCTTCCCGATTTTCCCAATGATAAGCTGTGGTCAATTTGACTTTGTCTAAGGAATTGACATGACCAAGCCTGTGTCTGCCCTTTGCTCCTGTGTTTTGACAAGTCATGATGTTGCCAAGTAAGTCAACAGCCAATTGATCTTCTCTATCCATTGCGCATTTCTGTCCCAAGGAAAATGATGGTCGTTGCATTAGAATGGAGTTGATAGCATTATCAACATGACGAATGATGGTAGAAGAACGTAAAGCTGATTGATCTATAATCTGAAAATAGAGCTTTTGTTGTAAATCTGTCAGCTGATTTTCAGTAAATCTTGATGTATCGTCTCCATTGTAATCATGCACAACCCCCTCAAAGTGAACATTCATTGTGTTTGGTGCTTGAACATCAAATTTTTTATTAAACCAATCTATAACAGCAGACACATCATAAGAGGCTGGTGTAAGAACAGCATTGAAAGAGAATCTACCTTTTGGTATGAGTCTTTGCATCAAATCTTCAATCTGTTTTCGTTGTTCTGGGTTGTCTAGCGGGTCTTCTCCACGCAAATGGTATCCAGGGCCGTCATGGCTCATCCCAATACCAAATCCCCAATCATCAATTTGTTGGTTTATTTCAGGGGTGAGTAGAGAGCCGTTTGTGATCATGATGTATTGAGCATCAGGAAACTTCTTAATAAGGGCCGGCGCCAGCACTTCTATTTTCTTCCAATACAACAAAGGCTCGCCCCCCCAGAATTCAATCTTTGTGGGGATGCCTGTCAACCATTTGTCTAATGTCTTGATAAAAATATTAGCATCGGCAATAGAAGTAGCAGATGCTTTATGAATCTCGCTGGCCTGAAGACAATATGAACAAGTATAATTGCAACCTAAACCAAGCTGGATTCTTAATCGTGTTGGATTAGATACTTTCTTGGCTGGATTGATCGGGCTTGTTTTGAAAACCTCTTTCCATTGTTTAGGAGGATAAGGATTCTCTTTGAATAGAGTTCCATCTTCATTTTTTAGTTGCGATGTGTGTTGATTGTAATGCATCGTGAATCTTGTGTTATCACGACGTAACATATGTAGCACGAAATCTTTTGTCATAGTTTAAGTGGTTACCTTAATTGTTTTTTCAGCAATTCCTGTGTAGTTTGCCCAGCCGACTTTGATTCTCGCTTCATCACCAGGAAGGAGCCCGAGCGGCATGAATGTAAATTCTGTATCTACACCAATCTTATAACGTTGTTTGGAAATGTAACCGGCTGTTGTTTCAAGAAATACTTCAACTGGTGTTCCACGCGGATGTTTTGGGTCCATTTTTACACTCAAAGTGATACTTGTATTGCCATGCACTTCATATTTCTCTGCGGAAATATCAAGAGTTGGTCTTACAAAGATTCCAGGCATCCCTTGTTCACATTCTTTAAATGGAGTGTTTACCCAACATTTATTGGAAACTAGGATTATGCATTCTGAAAGAGGTGAATCTTCATAGGGAACGAAAACGAAAACTATGCTATTCAGTTTTTCTCTTCCAAGAAAAGTTGATGATTGTTTATCTTTGAAAATTTTACTTCCAGGGTAGATATTATAGGGAGTTGGAAAATGTTGTTGGGTATTGAAAGCAAGCAACCATTTTTGTGGTCCTTTTCGTTCATTTGTACCTATTGTATCACCAACTTCATTATGATTGTAGCGAACAACACCTTTTACTTGATAGATGCCATCATTATGTTCATATTCAATCTGTTCATGAGTAAAACAAACTGAACGTATAGAAGGAGGCAAATCAATTTGAGTCATGATGCCCATTGTCTTGAGTGTCACCCAACTATCTATATTCTCATCAGTGAGTAAAGATGCATCTTTAGCCATCATATCTGGAGTAACTGGATCAAATACTTTTTCAAATATTACTGCAATAATATGATCGTTTCTGATATAAACACGAGCAGTTTGAAATAATTTAATAATTGGATAGTTTGCTTTATAAACTTCAAAATTACTAGCTATCGTCTTAAATTTTGTTTTTTTCTTAGCCATCTATTTTAATCCTCTTTTATCCACCATCACAAAAACAATCACAAACACAAACACAATTACAGTTGGTGCGTGTTTCTGTCCCTCGCACGGTTGTTCCCACCACTTGTAACCCATTTTTTACATAAATATCCCCCCCACCAATAATTGCAACACCACTTGTTACGCCTGTCAAAAAAGCTGGTGCGCTCTTAATTCGCCCCCAATCAATTTGACCACTACTATTGATAACTGTTGTTCCACCTATTTTATATGTCATTTTTATTATTCACCACCACAATTACAATCACATAAACAGTTACAATTACTGATATCTATGTAATATTTTAACCCAAGTTGATTACTACCAATATTTTCAATTTCATACTTCTTCCCGGAACCCAGACCGGCCCAAGTACCACCATCAATTTCATCTGCGGCAACGGATGTCCAATAAGATGGAGTGCCAGTTAACTTATTCCAGTTTATTTTGGCGTCCGATTCTATAACTTGAGTACCAGCAACAGTGTATGTCATGCTCTTGATATTGCCCTAATAGATGTGCTTGTCATTTCAACTCCTTGAAAATTGGCCCCAGTGATGGTAACTCTTCGTGCTGCTGTGCCAGTAATGATTGTTGGAAAATTGATAACCTTTGCGAAAGCAATTGTGGCACCATCAGTAACGACTTCAACAGTAGCAACGGATATTTTCTTAGCCAAGTTCTAGCTCCAGGTCTTCTATTCGTTTATGCATTTGTTTTAAACAAGCCAGCATTGCAGAAGTTATCATATCAAAGTTGATGGACAGATAACCATCATCATTTTCTTTAACAGCTTGAGGAATCCAACTGCGAACCTCTTGAGCCATCAAACCAATCTTATCATGCATTGGATCAGATTTCAAGCTATAACTCCAAACGGGAATTTCTAGGATCAAACTATCAGAAATTTGATAATGTTTATTCTTCAAGCGCTCATCTGATGAAGTATCATAGGTTGCAGCTGTGATATTGTTGGCGACGACTAGATTGTTTGTAGACTTCGTAAATGTAAATCCAGCATAACCGTTGGTAAAGCCACCGTCATTAAATTGCACCTGAGTTGTTGAACCGGCCGCTCCAGGCACGACACTTGTCAAGCCAGCACCATTACCAAAGAAACCGGCTGAGTTAACTGTTGCCAAACCAGTAGTTGTGTTACCGACTTTCAAACCATCAGCAAGAACGTTAGTAGAATTAACAGTATCACGAATTCTAAGCATGAGACTATTTGCTAAAGCATTGACAGTAGTGTTTCCAATAGAAAGCTTCACAGTATCAAGAAAAGCATTCGCCCCAATTACAACCTGAGTTGCTTGTAGACTTGAAACACCAGTTGAATTGGAAACTTGAACGAGTAAAGAGTTAGCAAAAGCATTGACTGTTGAGTTGCCAATTGCAAGACTTACAGAACTCATAAGCATATTGGCGCCAACAGAAATAATAGAGGTATTAACCGTACTGATACCAATAATAAGCTTTGTCGGGTCTAGGTTTGCAGTGCCTAGAGTATTAGCAATTTTTAGAAGATCGCCAGTGACATTGACATTGATTGTTGAATTGCCAAGAAAAAAGGTTGTGGTGTTTATAAAAGCGTTAGCTGTGGTGTTTCCAACGCGGATTTGATTATTCGTTACAACAATGTTCGCGCCAAATGCAAACTGGCTGGTATTGACTTGAAGCTGATTTTGAACATTGAGTCCATGCCTTGCAAAGAAGGCAGTATTAGCCATGATTCCCTATCCTCTATGGTTTGTTTAGTATTTAGTAAATTTTCAATAGATAATATTGGTAACTTTACTATTGTCTTCCAGAGCAAGAAAAGCATGATATTGTTTTGGAGCAAAAAGTTCAATGTTTCCAGGTTTTAGTATTTTCTCCCATCCATTACCATAAGCCTTGATAGAACCTGCATTGACAATGGTAATATGTGCTGCACCTTCTTCATGATCATGCATCGGCAATTCATCCCCTTTATTATGGAATG
>Ga0137423_1000227_pt1 | contig 17419 bp, 14 predicted proteins | sample EasRivERMZT600_2_FD_102326 | JGI IMG/M metagenome (GOLD analysis project Ga0137423, IMG submission 102326) | Soil microbial communities from meander-bound floodplain in the East River, Colorado, USA - East River MetaG ERMZT600_2 | ecosystem: Environmental > Terrestrial > Soil > Floodplain ...
ATCCATCACAGGCAAGCCTTTTTAGAAACCTTCACGCTATTCGCGAACGCGCTTGCGGTGGGTAGTTTCTGCTATGCAGGAAGTAAGACGGCGACGTCAGCGTGGACTGTGGCGAGGCCGGAATCCAGAGTAGCAAGCTTGCCTTTGCGGCGGCGGCACAGTTCCGCCAGCCAGGCATCTGTGACCTGAGTGGGCCCCTGCAAATGACGATGGGACACTGCCAGAAAACTCAAACTATTTCCCCACCATTGATGTTTCGGATGGTCTGTCAGATCTTGAAGCGCCTGCCATGCCGCGGCCGCACTCGTATCTCCTGCCGTCTTCATGTGCACGCGCAGCAGCGTGCCTTGCGTCATGGTGCAGGTTGCAAAACGATCGCGCTTCAACGTCGCAAACCAGCGATGCACGCGATCGTGATGAACGTGGGAGTCGATGCGGAGCGCCACGAGAACGTTACCATCCAGTAACCAGGTCATGCGTCGTCATCCTGCGCTTCAGCGGCCTTAACGATGTCTGACGTGACAGGTACACGCCCACGGGAAATCACCAGACCGTTACGCTTCTTCGGTCGCACTGAAGATCGCCGCTTACCTTGGGTATTAGCGGGTAATGAACGGCGGAGCAAGCGATTGACAGCTGCGCTGATCGTACAGTCCTCCGCTTTGGCGAGTGATTTTGCCAAAACGTACAAATCGGATTCAAGATTCACAGTCAATCTCATGTTCCCATTCTGGTGCAGTGGTGCAGTGGTGTCAATGGACCGATGCTCGCGGGGCGCACCTTAAGCCGGCCGCGTTCCTACCGCGTGGGAACACGACGTTTGAGGTCCTCGAACCAGTTCAGGGTGACGTTAATCTGAAGAGTCTCCGGGCTCGATGGATCGCCGGGATCCAGAAATGTGAGGATGTGTTTTCCGTCCGGCATGATGTCGTAGACTCGTTGGACTTGGGGAGCATTATTATTGGCTCCCATGAAGACACTAACCGGATTGCCGGCGGTAAAACCCGGGAGGCCAATAGTTAGCACTGCGAATTGACGCGGTCCCGAAGCGTAAAACAGTTCTTTGCCGTCGCGTGACCAGACGGGCGCATGAGGACCACGAAGTCGTGGGATCTCGAACTTTGCGCCGGTTGAGGGAAAAGGTTGGACGAAAACATCATCGCGGTTGTTTTCGTAGGATGTGTAGACTACCCACCGGCCATCAGGTGAGAACGCAGCGTCGATGGCCCCCCGAGAGTTTTGAACGCTACCAAAGGGCGTTGCCGTCTTGTCACGCAGGGTTAGCGCTATCAACGTAGCGGTGGCAGCCTTTCTGCTTTCGAACAGTAGAATCTCACCGTCAGGGGACCAGGAATTGGGAATGTGCGAGGTACCGGGCTCGGCTTTGGTCAAACGCTGCGCCGTTCCGCTACCATCGGCGCGCTGCTGGTAGATGCCGGCATCGCCTTCGCGATCGGACTGAAAAGCAATCCACTGGCTGTCGGGTGACCAAATAGGGGAACGGTTCTTTCCACCAAATGTGAGCCGGCGTGGCGCCTTCGATCCATCGAGTTCGTAGATTGAAATGAAGGCGTCTTTACCATCGTCGAACTCAACGGCTGCTTGTTTACCATCGTGAGAAACTCGTATGACTCCAAGAGGCCCGGGTGGCAGCTTCAGCAGTTCATGACGTCCTCCTCTATCGGCTAACTAAGGCGAGAGTCGCGGTTGTTAGTCGACGATGAAACGAGACCCGGGATGTAGGCCAACGATCCGTTGTTACTGAAAGTGAAGTGCGCGATCCCAGAGTTCCCGGCCGTAATTGCTCGGCGTACGCCCTCGATGACAGGAGTTGCGCCACCCGTGACCTCCAGGCGCCCCAAATCAAAAGGTACCGCGCGCAACGTTCCGGAATGCGCATAAACGAGGTGACCGCTTGGCACGTAGTGCGCGTCGCTTCCTTGTTCGATCAGGACTTTTGGCTCCATCGAACCGATGGACTGAACCATAGTCTTTGCCGTCTCCCAACGATCGGCGACGGTGCCGGTCGCCAGCGTAAACAGCAACGCCTTCGCGCCGGGGAGCATTTGTGGGTGGCTGAACAGCTCATCATTTCCAGCTTTCAGCAGAGTTTCGGGCTGGCCGCCATTGGCCGACACCCGCATGATCCCTTCGGTCTGTCCAAAAAGAATACCGCTTTCACTCCAACTCATGCCGAACAGTGCACCGGCCGGACAGAGGGTGACAGGGGCACCGCCGGCGACCGCGATTCGCTTAATGGAGTTCCCCGAAAAGTACGCGATGGATGCGCCATCCGGCGAAAACACCGGATTGAGGATGCCGCCTTGGGGGGACTCGGCTCCTGGAATTGCTTTCACTTCAAGTTCGCCGATCCGCCGCAGAAAAAGTCGCTCATTGGCAACGTAAACAATCTGCGTACCGTCCGGAGAAATTGTTACTAGCTTGCGGCCGGTATTGGTGAAGACCTGACCCTTGGGCAGCGTGAATGGGAACCGTGTAACGATCGATTCAGGTGTTACGGGTCTGAACTGCAGCATCAGCGCCACGGTCACAGCGACACCAATCAATAATGTCACCACAGCCGGGACAACGCGTTTCCACAACGGCGTCATTGTTGTTGCCGGGCGTCCTTCAGCCAACGTTCCGGCCGGATCAGCCTGGGCATCCTCGATCTCGATGCGCACGTCGGCGATCGCATGCCAGCGGCGTTTGGGATTCTTGTCCAGGCAGCGGCGAAGCAGTTCGCGGATTCCGGGATGCAGTCCGGGTGAAAGTAACGTGAGATCGGGATCCACTTTCAGGACGGACGCGAGCACGTCGGAAATCGTGTCGCCTTGAAATGCCTGCCGGCCGGTCAGCATTTCATAGAGAACACATCCGAGCGCGAACACGTCGCTGCGTTTATCAGCGTCGAGTCCGCGGGCCTGCTCGGGCGACATGTACGCGGCGGTCCCCATGATCATTCCTGCGTTTGCTGCGGCAAGGCTGAGGGTGGGAGATTGCGACATCGCCGGATTCGCCGGCCGGTTTTCCGAGGCCTTCGCCAAGCCAAAGTCCAGCACTTTGACTCTGCCGTCCGGTTGCAGCTTCACGTTGGCGGGTTTGAGGTCTCGATGAACAATGCCTTTTTCGTGCGCGGCTTCGAGCGCTTCGCAGATTTATTTCGCGATGGTGAGCGCGTCTTCAACCGGAATCGGTCCGTGGGCGATGGGCCCAGCCAGCGTTTCGCCTTCGACCAATTCGAGGATGAGAAAACGGCATCCGGACTGATCCTGAAGGTCGTAGATCGCAGCGACGTTCGGATGATTTAGCGACGCCACCACCTCCGCTTCACGCTGGAAGCGGCTGACGCGTTCCGGGTCCCTCGCAAACTCGTCCGGAAGAATTTTGATGGCCACATCACGCTTCAGTTTGGAGTCGCGAGCGCGATAAACCTCGCCCATGCCGCCTTTTCCGAGCAATGCCGTGATTTCGTAAGAACCCAGAATCGTGCCGATCGAAATGCCCAAGCGGTCCGCCCCTTTTGATTCGCGCGGTAGTTATGCGGTAGTTATATAGATGGAACGCGCCCGAAAGCAAGCCCGCGGCAGGCACCACCAGAAAATCTCCAAGCCAGTGAACCGAAATTTAGCGGATTCAGTCACCCCTGGCCGCGCCACAAGCTGGAAGCTGATTATTTTTGGAGGGACCAAAGAATGAAGCGAATTTGCCTCAGTTTCGTGATCTGCGTTCTGGCCGTTGTTCCGCTACAGGCGCAGAAATTCGATAATTTCGTGGCACAGATAGGTGCGGGATTCAACACGCCGGTAGGACCTGCGAATAGCCGACTCGGTAACGGCTTCAGTTTCAATGCGGCAGCCGGACCGCGCTTCGCACAAAATGCGAGTTTGCTCCTGGATTTCAGCTACAACAACTTGAATGTTATACATCTGACCAGAAACGGCTTTTTGAGCGACACCGACGACCCGTTTTTCGACGCGAGCGGGAAGATGTGGAGTTTGACCGTGAATCCAGAGTTCGAGTTTGTAAAAGCTGAAAATTGGAGCTGGTTCGCGCAGGGCGGCTATGGCGTTTACAATCGCCGGCTGAACCTGAAGGCTACGACCTTCAGTCCGGCCGTCGTCTGCGACGACTGGTGGGATATATGTACTGCCGGCATTGTCACCGGTGACGAAGTCATTGGTAAGCAGAGCACGTATAAAGGCGGATTTAACGTTGGAACTGGGTGGACCTTTGGATCGAGCACCAAGTTCTTTGCGGACGTCCGCTATCACCAAATGTTTACGACAAACCAGGATACTCAGCTGTTCGCGTTTAACTTTGGTGTTCGATGGTAGGCTGAGCCAATCTCAAATCCGAAATTGCAGATTGGACGGTTCCCAGCGCAGCGGCTCGCGTAGGTCCGATCTGCAATTTCGGAAATCGGATTTATAATGCGGGGCAGCCATGGCGTTGCTCAGCCTTCTTCTCACGTTTCTCCTCCAAACCCCCGGCCAGGGTTTTGGACAGGGTCCCGGACCCATTGCGGGTTCTGCCGCGTGTCAAGGTTGTCACGTGGAGAAGTATCAGCAGTGGTCGGATTCGATTCATGGCCGAATGATCCAGTTGGCCAATCGAAAGAGCGTCGTGTCGAACCCGGATCTCCCTGGTGGTCCTGGAAACGCGAAATTATGGAAGGACGACCGCTTTTACATTGTTGAAGGCGGCATCGAAAACAAGGTCGAGTACACGCTTGGAAATCGTCGGGTTCAACACTACCTGACGATGCGGTCCAATGGGCAGATCCATGTTCTGCACACGGCATGGGATGTCAAAAGGCAGGAATGGTTCGATTCCAAAGACATTGTTCGAGACGCGCCGGAAAAATTTATCCAGCAATGGAACACCAGCTGTTTCTACTGCCACACCACGCAGCAGGTGCAGGACGTCAAGGGTTTCGACCCTCAGACATTTGAATACAAGACCGCCTGGGTGGAATCGAGCGCGGCCTGCGAGCGCTGCCATGGTCCGATGGCGAGCCACGCCCGCGCAGCGGAAGTTGGAGAGTCATCGAAGTACCCGTCCGCAAAACCGGATACATCTTTTGCGAAACTGATGGTCTGCGGACAGTGTCACTGGGCGAAAACCGTCGTGGCAACCGGCTTCGATATGCGAAAGCCGTACTTCGACCACTACTCGCCGGGTTTGATGCATCTCGACGACGGCGAGGTGAACGACCCCAGCTGGTGGGCAGATGGTCGTCCACGAAGATTCAGCAACGAGGCGGCTGCGTTCTTTATGAGCGGCTGCTTCCAGTCCGGCAAAGCGACCTGCATGAGCTGTCATGATCCGCATTGGAACCGCACCGATGGCAATGATGCCTTGATGAACAAGTCGGATCAGTACTGCATCAACTGCCACGTCGGACAGAAGTCCTCATCGCACACCAATCACACCGTCGAGTCGAAGGGGTCGAGTTGCGTCGGCTGCCACATGCCGCATTCGGTTAATGGTGTCAAAACCACGATGCGAGATCACTCGATGAGTTTTCCGGAGCCCGAAAACACGGTTCGGTACGGAATTCCCAATGCGTGTAACGAGTGCCACGCAGACAAGGCTCCTCAGTGGGCTCTCGACAACGTCGAGAAGTGGTACCCGAGTCGAAGCGCCAGGCCTCGAATGCGCGCCACTGCGTTTACGCTGGCTCGGAAGAACGACATCCGATCCGTCAATGCGTTGATACGTTTGACAACCGACTCCGGTGAAAATGCGGAAATCCGTGCGGCTGCCGTCGGTTACCTCGGACGTTTTAACAGTGAACTCGCAACGCGCATGCTCATCGCTCTCGTCGGTGACAAAGAACCGCTCGTCCGGATCGAGGCAGCTCGAGGTTTGGCGAGCGTGGCCACAACGGGTTCAGCCAATGCGCTGGCGAAGCTGCTCGATGATCCCTATCGCGCTGTCCGCGTTCGAGCCGCAGCATCGCTGACGTCGCCGCTGTTTCCGAACCTGACGTTCGAAACCGAAACGCGAAAGTCGTTCGATAAGGCTGTCGATGAGTTTCGAAAGAGTCTGGAACTGGAAGGAGATCACCCCAACATCCAGATCAGGCTGGGAGGGCTGGAGTATACGCTCGGCAACCACGAACTTTCCCGGCAAGCCTACATTCGCGCCTTGCGATTGAATCCTCAGGAACCCGAAGCTTATGTCGGTTTGGCTCTTCTTGAAATGGAGAAGGGAAATCGCACTCAGGCATTACGGTACGCCCAGCGTGCCGCGAGTATTTCCGACAAAGAGATCTACAAAAAATTCCTCAAAAAGCTTCAGATACAGTGAGGGTTGACGTACTTTGATTCCAGCTTGCGCATGGTGAGCATCAACTCACCGGCCAGCCGGCTGACCTCTCGTTCGCTTTCCTGAAATCGATGAATACACTCCAGCCCCTCCATGTCATCAAACAATGACGCGATCATCGGAGCGACGATGTGGTCTTCTTCGAAGATCAAATCGGTGAGGAGTTGTCTGTAGTGAGCCGAGACGAAACAGAAGTCGTTCATCGTAGCGGAACCCAACGCCTCTGTCATCTTGTCGAATAGAGAATGAACCAGCAGATGTCGTTGAACGGTCGCGTTCAGGCATTTTTCGGATCCAGTCGCTTTGCACCTTGCTAATGCCGGCCGCAGGAGTAGTTTTTCGGTGTTGTCGAGGCAACGTTGGCCGACGTCGCGTAAGAAACGGATGACGGCCTGAAGGTCCACACTGTCGACGTAATCTTCACGCTCCATGCGATCGCAGATCAATCGCAACACTTCAAGCGACTGAAGAATCGCATGATGCTCGCGGGCAAAGGGCGGCGCGCCTGTTTGCATCGAAGTACTCCTTCGAAACTGGATTGTCGGAAAATCAGTGCGCCCAGTCTAGTCAGGAAAACCGCGGACGTACAAGCAATTTTTCCTGCGGCCGGCGGCGACCGCCGGATTGCCAAGCGAGCATCGCGTTTCTTTGACGAATCTGGTAAGCTTTGCGCCATCTATAAGTAAGTGTTCCAAAATTCAAGGAGGCATGATGGCCACAGTCCTCAATAGTAGTGGGCCTACGACTTCATTTGAAGATGCGTTAAAGGAAATAAAGCCACCATTTCCAGGTATTCCGACCACTTCCGATGGTGCCGGCATGGTTGTTTGGGTGGAAACACATATCAGCCAGGGGGCATGCGCATATCCAATCACGTCCTCGACGACAATGGGCGGCGGGTATCAGGCGGAAGTTGCCAACGGCAAGAAAAACCTGTGGGGTGAAGAACTTTCATTTATCGAGCCCGAGTCGGAGCATAGCGCGGCGAGCACCTGCGAGGGTTTTGCCGTATCAGGTGGACGCGTAACCAATTTCACTTCCGGTCAGGGTTTGATCCTGATGAAGGAGGTTCTGTACACGATCTCCGGTAAACGATTGCCGATTGTGTTCCACATCGGAGCCAGGGCATTGACGTCGCACTCCCTGAACGTTCATGCGGGACATGACGATGTTTACGGAGTAGCCGATTGCGGTTGGGGCGTATTGTTCGCGCGCAACGCACAGGAAACCGGTGATCTCGCGTTGATCTCGCGCCGGGTGGCTGAGGATACGGAAACGCCGTTCCTTAATGTGCAGGATGGATTTCTCACGACTCACACCATTGAGAACGTTCGCCTTCCGGAACCGGAATTGATGAAGATGTTTGTAGGACATCCGGCCGAGCACACGCGGCCTCTATTCGATCCGAGAGTTCCGTTGATGTCCGGAGTGGTCCAGAACCAGGACAGCTACATGAAGGGCAAGATCGCCCAACGGAAGTTTTACGACAAAGTCCTGCCGTGCCTGAAGGAAGTGATGCGCGAGTACCACATGATGACGGGGCGCAAGTATGAAGTCGTCATGCCATACCGGATGGAAGATGCGGAGTACGCCATTGTCGGTTCCGGTTGCATGATCGAGACGGCCGAGGCGGCAGTGGACTACATTCGGGAGAATTATGGCGTCAAGGTCGGATTGCTCCATGTCACATCCTGGAGGCCATTCCCATCTGTTGAAATCGTCAATGCGTTGAAACATGTTCATGCAATGGCTGTCATCGAGCGTCTCGATATTCCGATGATGCAATCGAATCCGTTGATGTCGGAGATCAAGGCGGCTTTCGCGGATGCCATGTCCGGTACGCCGGGCTATCCCGATTTGGATCATATGCCGAAGTTCTTTAGCGGAACGGCCGGTTTAGGCAGCCGCGACGTCCGCGCCGGCGACTACATCGCCGTTGTGGAAAACATGCGCTCCGACAAGCCGAAATACTACTTCACGCTCGGGATCAAGCATGCGTTGGCGCTTCCGATTACGCACGATCCCGATGTTCGATCCCCGGGCTCCTTCTCTATGCGCGGTCATTCGGTTGGCGGATACGGATCGGTGACGACCAACAAGGTTATCGCGACCATAGCGGGAGAAGTCTTCGGTATGGACGTGCAGGCCTATCCGAAGTATGGGTCGGAAAAGAAAGGACTGCCGACAACGTACTACCTGACGATCGCGAAGGACCACATTCGGGTCCACTCCGAGTTGGAACACGTCGAGTTCATTCCGCTCAATGACGTGAATGCTTTCAATATGGAGAATCCGCTCATGGGTCTGGCGGACAACGGTACGGTTTTCGTCCAGAGTCATCGCACGGAGCCGATTGAAATCTGGAAAGGTATTCCGGCCTGGGCCCGCCAAACGATCATTAACAAGAATGCGAGGTTGTTTGCGCTCGACACCGTGAAGATCGCGAAAGAAGTGTCGTCGCTCGCTGATCTGCAACAACGCATGCAGGGTATTGTGCTCCTCGGTGTGTTTCTCCGGATTACGCCGTTCCAGTCGCAGGGCGGCATTAGTGACGTCGATCTCTTTAATGGCGTTGAAAAAGCGCTGAGGAAATACTTCGGTAAACGCGGCGAGCGAGTCATTCAGGACAACCTGAAGGCCGTATCGCGCGGCTTCCGCGAATCGATCCAGATTCCGCGTGAAGTAATGTTAGCGGTCGACGGCGGTTCCAAGGCGAACGGACAGGCGAATTAACAGGAGAAGAAAGTGTTATGTCGGACAGAACGCTAGTATCAGCAGAAGATTTGGCGACCGATATCCGGTTGCATGTTGTTGACATCGAGGATTTCAACAACCGGGTTGTCGGCGCATACAACGATGGTTCCGCCGAAAAAGGACTGGAAGCCGACGACGCCCTCGCACGCAGCGTCATTCCGGCGGGAACCGGTGTGCTGCGAGACTTCAGTTATATCGCTCCCGATATCCCATTGTTTATTGGCGAGAACTGCGTCGGCTGCATGGATTGCGTTACCGAATGCCCGGACACGGCAATCCTCGGAAAGGTTGCGGAACCGGCAGCCCTCGAAGAGAAGCTTGCGACAATTACCGATGAAGAAGAGCGAAAGACAATGGCCGCACAGTGGTCTGTCACCAACAAGTACTTCACCGTGCTGGAGAAAAAGGGTCAGGGCGGCGGGAAGTTCGGAATCTTCATCGATCCGACGAAGTGCAAGGGCTGTGCCGAGTGCGTGGACGCATGCGGCGATCACAACGCTCTCAAGATGATCCCGAAGGACGACAAGAACATGGAGTGGTACAAGGCCGCTTTCAGCTTCTATCGAAGCATGCCTGACACTCCCGGCAAGTTCATCAATGAAAAGGCACTGGCCGACATGATGCTTGCCGAACGGGCTCTCCTCTACGTCGGTGGCGCCGGATCCTGTATGGGATGCGGCGAAGCCACAGCTTTGCGGATGATGCTGGCGGCTACTGGTTTCGTGTATGGCCAGGACAACATCGGTATGGTCGCGTCGACCGGATGCAACACGGTGTACACGTCCACTTATCCATACAATCCCTACAAGATCGCATGGACAAACTCCCTGTTCGAAAATGCTCCCGCGGTCGCGATGGGTGTCCGCGCAAGGTGGGATTCATTGGGATGGCAGAGCAAGCGCCTCTGGATCGTCGGCGGGGATGGCGCGATGAACGACATCGGATTCCAGTCGCTGTCGCGAATGCTGGCGTCCGGAATGGACATCAAGGTCATCGTGCTCGACACGCAGGTGTACTCCAACACCGGCGGACAGACATCCACAAGTTCCTTCAAAGGCCAGGATGCCAAGATGAGCTTCCACGGGAAAGTCATCCAGGGCAAGAAGGAAAATCGCAAGGAACTGGCGACCATTTGCATGATGCACAAGGACGTCTATGTGGCGCAGACGACCTGCTCGCACGTGAATCACTTCTACAAAGCTGTGATGGACGCGAACCAGTTTAACGGACCGGCGGTGATTAACGTCTTCACCACATGTCAGCCGGAGCACGGCGTCGGCGATAACATGGCCGAGCAGCAAGCCCGGCTTGCCGCCGATTCACGCAGTTTCCCCGTGTTCATCTATGACCCACGCAAGGGTTCACGGATCAAGGAGCGATTGAGCCTGGCGGGGAATCCGAACATGAAGGACGATTGGTACGTCAATCCCAAGACTGGCGAAGCCGTCGACTTCATTACCTTCGCTCGCACCGAAGGCCGTTTTTCGAAACACTTCGACAAGGACGGCAATCCTTCAGAGGTTATAGTCTCTTCACGGCAAGAGCGTCTCGAGAACTGGCACATGTTGCAGGAACTCGCGGGGCTGAGATAGTAGAAAAAGGGAACGGGGGATCTGACAAATCCCAAATCCGCAAATCCCAATCCGAGGGGAATGCTTGACGATAGCTTTTCCTCGGATTGGGATTTACGGATTTGTCAGATTCCACGTTCCTTTTTTTGTTCCGTCTGCAGATACTTCACAAAAACGACTTCGTTGTGGGCCTCGTTGTAAATCAATTCATCAACAAACGTCTGCGTCATCAGCAGGCCGAACCCTCCGGGACGGAGACCTTTCTCTTCTCGTACGCTCATATGAGCATACGGTTGCACGGGATCGTTGTTAATTGCCGCATGCGTGAGTAGTTCGGGTTTGAAACCAGGCCCGGGATCCTGAATACGGTATAACAACATTTTGTCTGTCCGGATGCAGGCAATGCGGACTTTGCGGGCTGCATCCAGCCGGCCGCCCCATTCAATGGCGTTCATCAACAACTCGCGGAAGGCCCGGCCGACAGATTCTCGAATCTCTTCGGAGAGTTCGATGGTGAGGCCTTGAACAAAGCTATCGAGCCGATCCGCGAATTCGAGCTGGCAGGGAACCAGAATCTCCAGCCAATCGGGTTTAGCGGACACCACTTCGATCGGAAGGATCTCGGCTCCGGCCAATGCCTGTTCCACGGCTTCAACAATACGTTTCGGTGATGTTCGTTTGGAGATGAACTGATAGGCCTGCCCTTGCACGACGTTGAGGATCGTTTCCGGTGTATCGTCCGAGGTCATGACAATGATTTTCAGCGAAGGATGCGTTTCACGAAGCTGCTTTAAAACATCAATCCCAGAAAGTTTGGGGAGGCCAAGGTCCAGGAGCACCAGATCAAACTTGTCTCGATCGATGCGCTTCAGTGCGGAAACACCATCGTAAACGCAGTCCGCCGAATGGCCCGCCCTCTTCAGCATGCCGACGAGGCCGACATTCAAGGTACGATCGTCATCAACAACCAGGATTCGTTTGCCCAATTGACCTCTGATTATAGTGTAAACTGCGTCGCCATGTCCCCTCATCATGACGTGGAGCTTCTCTTCGACCTTTCGCTCGACCTGCTCTGCATCGCGGGCTTCGACGGATACTTCAAGCGGCTGAATCCAGCGTGGCAGCGAACACTGGGTTTCTCAACTGAGGAACTCTTAGGCCGCCCGTATATGGATTTTGTCCACCCGGAAGATCGCGATGCCACGTCGGGTGTGGCATCGAAAATCGAGTCGGGTATCGAGATCATCTTTTTTCGAAACCGATACCGATGCGCAGACGGATCGTACCGGTGGTTGTCGTGGAATTCCGCACCATTTCCGGAACAGCAACTCATCTATGCGACGGCTCGCGATATTACCGAATACAAGCGCTCTGAGGACCGGCTCGCTGTCGCTTATTCGGTCGCCCGGATTCTCGCAACGTCGGCTGAATTCGATCAAGCGGTTCCTGAAATCCTGCGCGAAGTGTGTCGATGCCTTTCATGGCAGATGGGTGCGATCTGGAAGGTCGACGAGATGGCGGGCTTGATTCGATGCGTCGATCTCTGGCATCCGCCGTCGCTTCAGCTAGCCGAGTTTAGTGCCATGACCCGTTCGGCTTCCTTCTTTTTGGGAGTCGGCCTGCCGGGCCGAGTGTGGGAAAGAAACGAGCCTTCCTGGATTCCCGATGTCACTGCTGACGCGAATTTCCCGCGCGCTGCCGCGGCGGATCGCGAGGGACTTCACGCCGCGTTCGGTTTTCCGATTCGAACGGAGCGTGGACCGATTGGCGTCATCGAGTTCTTCAGCCAGGAGAGTCGAGAGCCCGACGCCGATGTTCTCAAATTGTTTGATGCGATCGGCAGTCAGATCGGCCAGTTCGTCACCAGGAAGGATGCCGAGCATGAACTGATAGCGGCGCGTCGTGAGGCAGAGGAAGCGACCCGAGCCAAGAGTGAGTTTCTGGCGAATATGAGCCACGAGATACGCACGCCCATGAACGCTGTGATCGGCATGACCGAACTCGCCCTTCGAACCAAATTGAACTCGGAGCAGCGGTCGTATTTGGGAACGGTAAAGCAATCCGCGGATGCTTTGTTGTCGGTGATCAACGATATCCTCGACTTTTCGAAAATAGAGGCTCGCAAGCTCGAACTGGAGCAGATCGAGTTCAATTTGCGCGATACCGTGGATGAGGCCTTGCAGACGCTTGCCCTGCGGGCGAGTGAGAAGCGGTTGGAACTGGCCTGTCAGGTCGATCCTGATACACCAGACAAATGCATCGGCGACCCAGGTCGGCTTCGACAGGTCATCGTCAATCTTGTAAGCAACGCCATCAAGTTTACGGACAAAGGTGAGGTCGTTCTTCGCGTGGAGCTTCAGGGCCGCGTCAACGGAAGCGGAATTGTGAAATTCACGGTACGTGATACCGGTATCGGGATTGAACCTTCCAAACGCGATCTGATTTTTCAGGCGTTTGCCCAGGGCGACACGACCACCAGTCGACGGTATGGCGGGACGGGCCTTGGGCTGACGATCTCTGCGCAGCTTGTAACGTTGATGAGTGGGCGCCTGTGGTTCGACAGCGAAGTTGGAGAAGGGAGCACGTTCTATTTCACCGCTCAATTGGGACTCCTTTCCAGTGAGGGCAGCGATGTCTTGCGACAGCCGGAGCTGCGCGGATTGCCTGTCCTGGCGGTGGACGACACGGCGACCAATCGACAGATCCTGGTTGAAACGCTTAAAAGTTGGGGCATGTCGCCGAAGGCTCAGCACAGTGGCGAGGCCGCTCTGACAGCGATGACAAAAAAGCGATACGCGCTTGCGATCATTGACGGACATATGCCGGACATGGATGGTTTCGCGTTAGCAACGAAGATGCGCCGTAACCGGTCTATGAAGAAAACCAAGATCATTATGTTGACGTCGGCGGGGCGCAGCGGCGACGCGGTTCGTTGCCGGAAGATCGGCGTCGATGCGTATCTCACGAAACCGGTGAAGCAGTCCGATCTTTTCAATACTGTTATCAGAATATTTTCAAACGCCAGTGGATCGAAACTGACGACGTCTCGGGTGAGGAAAGCTTCGAGGCGTCTCCGCATCCTGGTCGCCGAGGACAACGCCGTCAATCAGGAACTCTTCAAACACTTGCTGAAGCAGCGTGGGCACGACGTCAAGATCGCGGCCAATGGACAGGAAGCCGTTGAGTACTTTCAGAGGAATCGTTTCGACGCGATAGTCATGGACGTGGAAATGCCGGTGATGAACGGTCGCGAGGCGGCCCAGGCAATTCGAGAGATCGAGAGAACGAGGGGTGGCCATATTCCAATCGTGGCTGCAACAGCCCATGCCATGCCGTCGGATCGGGACCGCGCTATTGAAGCCGGAATGGATGCGCACCTTCCGAAACCAATCCGTGCCATGGACTTTTTCAATACGGTTGAAGCTCTTGCCGGCATACCGGCGTCAGGGAACATCGACAAGGAAGCGCTCCTCGATGGCCTGGGTGGAGATCGGAAACTGGCTCGAAAGATGGCGCAGGTTTTTTTGAAGGATTGTCCGCGAATGGTTGCGAATGTTCGACGTGCCATTCGAACGAAGGATGCCGAAGCGATTCGAGCTGCGGCTCACGCCCTGAAGGGGACTTCCGCAAATTGGGGTACCAATGGTGCATTTGAAGCGGCCCAGGATCTCGAACGTCAGGCAAAGGAAGGCGAGATCAAAGGAGCGGAAACGACATTTGATAGATTGAAGACCGAACTCGGTGATTTGCGCCGCCGGCTAAAGGTGCTGCTCTGAACTTCGCTAAGCTGACGAATAAGGAGCGCTTCGCGGAGCATCCTTATAATAAATAGATGCTCACGAAGCGCTCCTTTTCACACAGACTTACTACACCTCGATGGTTGCTTCCATCGTGATCTTTGCGTTTAGCAGTTTCGAAATGGGGCATCCTGACTTTGCGTCTTCAGCAGCCTTGTTGACTGCAGCTCGGTCGGCGCCTTTTACAGTGATTGCTGTAACCAGATGACTTGAAGTTACACCGAAGCCGCCCTCCACTTTTTCAAGAGTGACGGTTGCGGTTGTATTGATACTTTGCGCGGTCAGACCCGCGCTTCCAAGTTGCGCAGAAAGCGCCATTGAGAAGCAGCCCGCGTGAGCCGCGGCAATGAGTTCTTCAGGATTTGTGCCTTTTTCTTCCTCGAAACGTTTCGCGAAATTATAAGGGGTGTCGGTTAACACTCCGCTATCTGTCGAGATTTCGCCTTTACCATCTTTAAGTCCGCCGCGCCAAACGGCCGTAGCTTTCCGTTTCATGTGTTCTCCTTTCGGGCCCAAATCTTGTATCACAGGTTTCGCCGAGTGGAAACCTGTGGCGGATTTGCAGATAGGCTTTAACACATTTGCCACATAGTTTGATTTTTTCGGATGCTAACTGATTGATAGTTAAGGGCAGAAGCCTTGGTCATCGGGATGCATATGTACGCGCGACCTTCAGAATTAGCCCCTAGGTCTCTGTTGGTCCACTCATTCTCCGAATACCAATCTTTACTGATTGGACCGGTGTGGGACCCGTCTGAACTTCTCCTGGGCGGGGTTCCCACACCGCGGCGTTTTCTTTGGTGGGGCGAGCGAGTTAACCTTGTGTTCATGCGGTTCCTCGCCAAACGGCTACAGACTCAACTTCTTGCCTGGACGGCTCTGATCCTCGTCATCTCCGTTGCAGTGACATTCAATATTCGAACGTACCTCAATCTCCGTATTCTCGAGGGCAATCTCAAGGATCGTGCCGAAACGCTTGTCGTTGCCGTCGATCGTGCATTGGGGCTGCAATTCGCCGAAAATGTGGATCTGGCCGCCATTAGCCGTCGTTTGACGGAGTTTGTCGAAGCGGATCGGACGTTGGATCGCCTGGATCTCGTCGAAGTGGATGGATCCGTTGTGCGAATCGTCGCGAGCAGTGACCTCACACCGGATCAACTCATCGATCACGTTCCGCAGGTTCTGACGACATTCACGCAAAGCAACAAAGGCGAGCGCGAAATGATCACGATTCACCCCGTGGACTACAGCTCTTACGCGGTCGTTGCGCTTTCATCCTTTGAAAATCTGGATCGTTACGAGGCTCTTAATCGGGCGCGCGATCCGTGGTTCGAAGCGGCGCTTATCGTGATTGTCATAGCCTTGATGTATGCGATGTACGAACTGACCGTATCGAAGCGATTCGACGAGCTTCTCGTCGGCATCCGCCGCGCTCAGGACGGCAATCTGGCGGCGATTCCAGACACCCGCGAGGATGAAATCGGAGTTATTGCCAGGACGTTGAATGGTCTACTCAAGCAGGTTCGCTCCTTCAACGACGAACTGAAGCGCGAGGTCGCCAGCGCTACGGACAACTTGAACAAGCGTAATCTCGAACTCGAAGACATCACTCGTCAGGTCGTCGCGATGCAACGCCAGTTGTTGCAAGCCGAGCGGCTCGCAACAGTCGGACAGATGGCGGCAACATTCGCGCATGAAATTGGCTCACCCATGAGCTCGCTTTCCGTGCACGTCCAGTTATTGCTGGAAGACGCGCGCCTGACTTCCGAGCAAAGGGAGACGTTGGGAATAGTTCGTGAGCAAATACAGTCGATGATTCAGATCGTCAATGACTTGCTTCGATCCGCCAGGCGCGGTCCTACGGACTTCGTGCCGTCCGACGTCAACGAGATTCTCCGAACCGTGATGAGACTGGTTCAGCCAAAACTGAAATCGCAGCGCATCGAGGTCCGCGCCGATTACTCCGCGGTGCCGCCCGTGCGCGCCTACCCTTTGTACCTGCAGGAGGCCTTTCTGAATCTGGTCAACAACGCGTCGGACGCGATGCCGGATGGCGGACGGATCGATATCGAGACGTCGTTCGATCCGGGCATGGATCGCGTGCACATCAAAATTGCCGACACCGGGCCCGGCATTGATGCAACAGTGGTGGAACATATGTTCGAACGCTTCGTTACGACAAAAGCTTTGGGCGATGGAACCGGACTCGGGCTTGGCATAGTCAAACAGATTCTGAGCGGGCATCGGGGAACTATCCAGATCACTTCGGGCAAGAAAGGAGGGACCGTCGCGCATATGACCCTGCCGGCGGATACTGGTCTCACGATATGGAAACGTCCGACCGCGGCGGAGGTGGAGCGAAGGTCATGAGCGAACCGACAATCCTCGTCGTCGATGACGATCCAAGCGCCCTCCGCGCCTTGATTCAGGTTTTACGACGGGAAAAGTATGCGGCTGAAGGCGCATCGTCCGCGCGAGACGCTCTGGACAAGATGCGAGAACGCACCTTCGACCTGGTCATTACGGATATCCGCATGGAACGAATGGACGGCATGGAACTGCTGCGTTCAGTGCGATCCGAATGGCCGGGCCTGCCGGTTATCGTCATGACAGCGTTTGCCAGCATCGATACCGCCATTCGCTCGATCCACGAAGGCGCTTACGACTACCTCAGCAAACCTTATGAAATCGAGGATCTCAGGCTCACCGTGCGGCGCGCTCTCGAACAATCGCGGCTGATGCACGAGAACCTGACGCTTCGTCAGAACCTGCTTGAAGAGCAGGATCGCGAAGTCGAGATGATCGGCATGAGCCCGCCGATGGTCGAGGTATATAAGATGATCGCTCGTGTGGCGCGAAGCGCCACGACGGTCTTAATTCAAGGCGAGAGCGGCAGCGGTAAGGAACTGGTGGCGCGTGCCATTCACGCCAACAGCGAGAGGGCAACCCTGCCCTTCGTGGCCG
>Ga0137423_1000232_pt1 | contig 17222 bp, 13 predicted proteins | sample EasRivERMZT600_2_FD_102326 | JGI IMG/M metagenome (GOLD analysis project Ga0137423, IMG submission 102326) | Soil microbial communities from meander-bound floodplain in the East River, Colorado, USA - East River MetaG ERMZT600_2 | ecosystem: Environmental > Terrestrial > Soil > Floodplain ...
CGCGGCTCAAGGAGGAGGGCACCTTCACCGCGGAGAGCGCGTCGGCCCGCGTCGACCTCTCGGCCCAGGCGCTCGTCCGCTTCTCCGGCGAGGTCGAGCGCGCCGCGCGGGAGGCGACGGCGGCGGCGCTCGCGGTGCTCGCGCGCGGCGACTTCGCCGACGCGCGGCGCGCCTTCGACGAAGCCTTCACGGCCGCGCGCGACCGCCTCGTGCCGGCGACGTTACGGGCTTCTCTTCCCCAGGCGTTGCGCGACTTCGACGAGGTGCTGCGTAGAGCGGCGGCGGGCGGGCTCGCGCCGCTCGACCGCGCCGCGGACGCGGTCGCGCGCAAGGTGCGCGGCTCGCTGCGCGAGACGCGCGACCGCACCAAGTCCCGCATCGACGAGGCGCTCGAGAAGCTCGACTTCGCGGGCGCGCAGGAGGCGATCCGCGGCCACGCCGCCGCCGAGCGCGACGCGTGCGTCGCCGCCACGCGCGAGGCGCTCGCCGCGTGCGGCCTCGCCGTCGACGCGGGCGCGACGGCCGACGCGCTCGTGCACGGCTGGCCCGAGTCGGTCACCGCGGAGGTGCAGCGCGAGCCGGTCGAGAGCGACGTCGACCGCTGGGGCCTCGACCTCGCCAACGCGCTCAAACAGTGCCGCAAAGACGCGCTGGATCGCATCGCGGACGCGCGCAACTACGACCTCGACCTCGGCGACGCGGCGCGCGGCGCCGCCGACGCTCCCGGGGACGACCGCGACGAGGCGGCGCGCCGCAAGACGGCGCTCGGGACGCAGATCGCGCCGCGGCGCGCGGCGCTGCTCGCCGTCGGGAGCGCGGCCCCCGCGGTGGCGGAAATCGACGCCGCGCTCGCCGACCACGGCCGCGCGCTCGACGAGGTGGTCGAGAGGCGCCGCGCGCGCCGCGCCGAGGAGGCGCGCTCGCTCCTGCTCGAAGGCGACGGCGAGCACCCGGGCCTCGACGACCTGCTCGCCGACCGGCGCCTGGCCGAAGCGCACGCGCGCGTCGCCGCGACGGTCGCGCTCTCCGACGACGACCGCGCGCGCTGGAGCGGCGTGGTCGACTCGCTCGAGAAGCTGCTCGCCGCGGCGGGCGCGGCGCTGCAGGCGAAGGTCGGCTCGACCGTCGACCTGCGCGACCGGGGCGGCCGCGGCTTCGGCGGGAAGCTCGTCGACGAGGGGGGCGGCCAGTACCGCGTCGACAAGCTCGGCGGCCTCAAGGTGAAGGTGACCGACCTGCGCGTCGACTCGCTCTTCACGCTGCTGCCGGCGGGCACCGTCAACGAGCGCGAACGTCTCCTCGCGAGCTGGTACTTCGGCGAGGCGAAGTCGCGCGGGGGGTTCGACGAGACGCTCGCGGCGGCGGGCGACGATCCGGTCGTCGCCCACCTGCGCGCGCTGCGCGACGACGAGCGCTCCGGCGCCGCGAAGAAGGAGGAGAAGCGCGAGGCGGCCGCCGACGCCGCGCTGAAGGAGTTCCAGGACGCGCTCTCGAAGGGCGACGCCGCGCGCGCGCAGACGGCGTGGTCGCAGCTCGACCGCCTGCGCGGGACGAAGGCGGCGCGCCAGGCCTACGGCGAGCGCGAGAAGAACGAGCGCGCGCTGGAGACGGCGCGCGCCCGTGCGCGGCGCGCGGCGCGCCTCCTCGCCATCGCGCCGCACGCGAGCGAGCGCGTCGACGACCCCGAGGCGGGCGTGGCGATCGGCTACGACTTCTCCGACGTCGACCAGGGCGCCGAGTGGATGCTCGCCGGCAACGACGTCCGCATCGAGAACGGGCGCCTCCACTTCTCGGGTGGTGCTGCGGGTCGACGCGCGCGCCTCTACGGCCCGTTCCTGCGCGTCCCGTTCGACCGCAAGGCCCCGGCGCGGCTCGAGCTCGACCTCGCCCCCTCGACCGAGTCGCCGGGCGAGCCGACGTTCATCGGGCTCCGGCTCGGCGGGGCCTGCGTCGTCTTCGCGCGCTCGGAGGCGGCGGTGCGCGAGGAGTCGCGGCCGCAGCTCGCCATCTGGTTCGGCTCGCTCGACGAGCAGGGCGACAACCACCTCTATCTGGCGGAGCTCGGCCTCACGCAGGCGACGCAGGCGAAGTCGGTGGAGGTGGGGCTCGAGCGCGGCGTGCGCAGCCAGGTGGAGATCCGCTGGCTGCCGCGGCCCGACGGCGGCTCGGGCGAGGTCGAGGTCTGGGTCGACCACGTCAAGGTGCATTCGGCGCCGGGCGTGATGGCGACGCCGCCCGACAAGGACGGGATCGAGCTGCGCAGCGCGACCGCGCTCGACGTCGAGCAGCTGCGCTTCACGGGAAGGATCCGCGAATGAGCCGTCGCGTGCGCCGCAGCGCGCTCGCGGCCGCGCTCCTCGCCACGAGCCCGGCGGCGGCGACCGGCCCCGCGCCGGGCATCGGCGATTTGCCGGCGCGCGTCGTCCACGCCCACGCCGAGTTCGACGTCTTCGTGCCGGCCGGCGCGCACTCGGGCTGCAGCTTCAAGTGCTTCGCGCCGATCGGGCTGTCGCCGCAGGTGCCGTTGCGCGTCGCCGTCGCGACCGTGCCGGCGGGGGAGGCGACGCGCTGGAGCTACGACCGCGACGGGATGCTCGTCGTCGAGCTCGGGAACCAGACCGGCGAGAAGCACGTCGCGCTCACGCTCGACGTCGACGTCCTCCTGATGGAGAGCGTCGGCCACGACGACGTCGAGTCGAGCGGGACGCTCTACCGGCGGGCGGCGGGGGCGGCGATGAAGCCCTACCTGCGGCCGCTCGCCGGCACCAACCCCGACGACCCCGACATCGCGAAGCTCGCCGCCACGCTCAAGCCGAAGGCCCAGGACCTCGTCGCGCTGGCGCGCGCGATCGAGGGGGTCGTGCACGACAAGGTGAAGGACGGCGCGGCCGGCCACGACGCGGCCGGCGACGCGCTGCGGCGCGGGAGCGGCGGACGGCTCGCCCGCGCCAACCTCGCCGTCGCGCTCTTCCTGTCGCAGTCGGTGCCGGTGCGGCTGCTCGGGACGGTGCCGGCGCGCGGCAGCGGGAGCTTCGAGTACCTGGTCGACGTGAACGCCGGCGACGCGGGCTGGCTGCGGCTCGATCCGCTGCGCCGCGGAAAGTCGCCCTTCCCGTGGTCGGAGCGCGAGGACGTCGTGCTCGCGGAGGTGAACGCCGACACGCCGATCGCGGCGGGCTCGCGGCCGCGGCTGTGGTTCTGCGGCGGCGGCCTCACCGCCGGGAACAAGGGGGCGTCGACGTGGCTCTGCCGCGAAGACCGCGGCGCCCCGTGCCCGCGCACGACGGCGAAGCAGATCCTCCCGGTACTGCTCTCCGCGTTCTCGACGGAGAGCGCGAAGGGCCGCGCCGGCGGCGAGGTGCTCGACGTCGCGGCGGCGCCCGCGGCGGCGGCGTGCCGGCCGCTCGTCGAGTGGCTCGCGACGCTCGCGCCGCTCTCGGGCGGCGGGACGAAATGACGCGCGCGCACCTCGTCGCGCTGCTCCTGCAGGTGGCGCCTGCGCCGCCGGCGCCCGCGCCCCCGCCGCCGCGCTCGGCGGTGGTCGACGCGGCGCTCGCCGCCTTCGCCGCGCCGCTCGACCGCGAGCGGCGCGCCGGCGCGCGCGCGCTGCTGCGCGACCTCGCGCCGGCCGACGTCGACGCGGCGCTCGCCGCGGTCGGGACGGCGCCGCCGACCTCGAGCATGCTGCTGCGCGAGACGCTCGCGCAGAGCGGCGCGGCGCGCGCGACGCTGCTCGAACGCGCGACGCGGGCGGGGCAGGGCGAGCTCGCGCGGTCGCTGCTCGTCTCCGCCTTCTTCGCGCGCGCCGTGGCGTCGGCGCCGTTCCGCGCCGAGGTGCGCGTCGGCGGCGACGGCTGGCCGCTCGCCGACAAGGGCGCCTGGTTCGCGAAGGCCGGCGACGCGGGCGCGGGCTGGAGCTGGTTCGAGATCGGCGACCTGCTGGAGCGCGAAGGCGTGCTCGAGCGTCCGCTGGTCGTCACGATGGAGTGCGCCGAGCTCGGCGTCCCGGTGCCGGCGGCGCCGCGCGTCCCGGTCGAGGGGTGGTGCGGCGTGGCGGCCGAGCGCTCTTCGCTGCAGTGCGTCCCGCTCGCGGTGGGGGCGTGGCTCCTCTCCGCCGCTCGTGCGCAAAGGCTCGGGCTCGCGGGAGCGGGGGGCGGCGCGCCGGAGCGCGCGCCCGACGACGGCCGCGCCGACCGCGTGCCGGCGCGCCTGCTCGAGAGCGAGGCGCGGCTGCTCGACGCGGAGCTCGCCGCGCTCGCGGAGTCCGGCGACCTGCGCCGCGGCGTGCTCGCCGCCGACCTGATCCGCCGCGTCGGGCTCGCGCTCGACGACGCGGCGGTCGGGAGCGGCGAACCGCGCGAGGCGGCGTTCGCGAAGGGGGTCGCGCTCGCGCGCGCGGCGCGCGGCGCCGGACCGGTGCCGTCGCTCGACGCGGCGGCCGCCGCCGATCCGGTGGTGGCGGCTTTCGTGCGGGTCGCGGGCGCGCGCGACCGCGGTCCGCCGCCGCCGCTCGCGCCCGAGCCGCCGTCCACGGTGCCGCCGCTCGAGGCCGCGGCGCGCCTCGTCGTAGAGGGGGCGGCCGGGCGCGGCGATCCGGCCGCGCTGCGCGACCGCCCCGCCGCCGAGGTGCGCGCGATCGTCGCGCGCGCGGTCGATCTCACGCGCGGGCGGACCGGGCGGGCCGGCGAGCTGGTCGTCGCGCTGCGGCCGGTCGTCGACGTGGTCGCCGGGCGGTGCGCGGACGATCCCCTCCTCGGCGGCCAGCTCGTCGACCTGCTGCGCCAGGAGGCGTCCGCGCCAGGCACGGGGGACGACGAGAAGCGCGCCCTCGAGGCGATCGTCCGCGAGCTGTGGGCGCTCAATCGCGGGACGCGGCCGCCGACGCGCCTGCTCGTCCTTCCCGCCGGGGCGGCTCGCTGAAACTGCATCGGAATCGAGTTCCCTTCGCCCCCGGGGGCGATCCGCTACAGCCGTGCGCTCGCAAGGTCGATGGTCCCCTCCCAGGAGCGCGCGTATGGCGGAAGTCCAGTGGGAAGAGCGGGTCGTCGGACTCAACTTCATCGTCTGCGGACCTTCGCAGGTGGGGAAGTCGACGATCCTCGGCGCGTTGCGAGCGCCGCTGCGCGCGTTCGACGACGGTGAGAACGCGCTGCGCTGCACGCCGCTCGAGCTCACCGGATGCGACGAGACGCTCGGCGTCGTGTCGAAGTTCGTCGAGGTCCATTCCGAGCTGACCGTCGAGGAGCAGGCGACGCCGCTCCTCGCGACGACCGACGGCGTGCTCTTCGTCTCCGACTCGCGTCGCGAGCGGCTGCGCGACGACGTGGTCGCGTGGGCGTGGCTCCTCGAGCACCTGCGCGCCGCCAAGCGCGACGACGTCCCGATCGTCGTCTGCTACCACCGGCGCGACGCGGCCAACGCGATGCCGACGTCGGACCTCGACGGCGCGCTCGGCGTCGGACGCCACCCCTTCTTCGAGACCGACCGCAGCAATCCGGGCGGCATGCTCGCGGCGGCGATCGAGGTGATTCGCCGCGCGTCGGCGCGCGCGCAGAGCGCGGTCGAGGCGCTCTGGCCCGGCTGGCAGCGCGGCCCGTTCCTGAGCGGGATCGACGTGCGGCTCAGCGAGTGCAATGCGCGACTCGCGAATCCGGCCACGGCGGCCGCGCCCGCTCCTGCTCCTGCGCCTGCCCCTTCGCCTGCGCCGGCGCCTGCGCCGGCGCCTGCGCGGGCACCGGTTCAACGGACCGTCGCGCCCGCCGGCCCGCCCGAGGTTCCGGTGCGGCCCGAGGACACGATGGTGCACCACGAGGCGGCGCACCGCGTGCGCCGCGCGCGGCGCGCTCCGCTGCTGCGCTTCACGACGCACTGCTTCGGCGAGGCGGACCGCGTCGGCCGGGAGAGGCGCCGCCTCCTCGAGCAGCTCAAGTGCGTGGTCGAGGATTCGCGCCGGCCGATGGCGTTCCTGAAGACGCTCTTCGACCACCTCGATCGCGAACGCAAGCGGCTGCCCGTCCCGTTGCAGGAGGGCATCGCCGGCGGCGAGGAGATCCTGGGCCACCTCGAACGCGTGCTCGTGACGGCGCGTCGCGGCGTCGAGCAGACCGGCGTCGAGCGGCCGCGCGAGCGCGCCGTCGACGTCGGCGAGGCGCTCCACTCGGCCTACGCCGCGCTGCGGCGCGACGCGACGGTGCCGCGTGCGCGCCTGCGCGTCGGGCGGCTGCCGGTCGTGCTCGGCGACGCGCAGGGGCTCGGCGCGCTGCTCTGGGCGGCGCTCACCGCGGTCGTGTGCGCGACGCGGCGGCGTGACCACGGCGTCGCGACGGTGCGCGTCTCGGCGCGCCAGCGCGCGCGCGGGCTGCGCCTGCGCTTCGCGTCGTTCGAGTCGGCGCGGCGCGGCTCCGGCCTCGACGAGCTCCTGCTCGCGCGGCGCCTTGCGCAGCGGCTCGGGATCGACTTCTCGATCGTCTCGGGTCGGCGCGGCGGCAAGGCGATCGCGCTCGAACTCCCGCCCGAGATGCAGGTCGTGGAGCCGGCGGGCGAGGAGCTGCGGACGCGCGAGCCGACGCCGTTATCCTGAGGGGATGGCCGGACGCACCCTCGCTGGCCGCCGCCCGCTCGCGCGCGGCGGGCTCCTGCTGCTCCTGACCGCGTCGCTCGCGCCCGCAGCGCCGGCGCAGGACGGCGCGCTCTGCGGCGAGTGCAAGACGACCGGCCGCATCGCGAACCCGTGGCTCGCCGCGCACGCCGCGGCGGAGAAGGGGAGCCGCTACTGCTCCGTCGCGCTCGAGGGCGACAAGGCCGGGCGCGACGCCGCCTTCCTGCCCTGCCCGCGCTGCAAGCGGCCCGACCTGAAGCGCGCCGCGGAGGCGGAGCTCGCGACTTGGAAGGCGGAGCGCGAGCGCTGGCTCGCCGGCTGCGCCGCGCTCGAGCAGCAGGTCGGCACGCAGCTCCACTGGGTCGAGAGCGACCACTTCCTGCTCGGCTTCGAGCCCGACCATTGGAGGACGCGCGACAAGCGCGAGCTCGACGGCCACCTCGCGGCGCACCTCTTCTCGCGCCGGCTCGAGGGGATGTACGCCGACTTCGCGAAGCTGTTCGGCATCGCCGAGGAGCGCATGCGCAACAAGCGCCACCAGGTGCTGATCTTCGAGCGGCAGCGATCGCTCGCGAAGGCGGCGCAGGAGCTCCTGCAGATGACGTCGGGCACCGCGGCCAAGCGCGCAGGCGACCCGTCGATCCTCGTGACGTGGGTCGACCGCAAGACGCTGCCGGGCGACGCCGAGATGGACCGCCACCTCGCGCACCACGTGGCGCACCTGCTCGTCTCGGTCTTCCACCTGAAGGAGTGGCTCTACGCCCAGGGCTTCCTCGACGAGGGGCTCGCCCACTTCTTCGAGATGCGCTACTTCGCGAGCGCCGACAACTCCTGCAACCAGGAGGCGGAGGAGGAGCATTTCGGCAACGAGAACTGGCCGCGCGACGTGCTCGCCGCGGTGCAGTCGGGGAAGACGCCCTCGTTCGCGCTGCTCTCGGCCAAGCGCACCGACCAGCTCGAGGGGACCGACCACTCCTTCGCGTGGTCGTTCGCCGACTTCCTGGTCGCGCGCGATGCGGCGCGCGTCGCCGACCTGATGGTGCGCCTCAAGGAGAAGACGGAGCTGCGCGAGGCGGTGCGCGCAGCGTTCGGGAAGTCCTTCTTCGAGCTCGAGAGCGACTGGAAGGCGCACGTGCTCGCGACCTATCCGGCGCGCGCACGGCTGCCGCCGCCCGGCGTCGAGCGCAAGATCGCCGCCGACGAGCTGCGCGGCTTCCCCGACCGCTGACCGCCGCCGCCGGCGTCAGTTCTTCTTCGGCGGCGCCTGGTTCGGCGGCGCCTGGCGGGTGAGGCGGACGTCGACGAGCGTGTCGTCGCCGTCCTTCAGGCTGACGGTGACGCGGCTGTTGCTCGCGACCACGATCGACTCGAACGGGCCCATCTGCGTGCCGGCGTTGAACTGCTGCACGGTGATCGTGTAGTCGCCCGGCGGGATCGCGGCGAGCTTGAAGGCGCCCTGGTCGTCGGCGCGCATCGTCATCCAGTCGCCCGCCTTGCTCGAGAGGTTCAGCGTGGCGCCGGCGAGCGGCTTGCCGTCGAAGTCGGACGCGTGGCCGTGCACGCTCGCGCCGCGCGTCACCTCGAGGCGGACGGCGGAGACCTCGTTCTTGCGCACCTCGACGTCGTTCTGCTCGAGGCCGGCGAACTCGCCGTGGCGCACCGCGACCTGGTAGGTGCCGGGGACGACGAGGTCGATGCGGAACTTGCCTTCCTTGTCGGACCGCGCCTTCGCCTCCTGCTCGCCGTCGGCGAGGCTGCCGAAGATCGCCGCGATCGGGTTGTCCTTCATCTTGTTGGTGCGGACCGAGACGGCGGCGTTCTCGACCGGCTTGCCGCCCTTGTCGACGACGGTGCCGGCGACGCTGCCGCCGCGGTTCATCGCGATGCGCACGCCCGACGCCACCTGGCCGCGCGCGACCTGGAACTCGTCGGAGTTGCTGTCGGCGTAGCCGGCGGCGCGGCCCTGCAGCTGGAAGACGCCCGGGTCGAGGTTCTTCAGCTCGAAGCGGCCGCCCGCGTCGTGGATCTTCTGGCGGATGCGGCCGGGCGCGGGACCGCGCCCCTTATAGGTCTGCAGGACGACCAGCTCGAAGTCAGGGACCGGCTCGCCCGAGACCTCGTCGACGACGACGCCGGCGACCGAGCCCTGCACCTGGAGCGTGATCTCGACGTCGGCGCCGCCCGCCTCGACCTGCGCGCGGTTCGCCATCGTGTAGCCGTCGCACTCGGTCGAGAGGAAGTACTGCCCCTTCGCGAGGCCGTCCAGGACGAAGCCCCCGTTCGCGTCCGAGCGGGCCGCCTGCTCGCAGCGGAAGTTGGGGTTGGCGATGGTGGCGGAGACCTTCGCCTCGGACACCGGGTTCTTGGCGTCGTCAACGACGCGGCCGCGGATCGCGAGCGCGGGGGTGAGCTCGAAGTCGATCTGCTGCTCCATGGGCGCGCCGCCCAGCACGTTCTGCGAGCTCTTGCAGATGCGCGACAGCCCCTTCGACTCGGCGGAGACCTCGTAGTTCTCGATCGAGATCGAGGCGAACTCGTAGTACCCCTTCGCGTCGGTGCTCGTGCGGTACTTCGACTCCTGGCGGTCGGGGACGTTGGGGACGTTGCGGCGCAGCTTGCGCAGCGAGTCCATCTGGTTGCTGAGCGTCACCACGGCGCCCTCGACCGCGGCACCCTCCGCCGTGACGATCCCGAAGACGCGCCGGCTCTTGCGCAGGACGATGTCGCCCGACGTCGTCTCCTCCTTCGCCTTCACGATGACCGGGCCGACTTCGGCGTCGGCGTAGTCCTGGTGGCTCGCGAAGAGGGCGTAGTCGCCGGCGGGCGCGACGTTGTCGAGGCGGAAGACGCCGTTCGCGTCGGTCATGCGGACGATTCCGGTCTCGGTCGCGAGCTGGCGCAGCTGCAGCGCGATGGCGGGGCCGCGCACGAGCTCGACCTCCGCATTGGCGACCGGCTCGTGGTTGGGGTTCACGACGCGGCCGACGATCGAACCGGGGGGACCGGCTGCGGCCGTCGCGGGGTCGGGGAACGTCGCCGCCTTGGGCTCTTGCGTGCGCGAGACGACGGGCGCGCTCGCCGCGGCGGCGGGATCGACGGTCGGCGGTGCCGGTTCGGGGACCTTGGGCGCGGCCGGGCTCACGACCGGGGGCGCGGGGGCGGGGTCGCCCTTCAGCACCTCGCGCGCGAGCAGCGCCAGGCCGCCGGCGACGACGAGGGCGAGCAGGACGGTGATCCAGGAGCCTGGGCGTTGCATCGACGGACCTCGCGCGCCTTCCTTCTTCCCGCTTCCGACGGGTCTCCCGCGTTCGACGGGCACGGCTCCCGTCTCTTCCGGGGCGCCGCCCCGAGAGGCGACGAGAAGACAACATATGAAAAAGGGTTCAGCCGGCGCGAGGTGGCTCGGAGCGGGCCACGGTGGCGACGAGCTCGGCGGCGCGCACACCGTCCTCGGCGCGGTGTCCGGCACCGAAGCTGAAGCGCAGCGTGGCGCGGACGTCGGCCGCGGGCAGCCCCATCGCCTTCAGCACGTGCGACGGCTCGGGGGCGCCCGCCTGGCACGCCGAGCCGGCCGAGGCGTGCAGCCCGCGCCGGGAGAGCTCGTCGAGGAGGAGGCGGGCGGCGCGGCCGGGGATCGTCACGCTCGAGGTGTTCGGGAGGCGCGGGGCGGCGCCTCCGCGGATCGCGATTTCGGGGAGGAGCGCGGCGAGCCTGCGCTCGAAGGCGTCGCGCGCAGCCGGGTCAACCGGCCCGTGCGCCCGCGTGGCGCGCGCCGCGGCGGCGAAGCCGATCGCCCCGAGCAGCGGCTGCGTGCCGCCGCGCCGGCCGCGCTCCTGCCGTCCGCCGCGCAGCAGCGGCGCGAGCCGGGTCCCCGCCCGGACCACGAGCGCCCCGACGCCGGTCGGACCGCCGAGCTTGTGCGAGGTGAACGCGAGCGTCGTCGCGCGCACGCGCTCCCAGTCGAGCGCGACCCGTCCGACCGACTGCGCGGCGTCGACGTGCAGCGCGACGCCGCGCGCCGCGAGCGCCTCGGCAGTCTCGTCGACCGGCTGCAGGACGCCCGTCTCGTTGTTCGAGTGCATCAGCGCGACGAGCGCCGTCGCCGGGCGCAGCGCCGCGAGCAGCGCCGCCACGGCGACGCGGCCGTCCGGCCCGGGGTCGACGCGCGTCACCGCCGCACCGAGCTCCTCGAGCAGGCGCGCGGCCTCGAGGAGCGAGGCGTGCTCGATCGACGACACGACGAGATGGCGGCCGGAGAACGGCGGTCCGATCGTGCCGAAGAGGGCGAGGTGGTTCGCCTCGGTCGCCCCCGAGGTGAAGACGACCTCGTCGGGGTCGGCGCCGACGAGCGCGGCGACGTCGGTGCGCGCGGCCTCGAGCAGGCGCGCGCTCCGTTCGCCGGCGCGATGGGCGCTGGCCGGATTCACGAGCGCGCGCTCCATCGCCTCGCGCATCGCGGCGGCCGCCTCGCGCGACAGCGGGGCGGTCGCGTTCATGTCGAGGTAGAGGTCGGACGGGTCGAGCATCGGGTCGAACGTATACTTCCCGCCCCGTGGTTCCACGTTTCATGAGAGGACTTCGCACGTGATCGGTGGGCTGTACATGTGGGGACCGTTCGACCCGGTCTACGGGCTGCTCCTGCCCGGGATCGCCTTCCTGTTCGCGCTGATCACGCAGGCGCGCGTGAAGTCGACCTTCAGCCGCTTCTCCGGCGTGACGACCCGCTCGGGGATGACGGGCGCGGAGGTGGCCGGGCTGCTGCTCCAGTCGCGCGGCATCACCGACGTGCGCGTCGAGCCGACGCACGGCTTCCTGAGCGACCACTACGACCCGCGCACCAAGACGCTGCGGCTCTCCGAGGCCGTCTACGCCGGCCGGAGCGTTTCGGCGCTCGGCGTCGCGGCGCACGAGACGGGGCACGCGCTCCAGCACGCCGACGCCTACGCGTGGCTCAACTTCCGCAGCACCATGGTGCCGGTCGTGAGCGTGATGTCGCGGCTCGGCTCGCTCCTGCTGCCGTTCGGCGTCCTGTTGACGTTCATGTTGGGGCGCTCGGCCGAAGGCGGAGCCAGTCCGCTCGGCCTCGCCTTCCTCTATTGCGCGGCGCTCGGGCTGGCAGCGGTCGTCATCTTCAGCCTCGTCACGCTGCCCGTCGAGATCGATGCGTCGCAGCGGGCGATGCAGCTGCTGGGCGGCGCGGGCGTCCTGGTCGGGGCGGAGCTCGACGGAGCGCGCGCCGTGCTGCGCGCCGCCGCCTGGACCTACGTCGCCTCGGCGTCGGCGGCGATCGTCGAGTTGCTGCGCGTGCTGAGCCTGATCGCGATGGCGAACAACCGCGGCCGCAATTCGCGCTGAGCGGCGCGACCGGAGGGGGAATCGTTGGCGCGCACGCGGCCGTTCAAGGACGAGTCGTTCGAACAGGTGCTCGCGCTGGTGTCGGCGCGGACTCCGACGCCCGGCGGCGGAACGGTCGCGGCGCTGGCCGCGGCGCTCGGCGCCGTGCTCTCCTGCATGGCCGTCCGTTTCTCGCTCCAGCGCAAGGAGACGCCGGCGGAGACGGAGGCGGTGCTGCAGACGCTGGAGCGCGGCCTCGTCGACCTCGCCGCGCGCTTCCAGAGGCTCGCCGACGAGGACAGCGACTCGTTCGAGGCGGTGCGCGCCGCCCGCAAGCTGCCGCAGGAGAGCGACGCCGAGAAGGCGGCGCGGAACGCCGCGCTCGAAGCGGCGACCGCGACGTCGGCCAAAGTGCCGTTGCGCACCCTGCGTCTCGCGCGCGACGGGCTCGAGCTCATCGACGGCGTGACCTTGGTGCTGAATCGCAACCTCGCGACCGACGCGGCGTCGGGGGCGCTCCTACTGCGCAGCGGAGCGCGCTGCGCCGCGCTCAACGTCCGTGTGAACGTGGTGGGGGACGCGTCGCCGCGCGCGGCCGCGCTGCGCGCCGAAGTGGCGAAGCTCCTCGAGCGGTGTGAGGAGCTCGAGAAGAGGGTCGTCGCGTGGACGGAAGCACTGCTTTCCTGAGGTCTGCCGGCCGGCCTGGAAACTCGTACTGTTTCCGTACGATTTTCCCCTTGTCCCAGGGGAATGGGCCGATTACATAATCCGTACTGCTTTTGTCCGGATTCGGAAGCGGCCCGCAGGCGTGCTGCAGGCCGCCTTCGGTTCCGGAGGGAAGCGGTGGGCGCGCAAACGCCTTGGCCGCGCGTCCCGGGAAGCTCGTGGGAATTCGTCGATGTTCAAGCTCAGCCGCCGGCTCGATTACGCGATCCTCGCCGTCTCGCACCTCGCGTCGCGGCGCGGCGACCACGCTCCGGTGAGCGCGCGCGCGCTCGCCGACTCGAGCCGTATCCCGCCCGCGATCCTCGCCAACATCCTGAAGGACCTGACGCGGACGGGGATCGTCCGCTCGGCGCGCGGGGTCCACGGCGGCTACGAGCTGGCGGCGGCCGCCGACGAGCTCTCGATCGGCGGCCTCGTGCGCGCGCTCGAGGGCGACGTGCGTCTCGTCGAGTGCGTCCCGATGGCCGCCTCGGCGACCCCCGTGACGCCCTGCCAGATCGAGGCGAACTGTCCGGTGAAGGCGCCGCTGCGGCGCGTTCACGAGCGGATCCAGGAGCTGCTCGACGGGCTCACCTTCGACCAGCTGCTTTCGGAGGCGTTCGCCGGCGTGGGGCCGGGACGGTGAACAACGGGAAGGATGGCGCTGCGATGAAACCCCCGATCTACCTCGACTACCAGGCGACGACGCCGATGGACGAGCGCGTCCTGTCGGCGATGCTCCCGTTCTTCCGCGAGCGGTTCGGCAACGCCGCGAGCCGCAACCACTCCTTCGGCTGGGAGGCGGAGAAGGCGGTCGAGACGGCGCGCGCGCAGATCGCGACGCTGATCCACGCCGAGCCGAAGGAGATCGTCTTCACGAGCGGTGCGACCGAGTCGGACAACCTGGCGATCAAGGGCGTCGCGGAGATGTATCGCGACCAGGGTCGCCACCTGATCACGGCGCCGACCGAGCACAAGGCGGTGCTCGACACCTGCAAGCGCCTCGAGCAGGAGGGCTGCGAGGTGACGATGCTGCCGGTCGACAAGACCGGGCTCGTGCGCGTGGACGACGTCGCCAAGGCGATCCGCAAGGACACGATCCTCGTCACGCTGATGGCGGCGAACAACGAGGTCGGGACGGTCCATCCGATCGCGGAGATCGGGCGGCTCTGCAAGGAGCGCGGCGTCCTCTTCCACACCGACGCGACGCAGGCGGTCGGCAAGCTGCCGGTCGACGTCGAGAAGATGGGCATCGACCTGCTCTCGATCTCCGGCCACAAGATGTACGGGCCGAAAGGGGTCGGGGCGCTCTACGTCCGGCGGCGCTCGCCGCGCGTGCGGCTGATGGCGCAGATGGACGGCGGCGGCCACGAGCGCGGCATGCGTTCGGGCACGCTCAACGTCCCGAGCATCGTCGGCCTCGGCAAGGCGTGCGAGCTCTGCGGCGAGGAGATGGAGTCGGAGGGGCGCCGGCTGACCGGCCTGCGCGACCGCCTCTGGAAGCGGCTCTCGACCGACCTCGACGAGATCTTCCTCAACGGCCATGCGACGCAGCGGCTGCCCGGCAACCTCAACGTCTCCTTCGCCTACGTCGAGGGCGAGGGGCTGATGATGGGGATGAAGGACCTCGCGGTCTCGTCGGGCTCGGCGTGCACGTCGGCGAGCCTCGAGCCGTCCTACGTCCTGCGCGCGCTCGGCGTCGGCGAGGACCTCGCCCACACGTCGATCCGCTTCGGGTTCGGGCGGTTCACCACGCCAGAAGAGATCGACCAGGCGAGCGAGGTGGCCGTCGCGGCCGTGAAGCGGCTGCGCGACATGTCCCCGCTCTACGAGATGGCGAAGGAGGGCGTCGACCTGAACTCGGTGAAGTGGAGCCCGCCGACGGGCCACTGATTCACGAAGTTCCGGGCCGCGCCGCAACGAGACACGAAGGACAGGACGGACGACAGGAAGACGAACATGGCCTACAGCGACAAGGTTCTCGACCACTACAACCACCCGCGCAACGTCGGCAACCTCGACAAGAACGACCCGGACGTCGGGACGGGCGTCGTCGGTGCCCCCGAGTGCGGCGACGTGATGCGCCTGCAGATCAAGGTGAACGACAAGGGCGTCATCGAAGACGCCAAGTTCAAGACCTTCGGCTGCGGCTCGGCCATCGCCTCCTCCTCGCTCGCCACCGAGTGGGTGAAGGGGCGCACGGTCGAGGAGGCGCTGAAGATCAGGAACACCGACATCGTGCAGGAGCTCGCGCTGCCGCCGGTGAAGGTGCACTGCTCGGTGCTCGCCGAGGACGCGATCCGCGCCGCGCTCTCCGACTACCAGAAGAAGCACGGGGCCGCGCCGGCGCCGGCCGCGAACGCGCCGGACCCCGCTCCGGCCAAGGCTTGAGCGGGGGAGACCGGGGCGAGGCGATGTCGATCACGGTGACGGAGAAGGCGGCGCACGAAGTGAAGCGCATCCTCGGCCAGAAGCAGCTCGGCACCGACTCGGGCCTGCGGCTCGGCGTCAAGGGCGGCGGCTGCTCGGGCTTCTCTTACGTCATGAACCTCGAGCCGAGCCCGGCGCGCGGTGACGAGATCTTCGAGAGCGAGGGGCTCAAGCTCTTCGTCGACCCCAAGAGCTACCTCTACCTCGAGGGGACGATGGTCGACTTCAACGACGACCTCACGCAGCGCGGCTTCGTCTTCAAGAACCCGGGCTCGAGCGGCACCTGCGGCTGCGGCGCGTCGTTCTCGGTCTGACGCGCGCGAGGGCCCACGTGGCGGAGGCGACGGACTGCGTCGGGTGCGGCGCGCGGCTCGAGAATCCGCAGCGTTGCCGCGCGTGCGGCGTCTTCCAGCCGCCCGATCCGCGCCGCGACCACTTCGCGACGCTCGCGCTGCCGCGCGCCTACGCCGTCGACGCCGCGCTGCTCGAGCGGCGCGTCGTCGAGTTCGGCCGCGACCTCCACCCCGACCGCAGCGGCGGCGATCCCGCGGCGCGCACGCGCGCCGTGCTGGCGGCGGCGCAGGTGAACGAGGCGTACGCCGTGCTGCGCGACGACACGCGGCGGGGCGAGTACCTGCTGAAGCTCGAAGGCGGACCGAGCGCGTCCGACGACAAGTCGGTGCCCGCCGGCTTCCTCGAGAAGATGCTCGACGAGCGCATGGAGCTCGAGGAGGCGCTCGCCGGGACGCCGGCCGACGTCGAGCGGGTGCGCGCCCGCTTCGACGCGCAGCTCGCGGCGATCACCGCCGACGTCGCGACGCGCTTCGCGGGGCTCGCCTCCGCGCCCGACCGCGGCGCGGCGCTCGCCGGGCTGCGCGCGACCCTGAACGTGATGAACTACTACCGCGGCCTCGTGCGCGACCTGCGCGAGGGCGTGCGCGAGAAGGAGTGAGAGGCTTGGGCGAGGGCGACGCCAGCGGGACGCGGCCGGACGGAACGGCGGACGAGCCGATCGTCGGCATCGACCTCGGCACCACCAACAGCCTGGTCGCGATCGGCGAGGCGGCGGGCCCGCGCTGCCTGCCCGACGAGAGCGGCGACCCGCTCGTTCCGTCGGTGGTGACGCTCGCGGACGGCCGGATCGTCGTCGGCCGCGCCGCGCGCGAGCTCGCCGTCGAACATCCGCGCACGACCATCTACTCGATCAAGCGGCTGATGGGCCGCAAGCCCTCCGACCTCTCCGAGGCCGAGCGGCGCTCGCTGCCCTACGAGGTGGTCGCATCCGACCGCGATCTGGTGCAGGTGCGCGTGGGCGACCGCACGCTCGCGCCGGAGGAGATCAGCGCGCTCATCCTGCGCGAACTGAAGCAGCGCGCCTCGAAGGCGCTCGGGCGCGAGGTCCGCAAGGCGGTGATCACGGTGCCGGCCTACTTCGACGACGCGCAGCGCCAGGCGACGCGCCTCGCCGGCCGCCTCGCCGACCTCGACGTGGTGCGCATCGTCAACGAGCCGACCGCGGCGGCGCTCGCCTACGGGCTCGACCGCTCCAAGAGCGGCAGCATCGTGGTCTACGACCTCGGCGGCGGCACCTTCGACGTCAGCGTGCTCGAGCTGCGCGACGGCATCTTCCGCGTGCGCGCGACCGCCGGCGACACGCAGCTCGGCGGCGACGACTTCGACCGCAAGCTGATGCAGCGGCTGCTCGAGCGGCTGCCCGCCGGCACCGCGCCCGACCCGAGCCTGCTGCAGGCGTCGAAGCTCGCCGCCGAGCGCGCCAAGATCGAGCTGAGCTCGCGCGACCGCGTCACCTTCGGCGTCGCCGACGAGCGCAGCGGTGCGACGCTCGAGTCGACCGTCACGCGCGCCGAGTTCGAGGCGCTGGTCGCGCCGGAGGTCGAGCGCACCCTGTCCTCGTGTCGGCGCGCCCTCTCCGACGCCGAGCTCTCGGCCTCCGACGTGCGCGCGGTGGTGCTGGTCGGCGGCTCGACGCGCGTACCGCTGGTGCGGCGGCGCGTCGAGGAGTTCTTCGGCCGCAAGCCCTACACCGGCATCGACCCCGACCAGGTGGTGGCGCTCGGCGCGGCGGTCCAGGCCGACATCCTGCGCGGCGCGCACGGCCGCGACATGCTGCTGCTCGACGTGATCCCGCTCTCGC
>Ga0137423_1000236_pt1 | contig 17013 bp, 25 predicted proteins | sample EasRivERMZT600_2_FD_102326 | JGI IMG/M metagenome (GOLD analysis project Ga0137423, IMG submission 102326) | Soil microbial communities from meander-bound floodplain in the East River, Colorado, USA - East River MetaG ERMZT600_2 | ecosystem: Environmental > Terrestrial > Soil > Floodplain ...
CTGCTGTTCCAAACAGGGGCGGCTCCTGTTACCCGGTTGCAGTTGAACGCTTCTGGTGCCTTGGTTGGCGTATCGTTCAGCTTTGCAGATACCACGGATGCGGAGCGTCATGCAGCGGGTATCATTGTCGGTAAGGAAGGCCCGTGGACTGGTGGTTCCGGCCTCTATCCCGCTTACATGGGATTCTGGACCCGTGTTTCGGGTGGCTCTCAGAACGAGTCTTTCCGTATCGCTTCGACTGGCGCTATTACGGTTAATCCTTCGGCAACGACTGTTCCCCATTTTAACGTGAACCCGATCAGCAATGGCACGGAAGGCCGGATTCGGGTAGGAGATTCTGGGGCTACCGCTGGCCTGTCCAATGTCTCTATCGTGGAATCCATTGGTGCGCGTAATGATGCCAATGGTACGTTCCCCGGTAGAATCGGTGCCTCTTTCCGGCGTACGGATGGTACTGCTATTGCTGCGCAAAGTCTCGGCATGATAGGGTTCGGCGGTCAGTGGGGAACCGGCACTACTTTCAATCAAACGCAACTGCTGTATCCGGCTTCTATTCAGGGCGTTGCAGAGGGTAGCTTTACTGCTGCTGGTGCGATGCCAACCGGCCTGTCCTTCCGTACCGGAATTGTTGGTGATAGGCTGGACGCGGTTAATGTCCCCTATGGCACAGAGCGTTTGCGGATTAGCAGCACGGGCTTGGCTACCTTCACGGGCAACGTAGTTTCGGCTGACTACTTTGCTACCACGAACGGCAATGCCGTATTCGGCCCTGCCAGTTCCGGCAATGTTATCCTGCGGCCACAAGGGCCAGCGGCTTCTACCGGCCAAGTGCTTATCACGAACGGCGGTGAGCTTCGGGTAACGGCTGACTACGTTGCCACCGGCCTGATTGCCACCCTTGCGGCCACTGGCGCTGGCTCGGTTCGACTGCGCCCGAATGGCGTGGCTTCGGCGGTCGGTGAGGTCAACGTAGAAACGTCTGGTCGGACTACGGTTAATTCGACTCTCCGGGTACTGGGTCAGTTGGATGCCACTACCGGCACAGGCGTTGATATCTACTGGACTGGCAGCGCGGGTACGATCATTGCGATCAACCGGGCAACGGCAGTATGGCAGCCGTGTCAACTGGCGGGTAGCGCGGTCAGCCTGCGGAACAATGCTGGTGGTGTGCGCTTCGCCTGCGATGATACAGGCATAGCGTTCTTTGCTGGTGCTACCGCTGCGAAGCAGACGGTGACAGGTTCAAGGGCGGGTAACGCTGCCCTGACTAGCCTGCTGACGGCCCTTGCCCTCTATGGCCTGATTACCAATTCGTCTAGCGCGTGAACCGTTAAGACTGTACCCTCTGGCCTGAACGCTCACGCTGACAGGCCGGGGGGTTGCTGTATAGCTTGGGGGAGCTATCCGAGGCAGCAACCTACAGGTACATAGGCCGGGTAAGGACACCGGCTTTCTGCCTGCTTTATCCTGACACTTTCGCCAAGGGGATTGACTATGGGTGCCGAGGGTACAGACTTAACGCTTAACGCTTCTTGTTCCACTCTTTAAACGTGTATGGAAGCGGGGTGATTCCTGCTGCCAAGTAGGGTTGAGCAAGACCCAGTTCATTCATGATAGCTTGCGTGGCATCTTTGGCGAGTGCCATTACCAAAGGTCCGGGTGCATACTGGCCGGAAGCAATGAACGCTTCGGTGACTTCGATCAGGGTACGTTCATAGACCCCTAACTGCTCGTATCTGATTTCGTTTGCGGCAGGCATTTCCCTACTCCTTACTTGCGGCCTTTGTTGGTCTGAATACGCCGGAGAGTGGCAATCTTTTGTGCCAGCCTCTTTGCCGACTTCTCAGCAGACAGTTTCTTGGGTAGTCCTGGCCTGCCAATCTTAGCCAAATGCCTGTTACCCTTGGCCTGCTGACGGCGACGGCGCTTTGCTGCTGCAATGCTCATATGCTATCCTCTGGGGTGATGGGAGGGGTAAAAAACTGCCGGGGTTTCCCCCGGCAGCGGTCAGGCACTATCCTTGTGCCACTCCGGCCCCGGATTACGGGGAGAGGAAGATGTAAACGGTCTGCATGTTGTTGATGCCTTCACCGATGCCCTGCTGGACGGTGAGGTTCTGGTTGGCCGAAGCAGCCAAGCCGAGAGCGCCAGCCGAACCCTGCTGCGTGGTGAAGCCGATGCTGCCCGACTGGGCGGCGCTGTCATTGCCAGAAAGCTGCGTTGCACCGAAGCTGGTATTGCCAGCGGCGGCACTCGACTGCTGGCCGGTGATGCCGATGAGCGCAGCACTGGAGCCGCCGACCGACTGTGAAGCTACCTGCGACTGGGCAGCGGAGCCGAAGCTGCCGGTAGCCACACCGAGGTCAACCGCGCCAGCGGTCAGGGTGACGAAGGACAGAGCGAGAGCGAGAAGGAAACGCTTCATGTTGTAACTCCTTGAAAGGGGGGGCGGGATATACCCCTGTCAGTGCCCCCAAGCCTGACAGAGATTTCTGGAAAGGATATCACACTACGGAGAGCCTGTCAGTTCCGAAAGACTTTGGCCGACTTCCCATCGCTGCCGGTAATGATAGCCTCTTGCGGATACGAGGGAGCAGCCTGTTCGCTACGCTGCGATTGCTGGATACTGGCAGCGGCAAACTCGGGTTCGATGGGGTCAGCGCCGACAAGCCCTAGAGCCTCGCAAGCGTGTTGGCTGGACGGCGGCTTTTCACCCCGGCGAGCGTTGCTCTCGGAAGTGCATAGCTCCCATACCATCATTGCCATGAGCTTTTCGCTCACTTCAACGCTGCCGAGATTCCGGGCCGTGACAGCAGCCACACCGAACTTTTCAGCGCGGCGCAAAGACTGGCAGTTTCCGTCCATCTTCGGGGCCGAAGCGCCGAGGCTCAGACCGAAGCCAGAAGCGCCGCCCGAAACGATGCCGCCGCAATAGTCACTGGAAAAGCTGACAGCCGCCGCCAACGGGACCGCTGCATTGGTCTTGACATTGCTGGTGGTATTGCGGGGGATTTTCGTACCCTCAAAAACGAGGCTCGTAGCCTGCTGGTTTCCTTGGGTGGCCGACTGTCCCTGAGACTGGGACTGGCCCTGATCGGAGAACGCTCCGGCGCTGCTGACACTGGCCGAGTCTGCTTCGGCGTTGCTGTTGGCGTTGGTATTGACGTTGTTTTCGACGGCGGCGGGGACTTGGATGGGAATGGATACTTCGGGTGCAACGTCCTGTGCGGTGGCTGTGCCGGAGGCGATGCAGGCGAGCAGGGAGAGAGCCAGAAGTGACTTGTGCATGGGATGGTTCCTCGGGGTCAGGGGGCGGGTAGGATTCTGGCATGGTCGCCCCCAAGGCGCTGCCAGATCGTTTGTGGAGCTTAACCGAACCTTTCTGTCCTGTCAAGCCCCTGAACGACCGTTTATCGGGTGCCGTTTCGGGGGTCACAGGACAGGGGAACCTCCAACTTTTCGCGGAGGTCCGTACTTTGAAGGGGGGGTGAGTATGGTTCTCGGATCATTTCGACCCCGGCGAGCATTTGGGGTAGCCTATCCAGTTCAAACCTGAACCCGCTTTGCCAGATCGGATCACAGGGCGTAAGGTCTGCCGCTGTGTCGCCCGGAGTGACGTAGATACCGCCGTCAATATAGCATATGACAGAGGCAAGGCAACCGGCCTTAGCTTTTGACAAGTGCCACCGCCGCTGTGACGGCAGCATATGAATCCCATCACGCCAAACCTTGCACTCCAGCCAAAGGGTCAGGCCGTTGCGCGAAAGGATAAGGTCAACAATGCCCGGACTGGTAAGCGGGGATTCTATATGGTCAACATGCCAGCCTTGTTCCTCTGCCGTTGCATGTATCAAACGGCGAAAGTCATTCTCATCACGAATCTTCTTCGGCTTCTTCATCATCTAGCTCCATGAATAGGGGGTATTGTTTAGCGAGTGCTTCTTCTAGTACGCTTGGGTCTATTCTTTTGCTTATGGATATCTTTGAGTCTGGTGGGCCGGGGTACTTGCCTGCTCCTACCTTCAACCATCCTTTCTTTACCCGCTGGCGTGTCATGCCTAATGCACTCATACGGTTCTTAAAGTCTTGCTCCGTGCCACAGCCGCGACCTTTGGAGTAATGCCTCACATAAAAATGCCGGAAGTCAGCATAGAAATTAGACGATTGAATCCACTGTTCTTTCTTGAACGTGACTATGGCAAACTCAAACTCTTTTCCGGCCCCTGTAATTAGTGTTTCATCTTCCTTGACTTCAACGAATGTGCGCCGTACCCATTCGACAAAGGCTGCATCCATTGAATCAGCATTAGTTAGTTTACGCTGTTCCACAAGTTCTTTCGTGACCGGAACCTTGGAAATGTCATGTGAAATTTTTCTGGAAAGGAAAAAGTACAAAATCCTTCCGAGATATTCAGGGTTGTTCGGCTCATTCCTATGGTTCTTTCCCATAAGGGGCAGAAACCCCTCTCGCCAGTATGGGTCGCCTGACATATACTTGTCATTGACTTTCAGTGCCAAGAAACGGCGGCTATCCATGCCTGCCGGGATAACCCAGTTCTCATTAGCTGTGAACATGAGGAATAGGCAGTTCCGTTGTGACCATTGCTTTACATGCTTCTGATTCCAGTCTAGCGGGGATTCGGTAATCAGCGCCTTGAGCCTTTCCGCTTCACCCTTATGGGCTGAGAATATGGCTTCCTCGCCTGATACGAAAATCTTGTCTGCCATGCCACCGGAATAGTCGCCTAGCAGGGAGTTTCGGGTAGAGACTTTCGCTGAGTGAACATGACCTATGATAAGCCGGATGATTTCACCGAATGATGATTTGCCCGTTCCCTCCTTGCCTTTGAGTACCAGAGCAATACCCACAAGGTCAAGGGGTTTCTGGAACTTCGTAGCCAGCATATCCAGCAGGAATTCATAGTGGTCTTTGTTGCCGTCACAGATCACGTTTAGGGTGTGGTCTAGGAAGAATTGTATGTCACTCGGGACGCATGGAACGGGCTTGATTGCAAAGCCCTGAAACAAGTTGATATCTCCTAGCCGTTCTGTGCCGGGATATTCCATGACCATTTCCCCATCCCGCCGATACTTGCTTTTCAGCCAATACTCAGCGGCGGGAACGTATCTTTCTCCTACCAGAATAGGAGGCAGATTTGCGGCTACCAGTCCCTTAAAGTCTCCGGGGGTGGTTCGGGTATAGCGCATGTAGCCGTCTGAATCCTTGGTAATACAGATAATGGAATTACCGCCCTGTGACGTAACCATGAAACGCTCATTCATTTTCATCACGGTTTCATAGGCATCCAGATTGATACCTGAATACTTAACGTCTGAGGGTGTATTGATTCTACCCCTTTGGCGAGCCTCATAGATCATCCATGCCAAAGATACCTTGCGGGTACGGTCGGTGCTGAATGTCTCCCATCGGCGCTCACATTCACCGGGCTTAAACTTCTCGCTGTTTTCACTCCATGCAATCCATATGTCTAAATGCCCCTGTCCGGGGTCATTATCATGGAGTGCCATGCCCACGTTGCACCATTCGTCATACGGTCCACCGGGGTCAAAATAGGTCAGAAGCTCCTGCAAAAACTCATCCGGGGCGATGCCTGCAAACTCGACAATCTCTGTCTTTTTCTTGGGTAGCTGACCGCCAAGCGCCAGCATCATCTTTTCAGGAAGCGCACTAGGCTCCCCGCCGCCACCCCAATAGTACCGGACTCCGTTGCTGACAGACGGCGGCAGCAGACAAGCGGTTTTCTTGTCAATGCCCGGTATCTTTTTCAGGAAGGAGATTTTGTCGCTTGTATAGTAGTGAGCGCCGCCACCGGGAGTATAGACCACAAGGCCAATCATATCCTCCAGTTCTATACCGGCGTTTTCAAATCCGTTATTCTTGCCGTGCCGGTCAACGTCAATGACACCGATTCCGGGGGGACAAACGCCAAGGATATTGTAACCCTCATACGGTCCACCGGGGCCGAACCAATGCTTGATAACGTCCGGGCTATCCGTGGCATTTTCAATCCCCAGATTCTTGATATAGCCTTTGGCATCCCGCTTCTGCGGCAGTATCTTAAAGCCCATCCGAATATAGGTAAGCGCCGCCTCATATATAGCGCGGTCCTGTTCCATATCCTCTAAGGACTTAAAGAACATTAGATCAATGTTGAGGTTCATAGCCCTATTGCCTCGCCCCAGTTATCCCCTACTCCTGATAGCTCAAGAACAAGGGGAACCCGGCACCACGGGAAACCTTCATGAACAGCCTCCTGTACTCGCTTCCATACCGGCTCCCAATCAAGCGGTACAGACATACCGTAACTGTCATGCGTGTTCAGCATTAGAAAACCATCATCGCCTAAAGCCTGTTCGATCAGCAGCCAGTTCATCTTATTGATATCAGCCGCCGTAGCCTGTACGGCCAACGCCTGTGCTTTGTGATTGCTAATGCCGCGTGGGAAGCGCAAGCGCCGTCCCATGTGGGTTTCTAGATATCCGAATTTCTTGGTTGTCTTACGGGCGCGTTCCGCAAACTCCCGCACACCGGGAAGGATACGATGGTAACGCGCAATGATTTCTAGTGCCTCTTTGCCAGCTTTCCGATAACGGAAAACCTCTTTACCTTTCTTAAACTCATCCCACTCCCACGGCAGGCCCAGTTTCATAGCTACCAGACCATCCCCGCATCCCATAATCATTGACAGGTTCAGTTCTTTCGCGTTAGGCTGTCCTGCATAGTGCGCCTTGCGCGGTAGCCCTGTCAAGTCTGCAACGTACTGATGAAAGTCTAGCAGGGGGTTAGCCCGAAACTCGGCTATCAAATCAGGGTTATTCAGCAGATGGGCAAACGTCCGTACTTCAAACGAGTGCATATCTGCATCCATCCATTTCTGTCCTTCCTCGGGCAAAAAGATGGGTTTAATCACTCGGGCAACGTCTATGTTGCGGGAAGGTATCTGCTGCAAGGCCGGTTCAGTGTATGAGAATCGGCCCGTTCCTGTGCCTCCATCCTCTCCCTTAGTCTGGTGAACCTTTGGATATACCCGGCCATTGTGCGCGTTGCTCAGGATATGCCCCCGGAGGAACGTGTCACGGGTCTTAGTAAGACTACGGGTTTCCAGTATGCCGAGAGCTAGAGAATCGTTAATCCTGCGGAGGCTATCAGCGCCAAAGCTCGGCTCCCCTCCGGGAGTGGAAGGAAGGGGAGTGCCGTCACTGGTAAACCATATGCCGTCAATCTGGCGCGGCTTATATAGGGCTGCGACCTGTTTCGGACTGTCCAGATTAAAGACACAGCCGGCTTCCTCAAATAGCTTGTTCTTATGCCTATCAATTTCCTGTGTCAATCGGTCAACGGCTCGCTGTGCCGCTTCTTCATCTACCCGAATACCCCTCATTTCTGATCGGATGATGGTAGGCATAACCGACTGTTCAAATTCGATTATCTTTTCTATGCCTTGCTTGGCGATGCGCTCTTGCTGGTTCTGCCAAAGGTCATGGCACAGTTCCGCGTCAGGACGCGCATAGGGTTCGACCACAGCCTTCGGAGCCTGCCATATGCGGCCTGCCTGTGCGCTGCGGGTGGGTTTGCCCCCAAACAGGGCGGCTAGTTGTTCGTATATCTCGGTCTGTTTCTTTCGCCCAAGATACTTCTCTCCCTGATTGTCTAGAGAGTAGCTGATTTCATGCTCATCTAACAGGGTGGCCCGTATGACGGTATCCTGTAGCCGTTCCAGCGGTAGCCTGACTCCCGCGTTATAGCTCATGCGGTAATCATAGCTCGCATTGTGCGCGACTACTGGAAGCCCTTTTGTACGGTCCAGAGTCTCTAGGAATTCGCCTGCCCCATCTACGCGCAGATCAATATAACGAGATTCATATCCGGTTATCTGCCACGATATTCCTACTGCCCTGTCCTTCGGGCCTAGTCCTGTTGCCTCGGTATCAACTGCTAGAATATCAGGCATGACTAGCCCTGTGCTTCCTGCTCCGCTATGTCCAGATCAGCTTTATCCAGCCGTGCTTTCATGTACGGGATAGCCTGTTCCGGGTGGCTTATGGCGAATTCCAGCAACCCTAAAAGGGATATGGCTTCGGCTGGTGGAACGATCAGACCATTCAGCTTCTCGGCTTCCCGCCAGTTAGCCATGAAAAACTGCTTGGCCGTATTGTATAGGGCTTCTGCATATATCTGATTGCTCATGATTGCCTCTCCTACTACTACTGTCTCTTTCATTGCCCTGCTCCAGAGTAAAAGACCCCGCCCCATAACAGGGCGGGGCCAACGGTTTACATGACGGCCGATTCGGGTTCAACTTCGCTATCGTTCTCGCCGTAGGCTACCTTGCGTTCGCCTGCCTTGATGAGCTTGTAAAGGTTCTCAGCCCTTTGGTAAACCGGCTCCGAGACATAGCCCAAGGGCTTTACGTCATACGAATAGTAGTCGCCCTTCTTGCCGTTTTCCTCTACCACTCGCAGCTTGTACGCCTTGCCGAAGCGGTCGCCCGGATTCATCTGTACCAAAGCGTTGAGCTTGCGGCTCACTTTCAGCTTCGACCGGGACCACGAAAACACGGCTTCCTCCAGATCGCCGTTTTCCCGCACAACGTAAACGAAGTTCACGGCATGGAGGTTTGTCTCATGGTTGTCCGGGTCGTCCAGAGCAAGCCTGTGTTCCTCGGCTTCTGCCTCGCTCGGGAACGTGCCGACAAAGCCGCCGCCAGCAGCGCGGGTCTGCCACACAATCCATTCCTTACGAAACACAATGGGAATGAACGTGATTGTATCCCCGTACAACTCGCCGGAAATCGTATTGAAAATGATTCCCTGTTCGGCCCCTTCGATATGCTTGGGGTCGCTTTTCTTGATTTGCGGTGAAAGCGCCTGCAAGACTTCCACTCGCGGGAGGGTGATATCATCCGAGGTTACGTCCTCGGAACCCCTGCCACTTTCGGGGTCCATGTAGGAGGGGCGTTCCGTGGTCAGGGCGATGCCATGATTCACGGTTTCCAAGTCTTTTGCCTTTGCCATTTCAGTTCTCCGTCAGTCAGGAAGGTTATTTCGTATAGATCACAGCACGGCTGAACGGCGTAACCTTCAAGATACCGTCCGGCAGTTCGTTTTCAGCCTTCATACGCTCCTTCACAAACGCCTTGAGCGTTTGGGCGTTCACGGTGGGCTGAATCAAATCATCTTCGCCAATCTCCTTGAGCCATTCATGGAGAAGGGGCTTACTGGGGGCCGACACATACAGGTCGGAGGTCAGGGTGCAGCGCCCGAAACCGCCAGTCAGGGAAGTGATATCTTCCTCGGCCATTGAACCGGGAATGAGTTCAAGGCGCAATTCATCGTATCGCTTCTGGAGGGGCTTCTTGGCTTCGTCCAGCGCGTCCAACTCATCGCCCAATTCCTTCATTTCTTCGATCAGGTTTGTCAGGTCACTCATGGGGCTTTCTCCGGGGTGGGTGGGGTGCCTACATTCTTACGCAATCTTTCCAGTTCGTCAAGCCTTGCGGAGCCTTTTTTTGTGAGGTAGATGCGATCATCTATTTCCTCTACAAATTCAGCCTTGACCAGAAGTTCCCATTCCATGCCGCCAACGGGTTCCCAGTCCTCAATGAAATTGGCCTTCGTAGCGCCGCCGTTTGTGTTGCGGATATACTGTAGTGCTTGGGTGCGGGTCATAAAGTATCCTCTCATAGATCGTCAAACATGGCAAGTAACTTCTTCGGATTTTCTAGCGATTCGGTCACAAAATCAGCAAGGGATTTCTTACCCTCGGCAACGTCCTTCATATGGTGGTCAAGTTGCACATTTGCCAGCAGGTCAATGACCAGAGTGTTTTCATCCTGTCCAATGCGATGAATACGCTTCTCTGATTGTACCAGAAGTTCATACTCAAACGTACCAGAATAACGCACAAGGATTTTCCCGGCTGTCATTGTAAAGCCCCGGCTTCCTCGCGCGTATGTTGAAACGATGATACGGCAATCGGGGTCATGCTGGAAGCGGTTAACCGTTTCGATTGGTTCCTCAATTTCGGGGTCAATTCGCACGGCCCCGTATTTGATAAGTGAGGAATGAATCAGTTTAACCTCTGGAACGAAGCGGCAAAAGACAACTATCTTTTTCTCAGTCGCCTCGGTTATCTCTTTCAGTTCATCCAGCTTCGGGTTTTTCTCAAGCGGCACAATGATACCGCTATCTGTGGCGAAGTGACCGCCAATTATCTGAGCGCCCCGCGTAAAGAATGACAGGGCGTTTTCTACTGTCAGTTTCTTCCGGTCTAACTCAGTCGCCATGAGAGCCTTTAGCTCTCTCAGCAGGCGTTTCTGTTCGCTAGATAGGTTAATGCCCCTGACTTCGTGCGCCTGTGGCGGCAACTGGACAGGGTTGGAAACTACATGGCAGTACGGCTCTATCGTCGCAAGCAGTTCATTTAGGTTCTGATAGCCCAGGATTTGCTTGTTCTCAAAGCCACCCATAACACAATAGCGATTACGGAAACTGTAATAGCTGCGGAACCCTAGAATCTTCGGGTCAAGAAACTGGAATTGCGAATACAGATCGCCTACGCCTTTGGTGATAGACGTACCCGTTAGAATGGCTGTATAGGCAGAGCGTATGGCAATAGTCTGAGCTACCTCAGAGCGTTTAGCTTTGAAGTTCTTTATGGTCTGGGATTCGTCCACGGCAACTGCCAAAGCCTGATGCGCCCGTGCAAGTAGCTTGGCAGGCAATCCCCCCGATTGGAGGGATTCGATAGCATGGACTTCGATAAAGGGCTTTAGCTCAGGTGCCCAGAGGGATATCTGTTCATGCCAGTTTCCCTTTAGCGTATTGGGGCAGAAAACCCATGCCTCTACAATACGGCCCTCTTTGAAGTATTGTTTCCATAGCTCTAACAGGGTGCGGGATTTGCCGCTACCCATTTCGTGAAAGAACGCGAAAGCCCGTTTGCCGTAGGCTTTGTTTAGCCCTTCCCCTTGATGTAGAAGCAGGCCAGTAGGGTCAGCAGGGAACCGCCCGGTCCCATTCCCGCCCAAGGGTGCTGATTGTCCTACTGGCCGTGCAAGGTTCCAAGCTAACTCATCGAATTCACCCTGATTGAAGTTAGCTCGGAGAAACTGTTTATTGGCAGCGTTTACGCCTAGCTGCCAGTGTTTCTTTGTGCCTACATATCGCCTCTCTGGAGCGCCCCTGACTCGGGCTGTCCATTTTCCGGGGACAATAAACAGGTCTTTTTGAACGGTAATCATGGGCGGGTTCCGGGGGCGGGTTGACCATTCTACCACGGGCTATTCTGGTTTGTCAAGTGCCGGTTTAGCCTCGCTTTTCCACAGTGAAATCCCAACGCCGACTGAGACAAGGGTTGCCACAATCATTATATGGCCGAAAGTGCCTCCTTCCTCCACGGGCCAACCGGCCATAAGGACAACGGCAGTTATAACCCATGCCGAAAGGGACAGGACAAGGGTTATCAGTATCCGTAGCAGGAGAATGATAGCGGCCATTATGCCTTATCCTCGGTCGGAAGCATAGCCGGGTCCAGCTTGATACCGGACACAGCAAAAGCCACTAGGCTTTTCAGGAATTCCGGTTCAGCCCCTTTGGCGACAAGCGCCTGAACCAAATGCGTTAGCTGTGCCAAACTCGGTTCCTCCCGGTAGTACAGCTTGGTTCCATAGGGGAGGGTACTGCCGTTCAGGGTCAGTCGCGCAATGCCGTTATGCGACACTCGCGCCATTGCCAGATCGGCACAGTATTGTACCCCGTTAATGAATAGAGGGTTGCTCATTTGACTTTTCCTTGTCTTTCACGGCTACGGCAGCAAGGCCATATTCAGCGGCACATGCAAGAGTGCAGAATAGCCCTTCCCTGTCCATGCGGGAGAGTACCAGACTACGCGCATAGCGTAGGCCGTCCACGGTACGAACCCGGAACGGCTTTCCACATTGGCGGCAAGTGCAACGGGGTTTCACTGGGCCACCGGGGACAGCAGCCACGCGGCAACAACGTAGTAAACTGCCCCGATTCCAAGCAGACCGATAAAGCTGGCAATCTCGACCGCGTAACGCTGGCTGATATCCAACCACTTTTCACGCTTGGCGCGTTTCCAGAATCGGCGGTTACGCATGGTGCCTTCGGTGGTCTGTGCGATATTCGCACGGATAACAACGGGTGAGATACGGAGCATGGCTTTATCCTCTCGGTGTTGGGCTATTTCGGAGTAGCCGGGAAGTAGGGATTCCAGTTCCAGCTTGTCACGTTTCAAGCTGTGATTCTCGCCATGCAGTACGGCGATATACTGCCGTACTCCAAAGACCAGATCAGGTCTGCCGGTGATTTCCAGCAGGGTATCCAATGCCTCTCTTACCTGTTCGCGGTCATACATGGTGACTTGTCCGGGACTAGTGTTTCACAGCCACGGAAGCGGCTTCTTGGGTGGCCTGTGTTTCACGATACGCAGAGCATACCGGGCAGTCGCACGGACTTGTACGGGCTTCCGATGCGATGAATTCGACCAGAAGCTCCATCATCTGAATGTCAAAGACAATGGGCTTCATTCCCAGACGAATCGCATCTTCATTGATTACGATTCCCTTCGGGGCTGAGTGCATGAAATCCAGCATCATGAGAAACCCGGTCATGGCCTCAGCGGGAACGGCGATATCCTGCCCTTGGTTTTCGGTGGTATCCCGAAGGCGGGTCGCAAACTCGGTTGCGGTCTTGATGAAATGCAGGATAGCTTCGGCTACTTGCGGCGGGACGGTGCGGGGGATGATGGTTTCTTTGGTCATGGCGGTGTCCTGTTAGTACGGCGGTGGGGTAGTGACTTGAATCGTAGCACGAACAACGGCAAGAATCAAGTCTTTATTTGCCTTCGGGAATCGGGTGGCATGTAGCTGTGCCGCAAACTCCACGATTGTTGCCTCGGTCAGTATGGCATAAGCTACTGCCGTGCGCTGGCCGGGATTCAACTGTGCGGATAGCTTGAAAATGCTATCCACAATAGCCCCCTCATCGGGGGCTGGTTTGTGGCGGGGCCGGTTCACGGTTCGACCTGTACCTGTTCGACAGGCGGGACCGGGCCAGCGTCAACGGCTTCTGCGCGGCCTTCATCGGCCAGTTCCGGGGCAGGCTCGGCGGCGGCTTGTTCGGCCTTCTGTTTCGCCTCCCACTTTTCCAACGCTTCCAGCGCGCGAATCGTGGACTGGAAAGGCTGCTCCGGGTCAAGCTCCACACCGACAAACGGGTGATCCATTTCCGGGGGGCACTCGTTCTGTGCCTGCTCGGCACACTGGTAGATCAGGGAAACGCCAAGCCCGAAACGCTCCTGCGGGGACAGGCCAAAGTTGTTGATGAGTTGACCACAGTAAGCGGCACGGCTGGAAGGGTGGCTCATGGGGATATCTCCGGGTAAGGGAAAGGAGGGTGTGCCGAGGTTGGCACGGTTCTTGCAGGGTGGGGCGGTGGCACGGTTCTTGCTTGGCCGGGGTCGCGGGGTGCGGCTTCCGTTCAAGGCAAGTTCAGAATAGGGCCGCGTCTGCGGCGCTGTCAACTGGGGCGGGGTGTCTCTAGAGGGTCAGCCGACGAACGGCGGCTAGAGGCTCGCTGATGCCCCTCAGCGGCGTTTTAGGGTGAGGGGGCGACAGGTGCCGCCCCCTCGTTTGGCCGATAGATCAGGACGCATCCTGCTACGGCAGCGTTAGTGTTTCGGCTGCCGTGCAGGCAGACCGAATCAGGCTTCGACCGGGGCCGGTTCCTCGGCGCTCACTTCCGGGGCCAGCAGTTCCACCAGTTCGTACAACTCGGCGGCTTCGGCAATCAGCGCGTCATGCTTGCCCTTGACGGCGGCATAGATCAGGGTATCGCCCTGTGCCTCGACTTCGGCCTTGACTTCGCGGTACACGGTCCAGCCACGGCTCTCGCCCTTCGGGGCATCGTCGTTCAGCGGGGTGGCCGACAGGACAGCGCCGGTCAGGTCATAGGCCACGACCTGATAGCCCATTACGTCCTCTTTCGCGGCCTCGGTCAGCTTGACGCGGGAGAGGGTGACGAAAGCCACGCCGTTGACGGCTTCGGCTGCGACCAGCTTCCGGCCAGTCTCGGCAAACGGGCCGATGCTGAAAGCGGAACCACGGTCCTTCATCTGCTCGGCGGCGTATGCCTTCGGGGGCAGGCCGGGGTTCGCGGTGAAAACGGACAGCTTGGCGGCGGCGAGAATCTGGGTACGGCTCTTGGACTTGCTCATGGTATAACTCCTTGTCGGGAAAAGTGCGCGGGATGCGCGGTGGGTTGGTACAGGTCTAATGATACACGGGTTTTACTGGGTGTCAACTACTTTATGCAATTAAATCGGATATTTCTGCCCCTCTTTCGGGGGGTTCGCTCCCCTTGCCCGGATGATGCTAGGCGCAGAGGATAGAAGCTGATCGCGTTCCTGCATGGCATGGCAAATGGCATACAGGCGTTGAATGTAAAACTGCTGCGATTTCGGGTCGGTGGCGGTGTCCTCATCCTCGGTCCACATGGCTTCCACATTCCGGGCCAAGTTCTTGATGAAATACCAGTCCTGCGGTTTGGCATGTTCGATATAGAGCAATGCCAGCCCTTCCAAATCGTCAAAGAACATGGCGGGGTCAATGTCATGCGCGTCTGGGACGGTGATTCCGTGCGCCTCTTTCAGTGACCATTGCAGGGTGCCAACGGCCCCCCGAACCCACGGGGCGAAAGCCATGAAACCGTCAAAGACTTCCAGCGGCATGAACTCTGGTGCGCCGCTGTCCTTATTGAAGTAGCGATTCATGTAGCGTTCGACCTGCTGAAACCGGGGGGACACTACAGGACCGGCCAGCTTGAAGCGGTGGGAGGGGGAGGCATTGACTGGGGACAGGCCAAGCCCGTTAAAGATACAGAGGGCGGCAACGGTAGCGGCGGCGTTCATGGGTCAATATTCCTCGTAATCGTCAGGTTCGTTAAAGGGGGTTTCTTCGGTGTAATGGTACTGCCCTTTCTCGGCTTCGTAAAGGGCTTCGGCAATGTGGGGTAAGCCCTTTGGCATCTGCTCCGGGGTGACTTCTACGCCGTCTAGGGTGTAGGTCGGTTCGCCCGGTTCCTGCCAACCCGGTTCGTGCCATGTATCATGCTCGCCGGATACGGTGTAACGGCACTCAAGGGTGCGACCATCGGCAAGGGTGAATTCGGTGGTAACTTCGTACTGGTATCCCATATCGGCGGTTCCTCTCTGGTATGGGTCCATTATAGGGGGGTAGGCTCCCCCCGTCAATAGCCGTTCGTCGGCTCAGTTCGCCATGAGAAAAATGACGAAAGCAAAGTAGGCTACGGCGAGGCAGATACAGACGGTGTAATAGCAGGCCACCAGCGCCAGCGCCAGAACCATCCGGCCAGCAGCCGGGGCGGTAACGCATAGGAGAATCATGCACAGAAGGGCAATAACGGCAATGGCAAACATGGGCGGGAGTCCTGGAGTAAGGGCGGGGGCTGTTAACCCCCGCCTAGGGTCAGCGGGGAATGGTGATGTAATCGCCCTTCGTATTGATGATGATATGGCGCTCCGAATTGGACAGTTCGATAGCCTTACCGTCCGGGGTAGTGGAAGGCAGATAGCCGCTGATATCGTACTCGGCACTCTGGGGGAGGGGTACGGTATGGGTCCAGACAATCAGCCCCTTGTGTTTGGCAAGTCCGGCCTTGTAGCCGTCGGAGCTAACGTCAGTCGCCAAACGCTTGATGCACTCGGCGGCGGTTTGGCCTACGGCCCACCCGTAGCAGGTGGACGCGAAAACGTGGGAGGTAGTGGTATCCGGGGCGGGGGCGGTCTTTGCCATGACTCAACCCTCCACCGGGGCCAGAGCCTTGATGTAGGCGGCGGCGGTGTCGCTTTCGCGCTGTGCCAGTTCGTTAGCCGCAAACGCGGGGTTCAGGGCCACGATCAGGGCCAGAGTCTTGAGGGTTTCCAGCACTTCGGCAAGGGTGGGAACCGGGGCCGGATTGGCGGTCAGAACTTCGATCAGATTACCTTCGACGCGGGTGACGATTTCGTGGGTGACTTTCATGGGGCGGTTTCCTCGGTGGGCTAGAGCGTGATTGCTCTAGTGAGTTCAGTATATCAGGGTTGGGGGGATATGCAACCCCCCTAGCCTACCGTTCGTCGGCTCATAGGGTATTGATACCGCGCATGAACCGTTGGATAGCTGGCCCGTGTGCCGTCACAAACCGGGCCAGCGCGGCCTCAGTCGGAGGCAGGGGAGAGGTCAGTTCGTGCATGGGGCGAGCCTCGCTGCCGTCCGGGTCTTTGATGGTAACGGCCCCGGTGTCGCGGTCTGCCGCAATTACCCAGTTCCGAAGCCATGCAAACCGGACCAGCCACACGCGGCGCTGTTCCCACTTGAGGCGCAGCCTCCCGCCTACCTTAACAACGGTGGCCCACTTCGGGCACTCGGTCAGGGCTTCGTCGCCAATGGTCCCATAGCAGCCGTAAAGGTGATAAACCTCCCCATGATAGGACACTAGGATATTGCGGCGTTCTGCCTCGGGCTTTTTGCTCCAGCGTTTTTCCAGCGCGTCCAGCTTGAGCCGCGCACGGATGGGAGCGTCATATTCCTCCCGGTAGAATGGCTTATAAGCGTAGGTCGCTTCGTACACCGGGACGCCTTCGATCAGGCGGGGGGTGGAGCCAATCTTTAGGACGTAGTTACCCATAGCGGCGGTTTCCTGTGTCGGTTTCACGTGGAACAAGGTGGGGTGTAGCGGCTTACCTCTAGCCCCCTTCCGAGGGCTAGACGGAAGGCTCTACCATGCCATATAGTCTTGGCTCTCATCCTCCGGGGCGAGGGAGACAAGCCACGCATTGTAATCATCGGAGGCCAGCATATCGGCTTCCAGTTCATCCCAGTTTTCAGCGTCCGGGCGGGTGGCGGTCGGGGCGGTGGGGTTCAGCATGGCTTGTGCCTCTGTGGGTGGGTGTGGGTTCAGTATATCAGA
>Ga0137423_1000238_pt1 | contig 16903 bp, 13 predicted proteins | sample EasRivERMZT600_2_FD_102326 | JGI IMG/M metagenome (GOLD analysis project Ga0137423, IMG submission 102326) | Soil microbial communities from meander-bound floodplain in the East River, Colorado, USA - East River MetaG ERMZT600_2 | ecosystem: Environmental > Terrestrial > Soil > Floodplain ...
TCCTGGATCGACATGGATGGCCGCGGCCCTGGGCCTGACGGGGTTCGACGTCGCGTCGGGCAGCTTTAACTTCATGCCGGCAGGCGCAGACTTTGTGTTGATCGCCGCGCTGGTCGCATATTCAGGCTGCGGCGGTTGCGTAAACATAACTCTTTCGAATTGGGCGCGGGATAAAGGCTACGGGATGGGTGAACGTGCCGGATACATTCCTGCGGCTGTCGGTGGTCAGAAGGTCAACCTGGCGCATACCGGGTTCATGTTTACGCCGAACAACGAGTCGATGCGCCAATGGAAGGGTTGGTGGCGAATCGTGCGTGCTGATCAATGGGGCGTGTTCTTTGGCGGAGCCATCATGGGAATGACGCTACCGGCGTTGCTATACGTCACCTTCCTCGCCCGAGGCTCGGACATTCAGGGACTCGGCATCAGTGCTGCATTAGCCAACAGTGTGGGAGCAAGGGCGGGCGTTTACGTAGCCGGCGCGATTGCGTTTCTCGGCGCCTGGGTTCTGTTCAAAACCCAGTTGGATAATCTCGAAGCGATCGTCCGCTCGATTACCGATATCTTGTGGACTGGGAGCAGCCGCATTCGTGCATGGCGAGGTGGTGACGTTCGGACCGTCTACTATACGGTGTTGGCGGTGCTGGTGACGTGGGGAATCATTGCCATGCGATTGGCACAACCGTTCGTGTTGTTGAAACTGGGTGCGAACGTCGCGGGCTTCATTTTTATCGTAGCGTCGCTCCATCTACTCTACGTAAACACGAAGCTGCTGCCGGTGGAACTACGCCCACCCCTTTGGCGACGAGTGTCCCTGGTCGCAATGTCTCTCTTCTATACTTATTTTGTGGCTCGCTCGCTGGCGAGTCTCTGAACGCCTACTTTTCCTTCAGGAACTTTTCGGCTTCGAGGAATTCCAAATCTTCCGGAAGCGGGAAGTCTTCCGATGAAAAGTCCGGAATCACATAAGCATCGACGTCGTCCCGATCCCGGCTAAACCCCGAATCCCCAGACTGGAATTGACCACTATAAGCATCGAATTGAACTCGACGATATCGCATAAGCCCTCCTGGCAAGATGTGAACGCCAAATGATTCGCCTGTATATCGGCACCTCCTCGGCAAAGGATTAGCAATTATTTAGGACTCTAACTAATTGATTCTATGAATCGTACGCGAGGTTTGGACGAAGCCAGCGTTCAACTTCGTTGAACTCCATGCCCTTTCGGCGGCTGTAGTCCTCAATCTGGTCGCGGTTGATCTTGCCGACGCTGAAGTACCGCGATTCGGGGTGCGAGAAATACAGGCCGGAGACGGAACTGGCCGGGAGCATCGCGAAGCTCTCGGTGAGCTGAATGCCCGCGTTCTTTTCTGCGTCGAGAAGATCGAAGATGATGCGTTTCTCCGTGTGATCGGGCTGAGCAGGATACCCGGGCGCGGGTCTTATCCCACGATAACGCTCAGAGATGAGGTCATCGGTCGACAGGTTCTCGGAACTTCCGTAGCCCCACTCGTTGCGAACCTGTTTATGAAGGAACTCGGCGAAGGCTTCAGCCAGACGGTCGGCGAGTGCTTTGGCCATGATCGAATTGTAATCGTCATGGTCCTCTTCGAATTGAGCGCAAAGCGCATCGAGACCGATGCCGGCAGTTACAGCGAAGGCTCCGATGTAGTCCGGAATGCCGGAAGACTTTGGTGCGACGAAATCGGCTAACGCAAAACTCGGATCGCCTTCCGCCTTGCGCGTTTGTTGCCGAAGCGTATGAAAGACGGTTCGAACGTTTGAACGGGTCGGATCGGTGTACAACTCGATGTCGTCGCCGGCGCTGTTTGCGGGAAAGAACCCATACACACCCTTTGCCACCAGCAACCGTTCAGCGACAACCCTTTCCAGCAAAGCTGTCGCATCCCCGAAGAGTTCTTGTGCGCGTGCTCCTACTACAGCGTCCTGAAAAATCTTCGGATACGTACCCTTCAACTCCCACACATGGAAAAATGGAGTCCAATCGATGAACGGCAACAGCGAACTCAGCGGCAAATCGTGTATCACGTGCAGGCCCGTGAACGTGGGAACCGCAGGCCGGCCATTCGAAGCCCAATTGATAGCGGGCTTCCGCTGTCGGGCTTCATCGATTTTCAGCATGGGGACGTCGGACAGCCGATTCAAATACTGGGTTCGGGCCTGGTCCTGAGCCCGACGGTTTTCTGCGACATATGCCGCCATCAGATCGGAACTGATCAAGCTGCCGACGGCGCCAACGGCCCTGGACGCATCCAATACATGAACGACAGACTTGCTGTACGCCGGGGCGATTTTCACTGCCGTGTGAATCTTGCTGGTTGTGGCGCCGCCGATAAGCAAGGGAAGCTGGAACTTCTGCCGATCCATTTCTCTGGCAACGTGAACCATCTCGTCGAGCGACGGTGTGATCAAACCGCTCAGCCCGATCATATCGACGCTTTGCTCTCGAGCCGTGGCGAGAATCTTTTCGCACGGCACCATAACTCCGAGGTCGATCACCTCGTAGTTGTTGCACGCAAGGACCACGCCAACGATGTTTTTGCCGATATCGTGAACGTCGCCCTTCACCGTTGCGAGGAGGATCTTTCCCTGACTTCTTGAACCTCCGGCCTCTTTCTCGGCTTCCATATAAGGAATCAGTTGGGCGACGGCCTTTTTCATCACCCGCGCACTCTTGACCACTTGTGGAAGAAACATCTTGCCGGCGCCGAACAGGTCGCCCACGACGTTCATGCCGGCCATCAGCGGGCCTTCGATGACGGACAAAGGTCGAACATACTTCAATCGAGCCTCTTCGACGTCCTGATCGATGTATTCGACAATGCCCTTGATCAACGCATGCTTCAAACGCTCCTCGACAGGAAGGCTGCGCCATTCGTCTTCAACCGTGTCGGCCTTCGTCTTCTGTTTGACGGAATCGGCAAAGGCCAGCAGACGTTCGGTTGCGTCCGGCCGCCGATTCAACAAAACGTCCTCAACCAATTTGAGGAGATCCTTCGGGATCTCTTCATAGACTGCGAGTTGGCCTGCATTGACGATGCCCATATCGAGGCCCGCACGGATGGCGTGATACAGAAACGCCGAGTGCATCGCCTCGCGCACGACATTGTTACCGCGGAACGAAAACGAAATGTTGCTGATGCCTCCACTGACTTTCGCCAGCGGCAAGGTTGCTTTGATCTGGCGCGTCGCTTCGATGAAGTTCACGGCGTAAGCGTTGTGTTCCTCCATGCCTGTCGCAACGGTAAGCACATTCGGATCGAAGATGATGTCCTGAGGCGGAAATCCGACGTCTTCGGTCAGAATCCGATAGGCGCGGGCGCAGATCTCCAGCTTGCGTTCGACCGTATCGGCCTGGCCCCTTTCGTCGAAAGCCATGACAACCGTCGCCGCACCGTAGCGCCGGATCAGTCGTGCGCGATCGCGGAAACCGTCTTCACCTTCCTTGAGGCTGATGGAGTTGACAATGCATTTGCCTTGCGCGCACTTCAGGCCCTCCTCGATGACCGAGAATTTGGAGCTGTCGATCATGATGGGAACGCGCGCGATGTCCGGCTCGGATGCGACGAGATTGACGAAACGTGTCATCGCCGCTTCGGAGTCCAACAGACCTTCGTCCATGTTGATATCGATAATCTGCGCCCCATTGTCCACCTGCTGGCGCGCGACGCTCAGCGCCTCTTCGAATTCACCGTTCAGTACCAGTTTGGAAAACCTGGGAGACCCGGTGACGTTCGTTCGCTCGCCAATATTGACGAAGTTCAGATCGGGCCGGAAGGTGAGTGGCTCCAGGCCGCTCAGTCTGAGATAAGGCTCGACCCGAGTCGGAACCCGAGGCGGAAGGTCGCGCACGGCGTTCGCGATGGCCTGGATATGGGCTGGAGTGGTGCCGCAGCAGCCGCCGACAATGTTGAGCCATCCATTAGCGGCAAAGTCTTTGAGTATCGTCGAAGTTTCTTCGGGAAGTTCGTCGTATCCACCGAACGCATTCGGAAGCCCGGCATTCGGATAACAACTCATGTATACCGGCGCTACACCGGCAAGCTCTTCGACGTAAGGACGCATTTGCTTGCCGCCAAGCGCGCAGTTGATGCCAACGCTCAGCAGATCGGCATGAGATACGGAGTTCCAGAAAGCTTCGACTGTTTGGCCAGAAAGCGTACGCCCGCTGTTGTCAGTGATCGTGACGGATACCATCAGGGGAACTCGACGGCCCGTGTCGTCAAAATATTTCTGAATCGCAAACAGCGCAGCCTTGGAATTCAGGGTGTCGAAGATCGTTTCAACGAGCAGCGCATCCACTCCGCCATCCATGAGGCCGCGGGTCTGTTCGTAGTATGCGTTGACCAGGGCGTCAAACGTCGCGGCGCGGAAGGCCGGATTGTTCACATCGGGCGACATGGAAGCGGTCCGGTTGGTCGGGCCGAGTGCACCCGCGACAAATTTGTCTTTGAATTCGCTTGCGACTTCGCGTGCGAGTTTCGCGCCTGCGAGGTTCAGGTCGTAGACGAGGTGCTCCATCTTGTAGTCGGCCATCGATAGCGCGTTCGAGTTGAACGTGTTGGTCTCGACGATGTCGGCGCCGGCCTCGAAATACTGACGATGGATGGTTTTGATGATCTCCGTTTGAGTGAGATTGAGAAGGTCGTTGTTTCCTTTGAGATCGCTCGGATGGTCTTTGAAGTGGCCTCGATATCCGGCCTCGTCGAGCTTGAAGGCTTGGATCATGGTGCCCATTGGACCGTCGAGGATCACGATCCGTTTTGTGAGCAGCCCCTGTAGTGTTTCCGTCATGTCATGTTGTGTATTGAAAGTACTCTATCTCCTTTTTGAAAAGTTTAGCATGAGTGCACGCGGCCTGAGCCGGGGTGGGGAGAACCCGGTCGCTACCGCTCCCGGTTCTGACATCATGGCGAACCTGTCTCAGAACCGGGAGCGGTAGCGACCGGGTTCTCCTCAGGTTCCCTACTCACTTCCACTTCGGGTCGCGGCAGTTTCAAGGATTCCGCGAGACTTCAGGTTTTGACATTCGCGGAAGGCAGTGTAAGGGCAGGTCGCACAGATACCGAGGTCCATTTCCGAAAGTGCTGTTTCGATGGCAGGACCTGTCCGAGGGAAGACGTTATTGCGGCCTACAACATCCAGGAGACCGGTGGATCCGAGCATTTCCGCAGGTTGCTCCTGCAGGCCGCTGATCATGAGGTGAACCTTGTGCTTTCGACACGATTCCGCGATCGTCATCAGCGCCCTCTCACCGGTTGCGTCGATGATCGGCACGCGACCCAGGCGAATGATCAGCATTCGGATCAATGGAATGTGATTGAGAACCTCTTTTTCGAACTTCGTGGCTGCGCCGAAAAACAAAGCACCCTCGACGTTCAGAATCGTCACCTGCGGACAATCGTTGTGTTCATCGTGTACGGCCCGAACTCTCTGTTTGGGATCGGACGCGTCGGGCAGCACTTTCTCGATCCGGTGAATATCGCTCATCCTCTTGATGAAGAGGACCGCGGACATCAGCAGTCCAAACTCGACAGCCACAGTCAGGTCCGCAAAGACCGTGAGGAAGAAGGTGATTGCGAGAACAATGATGTCGCTCTGGGTCCCCTTCAGAATGTGCCGCACCTGATGGATTTCCGACATGTTGTACGCCACGACCATCAATACGGGTGCCAGGCACGCAAGCGGGACCATGCCCGCCCAGGGAGCAAACAGCAACATGATCACCAACAGAGTCACTGCGTGGACGACGCCGGCAACCGGACTGTTGCCGCCACTGCGAATGTTGGTCGCCGTCCGCGCGATGGCCCCAGTAGCGGGAATCCCGCCGAAGAGGGCAGCCAGGCAATTTGCAATGCCCTGTCCGATGAGTTCCTTGTTCGAGTCGTGACGATCGCCGCTTTTGACGTCAGCGACGACGCAGGACAGCAGGCTCTCAATCGCAGCGAGTATCGCGATCGTGAAGGCCGGACGAATGACATAAAGAAGCGAGGAGAAGGTGATTTGCGGAAGCACTGGCAGAGGCAAATTGCGTGGAATCCCACCGAATTTGCTGCCGATCGTTTCGACGGGCCAGCCGGCGATCGCGGCAACGACGGTCGCGACAAGCAGTCCGACCAGCGATCCCGGAATGACCTTTGTCAATCGCGCTGTCAGCAGAATGCTCGCGAGCGAGATCGTCGCCGTCGCAACGGCATACGGATTGGACTGCGTGAGATTGGTGATGGATTCAATGAGATTGAGATGAAATTGGTCGTGTGGAGGAAGGCCGGAGAGACCGAAGAAGTTGTTGATCTGGCCGGCAAAGATGAGTATTGCGATTCCCGACGTGAATCCGGTCGTGACGGGATATGGAATAAAGCGGATCAATGCTCCCGCCCCGAAAATACCCATCAACACGAGCATCGCGCCGGCAACTAATCCGGCAAGCAACAGATTGTTCAATCCGTATTGAAGCACTATGACCGAAAGGATCGCGACCATGGCCCCGGTCGGGCCGCCGATCTGAACACGCGATCCGCCGAAGATGGAGGTGGCGGCTCCAGCAACAATTGCGGTGTACAGACCATGCTCCGGCGACACACCGCTGGCGATAGCGAATGCCATGGCCAGCGGAAGCGCAACGATCCCGACGATGGCTCCGGCGAGCAGATCTTTGCGGAACCGTTCCGCGTTGTAGCCTTCCATTCGGCCGTGAAATTGGATGCCCATATGCCTGTCTGGGCCGTTTTAAAGAAAACGGGTGGCCAGTATGACTATTAAAGCACAAGAGCGTGTAGGATCTCTGATGAAGCAATGCGACTTCACCACGTCACTCACAACATTGCGCGGACAAATGTGGACCGCGCACGGCGGTTCTATAGCGAACTGCTCGGCTTAAAGGAAATTGAACCGATCGGCGATCCCTCTAACCAGAGACTCATCTGGTTTTCGATCGCCGATCAGCAGTTGCACCTGGTGCTTCGCGATCAGGCAGACGCCGCAAGCTCACGGCATCTGGCGTTTTTCGTCGAAGACTTTCCTGAGTTGATAACGCGTCTGGAGACAGCTAACGTTCTTCTCGATGAAATGAAGCCGGGGCAGCACTGGTCGACGCGACCGGACGGCTCGAAGGTCGCCTTTTGTTACGACCCGGATGGGAACCGCATCGAACTCATGGGAAAATGAAAGCGGCGCTGAAAGGAAAGTTCACATGTTTCCGTACCACGATGAAAACCACACTCTGAACACGCCGGTTGTGACCATCGCGCTGATTGCGATCAATGTTGCAGTATGGGTGCTAATTCAGGGAGCCGGATCATCGTTTGCGCTCAGCGCATCCGTCTGCAACCTCGGCCTGATTCCCGGGGAGTTGACCGGATCGGTTCGGCCAGGCGCCGGATTTCCTATCGGAGATGGACTGGTATGCGAAACGGATCCGGGACGTCAGGTTTCACACCTGGTCACGTCGATGTTCCTGCACGGTTCCTGGATGCACCTGTTGGGAAACATGTGGTTCCTGTGGTTGTTCGGAAACAACGTCGAAGATTCGATGGGGCGACTGCGGTTTCTCGTGTTCTACCTGATCTGCGGATTGTCCGCCGCAGTCGTACAGGTGGCGGTAGACTCCAACTCGATTGTGCCCATGGTCGGCGCTTCCGGAGCCATCAGTGGAGTTATGGGAGCCTATCTTGTCTTGTTTCCGCGAGTCCGGGTCTTTTGCTTGCTGCCTCTGGGATTTTTCATCACGACGGTCGCGCTACCTGCGTGGACCATGCTTCTATATTGGATGCTTCTCCAGTTCGTCGGAGGCGTCGCGGCAATTGGCCGTCAGTCCGGAGGCGTCGCATTCTGGGCGCATGTCGGCGGCTTTGTCGCGGGTGTCATCCTGGTCAAACTCTTCGCTCGCCCGGCTAATCTGGCCGAACATCGTAGTCATCACTGGCATCCTCGCCGCGTGGGTTGGGGAGAACAATAACGCGTTGGGCTCACTCAGAGTCGGTAACGACGCAGTTTTCGACATTATGGAAGAAAAACATATCAACTGTCCCCGATGCCAGGGACTCATGACGTATCAAGGGGTCCAAGCTGTTGGAGCAGGCGCTACGCGCATTTACAACGTCAGCGTCTATCTCTGTCCCAGGTGCGGCTGTACCGGTTGGTATGACGAGAAGAATCTAAAAATTGTGGAGATTCATATGTGAACCATTTCAGAACAAACCTGGCATGGCAGAGAAGTGTCGATCCACTTCCGCAGGAAGCTGCGCTTGCAGGGCATGGACTCTCACGTCCAGGTCATCGTCAAGGATACCGGTCAGGGCATGACGCAAGACATCCTGCCGCATATCTTCGAACGATTTCGCCAGGCAGACAGCTCGAGCACTCGCGCCCATGGTGGACTGGGACTCGGTCTGGGAAGGACTCGGTCTCACCGAAAACATCCTGACGGGCGCCGGCGCCGAGGTCCTCACCTGTCGTTCAGCTGCGGCGGCGTTTGAGGCGCTGCGCCAATGGCACCCGGACGTCCTGGTCTCCGATATCGAAATGCCGGGTGAAGACGGCTACTCCTTGATCCAAAAAATTCGTGCGCTTTCGTCCGATGCGGGAGGCGCCACGCCGGCCATCGCACTGACCGCCTACGGACGCGCACAGGATCGCGTGCGATCGCTGTCAGCCGGCTACAACATGCACGTCCCTAAGCCGGTCGATCCCGGTGAACTCACAGCCATAATCGCGGGCGTCGCCCTGAAACCTGAACCACGGGCGTGCTGAATGAGGCGTTATGATGGCGCTTCTGTTCGCGCATAGTGATACGCCGTATAGGCCGCAATTAGATGGCAGACCCACCCCAGCAGGCCGCCAGTGCCGATCCAGAAACCCGGCGTAACGATCAACCAAAAGATGCCGCGCAAGAATTTTCCGTTATAGATCTGGCCAACCCCAGGAATGAGTAGACTCATGACGGCTGCGTTCCCTGCTTTGCTCATGATAGGTGTATACGAATCTTAGTCCGATTGAGTTTAGAAAATAATGAGCGGTAGCGGGAAGAAAGAAGGGGGTCGACTCGTCCAATTTGCACATGGATTCAATAGGAGCCAGATATGGACAATCATCGACGACACTTCATCAAGTCTGCTTCTCTTCTCGTCCTCAGTTTTCCGGCAGCCGTTCTTACCGCCCAACGGTCGAACTCGAGAGCTCTCGTCGGCGGCGGCTGCGATGGCTGCGAGGGCATCTACGACGGCCTCCCAAAGCAAATGCACTGGCAGACATCTATCGCCGCGGCTACCGAACCTGGCGAACCATTGGAGATCAGCGGCGTCATCTTCAAGTCCGATGGGAAAACGCCCGCGCCGGACGTCCTGCTTTACGTTTATCACACCGATGCAAAGGGCGACTATTCACCCGCGCCTGGCACGACCGGCAACGCCAGGAGACACGGACATCTGCGAGGCTGGATGAAGACCAATGTGCGGGGCGAATACAAGTTCACCACCACCAAGCCCGCACCCTATCCGAACGGCCTCATTCCCGCTCATATTCACCCGGTCGTTAAAGAGCCGGACAAGAATGAGTACTACCTCGATGCTTACCACTTCGATGGCGACCCATTGCTAACCGCTGCGGAGCGAGCGCGGAGCGAAAATCGCGGAGGTTCGGGTATTATTCGCCTTAGCAGAGCGGCCGGCACGTGGATCGGCAGAAGAGACCTCGTCCTGGGTTTGAATATTCCCAATTATCGCTAACCAGCCAGCATCGGTGAGGAATACGGGAGCTCACAGGCCGGGTTGCGAGGGAAAGACGCTGGAGGGGGAGTCGACTGGATTCTCTGTGTCTACTGGATCGCCTCTTGACGCGCGCATTTTTCTGTAGGCTTTGGCTGGGCGCTTACACATGCTTCTGAATGGAATCTTAGATTTTGGCAACGTTTAATTGCCGACGGAGGCGCACGATATGAAAGGGTATGTAACAAACATTGAAAGCGACACGCTGAAAAACAAAGATTTCAGACGAGTGCTCTACACAGCAAAGAGCAGCCAATTGGTTTTGATGAGCCTTCGGCCGAAAGAAGACATCGGAGAGGAAACTCATACATTGGACCAGTTCATCCGGGTTGAGGCCGGGCGCGGGTTTGCGATTCTCGACGGAATCAAGCACAACATTTCCGATGGATTCGCTATCGTCATTCCTTCGGGTACGAAACACAACGTTATTAACGATTCAGACGCTGAGGATCTCAAACTCTACACTCTCTATTCTCCACCCGAACATTTGGACAAGACGATTCATCCGACCAAAGCTGCGGCGGTTTCGCACGAAGAACATTTTGACGGCAGGACGACTGAATAGAGGAGAGTGCGTCTGTGCTCGGTCCGGATCAGCCGGTAAGCTCTTCGCTGGAAGTAACGAAATTAAGCGACGCCCGGAGGATTGCGTCAACCGGCCTCTTGATCCACTCTCATGAATCCGCGAGAATTGACCTGCCTGTTTCCGTCGCCGTTTCCAAACCCAACCAGGCGACCAACGTGGAGAGGGATGCGCGTATTCAGCCGCTATCTGATAACCGCAATTGCGTTCACTTGTATGCCCGTCGTCTGGATCTTTGCGCAGAATAGCGAAGCCGCCAGACCTCGCATTGGTCTTGCATTGGGCGGCGGTGGAGCTCTCGGCTTTGCTCACATTGGAGTCCTCAGGTTTTTGGAGGAGCGCCGCATTCCGGTCCACCTCATTGCGGGTACCAGCGTAGGGGGACTTCTCGGCGGCCTCTACGCAACAGCACACCGATCCGCAGATTTGGAAGAAATCATCAGGAACGCCAATTGGGACGATCTCCTTCGCATGAATCCGAAGTTCGAACATCGTCCGGTAGTTGAGAAGCAGGACTGGAACAGAGTTACCGGGCCCTGGGCCTTTCAATTGGGCGACAAGCTGTCACTGCCCGCCGGAATTAATCCTGCAGGGCAGCTTACATTGCTGTTGAGTCGAGAAACGCTCAGTTATTCCGACGTGCACAACTTCGATGATCTTCCGATTCCGTTCCGCTGCGTCGCGACAGATCTCATTTCCGGGGAGGCGGTCGCGCTGGGAGAGGGTTTTTTGGCTAAGGCGCTACGTGCAACGATGGCGATTCCAGCCATATTCACCCCGGTGGAATGGAACGGCCGCATTCTGGTCGACGGTGGACTGGTCAACAATCTGCCCACGGATGTCGTCAAGGAGATGGGCGCAGACATCGTTATCGGAGTTACACTCGAGGTTTCCCCATCCAGATCGACGGAACTCAAGACAATTCCCGGAATACTCCGGCAAGCCGTGAATGTCTCCGTGTTTCAGAACGAACGCCGCAACCTGGCATTGGCAGACATCCGTGTTGCCATCCCGCTTGGCGAGCGGGAATCGTCGGATTTCAGTCACACGCAGGAGCTTATTGAGATTGGCTACAAGGCCGCGCAGCAGTACGCCGAGGTTTTGAATCCGCTGTCGCTCTCACCAATGGAGTGGGACGACTATCTCCGTGACATGAACGCTCGCCGGCGCCTGGTTCCAGATTTAGGACGGCTTTCCGTCGTGGATTCTCCTCAGCCCGGTGTACGAGAGAATGCGACTCACGAGCTGTCTCGCAGGACGTCTGTTTCAGTTTCCACAACTGAACTGGAAGACGTCCTGGCAGGTCTGACGGCGGCAACCGGCCTGCCGAACGCGTTCTACGGCTGGAGCAGAGTCTCCGGCGAAGTAGCAGGATACCGGATTGAGTTGGAGAGACGTCCCAACAGTCAAATGCTGATCCGTCCAACCTTCTTCTACCAATACTCCGCGGGTGAACCCAGCAGGGTTACCTTTCGGCTGAGCAGTTCCGCTATTCTGAAAGACGCCTACAAGTCTCGCTTTCTTACGGACGTTTCCATCGGGGACAGCCCAGGCTTGACGTTCGAGTCCTACCACCCGTTTAGTGGGACATCGTTTTTCATGGCTCCCGGATTTTCGATCCAGCGGTCTCGCTACTTCGAATACAACGGAGGAGGGCGAATCGATCGCGCGCGGAACCGATTTGCGGGCTCGTTTTATTTTGGGATGGGAACGTGGCGACACCTGCAGGTGCGCGCGGGAACCCAGATCGGTTATGACCGATACAGTGAAGAACTGAGCGTGGAAAACGTTCTTGCAAAAAGCACGAGTTTCGCCAATACCTGTTTGATGTGGGTAGTCAATACACAGGATTCCGGGGAACTCCCAAGCAAGGGTACCCGCATCAACGGATCTTTGGGATGGAGTGCTCGAAACCACGCTTATTCGTATTTGCAGACAGACTTCGATCACTTTCAACCATTGTCGAGCGGGTTGTCCGCATTCAGCTTCGGGAAAGCGGATAGTAGCTTCGGACGAAGGCTCGCGTTCTATGACCAATTCGCTGCGGGCGGGCTGGCCAACCTGGACGCGTACCGCTATCAGGAATTGCGGGCGAACTCGATGTTTGCACTGGGTGGTGGAGTCATGTATCGCGGCATGAATCCTGCCGATTCCGTCTTTCGGCCCATCCTTGCAGGCTGGTACGAAAGCGCGCGACTAGATCTGGGTAGCCTGGGATGGCAAACGCGCCAGAGCACATCCGTGGGGGTGTTCGTTCCGACGCCTGCGGGGAAAGTCGGAATAGTCGTCAGCCTGAATGAGAATGGGCATGCGCGATTTCGACTGTCGCTCGGAACTTTCTGGAATCGGCCGTAATCAAGCCCTGCTGACTTGCGTTTCCCGGCTGCCCTTTCCTCAAAGGTCATCACCGTCTTGTCGGTTGACGGCAAGTGACACTTGAGGTGTTTCCGGCTACCAAACGACTCAGTTAGATTGTCGCGCCAAAGTGTGTTCGAGCTTTCGAAGAAGAGTGTCTCTTCGGAATGGTTTCTGTATGAATTGTGTCGCAGTCCGATTGAGAGATTGAGAAGAGCTACTGCAGATTGAACTCGCCTGGACGCAATCGATTCAGTTAACGGATTGTGGAGCCTCTACTTTTGCGATGGCGACATAGCGGTCAGGCAGGCGCCATCTCGGCGGTTATTTCATCAACGAAGCGGTTCAGCGCAAGCCAGTCCGTATATTCGTGCTCGCGATGTATCGGCTGCCGAGATGGTCTTGGCGATTCGCGTCTCAACGATCGATCCCGTAGTGCTCCTTCACCTTCGCCACGATCTGTGGATCAGTCAGTTTGTCCGTGGTCTCGATTTCGACAGTATGCTCAGACAGTGCCTTGGAGCGGCTGAGACGCTCCTTGAGTTGCAGCTTGGCCTCACCCGGCCCGAAGATGAAAAGAGCCTCGGGTTGACCCAACTGACTGATGACTTCGTCGTAGTACCGGTCAAGGTGCTGACCGTAGCGTTCTTCGTACTTTTTCTCGCCTCTTCCCTCCTGCGGGCCATCTGACGTCGGGTATCCTGACCGGCCTGAATAACGGGCGTGAGGTCCGACCTCAGATTCCAGGGTCTTAGTGGTGACGTGATCCGCTGCGGTGGACACGATGACGGCCTTCTTGTGATCGATCCAAATGCCTACTTTGTCGTTCATAGCACCCTCTCAATCTGCTTATGTCTTTCTTGAAAACCGATCGAGCATGCGAAGCGCAAAGCCTACAGCATCATGCTCGTCGTAGTGGCGACCAGAGAAGCCAAGCATGGGGGCCCCTCTGCCGACTCGAAGGAGCCCTCAGGCCCAGCGCGCAAACTACAATGTCTCATCTAATACTTTATACGCAGAGGGCCTTATAGAGGAGGAGCACTCGCACGAAGCCCAAATTCCGTGCCCCTCACCAAATCGCAATTTCTCGCTGGCTGGGTCCGTCTATTCAGGCTGCGCGCTATCACGCTTTTTCGCGTATTCAAGCGGCGCACTGTCGCGCTTTGCACTTCGCGTCGGGTTTGTGCCATTAACCCCTCATGTCTCATTTTGAACAGTCGGTCCCCCAGCATTTTCAACTGACCGTTGATTCATCTCAGTGTTCTCGCTTTGGCCTTGGGCTACCATGTTGGGATTTTTCGTGATCCGACCCACTTGTCTCTAGCCTTTACCTTTGATTTCATGAAGCTCGCCTTTAATCTGATCCTTCGTGCTCGGTTTCATGGTGTCCTCGCCTCTCCTGAATCAACGTTCAACGAGAGACCTTGCGGATCGGTTGCTGGCTTTCGGCCCGAGTGAATAACCTTCTGAATTATTCAAAACTCGGCCGTAACAGATAGAATGGTCACGAGCCTGGGTGGCGGAACTGGCAGACGCACCGGACTTAAAAACACCCTTCAGCGCGTTTTCAACAACATCCGAGACCTATCAAAAACTACCGAAAATATCGTGCAAACCCACGACTGGCACGGATTTCTCGCCGATTTCCGAAGCGAAAGCCGGGTAAAGCGGACGAAAATTCATAGGCGACATATAGGCGACAGAAATTGCCCTCGCCGTGGCCCTGTAGAGGACATTTGGTCGCCACAGTTGCGGCCATCTGTATATTATAGGAATATACAAGGAATGCTAGACCTCGATCGCGTTGAAGGTTTTGATTGGGATGAGGGGAATGAGCGGAAGAGCGAGGAAAGACACGGGGTGAGTCAAAGTGAAGCCGAGCAGGTCTTTTTCAGTGCGCCCTTGCTCACGCTTCAAGACACCAAGCATAGCCAGGGCGAGCCGCGATTTCATGCCCTTGGGAAGACGGAGTCAGGAAGGCTGCTACACATTACTTTCACGACGAGAGCGGAGGGAAAGAGGATACGAGTTATTTCCGCCCGAGATATGAATCGAAGAGAAAGAATAATTTATGAAGAAAAATCTCAAGGCGATTCCTAAATTCAAGACTGAAGTGGAAGAACGTCGTTTTTGGGAACAGCATGACTCCACTCAGTATGTGGATTGGTCTGGAGCGGAGCCTGTTCGTTTCCCGAATCTAAAGCCGTCTACGCAATCAATTTCTCTTCGACTGCCGGCCTCGCTTCTCGACAACATCAAAATTGAAGCGAACAGGCGAGACGTTCCGTACCAGTCTTTAATAAAGGTGTGGCTCGCGGAAAAGACAGCAGCATTGCCCTCATTGCCTGCTCGTTCTAAGTCTAGAAAGCGAGCCTAAGTGCAAATAAGGATGTCGTTCGCCGGATTCTCGCCGCGCATTACTATCCGTCTTCAGATGGTAGCGGTCCTTCCTGGCTCACCTTCATCGGTCACCTGAAGGACAGCCTCCACAGCATCGATTTGTTCCGATGCGAATCCGTAGCGTTACGGACGTATTGGGTGCTGGTGGTTTTGGATCAATACACTCGCCGAAGTATTGGATTCGGCATCCAACGTGGCATCGTGGAGTGAGTGCGAATGAGAAAACACTCCTGGGCGCTTGTCCAGTGGCATCACTGACCAAGCTCAGCCTTCGTCTGAATCAGTTGAAGGATGTGTGATCGGGAGATTATTCCTCCACCTGAACGGCGCCGTTAGTTCGCCATCGCCCTTCTCTTTTGCGCAGCGGGTCGCGGGCCTGGAGCGCCCGGACGACCCGCACACCGAAATCGGGCGGGTGCCGCTCAAGGCTTCGGCTCTCGCGCCTTCACGCCGAACTCAAGGTCGACCTCGTCCTCGAACGCGCGCCGCTTGCCCGCGATGAACTGCCGGTAGCCCTCGGGGTCGACCCACGCCTTTGCGCCTTCGGTCGCCACCCGTTTGCGCTTGCCTTCGAGGTCGAAGTACTCGGTGTGGTGCCCGAGCCAGATGTCCGGCCGGAGCATTTCGAGAGTGTGCAGTGTGGTCCGGAAGTCGACCTCGATGCCAGGGTACGAGGGGTTCTTCGCGACGCGATAGCCGGGATTGAAACCGGCGCCGTCTGGAAATGCAACGACGTACGACTTGCTGCCGTCGACAAGCGTCGTCGTCCACGTGGTCGCGCCACGCGTGTGACCCGGCGTGTGGTGCGCGGTCAGCACGACTTCGCCGAGGCGCACCGTATCGCCGTCGCGCAGCACGCGATCAACCTTCACCGGAGGCTGGCCCATGACCTGCCAGTCCTTGCCGTAGTGGAAGTCGCTCTTGCCGCCGTCCTCGATCATCGGGACGTCTTCCTGCATCACAGCGATCTGCGCGCCGGAGAGCTTCTTCATGTAAGCGAATGCGCCCGCGTGGTCCGAATGCCCGTGACCGTTAATGATGATCTTGATGTCTTCCGGCCGGAACCCGAGCTTGCGGATCGAGTCGGCGATCAGAGGGCCGGATTTCTCGGTGCCGGTGTTCAGCAGGATCAGGCCCTCGGTGGTCGCGAATAGCCACGCGCTGAGGCCGCGCGTGCCGACGAAGTAGAGCGGGCCGGCGATTTTCACGGGCTCGGTCGGCTCGTCCCAGTGCAGGTACTTCGTCGCGATATCGACGAACAGCTTGTTGTTGTTCGCCAACTCCTCGCGGGACGGCGCGTTGGCCGGCAGTTCCTGCGTCCAGGCGGGCACACCTGCGAACGACATGATCAACATCACCGTAGAGAGTCGAACCCGGTATTTCGTCACCTCAGCCTCCTTCTATTCGTCACTTGTTTTGCCGTAGGCTATTTCCGTTAAACCGGTAATCGACGGTAGGGACCACAGCACGGCCTCGAATGCGCGCTGATACTTGACTTGATAGTCGAAGTCATCGACCGAACGCTTACTCCCGGACGGAGGTCGTCCGCCGACTGTGGCTTGGCGTTGGCCATGGGCACACTTCTCAAGAAGTCACTCGATGCAATTGGGCTGCTTCGACGTGCCGTCCAGCGCTTCGGCCTTCGGGAAGTAGAGGCGCAGAATCATTGAGAATCCGCCTTTGGGTGCGGGCAGCCGGTTCACTTCTTTGTCCTTACCTGGCGATCCGTGCTGGATCAAAAGCGTCAGTCCGCCGTCGGGATCGCGCTTGAACTGATCGA
>Ga0137423_1000243_pt1 | contig 16768 bp, 15 predicted proteins | sample EasRivERMZT600_2_FD_102326 | JGI IMG/M metagenome (GOLD analysis project Ga0137423, IMG submission 102326) | Soil microbial communities from meander-bound floodplain in the East River, Colorado, USA - East River MetaG ERMZT600_2 | ecosystem: Environmental > Terrestrial > Soil > Floodplain ...
AGCAGATGGAATTCGGAGTCTGGCACTTGCTTTATCAGCCTTACGTGCCTGACCCCGAATTCCATCTGCTAATAGACAATATTCAATAATGAATTCTCAATTCTCAACCGTGGGGACGCGTCATGTATGTTGGTGCCTCCTGCCAGGATGGGAATCTTTTGCAGTGCCGTGATAGCATGCCGGGAACACCAAAACCAGATGGAGGGGACATGAGCAAAACTCTATGGTCTGCCGCTGTTATGTTGGCCGTCGTCGTAGTGTTTCTGACAGGTTCGCTAATTCAGACGAATGCCGGTCAAAGTAACGAGGCGGTCCGCGTCGACAGAGACGATATCGCTGGTGTGGTCACGGGGCCGCGAGGACCCGAGGCGGGCGTTTGGGTGATTGCTGAAACAACCGATCTACCAACGAAGTTCAGTCGAACGGTGGTCACCGATGACCGCGGACGCTACCTTGTGCCCGACCTTCCGAATGCCAACTACAACGTGTGGGTGCGAGGATATGGATTGATCGACTCCCGGAAGGTTCAATCAATGCCGGGAAGGAACCTGAACCTCACGGCTGTTCCCGCGTCGAGCCCAGCCGAGGCGGCACATTACTATCCGGCGGGTTACTGGTGGTCGTTGATTCAAGCTCCGGACAAGAGCGAATTCCCCGGGACGGGTCCGACCGGTAACGGCATTTCGCCCAACATGAGAAGCCAGGCTGAATGGCTCCGGAATCTGAAATCCGGAGGATGCACGGCGTGCCATCAGCTCGGCACACAAGCGACGCGCGAGATTCCGGAGAAACTCGGGATCTTCCCATCATCGATCGCAGCGTGGGATCGCCGCATTCAATCCGGTCAGGCCGGCGGCCAGATGAGTAATGGTCTGAACACGCTCGGCAGAGAACGGGCGTTGAAAGTGTTCGCCGACTGGACCGACAGGATTACCAAAGGTGAAGTGCCGACCGCGCCTCCCCGTCCACTGGGCGTCGAGCGCAACGTCGTCATTACCCAGTGGGATTGGGCCGACCCCAAGGCTTATCTACACGATGTTGTTTCGACGGATCGACGGAATCCGACAATCAATGCCAATGGAAAGCTCTATGGTGCGCTTGAACTCAGCGCGGACTACCTGCCGGTTCTCGATCCGAACACACACACGTCGACCAAGGTTCAGCTGACGGTTCGTGATCCGAATACGCCGCGGACCAACGCCAACATGCCGCACCCGTCGCCGTACTGGGACAACGAGGCGATCTGGACAAGCCGGAACAACGTTCACAATCCGATGTTCGACGAGAAAGGAAGAGTCTGGATCACTTCTGCCGTGCGGCCTAATCAGAACCCGGACTTTTGCAAAGAGGGATCGAGTCATCCTTCCGCCAAACTCTTTCCGATCGCTACCGCGGGCCGGCACCTTGCCATTTATGATCCGAAGTCGGACAAGATTACCCACGTCAGCACGTGCTTCGGTACGCATCACCTGATGTTTGCCGAAGATGCCAATAACACCCTGTGGACCAGCGGCGGAGGACAGGTTGTCGGCTGGTTGAACACGAAGATGTTCAACGAGACCGGTGACGAAGTGAAGTCGCAGGGTTGGACCGCCCTGATCATGGACACGAATGGCAACGGCAAGAGAGATGCCCACGTGGAACCCAACCAGCCCCTCGATCCGACCAAGGATAAGCGGATCGGTGGAGCGTTCTATTCAGTCGCTCCGGCGCCGGACGGATCGGTATGGGGTTCGATGCTCGGTTTTCCGGGTGCTGTCATTCGACTCGTTCCCGGCGCCAATCCACCGGAGACGGCCCTGGCTGAAATGTACGAGCCGCCGTTCACGAACTCCGATCCGGCCAAACGCGGTTTCTCGCCGCGCGGAATGGATATCGATCGCAATGGTGTCGCGTGGGCGGCACTCGCGAGCGGACACATGGCCAGTTTCGATCGCCGTAAGTGCAAGGGCCCGCTTAATGGACCGGCTGCGACAGGCCAACACTGTCCGGAAGGCTGGACGCTCTATCCGGAACCGCTCCCTCAAATGAAAGGCGTGACGGAATCGGGTAGCGCCGAGGGCAGCTATTACACCTGGGTCGATCAATTCGATACGTTCGGTTTAGGGAAGAACGTGGCGATCAACACAGGGAATGCATCGGAAGGCTTGCTTGTTATGAAAGACGGCAAGTGGGTTGTGCTTCGTGTTCCTTATCCTCTGGGTTTCTACACGAAGTGGCTTGATGGTCGTATCGACAATCCCAATGGTGGCTGGAAGGGCAAAGGGCTGTGGGCGACCGTCAGTACCCGCGCACCATTTCACATGGAAGGCGGTAAGGGAACCCCGAGCAAGGTCTTGAAGTTCCAGCTTCGGCCTGATCCTCTCGCGAGGTAACAGGGAACGAACCACAAGAGGCACAAGGCAGAACGCAAGAGGCACAAGAAAGACTAAGATTTTCTTCTTGTGCCTCTTGCGTTCTGCCTTGTGCCTCTTGTGGTTCGTCCTTACCGCATCAGCAGGAAATGCACTTGTGACTGTTCTTGGCGCCGAGCATCTGCAGCAACGCCACGGTGTCCTGATACGGCTGAATTCGCTGACGCGGGCCGTTGGCCGAATCCACAACCGTGGTCCCGTTTCTGGCGACGGCATCCACCTTGGCGCCTTTGGACACCAGATAAAGGATCATTTCGTTGTCGCCGCGTGATGCAGCATTGTGAAGAGCGGTGAATCCACCGGCCGCTCTTGAGGTGTTCATCGAGTCGTCGCGAGGACTTCCCTCGGCCGTATCCGCTAAGTTCACATCCGCGTTGAGTTCCTCGACGAGATACTTCACCGTTGCAAGGCGACCGCTTGGCGTCGTCAGTTCATTATTGCCGTGGAAACCGGCGCCGGCCGCAACCAGTAACGGCGTGATGCCGTCAACGTTCGGGATGCGGGGATCCGCGCCGCGAGAGATGAGTAACCGCATGCAGTCGATATCACCGACAGCCGCGCACTTCCAGAACGGTGTGGTTCCGGCCGAACTGGTCGATTCCTTATTCTGGGTGTACCACAGGTCCTTGATCACCCGGAAATTCGGGTCCGCTCCGCGATCCAGTTCGAGCTTCATCAAATCCAGGTAGTTCGTCGCTTCGTATTTCGTCGTTGGCTGAGGCGTATCCGTTTTGGGCGCCCATTGCGTGTTCACGAGCGCGAAAAGCGGCGTTGCTCCATCGAGACTGATGCTCATGACATTGGCGCCGCGCTCGACCAGATACTTGGCTATATCGAAGCTACCGTTGATGGTTGCAAGCAGGAGAGCAGTGCTGCGATCCGCACTGACTTCATCCAGTTTTGCACCGCCCTCGACAAGAGCACGTACGGCTTCGAAATTGTTTTGCCTGGCGGCGTACATCAGGGGCGTCAACTCGCCGCGTGGATTGCCGCCGCCACGAGTTGCTTCGTTTCCCCCGCGTCCACCTCGCGCCGCTTGCTGCTGGTTTTGCGCCGGCTGGGCCGGCTGGGCCGGTTGCTGGCCCGTTTGGGCTGCTTGAGCGGGTACCGCCGGCGGAGTCGGTGCTTGCCCTTGTTGCTGCTGCGCTGGACCTCTTTGGGGCCTGGATGCCGGCTTCATTTGCTTGCTCTTCCTGTTGACGTCAGCGCCGTGCTGCAAAAGGACCTTGATCGCATCCGCTTGATTAAATGCCGCGGCAAAGGCCAGCGCGGTTTGTCCGCGCTCGGTCTCCATCGCGTTCACATCGGCACCGGCGGCGATCAGTTTCCTGACTGCGTCTGCGTTTCCGGAGCTGGCAGCCATCATCAATGGCGTAATGCCATCCAGCGCAGGTGTCTTGGGACTGGCTCCTGCCTTTAGTAAAACGTCGACGACGGGAGCAACTCCTGCCTTTGCCGCCATGAACAACGGCGAATAACCGCCCAGGCGGGTGGTGGCCTTCACATTGGCGCCCGCATACACCAGCATCTGTGCCAGCTCGGCATCGCCATTGAGAGCGGCCCAGTGGAGCGCCGTCATACCATCACCCTGTGATGTATTGACGTCGGCTGCCTGCTTGATGAGGGATCGCACCGCGTCTTTGTCCCGCTTCATCGCCGCATCGGCGATTCGCGTGTCGCCGCTGGCGGCGAAGATGATAAGTGTGGTGCCCAGAATGGCCAGGACGCTTGCCGAAAGAAAAGCTACGACGTTCTTTCTCATATTTCGATCTCTCCGGTGCTGTCGCCAAAACTTTCGAGGTTGTCAAAACCGATGCGATGCAAGAGTGTCAGATGCATGTTTGCCGACGGCGTTCCGTCCGGCGCTTTGAAATGCAAGCCGCCTTTGAGTGCTCCGCCTGCATGCCCGAGCAGGATCAGCGGCACGCGTTTATGGTTGTGCAGATTCGAATTTCCCATCGGGGAGCCGTACAGGATCAGAATGTGATCCAGCAGGGTGCCGTCACCTTCCTGCGTCTTCTTTAACTTGTCGACGAAGTAAGCGAGCACGCTGATGTGATATTTGTTGATCGCCGCGTACTGGGTAATGCGCTGCTCGTTCTCGCCATGATGCGAGGCATTGTGGAACCCGGTGCTTACGCCGCTCGGAGGAAATACACGGCCATTCACATCCCGGCTCATCTTGAATGAAGAGATGTTCGTTGTGTTTCCGACGAAGGCCAGGACCTGAAGATCGAACATCAGTTTCACATGCTCTTCCCAGTTGTCGGGTACGCCGATCGGCGCGCTCGGCAACTGCCGGGACTCGCCGCTGGCATTCTGTTGCTCGATTCTGGTGATGCGCCGTTCGATTTCACGAACATTTTCGAAGTATTCGTCCAGGCGTTGACGGTCGGCAGGACCGACGCTCGACTTGAGCGCGGAGACTCGCCGGTTGAGCCAGTCCAGAATACTGCGATCCGTTTTGCGTCGTTTTGCGCGTTCGTTCTTTGAGCCTCCAACTCCGAAAAGCTGGTCAAACACCATGCGCGGATCTCGAACCATGGGAAGCGGCTTGGTCGGCGTTTCCCAACTCATCGTGTCCGTGTAGACACAGGAATAACCGTACATGCATCCGCCGGCCTGATCGACACTTTCAATGGAAAGCTGAATGGAGGGCAGCGGCGTCTCCTGCCCGAACCGTTGCGCGTACAGTTGATCGAACGATATTCCAGCGCGCACATCGGAACTCTGTGTGTGCTTCGGATGCGCCTGGGTGAGATACACAGCGCTCGATCTGAAATGATCTCCACCGAGTTCGTGTGGTTCCCACGCTTCAGCAGCGTGCATGTCGGTGTTGCTGACGATCGTCAGATCCTTCTTCCAGGGATCGAGCGGAAGCAAGCTGCTCGGCGCAAGATCGAAATCGCGCCCTGCGGCTGCAGGAGACCACATGTTCTTTTGCTCACCGTATCGCGTACAACCCGCGGCGCCGTGGACCATCTCAAGGCATGCCAGCCGGAGCGGCGGCTTCTTCGTTTGCGGAGTCATTGCGGGCAGCATGGACTCAAGGAATGGCAGCGCTACCGTCGCGCCCATGCTGCGAAGCACCGTTCTGCGTGAAATCGCTTTCTTGGTTATGAACATCCTTCTACTCCTATTAATGGACCGCGGTCGATTCAGCCTGCGCTCGGCTCATCTGAAACGCTGGACTCTTGACAATGCCCAGAATCACCGCCGAAAAGCGGTTGTTCTTTTTGGCGGCATCCCGGCTGATCGAGCGAACGACCGGCATGTCGAAATGCTCGACCCTTCGGCCGATCGCAAAAGCCAGCAGCTTTTCGGTCAACGTCGAGATGAAAGCGTCTGAATATTTGAGAATTCCCTGACGAAGGCTCGCGGGGCCGTCGAGCGGTGTTCCGTCATACAACGTCGTTGTCGAGTCCACCGGAATTCCAGCCGTGTGGATACGCACGCCGGCGGAGCTGATCGCGTAGGTTTTGTCCCAGGTGCGCCATTGGCCGGTGACGTCGAAGTTTTCGAGCGCCAGGCCAATCGGATCGATCATCCGATGACAGGACATGCAATTCGGATTGTTGCGGTGCGTTTCCATTCGTTCGCGGACCGTAAGCAGTTTGCCGGAGCTCACTGCCGGCGTCTGTTCCAGGTCGGGCACAACAGGAGGCGGTGGTGGCGGAGGCGTACCAAGCAGCACCGTCATTACCCATTTGCCACGCTGCACAGGAGATGTCCGGTCCGCAACTGAAGTTAACGCCAGGACCGCACCTTTACCCAACAACCCTCGCCGATAGTCATCCGTTAATTCCACTCTTCGGAACTGACCACCTCGCACCACCGGGATTCCGTAGTGCAATGCCAGCCGTTCATCCACAAACGTATAGTTGGCTGTCAACAGGTCCAGGACGTTGCGATCTTCACGCACGATGCTGTCGAAAAACATTTCGACTTCTCGCAGCATCGACAATGAAAGGCTGTGATCGTACTGAGGGTAATAGAACGGGTCTGGACGGAAGGTCAGCAGGTCCGCAAGCTGGAGCCATTGACCGGCGAACTTCGTCGAAAGCCATGAAGCTCGCGAATCTGCGAGCAAACGCAGCACCTGCTTCTCGAGAACAAGGGGATCCTTCAATCTGCCTTGCCTGGCGGCCGTAATGAGTTCGTCGTCCGGGACAGTACCCCACAGGAAATATGAGAGACGTGTGGCGAGCGCCAGGTCGCTGATCCGATAGTTTTGGCCCGGCTTTACCGTTGCCGGCACCGGTTCCAGTTTGAACAGAAAATCAGGACTGGTCAGGATGACCTGAAGCGCCGTGCGGATACCGGATTCGAAATCGTTTTCCGCGCGCGCCTGTTCATAGAAGGTCATCAGGCCTTCCATGTCTTCGTCGTTGAGTGGTCTGCGGTACGCCTGACGTGCCATTTCGCGGATGATCTTTGTCGCGCAAGGCGTTTCGTCGCTTCTACTCGATGGACGGCAGGTAAACACTTTGCGGCGGGTTGGCGTGTCCGAAATCCCCGAAACGTTGAATGGGCCCGCTATTTCAAATTCCCGAAGGTGAGGATAGGTCGTCTTCTCCCCGTCGTCCGCAATGTCGATACTGGCGAGCGTGTGTTCGATAGGCGCGATGATGTCATCGACGATTTCGGAACGCTTCTGTAGAAACGCGGCAGAAACGCGATGTGCCCCCGCCTTTACAAAAGTCCTGCCGGTCGCGAGATTGAGCCCCTTTTCCGATGATTCTTCAGCCATGCCCGGATCGAGGTTCAACAACGCCAACCGCTCACCGTCGATCGAAACCTCGATTTGCTCGTTGGTGGAATTGCCGAATAGCGTGCCTTCGGTGTCGCCGTGCATCAGCGATCTGAAGTTGTATTCACCATCGGCGGGAAAGTTGAACATGATCGAGATCCCGCCGCGGGTTCCCACCGGTGCGCCCTCGACGTGCCTTAATTGCGCGGAGGTTCGATTCAGTTTGAATACAGCCGATGTCGGCTCGGCGTTCGGATCACCCAACGCTTCTCGACTGATTTGCGCTGCGGCGCGAATGTATCCTTCCATCAAAGCTGCTGAGAAGGCCTGCGATTCCGACATGTTGTCCAGACCTTCGCTCAGTGTGTCGGCGGGTAGATATTTTTCAACGTCGACGTCGATTCCCAACAGCTCGCGAACCGACCGGGCGTATTCGTCACGGGTCAGCCGCTGGAATAGTCGGGTGCCGGGATTTGGCCGGAGTGCTGCGACTCGGTCGAGTTGCTTTTCCAGCGTTCCAACGAAGGCCTTGACGGTTTCCTGATCAGGACGGCGGGAGCCTGCGGGAGGCATCAAACCAGTTCTCAGTTTTTTGAGAACCCTCTCGGCAAGTTCCCCAGTCTTTTCCACATGGTCGAGGTCAAGGGCGGTCAGGGTCATGCCGCCAATTTTGGCCTTATCGTTGTGGCAACCGGAGCAGTTCTGCGAGATGAACGCTTTCTGCTTTTCCAGCGACATCACCGATGTGTCTACAACCGGGCTGGCGGCGACTTTCGCCGGCGGTGTTTGGGACCCCGCTAGCGGTTTCTGTTGTTGTGACAAACCGACGTCGCCAACGAAGAGCAGACAAACGGCCACTACCCCGAAAAACGCAAAGATCTGTCGACTCATATCCTGCTGATTTATCACGGCTACACACTGATATCAACTAATTAGCTTGTACTGCTGCAAACAAAGCTGGAGACCCGGTCGCTACCGCTCCCGGTTCTGACTTTAGGCGACCTGTCAGAACCGGGAGCGGTAGCGACCGGGTGCAGTTACCGGTTAGAATCCAAGGTTCGCGAATTGGAGGATTGGAATGAAGAAGGGTCAACGGAGTCAGACAACTGTAATGACAGTGCTGGCGATAACCATCATTGTCGTCTTGACGCAGTCCTGGAACCTCGTGGCACAGGCACCCCAACCCGCAACGGGTGTCAGGTACGCACAAATCGGCACCGACGAAATGAAGGAATGGTTGACCTATCTGGCGTCCGATGAGTTGCAGGGCCGGCAGGTTTTTTCAGAAGGTTATGGGCTCGCCGCGCAATACATTGCAGAGCGCCTCAAGCAATGGGGCGTTAAGCCGCTCAACCCGGACGGGACTTACTTTCAGCCCGTGAGGCTCAAAGGCTACAGAGTCACGCGCAATTCGTCCATCACCGTAAATGTCGACGGCCAGTCGAAGACGTTCAAACACGGCGACCACGTCACATTTGCAGTGAATTCGGGAGGCAAGCAATCGTTGACTTTCAATGGCATTGAGTTTGTCGGGTACGGTCAGCAGAGCGATTTCGCGGGACGCGACGTGAAGGGAAAGCTGGTCGTAACGGTACCGAACCTATCGGCTGCGGCAGGTGCGGGTGGCCGTGGCGGTGGACGCGGCGCCGGTGGCGCAGCCGGCAGCGGCGCTGGGGCCGTCATCAGCTTCGTTCCAGCTCCACCCGCTCCATCCCAGGCAGAGCAGGCGCTCGCTCAAGCTCAAACAGCGCTCGCGCAGGCTAATGCTGCCGTCCTTCAAGCGCAGCAGGCTCTTCGCGGTGGAGGTCGAGGTCGTGGCGGACAGGGATTCGGCGGTGGCGGACGCGGTGGTCCCGCGACCCCTGCGGATTTGACGACGGTTCAACGGGTGGATGCGATCGTGATGCCTCAATTCAGCGGCGACGAAACCCTTTTCGAAACACTTCTGGGCGCCGCGAAATTCGCTGAAGTCAAAGCCAAAGCCGAGAAGGGTGAGCCCATTACACCGACGTCCGTGGCCGGGCAGGTGACTATCAGTATCGACAACACCTACGAAACGATATCTCAACAGTTGAGTCACAACGTTGTCGGCATGATCGAAGGGTCGGATCCGGTCTTGAAGGACACCTATGTGATGTACGGCGCGCACCTCGATCACGTCGGCTATAGCCAAACCGGCGGTGGGCGCGGCGGCGATCCTTCGAGCTGCCGACGGAGGAGTAGTGACGCGCAAGCGGCCGTGGTCGCCGCGGGGAAGGTCGTCCAAAGACCGACGGTTCTTGCGGGAGCCGCAGGCGCGCCTGGAGCCCGTGGTGCGGCGCCCGTCCCGAATCCCGTTCCCTTCGATGAACGGGACGTCATCAACAACGGTGCCGATGACGACGGATCCGGTAGCGTGGCGCAGATGGCCGTCGCGAAGGCGTTTGCGACCGGGCCCAAGCCGAAAAGATCCGTCATTTTTGTCTGGCATTCCGGTGAAGAAGCCGGTCTGTATGGGTCGCGCTACTATGCCGACTTTCCGTTTGTAGCCATTGACAAGGTTCAGGTTCAGCTCAACATGGATATGGTCGGACGGGACGATTGTGACAATATCGAAGGCGACTTCACGAACACCGTTTTTGTCGTTGGCGCAGATCGAATCAGTACCGATTTGCACAACCTTATCGTCGACACAAACAACATTAAATCGAAACCTCTATCGCTCGACTACGAACTGAACGACCCGAATGATCCCGAAGGCGTCTATACCCGCAGCGACCACTATAGTTATGCCGCCAAGGGAATCCCGGTGGCGTTCTTCACTACAGGCCTGCATCCGGACTATCACCGGGTGACCGATACCGTGGACAAGATCACCTTTCCCAAGCTGTCGCGTATCGCGCAACTCGTTTATGAAACCGGTTTTTCGATAGCAAACACCGAACGGCTTCTGGAAAGAGACAATAAAGGACCGAGAACAGGATTTGGAACCAAAGCCACGGTGCTGAAAAAATAGCTTGTTGCGGAACGTCGCTCGCAATTCGGGGTCAGGCGTATAGTTCCCCAATTTCTGGAACAGAAATTGGGGAACTATACGCCTGACCCCGAATTGCGATGCCGGGGGCTATCAGAATGTCTCCGCTGCGGCGGATGAAACGTCTTTGAAACAGAAAGGATGGTTTTATGAGCAATTTCATGTATCTGTTTCGTGGCGGAGAGAATCCGAGCGCGTCACCCGACAAAATGCAGGCGCAGATGAAAAAGTGGATGGACTGGATTCAGCGCCTGAAGGAACAAGAGAAATACATCTCCGGCGAACCGTTGCAGCCTGGAGGCAAGGTCGTCAGTGGTGCAAAGAAGATCATCACCGATGGACCGTTTGCGGAAGGTAAGGAAGTGGTAGGTGGTTTCTTCCTGATCCGGGCGGCCAGTCTCGACGAAGCGGTTGCCCTGTCGAAGGATTGTCCGATTTTCGAGAGTGGCGGCAGTGTCGAGGTTCGCCCAGTCCAGATCATCAACCACTAACGCGACATGAGCGACGCGGTCGTCCACGGACTCGTGGATCACTTCTTCCGTCACGAATCGGGACGGCTACAGGCCGTGTTAACGCGCGTGTTTGGACTGCATAACCTCGAGCTTGTCGAGGATGTGGTTCAAGCCGCGCTGCTACAGGCGCTTGAAAGTTGGAAGATTCAAGGGGTTCCTTCCGATCCCGCAGCCTGGGTATATCGCGTTGCGCGCAACAAAGTCCTCGACGTCTTCCGTCATCAGACTGTCGCAGACCGGTTAGGTCCGGAATGGGCTTCGCTTCGCGAAGCCGCTGAACCGAACCCCATCGACCGATTATTTTTGCCGACTGAGGTCGCTGACAGCCAGCTCCGGATGATCTTCACATGTTGCCATCCGGAGCTCCCTGAAGAGTCTCAAATCGCCCTCACGCTGAAGACCCTCTGCGGATTCAATGTGGAGGAGATCGCCAGGGCTTTGCTTACGAGTGAAGCAAACGTCAAGAAAAGGATTGCTCGCGCCAAACGAAAGTTCCTGGAAACCACCATTGAGTTTGAAGTGCCCGCCGGTGAATCGTTGAAAGTTCGGCTCGACTCAGTTCATACCGTCATCTACCTGCTCTTCAATGAAGGCTACAGTTCGTCACAGCCATACGAACTCATTCGAAAAGATCTTTGCGGCGAAGCGATACGATTGGGCCTGCTGCTCTTCGACCATCCTGCATGCCGCAATGTGGACACTGCCGCGTTGCTGGCACTCATGCTGTTTCACGCGGCTCGTTTCGATGCACGGCTCGACCCTGATGGCGGCATGCTTCTGCTCGAAGAGCAGGATAGGTCGAAGTGGGATCAGGAGTTGATCGCTCGTGGAGTTTACTACCTCAGCGAGTCGGCATCCGGTCAGGAAATTTCCCGTTATCAACTGGAAGCCGCAATCGCATCGCAACATTCGTTGGCGCCGAGCTTCCGCGAAACGGATTGGGACCTGATCCTCGCGTTGTATAACCGGCTCATCCGGATGTGCCCGTCACCGGTTCACGAACTCAACCGCGCGATTGTGGTCGCGCAGATTTCAGGGCCGGATGCCGGGATCGACGCGATTCGCAGTATCGACGGACTGCCGACCCTGCAAGACTACCATCTGTTACATGCAACTTTGGGCGAGCTGCATCATCGAGCCGGGAGGCAGTCTGAAGCTCGTAATTGTTTCAACACCGCGTTGCAGTACACAAGTTCGCCTTCCGAGCAGCGACTCCTTCAACGCAAACTACAAACCGCGACCTTGTAACTCCCTCCTCGTAGGAGGCATTACTTGTCGAACACACGCAATGTGATCGTGGGTCCGTGGAAGTTCAGACTTCCACCGCGCGTCCGAATGTGTCCGTCGCCGTCGATGAGGCGATATCCCGCCTCGAGCGCGCTATGCGGCGAGAGGCTGAACCCGAATGTGCCTGCAACATCCAGATAGCTCCCGTAGGAACCAAACGTCATGCCGCGGATTTCGCCTCGAAGGCCGAAACGAGATGTTGGAGAAGGCGAGTATCGGGTAACTAATCCGGCAAGAGGGAAGGGTAAGCGCCTATCCACCTCGGCGGCGCCAACAGTCGGGCTGTTTGCCTCGACGCTGAGATTGAAGTAGGCGACGCCCGCCAGCAATCCCGCTGCGATACGAGCTTGATTGATAATGTTGCGATGGTACCCGACCGAGAGGTAGTTCAGTGTCGCCTTTGCAGTGACTGGCTCATTGACATCGTACGTCACGCCCCCGAACCGAAAACTCCGCGTGATCGTCTGCTCGCCCTTAAAACGATAAGGTATGAACTCGGCAAAGATGCCACTGCGATCCCAGGGCTTCGCCAAAAACCAGAAGCCGGCCTGTGACTGCGTGCCGTCTATTCCGAAATCGGAAGTAAACTCCACGCGATTCGAGTTGGTTTGCACATTTCCGCTTGGCGTGAGTCCCAGCCAGGAAGCTGAGACTTCATATTGAGATCGTTTGCCCGGAGCATCCTGGGCCGAGGACGTTCCTCTCATCAGCAATCCGGCAATGATGAAGGCAACTGTCACCGCCGTCGCGCGAGTCATGTTTTAATCTTGAGTCGCGGCCAGAGTGCATTGCCACTACATTCTCGGACTAATTCAAATACGGACGATCGCTGACGTCGTTGTCGGAGAGTCGGCAGGCCTGTTCGGCTGACGGTCTGATGTCATAATCAGTCCACACATGCAGCCCCTGGAATTACTTGGTCAATCAACCACACCCGACGGCTCGGACCTGAAGCTAACTCGCCGCACCAACGAATACATTATTCTCGCCAACGGCAAGACGCTGATGTCGAGCCGCATGCACGGCTCTGAAGAAGCGCTCGCGACATTCGCCTGCCATGGCCTGCGTACAGCGAAACACGTCTGCGTGCTCATTGGTGGCCTCGGTATGGGCTTCACTCTGCGTGCGGCGCTGGATCTTCTGCCGCGAGATGCGAAGATCGTCGTCGCGGAACTCGTGCCGGCCGTTGTGGAGTGGAATCGCGGACCGCTGGGGCCATTGGCCGGACACCCTCTCAAAGACAAACGAGTTCGGATCGAAGTGGCTGACGTGGCGGGCGCAATCAAATCCCGCCGGCACGAACTTGATGCAATCCTGCTCGACGTGGACAATGGCCCATCCGCCTTTACCACAACTGAAAACAGCCGCCTCTATGATGACCGCGGACTAGCCGACATCCACGCCGCCCTCAAGGCCGGCGGAGTCCTGGCCGTATGGTCCGCCCGCGATGACCGCAAATTCGAACAGCGCCTGCGCTATGGCGGGTTCGTGGTCGAGGTGGAACGCGTCCGCGGCCGCCTGAAGAAGGGCGGCCCCTACCACACGATAATTCTGGCACACACCGTCTGACTGTTTCACTGCCCCACAGCTTGGTCCGCGCGGCTGAGCCCGAGACTCAGGGTCGCACCGAATCAGCCGAGGTCCTCATCCCATATCGCCAGACAGTGGAACCGCTGCCGATCAACAAGGCCTCTTTCCCGCTGCTATCCGCCGGCAAAACGGCCAACCCAATCGCCGATGCCGGTAGGATCTCGTGATAGATCAGGTTGCTGTCACTGTCAAAGACATAGAAAGCCGATCGTTTCCACGTCGCTTTTATCGTCCGAACCACCGCCAGAAACACGTTGCCGTCTGAGCCAAATCGTACTTGTGTTCCGATGGCAACAGCAAAACCGGAGTCTGGCAACGTGAATTGCGCAACGGTTTGGCCGGAAAGGTCGACGATCTGCAGGCGATCAGGCGGCACGATCCCTAACAGGCTTGGCGCACTGTTCGCCGCTGGCCAGTGAAGTAGACTAAAGCTGACGAACCCTGGGTTTAACCGGCGAATGACGTCCCCTGTGCCACTGCGGATCCAAATCCCGCCATTGGTTCGTCCTCCATCCGAGTGCACGATTTCGGGTCTGCCGTCCTTGTCAATGTCGAGTACCTCTACGTTGAAGACATTCGCGGCGTCGCGCCGCCAAAGCTCGATCCCGCGCTCATCGAGCACCCGCAGACCACCGCTCCCATTCATGCCCACGACGAATTCCAAGTCCCCATCCACGTCCAGATCTCCAGCCGCCATCGCGTCGGCGGCTCGATCGGCTCGCGAAGAAGGGTAGTGCCACAGACTCCTACCCTGCGCATCAAGGCGCCCAACCGGGCTCCATCCCCGCCCGCGGTTCATGTATTCCAGTGCGCCATCCTTGTCGAGATCAAGCACGGCCACGTTCGGAACCTGGACGTCGAAAGGCACAAAGGAGCTGAGGGTGCCGCTAGGAAGAAGCAACGCCGCTCCAGAGCTGCCCCCAACTACAACTTTGACGACCTGGCCGGGTTCCGAAGACAGAACCGTGATCGACTTGACATCACCGAGCCGGGATTCGTCGTAATAACGATTTCGCTCAAACAACTCCTCACCAACACGGATTCCCGCGGGCGGGGCTTGTCCGCAGGCAAAAAGAAAGAGACAGGAGAGACCGAAGAGAGCACACACCAGCCTTGCCATAGATCACCTCGAAGTCAAACACCACAGTGGTCGGACTGCCTAACAAGCTTTTCCTCAGCGGAAAAAGGCCGTCGTTTCACCCATAACGCTTCTGCAGAACTGAAAGCCTTGAGACATAGTTACCAGTCGACTCATCACGGACTTCGGATGAGGTAATAACGTTAGCCATGGACTTTCTCCTTTTGTGTTTAACGAACGAGCGGCAGTCTGACATTGATGCAATCGGGAGAAGTCACACGGTAGGACAGTTTGTAAAGCATCACAGCGGTGTAGTGCGGGACTCTGGAATCCTACTGTCGCTGGTTCGGCTGATCTGACGTCATAATCGGACTTCATGCGGCACTCTCGACTTGACGCCCCCCGCCTGAAACGACTTGTCCGCATCGACATCGACCACGCGCTTTCTTTGAAACTGCTCTCACCGTATAATCCCCCCGCTCGTGAACTGGGAGGTAATCGTGAAGCTGAGCAATGGCAAACTGGAATTCACCAAGAACGATGCGATCTTCCTGAAGCAGTTGATCCTAACGACCATGTCTGCAAAGTCGATGATGGACGGAAAGGGTCCGGTGACCAAATTCAAAGGGAAGGAAGACTATTTCTTTTCCCATCTGCATAACATGGCGTTCGATCTTCAAAAGCGACGATTCGAGGTTACCGGTCCGCCCCATTGGTACAGGAATCGATACATCACAAGGAAGGCGACAGGAAAGGCGAACGAGGGACTCGCCCAGGCAGAGGCCAGGATTGTCGAGAAGGCCAACCGGCTTCTGCAGCAACAATACCAGAATGCCGGAGTGCCGGAAATCGAAGCTTACATCCAAAGACAAACCGGTCTTTCGGACGAGCAGATGAGAACGATTAAAGAGAACTTTGTTCCGATCCTCCGTGATGTTGTCGGTTCGAACGATATCTGAGTGCCGTTGATCAGTAGCGGCCACTCAGCCGCGATAGACCCGCAGATGCGTAATGTTCGTCACAGGATCCGTAGCGACGAAGGTTACTCGTCCGATCAAGCGCTCATCAAGAAGTAAAATGTCGACGTCCATCCCCACCTGCAAGTCGTCGTGGACGCCGGCGAGTATCAGCGATTCCATACTGTATTCGTCGCCGCCGGCGAAGCGCGATTTTTCTCGGGAGACAACGTCTACTTCTCGACCATTCATAGTGGCATTGCTGCTCATGACTTCCGCTCTAATGACCTAAGCGGAGCGTTTCTGTGTCTGATCGTCTAGGTCAAGCGACTCCGGAGAGTCCGCCAGAACGCAGCGTTTGAATAGGTTCAGGCAATCGTCACACTCGGAAATGTGCGACTCTTCCTCCACTCCCAGTTCAGTCCTCATCCGGACGTAGTCCCACATCCGTTTTGCAGTGATGTGATTCATGATCCCGACATCCTTTGGATTTAAGAATGTGATAGCTCTGCGGCTGTCTTCTTGAGATTCCACAGCGTACTGAGAAGAAGTACGTAAGGACAACGGGAAAGATCACCGCGGCAGTTCGCCCGTAGCGGAGTAGTACATGAGTACCACCGCTTCGAGTGAATTAGATACTCACGCGCCTCGCTTTGCCATCTCACTAAAGTTCGTCCAGTTGTGGACGATATCTCACTGTGTGACGTTCCTCCGTGCAGAAGGCTGTCACCTCATCCTTAATTTAGTGATTTAGTGCGTCAATCAGGGCGCACCAAGCACCTCACAAAGGGTTCGGTGACGGCCTGACGGCAAATAAGTCGGATCGCTGCCGCAATTCGAAAAAGTCAAAGCGTTACCGAATGGAAGGCAAACTTGCCGGTGATGCCGGGTTCGGCACGATGCCAGGTGAATCGTCCGTCCTTGAAAACGAAAATGCCATTGATTGTGCCGAGGACGATCGCGTCTCCAGACCTGACAATCTTCCGAATTGACGGCTCCACCAGATAGACCTGACTGGTTTTCGTTTTGAGATCGTACCGCAGTAATCCTCCGGACGTGCCGGCGCCCTCCTGATACGTTTCGAGTCCCGCCCAGATGGCCTCATCCTCCACAAGTAAAGCTGACACAGACCAGTCCACCAATTCCGGAATCTCAAGAAGCGTGAACT
>Ga0137423_1000244_pt1 | contig 16756 bp, 16 predicted proteins | sample EasRivERMZT600_2_FD_102326 | JGI IMG/M metagenome (GOLD analysis project Ga0137423, IMG submission 102326) | Soil microbial communities from meander-bound floodplain in the East River, Colorado, USA - East River MetaG ERMZT600_2 | ecosystem: Environmental > Terrestrial > Soil > Floodplain ...
AGCATTCATGGCCTCGAGCACGCGAGGAGGATCTCCTCAGCGGCCCTGGCTTTGAGCAGCGAAGGGAATGCATCATGCGGATCGGAACACACCTGGCGGGATTAGGCGTCGCTGCAATTTTTACCCTCGGCGCCGCGACGGCGGACGGAGCAGCAAGAAGCGTTGAACCGGCCGCTGCCGTCACTTCGGATGCGCGCGCAACCACGGAAGCCGAAGGCTTCGTGCAGAGCAAAATCGATAAGGGGTATGCAATCCTGAACGACCAGTCGCTGAACGCGGATGAGCGGCAGATTGAATTCCGCGATTTTCTACTCTCCATCATGGATACGAGGCGCATTGCGGTCTTCACGCTTGGGACCTACGCGCGTGACGCTCCGGATGGCGACATCGACGATTTCGTAGACGCCTACACCAACTTCGTGGCAGCTCTCTATCAGAACCATTTCGAGAAATATAAAGGTGAGATTGTACGAGTGACCGGCGCGACGCGGCGCACTGACGACGATGTGATTGTTCATGCCGATGTTGTCGGCCGTAACGGAGGGCATAAGTTGACAATTGCCTTTCGCGTGCGAAGCGGCGAAGGTCGAAAAGATATTGTCACCGACCTTCAGGTTGAAGGGGTGTGGCTTGGCTTGAACCAACGGGCGGATTTCGCATCTTATTTTCAGCGACATGGAGGAATACTCGCCTCGCTTTCGTCGGAACTCGAGAGCCGGGCGCAGCGCATCAAGCAGTAAGAGACGTCGCCCGCCCCAATCGCCCGATCGAGCACAACCGATGTTCAACCGCGGGGCGGTCGCGCTTTCCGGCGTTTGAGATAATGGCCGGCCTGTGACGACGCCGCTGCTTCTGCTGCAAGATATCCGCCTCACGTTCGGCGGCACGCCGCTGTTCGACGGGGCGGAGCTTTCCGTGGCGGACGGCGAGCGGCTGTGCCTGGTCGGACGCAACGGCTCGGGCAAGTCGACGCTGCTGAAGATCGCCGCGGGGCTGGTCGAGGCCGATTCCGGCATGCGGTTCCTCCAGCCGGGCGCAACTGTGCGCTATCTGACGCAAGAGCCCGATTTCACCGGCTTTGCCACCACGCGCGAGTTCGTGGAGGCGGGACTGGTGCCGGGCGACGATGCGCATCGCGCGCAGTATCTTCTGGGCCAGCTGGGCCTGACGGGAGAGGAGGCGACCGACCGCTTGTCGGGCGGCGAGGCGCGGCGAGCCGCGCTGGTGCGTGTGCTGGCGCCCTCGCCCGATATCCTGCTCCTCGACGAGCCGACCAATCATCTCGATCTGCCGGCGATCGAGTGGCTGGAAAGCGAGCTGAAGGCGATGCACTCGGCGCTGGTGCTCGTCAGTCATGACCGGCGGTTTCTCGCGGCACTGTCTCGCGCGACGCTATGGCTCGACCGCGGGCAGACGCAGCTGCTCGATCGCGGCTTCGCGGAGTTCGAAGCCTGGCGCGACGGCCTTCTCGAGCAGGAGGAAGTCCAGCAGCACAAGCTCGATCGCAAGATCGCGATGGAACTGGATTGGGTGCGCTATGGCGTGACCGCGCGGCGCAAACGCAACCAGGGCCGAATGGCCAAGCTCCGCGAGCTGCGGCAGCGTCGGCGCGAGCATCGCCGCGTTGCCGGTAAAATCAAAATAAGCGCCGGCGACGCCGACATATCCGGCACGCGGGTGATCGAGGCGAAGGCCATCTCGAAGTCGTACGGAGCGAACCCGGTGGTGCGCGACGTGTCGATCCGCATCCACCGCGGCGACCGTTTGGGCATCGTGGGTGCGAACGGCGCGGGAAAGACGACGCTGCTCACTCTGCTGACGGGGCGGCTGGCGCCCGACGAGGGCACGGTCACCCTCGGGTCGAACCTCACCATCGCGACGCTCGATCAGGGACGCGCGAGCCTGAACCCGGAGACGAGCTTGCGCGACGTGCTGACCGGCGGGCGCGGCGACAGCGTGACGGTCGCCGGACAATCACGGCATGTCATGAGCTACATGAAGGATTTCCTGTTCGCGGCCGAGCAGGCGCGCACGCCGGTGCGCGTGCTGTCAGGCGGCGAGCGGGGACGGCTGCTTCTCGCCAAGACGCTGGCGATGCCGTCCAATCTTCTGGTGCTGGACGAGCCGACCAACGATCTCGATCTCGAAACGCTCGACCTGCTGCAGGAAATGATCGCGGATTATCCCGGCACCGTGCTTCTGATCAGCCACGACCGCGATTTTCTCGACCGGATCGTGACCTCGGTCGTGATGGCGGAAGGCGACGGGCGGTTTGTCGAATATGCCGGCGGCTACACGGACATGGTGGCGCAACGCGGCGAGGGCGTGCAGGCGAAGGCCGCGGTCAAGACGGAGAGGATGAAGACGACGGGCGCTGCGGGTGCGAACGCGCCGGCGGCGGAGAAACGGCGGTTGAGCTTCAAGGACAAGCACGCGCTGAAGGATTTGCCGGCACAGATGGCGCGGCTGCATGCCGAGATCGCCGCGCTGCAGGCGGAGCTGGCGGATGAGGCGGCGTATGCACGGGACCCCAGGCGTTTTGCAGAGGCGGCGTCCAAGTTGACACAGTTACAATCCGAGCTTGCCGCGGCGGAGGATCGCTGGATCGAGGTCGAGATGCTGCGCGAGGAGATCGAAGGCTCGGGGTAGATAGGACTCTCGCGGCGCGTGGACACGCGCCGGATGGATGGTCCGGACAACAAGCCGGGCCATGACAAACTAGGGCTGTTCGCGGTGGCGGGCGATGAGGTCGCGCAGGAAGCGGGCGGCGGCGATGCCTTTGAGCGCGCGGTGCCACATGCCTTCGGCCTGTTTCTGGTGCAAGGCGAGGGCCTCGGGCGCCGACGTGATCATGGCGACACCGACGCGCACGTTGGGCTCCTCGCCGAGACGGAACGGGCTGAGCGCAAGGAGCTGGCGGTCGGGCTGGCGGAAGATCTGGAAGCTCGTGTGGGGGAGCGTCTCGGGCACGATGCCGATCTGCACGCCGATCGGTTCGTCCTCCATGATGTTCGCGAAATGCTCCACCTCGGACCGCGCCAGCGCACGGCGCTCGCGCTTGGTATTCTCCGGCAGGTCGAGACGGCCGACAAGGCCATTGATCAGGAAGCGCGTGATCTCGGAAGCCGCGATCAGATTGACGATCGCGGGCTGGCGCCGGCGATAGGTTTCCTTGCGGCTCTTGAGCACCGCGATGATCTCATCGACGTCGGCTTCGGCACGCGCACGGTCGCCTGCACCTTCGGGCACGCTCTCCTTCAGGAGCTCGCCCAAGGTCGCGTTGAACGCGTCCGACGCGAGCAGATAGGATACGGGACCGGCCAGCACGACGATGTGCTGAGCCGTCTCCTCGATCTGGCGCATGCGCTCGAAATAAGTAACGGCGGAGGGGATGTACTCGACCCCGACGCCGAGTAGCGTGGGCAGCGACACGTTGAGCAGCTCGGCGAGCTTTTCGAGCGTGTCGATCTTCACCAGCTCGCCCTTCTCGAAGCGGTAGAGCGCGGTGCGCGAGATGCCGATGCGGTGCGCGATTTCCTCGGCGGAGAGTCCGGAGCCGAGCCGGAATGCCTTCAGCCGGTGGCCGATATCGTCAAAGCGCGGCGGCATCAGTGACCCACCGCAGCGCAACTCACGGGGCGGGTTTCGCGGGTTTCAGGCGCTGGGCGGCGTCGAGCGCGGCATCGACGATGCCCTGATAGCCGGTGCAGCGGCAGAGATTGCCCGAGATCGCGATGCGCACCTCTTTTTCGGTGGGATCAGGATTGTCGCGCAGGAATTCGAGCAGCGTCGTGAGCATGCCCGGCGTGCAGAAACCGCATTGCAGGCCGTGATTGTCGCGGAACGCTTCCTGGAGCGGATGAAGCTCGGTGGCCGAGGGCGCGATGCCTTCGACGGTCAGGATCTCGTGGCCGTCCGCCTGCACCGCGAGCATCAGGCAGGAGCGCGCGGAGAGGCCGTCGAACAGGATCGTGCAGGCGCCGCAGACGCCGTGCTCGCAGCCGAGATGCGTGCCGGTGAGGCCGAGCTGCTGGCGCATGAAATCGGCGAGCGTGAAACGGACTTCGACCTCTTCGTCGTAGCGCTTGCCGTTGATGGTGACGGTGATGTTGCGGGTCTCTCTCATGCGCGGCCCCCGACGCGATTGTGTGCGGCCATCAGCGCGCGGCGCGACATGACGGTCGCAAGATGCTGACGGTACGATGCGGGCGCGTGCACGTCGGTGAGCGCTTCGAGCTTGCGGCATTCCTCGCAGGCTTCGCGGAAGACTTCTTCCGAGGCGGTCTGGCCGACGAGCGACTTCTCGACGGCAGGCATGCGCAGCGGAATCTTCGCGACGCCGCCGATGGTGAGCGACACGCGCTTGATCTTGCCGTTGGCGTCTTCCTCGAGGAGAGCAGCGGCCGAGGCGATGGCGAAATCGCCGTGGCGGCGGGCGAACTCGACAAAGCCGTGACCGTGGCCCTTGGGCCAGGACGGGAACCGCACTTCGACGAGGATTTCATCCGGCGCGATTGCTGACGTCATGTAGTCGACGGGGAAATCGGCGATCGGAATGTCGCGCTTGCCCTTCGGGCCCGCGGCGGTGACGGTGGCATCGAGCGCGAGCGCTACGGTCGGGATTTCCGCGGACGGATCGAGATGGCAGAGCGAGCCACCGACCGTTCCGCGATTGCGCGTCTGGCGGTGGCCGACATTCAGAATCGCTTCCTGGATGAGCGGATGACGCGTCTTCACGTCGTCGGAGAATTCGAGATCGCGCTGGCGCGTCATGGCGCCGACGACGAGCGCGCCGTTGGCCTCGCGCAGGTAGAACAGCTCCTTGACCTTGTTCAGATCGATGATGTGATCGGGGAGCACGTAACGCATGTTGAGCATCGGCATCAGCGACTGACCGCCGGCGAGAAGCTTCGCGTTCTCGAGCTTGGACAACAGGCCCACTGCATCGGCAACCGTTGCGGGGTCGTGATAGCTGAACGGAGGCGGTTTCATTGCCGGGCTTTCTTATCAGGCACGGGGAAGGATGGCAGCAAATTTCGCTCTGATCCGCTCATCGAGGCCTTGCGAATTGCGCACCACGGGCGGGAACGTATCCTTCCGCGACCAGGGCCTGCAGGCATCGATCACGACGCGGGCATTGCGGCGGTCGGTCTCGCTGTAGACCATCGGGTCGAGCACGGTCGACCAGCAGCCCTTCAGCACCTCCAGATCCTCGCGCGGATCGAAGCCGGTGCACATCGCCCAGATCACCTTGTCGATATCGGCGGGATCGATGTCGTCATCGACGACGACGACAAAGCGGTTGGCATAGGCGCCCGCGTGGCATTGCGAGGCGATGAGACCCGCCTGCTTCGAGTGGCCGCCGTAGAGCTGCTTGATCGCCACCGTGAGCCAGAGCCGGCTGCCGCCCGCTTCGTGCGCCCAGACGCCCTTCACTTCCGGGATGCCGGCGGCTTCGAGCTGATTCCACACCGCGCCCGAGCGATAGGTGCCGCGATAGAACGAGTCATCGTCCGGCGGAACGCCGGGGATCGCGCCCATCAGGATGGGATTGTTGCGGTACATGAAGGTCTCGATCCGGATCGCGGGCTCTTTCTTCAGGCCGCCGGCGTAGTAGCCGGTCCATTCGCCGAGCGGGCCTTCGGTGACGAGATCGTTCGGGTGGATGAAGCCTTCGAAGGCGATCTCGGCATGGGCGGGAATGGGAAGGCCGGTGCGCGGACCGTTGATGACCTCGACCGGTTCGCCAAGCAGGCCGCCGGCGGCGTCGTACTCGTTCTTACCGTAGGGGATTTCCAATCCGGCGATCATGAAGAGCGCGGGATGCATGCCGCAGACGACCGCGATCGGGCAGGGCTGACCGCGCTCGAAATATTTACGCATGATGATGTCGCCGTGCTTGCCTTTTGAGCACATGACGGAAGCGACGTTCCTGTCCTGCGCCTGCACGCGATAGGCGCCGTAATTGACCCAGCCGGTATCGGGGTCCTTCATCACCACCATGCAGCCGGTGCCGATGTAATAGCCGCCGTCGAGCTCATGCCATTTGGGGACCGGTATCTTGAAGATGTCGATCGCCTTGCCCTCTTCGACATTCTCGAGCAGCGCGCCGGTGTTGACGACGCGCGGCGGGATGGTGCGCGCTTCTTTCATGTAGCGGCGCCAATAATGCACGAGCTCGAGCGGGCTCGAGTCGATGGGGTTGCCGAGCGTCAGGTGGATGCGGCGGATCGAGGTCAGGATATTGGCGATGACGCGATGGCCCTTCGGATAGCCCGGCACGTCGTCGAACAGGACCGCCTTGTTGCCGGTCTTGCGCTGGTAGAAATCAACGATGCCGCCGATTTCTTCGTCACGGTTCGCGCCGGTGACGTGCTGGACCTCGCCCGCCGCCTCCATCTTCGCGATCCAGCTTCTCAAATCCTGCTTACCCACTTAACCCTCCACAATGCGCGCAATCTATCAGCGGCCGCGGCCGACCGCATCCGCGACGCGGGCAAAGCCGTCGGCGCGCAGCTTTTGCGCTAGCTCCTTCTTGATTCGCCGGACGAGGTCCGGCCCCTCGAACACCAGCGCGGAATAGACCTGCACCAGCGACGCGCCGGCGCGGATCTTGGCGTAGGCGTCGGCGCCGCTGGCGACCCCGCCGCACCCGATGAGCGGCAGGCGGCCCTTGGTCAGCCGGTACATTTCGGCAAGGCAGGCGGTGGACGCGCTCAAGAGCGGCGCGCCGGAAAGCCCGCCCGCCTCGGCTTTGTCCCTGCTCTTCAGGGTCTCGGGGCGCTCGATGGTGGTATTGCCGACGATGAGCCCGTCGACGCCGGCGCCGAGCGAGGCTTCCGCGATGTCGCGCAATTGATCGTTGGTGAGATCGGGACCGACCTTGGCGAGCAGCGGCGGCGGCTTCTCGGGGTTGGGCGCGGCGCGCTTGCGGGCAAGGAGTACACGGCGCAGCAAATCCTCGATCGGCGCCCTCGCCTGGAGACCGCGCAGGCCCGGCGTGTTGGGCGAGGAGAGGTTGACGACGAGATAGTCGGAGAGACCGGAGAGCTGCTCGATGCAGGCGACGTAATCGGCGGCGCCATCCGCGGTGTCGCGGTTCTTTCCGACATTGGCGCCGACGATGCCCGACGCGTGGGCGCGGCGCTGCCGCCTGATGAGGCGCTGGGAGAACGATCCGACACCGCCGCTGTTGAAGCCGAGCCGGTTGATCACGGCGCGATCTTCGTCGAGCCGGAAGAGGCGCGGCTTCGGGTTGCCGCTCTGGGGCTGCGGCGTGACGGTGCCCGCCTCCACGAAGCCGAAACCCAGCGACAGCATCGCATCGATGACGCGCGCATCCTTGTCGAACCCGGCGGCGAGGCCGATGGGATTGCCGAACTTCAGCCCCATGACCGTTGTGGCCAGAATAGGATCGTCGGGCTCCGCCCTGCGTCCGGCGAGACCGTATTCGAGCGCGCGCAAGGCCGCGTTGTGCGCGGTTTCCGGCGGCATGGCGTAGAGGGCGGAGAGTGCGAGGCGATCCATCATGGCCATCGGAGTCTCATCGGCCGAAGAGGCGGCGGATGGCGTTCAGCAGTACACGGAACATCAGGACGAAACCGGAGATCGGTGTCGGCGCGCCCGCGGCTGTGGCGGCGGCGCCGCTTGCGGCGATCTTGGATTTCAGACAGCTCGCGAACTGGCCGATCAGTTGCGAGGCGACATCCTGGATCAGACCCGATGCGCGGCCGTATTGCGCAACAGCGCCGGAGAGGTTCAGGTCGGTCTTCACCACCACCTGCGTGCCGGCCGGTATGGGCACGAGATGGAAATCCACAATGGCGTTGGCGCCGCCGCGGCCTTTCGAGTCTTTCCCTTGCGCCTTCGCGCGCGCCTTGTGGTTGGCTTCGTCAATCTCGGTGAACTTCACCTGACCCGCGAAGGACAGCGCCACAGGTCCGAGCTTCACCGCAACCTTGCCGTTATACGTGTCGGCGTCGGCCTTGCCGGTGAGCTCCGCCCCCGGCATGCAGGGCGCGATGCGCTCGATGTCGAGCAACACCTTCCACGCGTCCTTGGGCGGCAGAGGGACGTCGAAGGTGTTGTTGATCTCCATGCCTAGGCCGCGGCCGCTTGGGCGGACGCGCCAAGGCGTTCGAAGATAATTTTCGCGAAGGCGAGCAGTGCCTCGTCCGCGTAGTGGCGGGCGACGAGCTGGATGCCGACCGGAAGTCCGTTCGGCCCGCGATGCGTGGGAAGCGTGATCGTCGGCACGTGCAGTGCGGTCCAGAATTCCTGGAACATCGGTTCGCCGGTGGTTTCGAGTCCTTTCGGCGCTTCGCCGATCACGCACGGCGCGAGCAGGATGTCGGCGTCGCCGAAGAGCACGGGGATGAGATCGCGGCAATCCTTGATCCGCTGGAGCGAGGCCGTGTAGCGCGCGTACGGAATGGCGAGGCCCTTCTCGATCTGGGCGGTCAGCCCCGGACTGATGAGTGCGGGGTTCGTGTTCCACTCGTGCGCGAGCGCGCGGGCGCGTTCGAACGGGTTGACGATTGTGCGCGCTTCGGCCAGCGCGTCGAACGTGGGCGGAAGCACGGCTCCGCCGATGACATGCAAGCGCTTCGCGGCATCTTCCACGGCGTGCTTGCTCTCGGGCGCGGCGTGATCCCACAGATGGGTGCGGCAGAGCGCGATTCGGGGTGGCGTGTTGTGGAATTTTGCGGGTTCGCGGCCGGTGAGCACGCTCGCGACGAGATCCACGTCTTCGACGGTGCGCGCGAGGAGACCGATCGTGTCGCGGCTCTCGGCGGCGAATTTCATGCCGCCGCGGCTGATGATGTTGTAGGTCGGCTTGTAGCCGACGACGCCGCAGAACGACGCGGGCCGAAGCACCGATCCGCCCGTCTGCGTGCCGAAGGCGACATGGACCATGCGGTCCGCGACCGCGGCGGCGGAGCCGCTGGACGATCCGCCCGGCGTGCGCGCGGGATCGTGCGGATTGCGCGTGACGTTCGGGGTCAGGCCCGCGAACTCACAGGTGATGGTCTTGCCGAGGATGACCGCGCCTGCCGCGCGAACCTGCGCGACGCAGGACGCATCGGCCGCGGGGCGGTTGCCGCGATAGATCGGCGAGCCCATGTCGGTCGGCATGTCGTTTGTGTCCAAGATGTCCTTCACGCCGATGGGGAGTCCGTGCAGCGGCCCCTTCAGCTTCGCGCGGTCGCGGTCGCGCGCCTGGCGCAGCGCCAACGCGGGATCGATGAAGGCCCAGGCCTTCACAATGTCCTCGCGCGCGGCGATGCGATCGAGACAGGCGCGGGTGACGGCTTCGGCGGTGAGCGCGCCCTCGCGAACGCTGCGGACGATGTCGCAGGCGGAGAGTTCGTTGGGCGCGGCAGCGGCCATTACGACCTCGCGGCTGTGCCGGCGGACGCTCCGGCGATCTTGCCGAACACCGAGCCGGAGGTAAGACCCGTGCCGCCCGGATAGTTGAAGTAGAAGATGCCGCCCACGAGCTCGCCCGCGGCGTAGAGACCGGCGATCGGCGCGTGATCGAGGTCCATCACCTGGCCGTCGTTGTTGATGCGCAAGCCGCCGAAGGTGAAGGTAACGCCGCAGGTGACCGCGTAGCCTTCGAACGGCGGCTTGTCGATCGTGTTGGCCCAGTTCGATTTCGGGACCGCGAGCCCCTGCGTGTGCCGCCCGTCCTTGATGTTGGGATTGAAGGCGATGTCGGTGCGGACGGCCGCGTTGTATTCGGCGATGGTCTTGACGAATTGCTCGGGATTCACGCCGTCGAGCTTCTTGGCGAGCTCCTCGATCGTGTTCGCGGTGACCTTGGTGCATTGCTTGATGTTGTATTCGTCGCGCTGGAGATGCTTGGTCTTCTGGTCCCAAATCTGCCAGGCGAATTGTCCCGGCTGCTCCAGCACGACGCGGCCGTATTTGGCATAGGTGTAATTGCGGAAGTCGGCGCCCTCATCGACGAAGCGCTTGCCGGTGGCGTTGACGAGGATCGCGAAGGGGTAGGAGTGCTTCTGGAACTGGTCGCCGACGGCGAGATCGCCGAACTCGGGCGCATTCATTTCCCACTGCACCGCGTGGCAGCCGGACCAATTGCCGTAAGGGCTCGCGCCGATGGCGAGCGCCATGCGCAAACCATCGCCGGCGTTGAAGCGCGAGCCGCGCACCTTGGCCAGATCCCAGCCGGGGCCGAGATAGCGCGTGCGCCATTCGGCATTGGCCTCGAAGCCGCCGCAGGCAAGGACCACGGCGCGGCCGTTGACGATTCCGGTCTCGGTGCCGCTGCGATAACGCACGCCCGAGACCTTCGCGCCGTCATAGACGAGATCGGTCGCGCGCGTGCGGTAGCGCATTTCGATGCCGTGCTTCTTGCCGGACTCCTTCATCATCGCGACGAGACCTTCGCCACCGCCCACGGTTTCGACCGTGAGCCCGCCCCAGAACTTGAAGCGGCCGTCGATCTTGAACGCCTGCCGGCCGTAGATCGGCACGAAGCGGATGCCCTTCTGTCGCATCCAGTTGAGCGCGTCGAAGCTGCGCGTCACCAGGAGCTCGCAGAGATTGGGATCGGTGCGGAACTGGGTCACGCGCGCCATGTCGTCGAAGAACTGGTCCTGCGTGTAGGTGCCGAAATCGGTGCTGTCGATTTCCGCCTCCGAGAGATCGGGGACCAGCGTCTTGATGTCGTCGACGCCGTTATAGACAACGCGCATGGCGCCCGCGGTGAAGCGGCTGTTGCCGCCGGATTCCTCGTCGGGCGCAGCCTCGAGCATGAGGACGGAGGCGCCCTTCTCGCGCGCGGCGAGCGCGGCGCAGTACGCGGCGTTGCCGCCCCCGACGACGATGACGTCCCAATCCTTCATGCGATCAACCACCCGCGCCTGCGGTTCCTCCGTGGGCCTTGGACCAGCCGCGCGGATCGCGCATGAAGGCCTCGACCTCTTTGAGTTTGGCTTCGTCGAATTTTTCGCTCTTCCTGGCGACGGCGAGCACGTCCCACCAGGTGGCGAGCGCGTGATGCGTGACGCCGAGATCGTTCAGCAGCTTCAGCCCTTCCGGAAAGATATCGTAGTAGAAGATGACGAAGGTGTGGTCGCAGCGCGCGCCGGCTTTGCGCAGCGCGTTGACGAAGTTCACCTTGCTGCCGCCGTCGGTGGTCAGGTCCTCGACCAGGAGGACGCGCTGGCCTTCCTTGATCTCGCCTTCGATCTGCGAGTTGCGGCCGAAGCCTTTCGGCGCTTTACGGACATATTGCATCGGAAGCCCGAGACGCTCCGCCATCCAGGCGGCGAAGGCGATGCCGGCGGTCTCGCCGCCCGCGACCGCGTCGAAGGCTTCGAAGCCGACATCGCGCGCAATGGTCGAGACGCCGAAATCCATCAAGGTGTCGCGCACGCGGGGGAACGAGATCGGGCGGCGGCAATCGGTATAGACCGGGCTCGCGAGGCCGGAGGTGAAGATGAACGGCTTGTCGGTGTAGAAGCGGACCGCTTCGATTTCGAGCAGCATCTTCGCGGTCAATTCCGCGATGGTCTTCTTGTCCGCAAAGCTGGCGGTCATGTCGTCATCCGTTCGAAAGAGTCTTTCGGCGCGTAGACACGCGCCGGATGGATGGCCCGGTCAAGCCGGGCCATGACAAGTAGGGATGAGTCACCCGAGTCACTGCGCGACGACTTTCCATTGGATGGTCTCGCCGCCGCGATGGATGAGGGCGCGGTCTTCCGGGCCGTCGATCTTGATGTCCTCGGGCGCGGTCCAGACGTTGCGTTCCAAGGTGATGGTCCCGCTGTTCGCGGGCAGGCGGTAATGCCTGGGGCCGTTCAATGACGCAAAAGCTTCGAGCTTGTCGAGAGCATTCTCCTCAGCAAAGACCTGGGCGTAGGATTCGATCGCAACCGGGGAATTGAACAGGCCTGCCGCGCCGACGGTGTTCAGCTTGCGCGCCACCGGATGAGGCGCGGAATCCGTGCCTAGGAAATAGCGGGAGGCGCCCGAGGTCGCGGCCTTGCGCAGCGCATCGCGGTCCTCGCGACGCTTGATCACGGGCATGCAGTACATATAGGGCCTGAGACCGTAGCCGAGCCAATCGGTGCGGGTCAGCATCAGATGGTAGGGCGTGATGGTGCCGCCGACCTGCAGCCCGGCATCGCGCACGAACTCGACGCCTTCCTTCGAGGAGAGGTGTTCCAGCACGATGTAGAGGCCGGGGAAGTCCTTGGTCATCGGCTTGAGCCGCCGCTCGATGAACACCGCCTCACGGTCGAAGACGTCGATCTCGGGATCGGCTTCCTCGCCGTGGATGAGGAAGGTCATGCCGATCTTTTCCATCCGCGCCAGCACGCGGCGGATCTTGGTGAAGTCGCTGACGCCCGCGGCGGAATTGGTCGTGGCGTTGGCCGGGTACATCTTCACCGCCGTGAACACGCCGTCGCGGAAGCCGGCCTCGACATCGTCGGGATCGGTGTTGTCGGTGAGATAGCACGTCATCAGCGGCTTGAATGTCGAGCCTTCCGGCAGCGCCGCCAGCACGCGCTCGCGATAGGCCGCCGCATCCTTGGTCGTGGCGACCGGGGGCAGGAGGTTGGGCATCAGGATCGCGCGGCCGAAATTCCGCGCGGTGAAGGGGAGCGACGCCTTGAGCATGGCTCCGTCGCGCACATGCAAGTGCCAGTCGTCGGGCTTCCTGATGGTGATGCGGGCGGTCATCGCTCCTTACGTCATTCGGCCGCGGTGGGCACGAAGGTCTTATGGCCTTGGCCGATCAGCGCCGAGGCCGCCGCGAAGGTCTCCGCGATCGGATCGTTGATCATGGCGCCGGTCAAATCGGCGACGCGAGCAAAACCGCGCTTTTCGCACCACTGCTCGAGCTCGTCGATCATGCCGACGAGTGCCGAGGGATTGCGGAAGATGAGGTAGCCGAGCATCACTGCAGACGCGCCCGCAAGCATGTATTCGACCACATCCTCGACCTTGCAGATGCCGCCGCAGCCGATCACGGGTATCTTCACCCGCTGCGACACCTGGTGGACCATGCGCACGATGATGGGCTTGATGCCCGGCCCCGAGATACCGCCGAACTTGTTGCCGATGGCCGGGCGGAACGTATCCACATTGATCTTGAGGCCGAGAAGCGTGTTCGACACGATCAGCGCGCTGGCGCCCCCGCTTTCGGCGGCAAGCGCGATGGACACGACGTCGCCGGCGTTGGGCGACAGCTTCACCCAGACGGGCTTGTCGGTCGCGGAGCGGATGCGCTTGGTCACATTGTAGGTGTGATCCTCGTGCAGCGCGAAATTGCCGCCATTGGGATTGCGCGTCGGGCAGGAGATGTTGACCTCGATCACGTCCACATCGGGATGCGCGGAGACTTCGCGCGTCATCGCCTCGAAATCATCCGCCGTCACGGCCGTGATCGACGCCACCAGCGGCGGCGAGTACTGCGCGTAGTCCGGAACCTGATGTTCGAGGAAATATTCGATCCCCTTGGTGGGGAGGCCGATCGAGTTGATCATGCCGCATTCGAGCTCGGCAACGCGCGGCGGCGGATTGCCGATGCGGTATTCGCGCGACACGGTTTTCGCAACGAGCGCGCCGAGCCGGTTGACGTCGACCACGCGCGCGACATCAGTGGAGAAACAGCCCGACGCGGGCATGATCGGGTTCTTCAGGCCAACACTGCCGAGCTTGACGGAGAGATCTACCATCCCACGCACTCCTGCATATCGAACACTGGGCCTTCGATGCAGACCCGGCGCAGTTCCTTGTGGCCATTCACGTCGAAGGTGCGGACGCAGACGTAACAGGGACCGATGCCGCAGGCCATGATCTGCTCCATCGCGACCTGACCGGGGATCGCATGTTTCTTGCCGAGCTGCTTCATCAGATGCATCAGCCGATTGGAGCCGCAGGTGTAGAAGGCATCGGCCCGCTTCTCCGAAATCAGGCGCTCGAGGATGGCTTCGACATTCTCGACCGCGCTGGTGCCGTCGGTGTCGAGCACCCGGATCACATCGCCGACCTGGCTGAACAGATCATCGGCCATGACGAGATCGGGACTGCGTGCCGAGAGGATCGCGGTCACGCGCACGCCGTTATCCGCGGCGAGCTGCGAAATCGGCCCCATGGTGGCGAGCCCCACGCCACGGCCGAGTACGACAATGTTCTTCCATTCGGGCTGGAGCGAAAACCCGATACCGAGCGGACCGACGATGTTGCAGGCCTGTCCGGGCTCGAAGGTGGCCATGCCGCGGGTGCCGCGCCCGACGCATTTGTAGAGGAACTCGAGCCGCTTACCGGCGCGGTCGATGCGGTAGATGCTTTGCGGCCGGCGCAGCCAGAGGTCGCCGTCATCGGGCGTCGGGCAGAGGATGTTGAAGAACTGGCCCGGCTTTGCGGCAAGCGCCTTGGGGGACGCGGTGATGATGAGGTGCTTGTATTCCTCGTTGACCCAGGAATTGGAGACAACCTGCGCCAGGGACTCCTCGGCCGGGATGTGGGCTGGCCCCGAATCCGTGCTTTTGCCGACGACGTAAGGGTCTGAAAAGAAAGCGTATTTCTTGGCGGTGGCGATGGCCATGCGGTTCCCGGGGACTGCTGCCGGGGCCATTCAAACGGGCCACTGTTCAAAAATCAAGATATTTCCTTTTTTTGGCACAGTGTGCGAGGTTTGCCGGGTCCTGGCGGGCTATTGACCGCGCTTTCGCGGCCGGTTCGCGCACCGAACCTGCTGGCGGTCTTGCCGTCCGTTGAACTACAAGGCGCACAACAAAGTTCCGGTCTGCTTGACCCTCTCGAGTGCCGGTGCGAGCTTGAAAAACATAGATATCAGCAAAGGAAATCCTCCATGAGCGGACCCGCCGCAAAGCCCGATCAGACGGCGACGCGCGACGAAGGAGGGTCGATCGCCGGCCCGAAGCATAACCAGGACCAGCCCGTCGTCTGGGAGCGCTGGCAGAAAAAGCGGACTTTCGTGCGCGCGCTGGAAGGCACCTACAGCCATCTGACGAAGGAACTGCTGGAGCAGCCCCGCGTGATCACGTCGAAGGACGTGCCGTGGAAGGGCGGGCCCAATCTCTACGGCAAGCACGTGATCGCGCCGGGTGCGGCGGCCAAGATCACGCAGTCTATCGAGTCCCACATCGAGGCCTATGCGCCGGGTGCTTACAGCCAGAAGCACGGACATCTGAATTCGGCCTGCTTCTACATCATCAAAGGGCGGGGCCACGACATCCATGACGGACGGCGGATCGACTGGAAAGCGGGCGATGTGATGTTCGTCGAGAACGGCTGCGTGCATCAGCACTTCAACGACGATCCGGACAACGAAGCGATCCTCTTGGTGTTCAAGGCGAAGCCGCTCTTCCTGTTCATGCACCTGCTCTATCAGAAGATGATCTCCTATCCTCCGAACACGCTGCCAAAAGGCCACGAGGATTGGACGCCGCCCACCGACCTATAGATCCAATGGCGACAAAACTTGACTCGTTGTCATGGCCCGCAAAAGCGGGCCATCCAGATGGTGAAGAACTCAATTGGCGCGTGGACACGCGCCTGCTGGATGGCCCTGTCAAGCAGGGCCATGACAATGGTGGTTTGTTGAGACACAGCACCGGAGAGATTCGATGAAAGTTCTGGAAGAACGCGATGCCGCTCATGTCGGCACCAAGACGGCCGCATTTCGCACCGAAGACATCGCGAACTCGGCGGAGTTTCGCCGCGCCTATGAATTCGCGGCGAGCGTGGTAAGCCCCGAAGACCAGCCGTTCGAGCGGTCGCCGGACGGACTGATCAAGCATCTCGTGCATGAGAAGATGAACACGCGCGAGCAGTGCGTCGATGCCTATATGCAGTTCATCGAGCCCGGCGGGCGGACCGGCAAGCACCGCCACATGTGGGAAGAAGTGATCTTCGTCGCCGAAGGCTCGGGCTATGATCTGCACTGGGACGTCAAGTTCGAGTGCATCGACGCGTATCAATGGGATTGGGAAACCGAGCCCAAGAAGTCCGAATGGACGCGCGGCGACTTCATCTACATTCCGCCGTACTCGATCCATCAGCATTTCAACATGGGTGACAGCGAGGTCCGGCTGATCGTGATCAGCAACCGCATCGTCAAGGCGATGGGCTTCAACTGGCTCGACCAGGTGGAGAAAGCGCCGGGCGCGTAACGGCTCGTTGTACGACGGTCACGCCTCTGTGTTCCGACATTGAATATCTCGCATCGTACATAGGCGTCCGGCGGCGCTCATAAGCCGCCCACCGCAACAGAATTCGGCGGGTTTTGGGGGGAGTTGAGGGCCGATGGAAGGCCAGTTGGACATGGCGATCCAGGCGTTGCAGACGCTGATGGAGCCGCAACGCCTGATGATTCTCGTGTTCGGCGTGTTCCTCGGCCTCGCGATCGGCGTGATGCCGGGCCTGGGCGGCGTGGTCGCCTTGGCGGTGCTGATTCCGTTCACATACAACATGGAGCCGCAGTCGGCCTTTGCCTTGCTGCTTGGCGTGGCGGCCGTCACGACGATATCGGACTTGATACCGGCGGTGTTGTTCGGGGTGCCCGGCACTGTAGGCGCCGCGGCAACGATCATGGACGGTCACGCGATGGCCGAACGCGGCGAGGCGGGCCGCGCCTTCGGCGCAGGATTCGTCGCGGCCGCGCTCGGCGGTGTCTTCGGCGCGATCGTTCTCGGCGTCTCGGTCCCGCTGTTGCAGCCGATCATGCTCGCCATCGGATCGCCGGAGTTGCTCG
>Ga0137423_1000252_pt1 | contig 16558 bp, 16 predicted proteins | sample EasRivERMZT600_2_FD_102326 | JGI IMG/M metagenome (GOLD analysis project Ga0137423, IMG submission 102326) | Soil microbial communities from meander-bound floodplain in the East River, Colorado, USA - East River MetaG ERMZT600_2 | ecosystem: Environmental > Terrestrial > Soil > Floodplain ...
CAGCCGCTCTCACGATTGGCTGCGCACGAAAGCGTTAACAGTCACGATTTCACGGCTCGCAGTGACGACTAAACTCGTGCTTTCCCGATTCCACTGTTGCTCTAACGATTTCACTGTGGATACGAGAACAAAAAGCTCGCGCTGAGAACTCCACTGCTCGCTTTCACGACTCCACTGTTGCGATGGCAACTGCAAAGGCGCTATGGCGATTTTTCGAGCCGCTTTGGCTTTTTCACCGGCGTTTCCCGGATCTTCAGTCCACCTTTGTTGGCTGGACGTCAGAACCGGCTGTTTTTTCGCGGCCGCCGATAAAAAACAAGCTGCTCTCCTTGCACACCCGCGTTTTGCTTGCATTGGGCACCTCCTTTCTTAAAATTCGACCGTTTGTCATGGCCCCAAAGTTTCTTCAGGGCCGGCGTTTGGTTCGCTGTGTCTTTTGTGTCTTGCGCGTTTCCGTAACGGTCGTGCTCGAAAGCCTTTCCGAATACGGCTTCGCCAAAAGCTGCGGCGCGACATAAAGGATCAGTCGAACCAGCGTTTTGAGAATGCGCTTCTTCAACTCGGTCATACGGACCTCCTTTCTATTTCTTCCGTGTTCGGTTCGCTGGCTTCGTCCGCGTTTCCGCGACCGTCGTGGCCGGATGTTTGTTCGCGTACGTGCCCTTAACGAACCTGCCTGTCTTTGCACTTCTGTACTTCACTGGCATGTCCCACCTCCTTTCTTGATGAGCCTGTTATGCAGGCGGCGCGCCACAGCTAACGCGATAGGCAATTGTGTGGGATCAACACTTTCCGGGAACGATGAGCACGGGTGCGACAAGCCGGCCGGTAGCCAAGTGACAGACAGTAGCCAGTCGGCTACCCGATGGGATGAAATTACACTTGACTCAACAATGTTTATATACAATGATGCTCAGCAATGAATAAGCAACTACGTATAGCGAAGGATGTTGAGCAAAAGCCCATGAGTCCTCTTGGCGAATTTGAACAGATCGTTCTCACAGCGGTCGTACTGCTTGGCGAGGGGGCTTACGGTGCGAAAGTTCACGAAAAGGTCGAGGCGCTAGCCGAGCGGCGCATCAAGGTCCCCGCCGTATACGTGACGTTGGACAGAATGGAAGACAAAGATTATGTCACCTCGAAGCTGACGGATCCGAAGTCGGAACCCGACCACAGATCCAGGCGCTATTTCAGCTTGACGGAGCGGGGTGATCTGGCACTGCAACAGGCGACGGCTACCGCCCGGCGGATGGTCGCAGCCCTCTCTGAAATTGATGAACCCTGGAGCATCAAAAAATGGAGAAAACATCGAGCGAAAACCTGATCAAGCCCCCTCGCTATCTGGAGGCTACCGTCGAGAAACTCCTGCCATACAGTTACCGGGATGTGGCGCTAAAGGAGTTGGCGAATCGTTACGTCTCTCCCGGTCACTATATAGATGATGCTACGTGCTGGATCCGAATGGTCTTCCCCAGCCAGATCCGCCGTTCCTTCCGCCTCGGATTCCTCCTCACTCAAGCCTGCGCCGTAAGCCTTGTCTTTATTGCACTGCCGGTTTCACTCCCAATGATCCTGTATCTGCTGGTGGCGCTCGCCGGCTGGCTGATATGTGACGGATATAACCACCCTGCGAAAGGGACGCAGAGGGAGGCCGTCGTCGACGGCTGCCGAGTTGTCGCTGTGTGTCTGTGGGCGACGCCGCTAATGCAATTGGGATTTGAGCTGAAGGTACCCCTGAATCAGTTGATCACGGCCGCATCGATCGGGCTGGTGCTGGTCTCGATTGTGAGAACGCTGTTCCGCCGGATGCTTTGGCTGAAGATGCGGCCCATGAAGCCGGGTGATCCGCTGCGCGTGGAGTACGGGACGACCCGGACCAGGAATCTCCTGTGGGGCACTGCCGGTTGCTCGTCTCTGGTTCTGATCAACTCGCTGCTGCCTTCGCTGATACCCTACCAGAGCATCCTTGTTATTACCGTGCCGGTGGTTGCGTTTGCCCTCAATATCAGGCTTCAATGGCCGGACCTGTTCCCGCCGGGCGCGCCCAATACGAAAGACCGGATCCTGCGCGATCCGCAGGTGGACGAAGTGGTGGAGGACCGCGCCAATCTCTACAAACCCCGCACTCCCGCCGCCAGGGCGCTCGAAACTATGGCCGTTGCCTTCGCCGGTCTCCCCTTCCTCCTTGTCGTCATGGATGTGGGGAGAGTGTCCTCCTGGCTTCCGGTCGTCATCAGTTTCACCTTGTTTGTGGCCCTGTTGATATTGGGCATCTGGCTCAGGAAGATTAATCAGCGAACCGCGGACCTTCTGGAGCGAGATGCAAAAACGGAGGGCGCGAGGAAGATATGATTGATCCTGAGGCTTTCCCCCACAACTTGCTGATCGGCAAAAGTGAGCTAATGCTGGAGCTTGCCCGGTCGATCGACAAGGCGGCTCCGGCGGACTCCACCGTCTTGATCCAGGGGGAAAGCGGAACCGGAAAGGAACTTGTCGCGCGTTCGATAGTCGCGAAAAGCCGTCGGCCGCGGGGGCCGTTCGTGGCCGTCAATTGTGCGGGTCTGCCCGACACCCTGGTTGAAAGCGAACTGTTCGGCCACGAGAAGGGCGCCTTCACCGGCGCCGACCGGCAGAAGACCGGCAAATTCGAACTCGCCCACGGCGGTACTTTGTTTCTCGATGAAATTGGCGAACTCTCGCTGGCCGCTCAGGCAACCCTCCTGCGCGCGCTCCAGGAGCGCGAAATCGATCGTCTGGGCGGTAGCCGGCCCATCCGCATCGACATCCGATTGATTGCCGCAACCCATCGCGATCTTCAACAGCTCATTGCGGCCGGCCGGTTTCGTGAGGACCTGTATTACCGATTGAAGGTCTTCACATTGCGAACTCCGGCCTTGCGCGAACGTCTCGAGGACCTGCCCGGCCTGGTGTACTTTTTCGTCGTTAAATACGCGCGGCAGGCGAATCGCCATGTTCGCGACGTATCGCCCGAAGTGCTATCGATTCTTCGCAGGCACCACTGGCCAGGCAATGTCCGGGAACTGGAGAACGTTATATGCCGGGCGGTCCTCGCCGGAGAGTCCGACATCGTTCAGATTGGCGATCTGCCTGAAGACTTTGTTCCGGCGCACCACCGATCTGCCAGCAAAGTCCGAAACTATTACATCACGATGGATGAAACCGCACGGCAACTCTGCCGCGACGCTTTTGCCGCGGCGCGAGGCAATTACCGCGTTGCCGCGAAGATGCTCGGGCTGCATCAAAAATCGATGCATCGGTTGCTCAAGAAACTCGGTCTTGACGATCTGTTGGATACCATCAACGGATCCACTTAGCGAGAGAGAGATCGATGTCGCTTGCACGCCGCACATGGGCCGCCCTCGGGTTGATGATCGGGTTCTACTCCATGGTCATCGGCATCAGTGTTGCTGTTTTCGTGGTCTCGTCCGGGCTGCTCACTTGGCTTGTAGGCGAGAGGCAGGAACAGGTTTTTGGAATGTCTGCGGGCTTGGGGTTGGCCTTATTCATTATGGCGTTTCCGTCGATCATCAAGCGGAAACCCGCGGGCGTGCGCCTGGATCCGAAGAATCAGCCCGAGTTGTTCGATCGGCTGGCGAGGATCGCCCAGCTCACCGGGCACAAGATGCCCGTGGAAGTCATACTGACCACACAAGCGACCGCATGGGCGCTGCCGTTTGGAATGACGGGCATTGGTAACAAATGGGTGCTGGGTTTGGGCCTCCCGCTCATCCAGACACACACCGTCTCGCAATTTGACGCCGTGCTGGCTCACGAATTCGGCCACGCCCTCGTCGGCGACACGAGACTGAGCCCGATAATCAGTGAAACTCATTCTGCGATCGAGCGAGTTATCGACTTTCTTGAGGCGTTCTGCCCACCCCTGAAGAAACCATTTGCCTTGTACCGCCGTATGTTCCTTCGCATCATCCTGCCCACCGCTCGGGGACAGGAATGCGCGGCCGATCGACTGGCGGCAAGCGTTGCCGGATCGGACGCCATCATTGAAAGCCTGAGGACCCTGACCCGCATCTCGGAGGTTACGTCGGACTACTTTGATTGGGAGGTGTGTTGCATCTCCAATGCTGGGTTTATCCCTCCAGTGGTCGAGGGATTTGCGACGAAGTTGTCGTATCCCTCCGTTATCGCTTCGATGGATGAGGCACTCGCGAAGGAACTGGCGAAGTCCCAGCCCGATGATCGCGATCCCCATCCGCATTTGGCGCAACGTATTGCCATGTTGGAGCAAGTCGCGCCGTGTAACAACCCGGACAAGACTCCCGCACTCTCGCTCCTGAGAGATTTGCCATCGTTGGAACATCAACTCATAGTGTCCAGGATGCGGGTGAAGAATAAGAAGTTGAAGCCGATTGCGTGGACCGATGTCGGCGCGTCGGTTTGGATACCGACCTGGGAGCGGATCGCGATTGAATGGTCCCAGCGGATCATGGGGGAAACCATCGGGAGTTTGTTCGACAGGGCCGGAACGCTCAATTCAAAAGGCTGTCAGGTTTTCGGCATCGGCCTCGCATGCCGTCTTCACCGGGCGGGATGGACTGTGGAGTCCGGCCCCGGAATTCATTCGCTCACGAAAGGGGCTTTGAAACTGAACCCATTTGAAACAGTTAATCAAATCGCTGCCGGTCAATTCACGCGAGAAGAATGGAACGCCCGCATATCGGCCCTGGGCCTCGATCCATCAATGCCACTATACCCGGCACCAACAATCGGACGCTTAGTTTGTAATCTTCCGATACGGACGGAAATCAAGCCGGCAATCGCTCCTTCGAAGGAAGTCCATGAACCGTCGATATTCTTCCTGTTCCTGGCGAATTCCACAATTCGCAGTTTTCCAAGGGTTTCCCGACCTTGATACGATGCTGCAATGCGTGAGATCGGCCGTCTCCTGCTTCACTTGTTCGTCACAATATTTCGGCTGGCCAAGCCCGGTGGGTTTCGTCCGGTTATCGCCGAATCGGTGCAGCTCCGACATCAGTTGCGGATCCTGAACCGCGGTCGGAAACGAGCCCCCAATCTCCAATTTGCGGATAGGATCGTTGCAGGTCTCTGTACTCTGTTGATGTGGCCCGCTGCAATCCTCCGCACCGCCATCGTTCTGAAACCTTCTACCCTCTTGCATTTTCATCGCGCTCTGGTCAAACGAAAATATCGTGTTCTGTTTTTCGCTAAGAGTCGCGTCAAGCCGGGTCCAAAAGGACCAAACAAAGTGCGCATCGACGCTATCGTTGAGATGAAAGGCCGCAATCCGACGTGGGTTGCCGGTGGAAGAGTGTTGTTACTGAGAAACACAAAACATCGGTTCGTATCTGGATCGATGTAACGGATCCGCCGAAACTCTTCGGGATAACTCCGCTTCGGGATCGGGTTGTTAAGCGTAATCAGTTGATCGCAGCGGAGACCGGTGGCTTTATCGACCGGTTGCGAGGAGTGCCGCTGACAATCTAAGCGTTGCTTGGAGCGCGTGACAAAAAATGCGCCAGATTGGTGGATTCGATAGAGCCGTCGAAAATCCAGATAACCACGATCCATCAGATAAATTGCTCCGGGCTCCCACACGAGTTGATCCAGACAATGGACGTCGTGAATGCGGCCACTGGTGACAATCAAGACGCTCGGAATATTGCCACGCAGGTCCAAAAGCGTGTGAAGTTTCATGGCGGATTTGTGGCGACGAAATTGTGCCCAGGGGAAAAGCGAAAGGGAGAGATCCACGACGATCGCATCCAACGCAAGGCGACGTGATCCAATTCGAGAGCGAAAGCCTCATCGACATACAAATCACGTGCGGCGCGGATCAGCGCGGTGCGAAATCGCCGTAGATTCTCCAATCTCTAACCTGATTGGGCATGCGCCAGATTGTTGCGAGACACCTTGCCTCGAATACCCATGTGATAGAGCTTCGTCGGCGCAGAGCGAAGACAGGCTCAATATCGCGAAGACTTTCGCGGTATGTCAGTTGAGCAAAAGCCAAGGTTAGAAAATCATCCCAGCACGAAATTCTCTGAACCTTGTAGTCGCTGCGGAAATGTTCAACGCAAAGTCGAAACTCATAACGCGGAACGAATTCCATGAGCTGCGGGAAGACAGTTTAGCCGGAGTTCATCCGAGACCTCCTTCTGCGAGGTTGCAGAAGGACGAACTCGAATCAGATTCAAATCGATAAACTCTACAGGTCAACGACGCTAATTTCAGAAACTTCGTGACTAAGCTTCCTTAAACATTGGGACACCATTGATTCATTTTCTATGATTTCAACGATCGGCGGTAGCCACCGCTCCCTCCCTTCCTTACGTGGCATCAACACATCGCCTACTCGCCTCAAGTGATATTGATGTGTCGAACGAAGGCCTTTGGGTCATTGCAACACAGGCTTCTCAACGTGGTCGATGATGAGTTTCTTGACAGGGATCTTTGCCGATTCCAGCTTCAGGCCGAAGCGCCCCTCCAGCACAGTCACCAGTGAAGGCCCGGTTTCGTCATTGTATGCACTGCGAGGTAGAAACAAATCGAAGTTGCCGGTGATGTTCGTTTTGTCGATAATCGATCCGCCGCCGCGGCCCTTCCAACGGCCGAATCAACTCGGCGGGGTCGCGACAATGCGAATTACCGCTATAATCTGTTCCCGGTAGCTAATGACACCTAAGAGACCTGCCCTTTGCTGGTCTCTTTTTTGGGAGACAGAGGACTGCGATGAAATTGAGAGAGTTTGGAGCACATTTACCGCTACCTGGTTCCAAGGGGTTGCTCCGCTGCAGGGACTGATGATTTCGTCGGATTAGGGACTCTATCCGAATGATGGAGGATTAACCCGCAGACCGAAGTTCGGCCTTTATCTTTCGCAGCTTCCAGGTCGCATTTTTTAACAACACTTGTCTTAAGTATCGCTCACCCATCGGTTGGAACGACCGTGGGGAAAACTTTGCTCGATGGAAGATACACCTAACATCGCCAAGTCAACCAGGTTACGAGATAAGCTGGACAGCCCGTATTGGGTGATTCTGGGCATAGTTGCGTCTATAACCACACTCGCCGGTCCCTTTCTTACTATTTATTTCTACCAGCTATCTCTTGAATTCCCTGACGTCCGGTTTGCTCAGAATCCTGTTGGAACAGTTGTGCTGGACCGCGAAAAAACGCCTGAACTGAACGTAAACTTCAACGGGAAGGGAATCGATGGTGCACACATTACAAGAACGCAGGTAGGTATCTGGAATGACGGCAAGCGAGCGATTAAAGCGGACGAAATTCTAAATGATGAAAAACGAATCGAGATTACATCTCGCGAGAACGCTCCGATGTTAGACGCGGCTGTTGCGGCTGTCAGTAGGCCGGAGATAGGTTGTTCTCTTGATGATGTTTCTATAGATTCCGGGAGGCTCTTTGTTTCGTGGAAGATTTTAGAACAAAACGACTGGTGCCTTATTCAACTTACTCATACAGGTAATACGGACACTAAGTTTGATCCGCGAGGAGCAATTCAAGGACAACCCACGATCAAAACAACCCAGATCAGCCGAGGTTCCATTCTTACTAGTCAGAGTCTTGTTGGTGCCATCGTTGTCGCTCTGTTTGGCACCTTAGTTTGTATCGGTTACTTGCTCCGTGCGCTACGCTCGCCCAATAGGAAGATAGGGGTCGTAGTCGCTTTTATTGGCGGCTTGTTGCTTTGCTTGGCGAACGTCTTCTTTTGGTTTTATGAAACAATACCCGAAACGCCCTTTAGATTTGGCTGATTACGGCTGGTCTGTACGATGACAGCCAATCTTCCTGTGCGCCTCTTTACAAAGAGAAAAACGCAGGGTTCTAATCATTTTGCCCCTCGCTTTTTGATAAGGATCAGCCGTGGATTTGTCGTTGTCACATTGCGGTACTTGAGAATCCCACGTTCATAAAGATCATGCCTCCGTGAAATTGCTATAACCTGCCATCGCGTCCAGGGTTTGCCATTGCGGCGCAAGTATCCTGCCACGTTCAGATCATGAGCGATCCTGGTACACGATTCTCCTGCTCGCGAAAGATCGAATATCGTGCAGACGATTTGCGATTCACCATTATGAGGAACAAACTTTTTCCTGCTTCGCCGAAAACCATAAGGAACGGTACCGCCAGCAGGCTTGCCACCGCGGAAAGTCGCAGTCTCCAGGAAGGTAATACTCGGAAATCCTTTCACGATCTCTGGCAAAACTTCCGTGCCGCCGCGCAGAACAAGGTGTAAGTCTCGGCCAACGGCGGCCCCAAGCCGCAGAAACCCCTCGTGCACGATCGCGATGCGCTTCATGCTGTGGAGATCATCCCAGCGCGGATGATTTGTAAACAGGCTGAAGTTCGGCGTCGTCACCAGCGTGATGCCGAGATCGCGCAAAACCCGGATCGCATCCAGCCTTTCACGCCCCAGCGACCACCAGCGCTCCAGAGGCGGATCAAGGGCAGTGCCGGTCAGGATGACAGGCATCTCCCGTCAAAAATCCAAATTTTCGTGCGAGAGCAGCGCCGTCCCCATAGCGCGTACGGCCGTCATGGCGTGCGATGACTTGATAGAGCGGGAGGCACACCGCCGCCGCGCTGTCGAATCCCCCGCGGCGTTTGTTCCCGTGAAAAAAGATCGGGACGAGTTTGGGAAGCACGCGAGCCGAAACGACGTGCGCGCGCGGAACCGTGGAAAGCGCGAATCCATCAACTTCGCGAACACGTTCGGCAAAGACTTGTGGGTTATTGCGGCAGACGAGATCGCAATCCGTGGGATTGCCACAGCAGAGGCTCAGACAATTGAAGAGCGCCTCCTCCACCTGAAGGCCGCCGCAAAGTTTGCGGTCAGGGCAGATTGTGCAACCCAGACAGACGCTGAAGCGCCCGGCATCATGCCAGAGCGCGCTTTGCCGCAGTGCATTCTTTTGGGTTTCGGTGATTACAGGCGTCAGCAGTTGTGCGTGCTTGACTAACGGACTCGACGGATTCCGGGAGGAATAACTGAGAGGCGTGCTCTAGGCGTATCGGTGTAATAATCTTTTGTCCCGCGAGACAAACTTTGGCGGGGTGCACTCACTCATGTTAACGAAGTTTGACCTTCACTCCCTCGCCACCACGGTGTCGTAGAGCCCATAGTGAGTTAGGCCCTCGTGACTCTCGATTCCCGTGTACCGGAGCGAAGCGTCTTCGTACCGGCGGAAAGCGAAGACAGCTTGGTTCATCTGGTCTGTGTTGAATACTCTTAGTTGCACAAGCAAGTGGAAGTCTTTAACCGTTAGGCCGGTTACGGTCAGAAATAAGTCCGGTTCGATCTTGGTGATGACATCCTGGAGCGTGTTCTCGCGGAAGTCTGTCAGGTACATGAACGCTGGGATACGGGTGGCGAACTTGATCAGCCTGTCTTGGACGAGCTTGCGCTTCGACTTGTACTCCTTCTCCTCCTCGGTCAGCTGCTTCTTCTGGTTTGCCGTCAGATCACCGTGCTTGGCCTTATTCTTGAGATCCTTAACCTTCTCGCTCTTGTTGATAATCGTTTCGATGATGTTGTCGCCAAGGGCGCGCCAGCCCTCGATGCGTCCAACGGCGGCCATCGCTTCAGGATTATCCAGAATACGCCGTAGGGTATCGTTGTCCACGTTCACCAGCAGCGCAGACTCCCACTTGCGAGCCAATAGCGTGGCAGAGGTGCCGGCAATTGCGATATCGAGGATGCCACCCGCGTCAATCTGAGTCATGTTTGCCCCGTCATAGGCCAGCACAGGCAGGAACGATACGAGATCTTTGACGGCGTTCTCCGGGTTCGACTCACTGGGCGAAAGTCCGATGCCGTACTCCGCCAGTTGCCGCAGCGCACGGGTGGGCGCAAAGTCGAACACGAAGCAGACTGGCTTGAGGATCTGCTCTTCGTTCGGGTTATCGCCGTTTGGGTTCTTAATGGACCACGGCGACTGTACTCGGAACGCAGCCTGAAAGTAGGTCTCAGGCGACTTAAGATTGCGGAGCATCAATATTGAGGACCACTGCGGCACGGTCACACCCGTCGTGAGTTTGCCGCACGAAAGCGTTATCGTCTTCGTTTCGAAGCCGCTCGCAATGGCCAAGCGTACGGGCGGCAACGCGTCGAGGCCGATTCCCGCCAAGGCGCCGGCCGCGACGACAACCTTATAGTCGCGCCAGAACGTGTTGTGCTTCTCGGCCAACAGGTTCGCCATCGCGTAACAGGCCGCGACGTTCGGCAAGAACCAAAGCGAGTGCTGGAGGTATGGGGGCAGGCGGACGTCCGAGTACGGGAACGGGGGTCTTGTTCCGGTCTTGAGGTTCTCGACGACTTGCGGTGTATACGAACCCCTGATGATGTCCAGCCACTTCTGCACATCGCTCTTGTGCTTGAACTGCGCGTCTTTGCCCGTACCGGCCGCCCCGAAGAACTCGTTGAGATCAAACTCGTCAAACTCCCCAGCGCTCGCGATCGCCAATAGTTCGTCGGGCATTTGATAGGTGAGAAGGCGCATCTGCGGGAGCGCACCGTAGGGGTTCCACTTGCCTGGATTCTTGGCCCTGAACTCTTGCTTAGCGCGCTGCTCGTCGGTATAAGTCCAGTTGAAGATCTGCTCTTCGATGAACTCTCCGGTCGCCAGCGCTTTGAACGGAGTACCGGAGAGGTAAAGATACGCCTTGGTCGTGATGGGCAGGAACTCTGCCTCCCTCTCCGAGAGCACACTGAGGTCCTCGTTTACCTCCTCCAGGCCGACAGCGTATTCGAGTTTGGCCTCCTTCTTTGCGACCGCATCCTCCTCGCCTTCGAACAACTCTTTCGCGGTCTCCCGCCAAGCGCCGAAGTGATATTCGTCGAAAACCACTAGATCCCACTTCACCTTGTGGAGCCATTCGTTTTTGGGCTTGATGTTCCCAGCCTCGTCGCGGCCGAGGAGGTCTTGGAAAGAGCCGAAATAGACCACCGGTTTCTTGCGATCAATCTTGGTCGGATCTCTGTCGGAGCTGCGTGAGAGGTACTGCCACCCATCGAAGTCCACGTGAGACTCGAGATCGGTCTTCCACGCATCCTCAACCGCGGGCTTAAAGGTCACCACGAGCACCCGCCTAGCGCCGAGCTTCTTTGCGAGCTGGTATGTGGTGAAGGTCTTGCCGAAGCGCATTTTCGCGTTCCAGAGGAAGCGCGGGACAGCGTACATATCCTCCTTCCAGATCGAGTGGAAATACGAGTGAGTTTTGTTCACGGCCTCGGCTTGCTCACGGCGCATTGCGAAGGTCTCGTGGTGAGTGCCGGTGAACTGGAGGCCCGTGCGGAGTTCGGTGAGCGCAGTCTGGACATCGGCGACCATACAGCGCACCCACTCCAACTCGGTGTGCGCGAATCCCTTCGACACGAGAGCCGCTCGCACTTGATAATCTGTAAAGATTGTTCCATCGTGGCGCTCGGCGGATTCGTCCAGCTCGATCACATAATTCTTGATGGCAGCGGTCTTAACCTGCTCGGCGACACGATGCTTCACGTCGCGCGTCGTCTGTCCCACCTTGAGAAGGCCCTTGTGCGCCTTGTCATCGATGGAGTAGGCGTAAATACGCGGCCGCGCTACCGGTTTCGGCGCAAGGACCTCTTCGATCGCTGGCTTACTCATCGTCAGCTTCGAAGGAGACTTCATCGGGCGCGGAATCGTCGTGCTCCGCGACCTGCGACTCGATGAACGCGATCTCCTCCTTAGTCAGTCCGTACCGCTTGTAAAGCTTGGCGTCAGTCCACTCTTGATCGAGCGTCAAATCAGGCACGAAGCCATAGACGCCACGAGCAGCATCCTGGGTTGGTTTGCGAAGAGACACCAAGAATCGAACGAAACGCGTACGGAGGTAAATCGCGTAGTTCGTCGCTGTGGCTTCAGTTTTGAAGAGGCCCGCGACGACGTAGCTCTCGGTACAAGCCGTGCCGGGCTCAGCGATGATCGGCTTACTGAGAAACTTTGTCTCAATTGCCGCGCTCGTGCCTTGGACGCGCGTCATGAGCACTTTCCACTTGTCAATCCATTCGGTGTTGGTCGGAATCCCTGAGCGTTCGACATAGCTGACCCTTTGAGACCCGAAGAGCTTCACGGGGTTCTTAAGGCCTTTGGAGTCGGGGTTACCGTGGAAGAATGTACGAAGGCCGAACGGCTTTTGACTGGACACCCGGAGATCGAGCGTCGGTTCACCCTTCGCCCTGACCTTTTCCAAGATCGGCACGGCTTCATTGCGCCGCACCAGGATGTCGTAAACATCAAGGTGGCGAGCAACTGCTGGCCCCGTTGGCTGCCCGTCCCAGATCGTCTGGACCTCGCACGGTCCGCTGTAGTCTCGATCCCACAAGAAGTACGAGATACCACCGCGAATCTTCACCCCCGGAAAGCCCTCGTAGAGCTTCGGGTAGTCCACGACGTTTCGCAGATGCTTGTCGGAAAGCATACGCTCCCGGTACTTGTCGAGCCCTTTGCCTCCAGCCATCCATCGTGAAGGGGTCACGAACACCGCGTAGCGCGGGTCCAGAGCAAGGGCCTTTTCTACGAACAACTGATAGATCGGCGCGGCGCTCGTGCCGTAGCCACCGTCGTCCAACTGGTACGGCGGATTTCCTATGATCACGTCAAACTGCATAACGTCTCCAAACAACTCAGACACTCGAGTTTTAATATCGTCGGTATGAATTAACGCATATGCGTGAGTTTCGAGACCTTCGCCACGGTCAAACGTTTTTTGACTTGCGCCACAGTACCTGCACTTTCCATCAACCCACGTGTGTTCGGTGCGCTCGAACCAGATATTGCCATCGTCGCTGGCGAAAGACTTGGCGATTGAGTGCTTGCCTTTTGCGTGCTTCGTGCAATATACGCTCCGGCGTGCCAAGAGGCTCGTGAGATAGGTGATACCGATGCCAAACACCTGGCGGGTCAGGATGTGATTGACGCGATCTTCAAGGCTCGGGATCTCGTCTTCCAAACCTTGAATGAGGCGGCTGGTGACCTCACGGAGGAACACGCCCGACTTCGTGCCGGGGTCGAGGAACGTCACAGAACTGTCCACCCAAATATTCGCGCCATTGTTGCCTGCCGCCCACGCCGAGGCGAGGGTGTCCAGCATCCTGTTGGCGAACTCCGGCGGTGTGAACACCTCATCATTGGAGAGGTTCGCAATGCACGTCAACACATCAGGGTTACGGCCGCGGAGCGTTAAGCGCGCTGGACCGTTCATCTTGCTTCCTTAGACACATCGACGCGTGCAGCGGACGCTAGCTCGGTCACCGTCATAGGCGGGAAGGTCTTCGTCGGTGTGAAGATTTCGTGCTTGCCAAGGTGGGCGAAGAGAGTTCCCTCCTCAGCGAGGGCCGACATCTGGGCGAGAACCTCCAATCTAAAATCTCGGCGCTGAAACTTTCCTTTACCAAGGTAGCCCCACTCCGCAAAGGTGATCGGTTGGCCATCGCTGGTGCGCATCGTCAAGGCGTCACCGTGGATGAGGTTCTGCGACACTACGTAAGAACCGGCCCGATAGAAATCCTGCGATTCCTCTAGATTCAAGTATTCGGCGAGGATCTCCAACATATTCGCTCGGCATTCGGCAATGTTGTCCGCCAAGAGTTCAATCCCATAGATGCACATCAAAGCGAGAAGCGCGTAGTGCCGTCTTTCGAAGTCCGACTTCCCGAACTTTAGCTCAACCGCAGCGAGCTTGCGCTGCAGGATACGCACGAGGAAGTTCCCGCTCCCGCACGCCGGTTCCAAAACGCGCGAGTCAATGCGCTCGGTCTCGCCCTTTACGAGGTCGAGCATAGATTCGACGATCCAAAGCGGAGTGAACACCTCCCCGTGGTCGGCAACGCGTCTTTTCGACTTGATCAGTTCCATAGAGAATCGCGCTCAAAGTATAGCTCGTCGGAATGCCAAAGAGCTGCAGCGAAGGCGCTCCGCAGACCTCTATCGAAGCGTTCGGGACCATCTAGGTGCAGTCGATCAGCCCGCCGTTACGTAACTGTCGTGGTGGCCCAACGATTGCGAGAGAGAATCGACGGTTCGCCTTTCGGGGTTGTGAAGGTTATACGGGTCGCCTTCTGCTGACCGAATGTGCTTCCGTTCGCGGACAGGGACTGATCGACTCACCTAATTCTTATCGAACCCGCTGCTAGTCGTTGCCAGTTCCTCAAGTGTTGAACACAAGCTATCTCTGACTTCCTCGCCTGCGTGCCCCCGTGTTTCTAGGAAGCGAGGGTGCCAAGTTAGGACTAGCTTCTGGTTCAACTGCTCCAGTTCCGCACCATCGTAGATAAAATGTTCTAAAGGTGTGTGTGATTCCCACGCCCACTGAGGTAGGACTGCGGCGAATAGACCAGTCCGAACTGCCGCCGCCACTTGCCCTTCACTCGCGCATTCAAGCTGAGGAAGGTAACGTTGACCGAGTTTCTCGGCGATCTGATCAATCGATCGCCTCACAGGGCTCATAGCCGTAGTCGACGCGTGCGGACACTCCAGCAAAGCCTGTCTGAGGCTCAGTATCCCACGCCGATTGCTGATTCGATATGGGACAACAATGATATGGCTTACCCGGCAGATTACTCTTGTTTTCAGACCCCGAAGTTCTACACTGCTCGGCACCAATCCGAATTCCAGTCGTTGGTCCTGCAGTCGGGCAACAATTTCCTCAGGGCGAAGGCTCTCAAGCGCGAATCGGACGCTCACGCCTGGACGTCGCAATCGAGCGACCGACGGCACTACGAGCCACTGTTGCAGGCTATCCGCGGAGCCAAGTCGAAAACTTAATGCATGCCCCTTGGCGTCATTCATAAACTGAGTCAGGCTCTGGAAATGCTCACGCACGAGCTTGACTAATCGCTCCCCCGGCTCAGTTAGGCGAATCGTTTTCCCAACTCGATCCGTCAGAGCAACGCCGAAGAAGGTGGATAGGTCTTTGAGCTGGTGGCTAAATCGGCTTTGTAGCCCTGCATCGCCTTTTGCGGCGCGAATCAAGCTCCCTTCTTCGGCCAGTTGAATGAGCGTATGCAGTCGCTCCATTGAAAGGCCCGTTCGATTGAATAGGTCCTCAAACATGCGTATTCCGCATGATAACTGCGAACGTCATATATAGAAACGCATGTTTTTGCTGCTAGGATCTACCCATGTCAAACACACATTCACCTTCACACACAACCCTAGAATTGAACGGTTCTTTCTATCGCGGATTTAGGACCAAGGTCCGGGAGGGCGGTGTTCCGGTTTACGGCCCCGACGAGCAAACAGTGATTCAGGAAACTGTTCAGGAGTTATTTTCCCCCGGCACGGCGGACAAACCAGGCATGCTTCTCGGCAAGATCCAGTCCGGAAAAACCAAGACTTTCCTGGGCGGGATCGCGCTCGGTTTCGATAACGGTTTCGACGTGGCCGTGGTCTTGACTAAGCCGACTACGGCGTTGGCGCGACAAACCTACAAACGCGTAAGCAAGGAGTTCGCAGATTTCATCGAGGCAGATGAAGTTAAGGTTTATGACATCCTCGAACTCCCGGACCGACTCACTCAGTTCGAGCTAAATCAGAAGCTAATCTTCATCGTGAAGAAGCAGTCAGATAATCTGAACCGACTCTCGGATGCCTTGCTTAAGACTTATCCCGCGCTACAGGGAAAGAGAATCCTCATTGTCGATGACGAAGCCGACAATGCTTCGATCGGCTATGTGAACGACAAGGAGACTGGCTTGCAGCTTCGCACGATCGCGGATCAAGTAGACAAACTGCGAAACAAACTGAACGAATCAGAGTTTCTTCAGGTCACTGCCACTCCCTACTCTCTATATCTCCAACCTGAGGGCGTCCCGATTCCTGGCAACAGCCTTCTCCCTCTCCGCCCCCGGTTTACCAAACTCGTGCCGGTCCATCCTGACTATGTTGGTGGGGACTTTTATTTCGAACAGTCAAAAACTGCTGGGAACGTAGCGTCGTTTGTTTTCTCCCCTGTTTCACTGGAGGAACTCGCAGTTCTCAAGAGTGATGATCGACGACGCTTCAAGATCGAAGAATGCCTCACGAGCCCGAAGGTTAAAGGGCTGCGAGGGGCACTTATGAGTTTCGCTACAGCTGGCTGCCTGCGCCGCATTCAGGATGAGCAAGCTAAACGCCGACCAAAGCGATTCGCCTTTCTGTTTCATACTGAGGCTGGCCGAGCCGCCCATGCATGGCAAGAGAGTGTGATTCTTCGCTTTGACGAGATGCTAAAAGTAGAGGCCGACAATGATACTTCGCTGTTGCGAGAGCTTGTAAAAGAAGCTTATGAGAATCTTTCGAAGTCGGTGCTAGCGGCGCAACTACCTCTCCCCGCGTTTGATGAAGTTCACGAACGTGTTCGAACAGCGCTATCCGGCGGCGAGCTGATGATTACGAAAGTCAACTCTGAAGCCCAGATCGCCGCACTACTCGATGAAGAAGGACAGTTGAGACTTCGCACGCCCCTTAACATCTTCATCGGTGGCCAGATCCTGGACCGAGGCATTACAATCGCGAATCTGATCGGCTTCTATTACGGC
>Ga0137423_1000254_pt1 | contig 16530 bp, 22 predicted proteins | sample EasRivERMZT600_2_FD_102326 | JGI IMG/M metagenome (GOLD analysis project Ga0137423, IMG submission 102326) | Soil microbial communities from meander-bound floodplain in the East River, Colorado, USA - East River MetaG ERMZT600_2 | ecosystem: Environmental > Terrestrial > Soil > Floodplain ...
GGTCTCTCGCGATTCACCGGCAAGCGAAAAAATTTGAAGAGGCTTTTGAATGAGCACTGAACCCTTCCAAACCCCCGAAAATCTGCCCTATGAATTTCTGGGCTACTATGAGGAGTGGCACGACATCATTGCCAACAAGCACCTGGGAATATGCCGAGTGGAGAAAGCGGATCGCCTGCTTGGTGTTCAGGGCGCAATTGAATTCAAATGCACCGAGGCGGTGCCACTCATGAAAGGGCACAAGGAATATGTTTTCAACGCGAGCCGGCGCTCGATCAAGGTGCGGGTGACGTTGCAGATTTTGTGTGGAACAATCAAAAAGTAAAACTATGAAATACACGTATAAAGAAAGATTAGTGGCCGGACTGAAGTCGATTGGATACATGGAAGATAGCCATGACCGGAGCAAATACACCGCCTTTCAATCGCCTTCGATTTACCCAAGACAAGGTATTCGTTGGCAATGCAGGTGCTCTGAGGCGTGGCAAGAACGCCTCAAACTCGCACAGCATTGGCGACCCGGCAAGCCAATCAAACACTTACAAATCCATCTTGCAAAAGGGCGATGTGGCGCTTGCTCAACAAAGGCTGGCCCCAAAATTGAGCGGTGGAAATGAAGTTGCAGACTGACAAATAAAACCATAAACATAATAAACATATGCCTGACATCGATCCTGAAATTGAATTCCCCAAAGTCGAAAAGCTCATGCACAAACTCGCGTGGTCCTACGCGAACCGTTATCGCATCCCCGTGGAGGAGTGCCTGCGCGAGTGCCACTGGGCCTATGCGAAAGCCGCGACGCGGTATGGTAAGAACGTCGGCGAGAATGACACATGGGTGGGCGAGCGCAAAAAAGTCTCCAGCTTTTCGTCACTCGTCTATTCGATGGCGAACTTTGCCCTGATCGACCTGGTAAAAGAGCGGGCGAATACACCACTCATGGAATCGTTGACGCCAACGCCGGTTGAGTATGACAATAAATTTGATGCGTATTTTGGCCAAAAGGAACCTGCTTGCGTTGACTTCATCGCACCTACAACACACTCGCCCACCATGGAATTGATTTGCGACTTGAGCGAGGACGCGAAGGAAATCATTTCGCTCCTGCTCGACACACCAACGGAGATAATAAGGGGGCAGCGAGTGACGGCGAAAAAACTGCTCAAGCTGGTGGTGGCCCACCTGGCCTGGGAACATGGTCCGCACTCGGGCAGGAGATTGGATCAGGCTGTGAACGAAATACGCGAACGGTTCCAGAGTGCATGGGCGGAGGAACGGGCGTGAATAAAGACACGGCACCAAACCTGTCCAACCTGACACCGTGTCGATTCGAGGAGACGATACCCGATGTGTCCTGGTACCGGCACCAAACATGGCTGCCTGGTCAGTTCAAACGGTTCAGGCACTACCACACATTTTGTCAGGACATTACCGGTTTCGAATTCTACAACGACAAGACCAGCCCTGAGTTTGCGCTGTATGCGAAAGACCACGCGGCGGGAGGCGTGGCGTGATCGCCATTGTGTGGGGAATCTTTGTGGTTGGATTGATTTGGAGGATTTATGTCTCCGGGATGCGTGCATGACTATCCTGCGACCATACCAGCGCGAAGGCTGCCGGCAAATCTACCTGCTGAGAGGGCGCGCCCTGCTCGCAGACGAGCAGGGATTGGGCAAGACGATTCAAGCATGCTACTGGCTGCAAAAGACGCCCAGCCACCGTCCTGCCGTGATTGTGTGCCCTGCCAGCGTCAAGTATGCATGGCAGATTGAGGCGCGGGGATTTGGGTTGCGCACAGAAGTGTTGGAAGGGCACAAGCCGAAGCGGACGAAATCACTGCCCGCGGATATCGTGATCCTCAACTATGATATCCTAAACTCATGGTTGCCCCTGCTCAGGGATTCGAAACCGGCCACGATCATCTTTGATGAAATTCACTTCATGAAGAATCCGTCCGCGCTCAGGACCAAAGCCGGGCGCGCTGTGGCTGCGAAGGCCAGCAGTGTGGTGGGCCTGACTGGCACGCCGATCCCGAACGAGGTGATTGATTTGTGGTCCCCGCTTTCGATCATCCGTCCCGATTTGTTCCCTGACCGAATCGACTTCGCATGGCGCTACACGAAGCCGCGCGAGATGTTCGGCCGGTGGGTATTCAAGGGCGGAAAAAACAAGGACGAACTGCGGGAGATACTTTACGATGAACTGATGATCCGGCGCCTGAAAAAGGACGTGGCGCCCGAACTGCCGGACAAGATTCGCAAGGTGGTGCCCTTCCTGCTGGATTCCTATGTCGAGTATCGCAAGGCGAAATTCGATTTCCTGAACTGGCTGAAGGGCGAGAGCCCGGCCCGGGCCATGCGGGCGAAAGACAACCAGGCCCTGGTCAAGGTGGGCTATCTGATGCGCCTGGTTGCCAAGCTCAAGATGAGCCACACGATTCGATGGGTGCAGGAGTGGCGCGAATCGTACCCGGATGAGAAGCTGGTAGGGCTGACGATCCACACGCCCGTCCTGCAAATCCTCGCGAAACGATTTCCCAATTGTGTGGTGGTTGACGGCAGCGTGACAGGGCGGTTGAGGCACGAAGCGGTCATGAAGTTCACGCGGGACCCGAAGTGCTTGCACCTTTGGGGCAACTGGATCGCCGCAGGCACCGGTCTCAATCTTCAGGCGGCGTGCAACTTTGTGGGCCTGGACCTGCCCATGGCACCCGGCGTATTCGCACAGGGTGAGGATCGCATCCACCGAATCGGGCAGAACCGAAATGCCATTTACTACTACCTGATCGCCCTGCACACGGTTGAGGAGAAACTGATGCGCATGCTGCGAGGCAAGCAAGATAATATCACTGACGTGTTGCGCACCGACGAGCAGGACGATTTGGACATTTTTCAGAAACTTTTGGAAGAGATGGAGGAAGCTTAATGCCGATCAAATCAAAAATATCACAGACGCCTCGGGACAAATCAAAGCGCCGCTACAACAAGAATTTCATTGTGGCGGGCATTCCCGAGGACACGCACGCCCAATTCAAAGGCACCTGCGCCCGCATGGGCGTGACGATGCGGGACGTGTTCATCCAGTTTATGTGGGCCTTCGTGCGGGCGAATCCCATCACGGTGCGTGATGATGTTGAGAGGGTGACTTCGGTCATGTCGAAAAAGTATCAGCATCGGCGGGCCATGACCATTCGCCAGTATGAAAAGGAACAGGCTGAGAAAAATGAGAAGTAAAACTTTCATGTCCCCGGTATTTTCCTACAGCCATCCCGGTGAGGTGGCAGACGCCGCCGAGTGGATTATGGCGCAACTCAGCCCGGGTGATGTGTTGCTAACGCCAATCCAACGAGTGGATCATAACTTGGGTGGACTCAGGCCTGATGGGCAGAAATTCGTTGTGACGGTTCAACGCAACCGAGCCAAGGCATGAGCGTGCCCATGCCAATCGAGTCCATCGTATCCGCCACCGCGGTGAGGTGGGGAACGCACTATCGATGGCGCATGATGGTGGTGGGCAGGGACTCGCACCTCTACACGTTTTGCATCTACTCGCATAAGGAGCCCAATCTGCTCGAAATAAACGAGTGGTGGAAAACCTGCTCGGGCGAGGCAATCGACCTGACCGCCGAGCGCAACCAGATTCTCCCGTGAACATCCGGGACCTGTTCAGGCAGTTGCGTGTGGACTTCGCAGACGGCGGGCACCACCACACCCGGCCAGGCTGGGTCCAGCTCAGGGTTTGCCCGTTCTGCCGATCAGGCAATTACCACCTGGGATACAACCTGGGCGCGGGATATTTCAACTGCTGGAAGTGCGGCTCACATTCCATTTATGATACGTTGAAGGAGCTTGGCGCCTCGGGCCAGGAAGCGGCGACGTTCGCCAAAACGAAATACCGCGAGCAGGGCCAGGCGGATCGTGTGCGCAAAGGCCTGAAGGAGCCGGGCGGGCGCGGGCCATTGCTGCCCGCTCATCGGGAGTATTTGCGCTCACGTGGATTCGATCCGGACGAACTGGCCAAAGTGTGGCAACTGGAAGGAATTGGAATCTCGGATCGGCTCGCGTGGACGATTTACATTCCCATCACACTGCACTCCTCCCGCGTCTCCTGGACCACCCGCACGATCAGCAAGCGTCCCGACATCAAGCGGTACCTCTCGGCATCGGTCGAGGAGGAAGCAGTGAATCACAAAAGCGTTTTGTATGGTGGAGATTTCTGCCGGCACTCCTGCGTGGTCGTTGAGGGGCCAACCGATGCATGGGCGGTCGGGCCTGGCGCCGTGGGAGTGTTCGGCATTGATTACTCGGTCGCCCAGGTTCGAAAGCTGGCGGAGATTCCAAACCGGTGCATCTGTTTCGACAGTGAACCCGAGGCGCAGAAACGGGCGGCAGAATTGTGCGATGCCCTGAGTGTGTTCGACGGAGTGACGACAAATGTCGTCCTTGATGCGGATGACCCGGGCAGTGCGTCTCAGCGCGAAATAGAGCTTTTGCGCAGAGCGGCGAAACTGGATTGATTTTCGAAAGTTGCAATGTGCTGGGACGCATTGATTTGCAGCACAAGTGCCACAAAATGGCTGAAGTGCTTCGGGAAATCGAAAATAAATCGTAAGTTTTATTTAGTTGAGCATCAAGAGTTTACGTATGAAATGAAAAGATTTTTTCTTTTTCTGTTGCGGGCTGGCCACGTTCGCGTATTCTCAGGGCATGACAAAAACAAATATGACAAACGAAGCGAAAAACAAAACCATCACCATCACCCCGATTGATTTCCTTGTTGCTCGCGCTGTCCACAATGCCAAGCTGGACAAGTCATACGCCGGGCACGAAGTTTGGGAAGTCTCAATCGATCAGGTCACGTTGCGAGTCTGGTACACGGACGATTCTTACACTTTCGAGACTACTGAGTCCCTTTAAGTTCTGCCTCTGTCTCGCTGCTCACGCAAGAGGGCAGCGAAGCAAATGCAAAACGAAAACAAAACGAATCTCTTAACCTGGTGGAAAAGCTTCCGTCACTTTCACAAGATGCCCGCCTGGAAAGCATACGCCCACGCCCGCAAGCAGGCGCAGTGGCTCGAACTGATCCGCGCCAACAAAGTGAATCGCAGCAAGACAAGCATCTGGCAGATTTCCTGAACCCAAAACGAAACACTCAACACGATAAAAATTATGATCGAAACAAAATACGGAATCACACTCGACACGACAACCTTCCCACGGGAACTGGACCGGACAACGGATGGCATCACGACTTGCCTGTGGCATCGGCAGTGGGTCTGGTCCATGATGAACTACGTTCCCAAGATGCCCCGCTGCGCACTTTGCGGAGGCATCTGTGACCCGCGCCAGACGGCGCACGAATTGTGCAAGGCGTTGGCAAGACGCGGCAGGCCCACCCCTCAACTTGACGGGGCTCCAAAATGCGGCTGCGCCAAATGTGTTGCCGGTGTGAATCGCTTTTAACCAACCCAAAACACTCAACACGATAAAATTATGGTAGACGCAAAAGTAATGGAAAAGCTCCGCAAGATTCTGACCCTTGCGGGAAACGAAGCAGCAACCCAAGGCGAGATTGAAGCCGCGATGGCACGGGCAAAAGAAATCGCGATGCAGCACAACATCAGCCTCGGTGATGTGTCGCTGGAGAATCCCAACCAGAAGCCCGCCGGGATCGATGTGGTGAATGATGCTTCGTTCATTCCGAAAGAGGGATTCGAGCGCAAGCACCACATGTGGATTTTCCACATTATCAAAGTGGTGTTCGGCGTCCGCGCCATCACTTCCGCGAGCCGCGTTGGCTCGCGCAAGCAATATCACCGCATATGGTTCATTGGCGAGGCAACCGATGTTGAGATTGGCAAGGCAATCTTTCAATGGCTGGATGAACTGTTCCCAACCTCGTGCAAGAATATCTGCAACGGTGGCAAGTTCGTGCGTGAGGCTGCAATCGTCAACGGATTCTACCGGGGTTTGGCCATGGGAATCCTCGAAGTGAACCGCAGGAAGGAAGCCGAAGTCAAGCAGAGCATGGCGAGCGCGAGCGCGAACCAATACGCGATGGTGCTACGCAACAAGGAGCAGGCCATCGAAGTGGCGATGGAGAAGTATCACCCGAAGGATTCGCTGAAGGAACGCACCGTGCGCAACAAGAGCGAGAGCGGCAACGCAATCGGGCTGGGATATGCCAAGGGCAAATCGATCAACCTGAATCAGATGGGCGGCTCCGCCTCTGCCCGCCCGCAACTTTCCTGAGATAATAGAAACCGCTGGCAGACCGGTAGTCTGCCGAAACAACCAGTAAAAATTATGACAACGAAACGGACACGCTACATTTTGCAGACCCGTTCCCAGAATGAGCAGTGGCGGGATAATACCTATTTGGACGAACCCGAGTGGAACGAAGTGAAGGCAACGAAAGAACTGCTCGAATGGAGGACCCGTGGTGTGGAATGCCGATTGATAAAACGGGAGACAAAAGAAACTGAGATTTTTAAGGAGGTGTCAATATGAACACAACAACATTTACCGAAGCGGCCAAGATGATTGAGCAGACGTTCCCCGAGCGGTTTGCCCAGTGCTACCCGCGCCGGATCATTCCTCCTTACGGCTACGGCAACCCAAGGCACTACGCTGCGGACCTGTGCGCCCTGACTGTAGCGCCCCTGCAACAAGGCGCCGAGGGATTCTATGGCGGGATGCATCTCTGTGCGCAACGCCTGATCGAATTGAAAACACCGACTTACTTCCTGCATCCCGATTTTTTCAAGGCGGTGGCGGAGACCGACCTCGACAAGGATTTCTCAATGAGTGACCTTGAGTGGCCGGCCGAGGCCATGGTGTTCGCCCTGCCCCTGAAAGAGAGCAGGGAATACTTCGGGGTGGAGATTCCGTGGATCGGTGTGGCCCGCATTCCTTCGGGCCGATACCGGGGCCCGCTTGCGAGCTTCGAAACGAACTTCAAGGATGCGCGATTCGTGATCCACTTCCCGGTGTTCGGGTCTTCCCTGCCCGAGGACTTCGGGGGCATGTGGCCCATCGATGGCAAACTGATGGAGTTGATCCAGTCCATGCCCTTCGTGGATGATGCGTACCTTGAGTTGCATGGCAAGCCGGGGCATCCGTCCATGACTGAGGAACAGAACAAGCGGGTGAACGCCATGGCGATGTCCCTTGGCGTGAAAATCATTCTCGCGATGATTGCCGAGCCCGAGCACATCGAATATGGCACGTGCATCCGGAAGGAGAAGCCGAACCCAAGACCGTGCAAGGCCCTGGATGCGCTCTGGAGTCCGAATTTCATTGGTCGGAGGTTCGCGGAGAAGCATCAAATTCGGGCGGAGGTTAAGGCAGGGGCTCATTCCTCCCCTAGAACGCACTTTCGTAGGGGTCATTTTAGGAGGATCGTCTGCGGCGTGGGTAGGGCGATGCGGGTTGTGAAGTGGATCAAGGCGACCTGGGTGAATTTGTGATTTTCCCCCGGTATCTGTAACGGGGGAGAACGCCAAGCGGACAAGTGGCGAAGGAGCCGGGTGACATAAGCCCTACGGCCACTGGATCGGCGGCCAGTTGCGTTCCGGGAACATCCGCACCGCCGAGCAATTTTAATTTGCGTGATAAGCGCAAGTGAGATAATGGTAGAACGCTGGGACTAAGAAACTCAGCATGGTAAACTGAGCGTATGCGTTTTGACATTTTAGGACCGTTGTTTCTGGGTGGCTTGCTCAGTGCCGATTTCTTAGCCCGGATAACAACGGTCCTATTTTTTTGAACTGAGCTTATGATTCATAGAAACTTTAAAAACAGGCCTCATGTTATAGAGGGACACGTCCTTGTGCGATGAACTTCCACCAATGTTTGCAAATCACAAATCCAATCGCCTTCCAGAGAATGTTTGTGGATTGGACTGGGAGCATCAATGCTGCTCTGATGCTGTCGCAACTAGCCTACTGGACCCCGAGGAAGAAACCAGGCGAGTGGATATACAAAACCGCCGAGGATTGGGAGGAGGAGTTAGGACTCACCCAAAAACAGCAGCGGCACGCCAGGATTTTGCTGGAAGAATCCGGGCTTGTGGAGGAGAAATTGATGGGCGTTCCCGCCAAACTATACTTCAGAATCAATGAACGGGAGTACCTGAGGAGGTTCGACAAAAGGTACAACCAAGATTGTACCGCTGGTACAGACAGGCATAGCCCAGAGGTACAAACTATCCCAAAGACTACTCCAAAGACTACAAACACCACGCCTGCGCGTGGTGGGGATCGTTCGATTGAATCAACTTTTGGATTGAGCGGCAAAAAGACAGTGGTTGGCTATCTGGCAAAACGATTTGCGGACTTCTCGGTAAAGAACAATCTACACTCAGGGCAAAATGGCGCGGTATCAGGCGGGTGGACTCCCAAAACAATCAAGCAGTGGGAGCGGCATCTCGAGGAGTTTCTGGCGATGCATGATAAGGAGGCATTCGAGAACCTGCTGGACTGGTACCTGGATCATTGGAACGATGAATATGTCCCAAGAGCATATACGCTGCCCAGTTTCCTGAGGAAGTATGTGCAGATAGTTGACGCCTTCGGCAGGGCAAATAAAAATGGTCGGCACCGTGATGAGGACGCCCCGCCCAAATGGAAGGCCACTTATGCAGATTAGAAAGTATGCGGCGAGTGAGGAGCGCACCATCCTCACCGCCCTGATTGTTCACGATCAGGTCCTGGCAAAAGTCCACGCCGCAATGGCCGGCGAAAAAGAGCCTTTCAAGAACCGCTGGTCCAACCTGATCGCCGAATGGTGCTTCGCTCATTTCGAGAAATATAAAAAGGCGCCCCGCCGTGCCATCACGGAACGCTTTTCAGAATACGCCGAAACTTCAAAGGATCAGGATGCGGTTGACCTGATGGGATCATTCCTCGACAAGCTGAACACGGAGCATGATCAGTTGGCCGAGGAGATGAACGCGCAATACCTCATAGATACGGCGTCCAGTTTCTTCCAGAAGGTTCGGCTTGAGCGCCTGGCACAGACCATCACGGACTCCATCGCTGCGGGCGACATCGAACGGGCGCAACTCTGCTTTGATGAATTCACGCCCGCCGCCTTCGCCGCTAGTGACTGGTCCGATCCATTCAGCATCGCTGAGATAAAAGACGCCTTTGACCGAACCTCAGATGAGCGCAACATCCTGATCCCGCTCCCGGGCGACGCTGGCACATTTCTTTCGCCCCATTTGAAGGAGGGCGGGTTCATTTCGTTCGTTGGTCCTGACAAGCGGGGCAAATCCTTTTGGCTGATGGAGATGGCATGGCAGGCGATACGCGCCCGCCGGCGAGTGCTTTACTATGCGCTCGGCGATATGGACAAGCAGGAGGTGCAGATGCGCCTTTACTCGCGCATATCCTTTTTGCCGATTGCCAAGGATGTGGAGATTGCGTTGCCGGTGCGCTTGAGCGTGCCGAGACGAAAGGAGGATTCCTACGCTGTCGAATATGGGCCCCGGAAAATATATCCGCGCATCACCGGCAAGGAAGTGTGGGATGCAACCAAGACCTTGCGGGCCGAGGGTGCGGACGGTGTGTCGAGGTTAAAGCTTTTGTGCCGCGGTGCGGATGAGGTAAGCGCCTCCATGATCGAGGCGGACGTCCTCGAATGCTGCCGGCAGGATTGGGTGCCTGATGTTGTGATTGTGGACTATGCCGACTTGCTCTTGCCCGAGTCTCGCACGGCCCGAATGGATTTCAGGCACCAGGTGGACGCGACATGGAAGATTCTCCGGCGCATTGCGCTCAACAACCATAGTCTGCTCATGACTGCAACGCAGGCGAATTCAGGGTCGTATGGCGCCGCGCTCCTGGGCCCGGATCATTTCAGCGAGGACAAGCGAAAAAATGCGCACGTCACCGGGATGCTTGGGATCAACCAGACGGACGAGGAAAAGGAACTGGGCATATACAGACTCAATTGGATACTGCTGCGCGGTGGCCATTGGGGCAAGCGCCAGGCACTCTACACCATCGGTAACCTGGCCCTGTCGAATCCGTGCATCCTGAACACACTCTGAGTAGGCAAAAAAAGTGAAATTCTTTTGCCTGTTTCTGCCCGATGGCAGATAATGATATGTGAAAGCGGTAAAACAATTTACCCGAAAGAAAATCAAACAAATGAAAATCAATAAAGTAGCAGTGATCGCCCTTTTGGCAGCGGTTGGATTCGACAAGGCAAAGGACTTCAACGACGAAAAGCTCCTTTCGATCATCCCGAGCATTCCCGAAAAGATTGAACTGGACGCCGTGCCTGAGGAACACAAGGATGTTTACAACAAAATCAGGACGGCAAACGGCAGCGGGGATGACTTCGAACTGGTGAGCGAACCGGTTGCCGCGAAGGCGAAAGGCGCGAAGCCCGCCGGCGCAGCGAAAGGAAAAGCCACCGGCAAGCCTGCCGCGAAGGCCAAGCCCGCCGGCGCAGCGAAAGCGCCGAAAGAGGCGAAGCCCGCGAAAGTGAAAGCGGTGAAAGCGGTGAAGGCGCCCAAAGTTGAAAAAGCGAAAGTGGAACTGGACAAGTTCGGCGCCCGTCCCGACAGCAACCGTGGCATTATCAACAAAGTGGTGGCAGATGGCGATTGGTTCATCCTCGAGGACATCGTGCCCAGGACCAAGTTGACGGCGAAGCAGGTGCAATACGAAATGCGCCGCAACAAGTCCGGCAATTTCGAGCGCGAAATCCGGTACCGCATTCGCCCCGCGAAAAAGAACTGAACGCTCCGGGGTTCAAAGATAATAACAATCGTGAACGCAGCGGCTCACAACCGCTGCTTCCTTTTGCAAATGAATTCACAGGATCAAAAGAAAAGATTCATCGCCCAACTTGCCAGGTTTTTGTCTGATAATCTGGCTGGTAAAAGTATTTTGCTGGAGATGGAAACAAAACATCCAAAGCCAGGCCCACTTCCGAACCTGGCCAAGGAATGGGCGGAGTTGAGGTCAGCAAGTCCTGTGCATGGATGGTCTGATGTTAAGAGCACTGAAGAAACGCTATTGAAATTTTTTAACTAAATGAAAATCGACCGAGAAGCTTTCCTGAATGACCTGCTGGTGGTCAAGGCTGGGTTGTCACCGAGGGAATACGTTGAGCAGTCCTCCTGCTTTGTATTCGAAAATGGCGAGGTGATGACTTTCAACGATGAGGTGGCCTGCATCAAAAAGACAGGCTTGCCCAAAACAATCAAAGGCGCAGTGCAGGCGCAAATCCTGCTTGATATGCTGGGCAAGCTCACCGATGAGATTTTGGAAGTCTCCGCAACGGATGAGGAGCTTATCTTCAAGGGCAACCGTGATCGGTTCGGCATCGCAATGCAGCCGGACATCCTGCTGCCTATCTCAACCGTGGAGGTGCCCGACAAGTGGCGCGCTCTGCCCAAGGAATTCACGCAGGCGGTGGATACGGTGCGTGATTGCGTGTCGCATGACGAAACACAATTCATCCTCACCTGTATTCACATCACGCCGGACTATCTCGAATCGTGTGACAACCTCTCATTGATGCGGTGCACGATTGATACCGGCTTCGATGAGGATATCATGGTGAAGGGCACGGCGCTCGCCTCCATCGCACAGCTTTCCATGGAGAAGGTTTCTGTGACCAAGGCCTGGCTGCACTTCAAGCAATCGGGTGAGAACGGAATGATTTTTTCGTGCCGGCGATATGAGGGCGAATACCACAACCTTGATCCTCTGCTGGACTTCAAGGGCGCCCGCTTTGTTATCCCGAAGGACTTGCGCGAAGCGGCAGAACGCGCCGCCGTTGCTGCGGTTGACAACACGGACGATCCAAAGATGTGGGTGCATCTCGAAAAGGATCGAATGAAGTTGCAGGCGAAAGGACTGCTCACCTGGTATCAGGGCATGCGTAAGGTTGTTTACGATGGTCCACAAGTGGAATTCTACATCCATCCCAACCTGCTAAAGATGATCGCCGAGGAATACAAGGAGGCGGAAGTGACAGACTCGCGCCTGCGGGCCAGTGGCGCCAACTGGGAATATGTGACATCGATGGCGCCCCCTGAGAATTCAGAGCCGGCAAAATGAGACGTACCACAATCAAACAAGAAGGAGCTCGGCCCGCCTTTCCGTGTTCGGGATCGGAAGGCGTAAACCCCGAGGCGTTGGGTATGGACGTGCGCACATGGCTTACAGGTCAAGCATTGGTGGGCATCATAGCCAGCAAAGCTTGCAGTGAGGCCAACCCTACATTTGAAGATGTGGCGAGGAAAGCTGTGGCGCAAGCGGATGCTGTGATTAAAGTGCTTTTTAAGTGATGGGATTCTTTCAACTATCTGAAGTTCAGAAGAAAGCTCCGCAAGCCCTTACGCCCCGGTGCGGTGCCTGCGGATTGTTCAAAACATGCGACAGCCCCAAGATGCTGCCATACGGCCAGGGTGGCTTAAGGGCGGTCGTGGTTGGGGAAGCACCCGGAGCAGAGGAAGACAAGGAGGACCGCCCATTTGTAGGGGCATCGGGGAAATTTCTACGTTCTACGCTGTCTCGTCTCGGGTATGATTTGGATAAAGACGCGGTAACCACCAATGCGCTGATTTGTCGGCCGCCAGGCAACGAAGCCCCATCAACCGAGCAAATCGGCCATTGCTACCCGAACCTGCGGGCCACGCTCGAAAAGGAGCAACCGATTGTGGTTATCACTTTAGGCTTGGCCGCCCTTCAGTCTGTTCTCACTCCATACTGGACCACGGACGTTGGCACGATGGAGCGGTGGGCGGGCTGGCGCATCCCGATGGACAAGCACTGGATTTGCCCGACCTGGCACCCGTCCTTTCTGATGCGCAGGCAGGACAAAATGCTGGATCGATTATTCGAGCAGCACCTGCTCGCCGCGTTTGAGTTGCGCGAGTATCCGCCTCAGCGCCGGGAGCCTGAAATCGAATTGTTTTATGAGACATCCGAGATTCAACACCTACTGGGAGAATTTGATAGCGCGGGCGGATGGGCCGCGTTTGATTACGAGACAAATTGCCTTAAGCCCGAATACGAGCAGGCACAAATCTGGTCCTGCGCAATTTCAAACGGTGATCGAACGTGCGCCTTCCCTTTTTTCTCCGAAATACGGCCGGCCCTTGGGCAGTTTCTAAAGTCCCCGCGCACGAAAAAGATCGCCAGCAATCTGAAGTTTGAGGAGCGGTGGACACGAAACACCTTTGGGCACGGTGTGGAAAGCTGGGGATGGGATACGATGCTCGCCGCTCACTGCCTCGACAATCGGCGTGGCATCTGCTCACTCAAGTTCCAGTCCTTCGTGAGGTTGGGCGTGGAATCCTACAACGAAAATGTGGACCCGTACCTTTCGAGCGGAGATAATCACTACAACCGAATCCATGAGATTGGAACGAAAACGCTTTTGACTTACAACGCAATGGACGCCTTTCTTGAATACGAACTTGCCATGGTGCAGATGAAGGACATGGGATTATGACATGGCTTGTCCGGATTCGTTGTTTGATCGGATTTCATCGTTGGCATTCGGATGGGGATTCTTTTATGGGCGAAAGCAGCGGACGTCTCACCACAATCTGGTGGTATTGTCCGGATTGCCAGAAGGATAAAATCAAATTCATCAGACGGGATTGAATTTATGAGAGAACTTGATGGAGAGGAAATCGTGGCCCATCTTCGGGATATGGACAAGCAAATTTTGGGTGTGGGAATGCGGGGGGATTCTATATTCAAGCAGGCTGCTGATTTGATCGAGACTCTGAAGTGCCCTACGGGAGAGGTGAAGGGACTTCCGTGCGTAGTGCTTTTTTTTCCGAATCTTGAGGAGCGGGAAAAATTCATTCAGTTGGTCAAGCAGGAGAACCCGAACCTGAAGCCCAAGAAACTATGAAAGTTGACGCCTTGCGCCAGGAGGGATATGACCTGCTCCACTTCGGCGCCATTGAACTGGCCCTGGTTGAGGCGAACGGGATTCGGATCGATGTCGAGCGCCTGCGCGAAACCAGGCAGGACCTCACCGAGAGAATCCGCCTGATAAAAGAGCAGTTGCGGGGAACTGAGGTGTGGGAATTGTGGCGCAAAAGATTTGGAGAAAAATCCAACCTGGGTTCCCGCCTGCAATTTGGTGATGTGTTTTATCGCCAGCTTGGATTCAAGCCGGTAAAGGAAACTGAAGCGGGCGGGGACGCCGCAGATGAGGAGGCGCTCCGTTCCATCGATCATCCCTTCGTCGATCCGTACCTGAAGATGTTCGGGTACGAAAAGACAGTGGGCACGTTCCTGAATGGCATTGAGTCCGAAACGTGCAACGGCAGGCTCCACCCTGTCTTTAACCTGCACACGGTTTTGACTTACCGCTCCAGTTCCGATTCGCCGAACTTTCAGAACTTCCCCGCCCGCGACAAGGAACTGGCGAAACTGGTGCGCAGTGTGTTCATTGCCTCGCCGGGCTGCGTGCTGGTTGAGAATGATTTCAAGGGCATTGAAGTTGGCATATCTGCCTGCTATCACAAGGACCCGAACTTCATTTCCTACATCACCACGCCGGGCAAGGACATGCACCGCGACATGGCCGCGCAATTGTTCAAGCTGGACGTTTCGCAGGTGGGCAAGGAGGCGAGGCAGATTGCCAAGAGCAGTTTTGTGTTCCCTCAGTTCTACGGGGATTTTTGGGGCGCCTGCGCCAAATACATCTGGAAGGGAATTGATGCCGAGAAAATCATGGTGGGCAAGGATAAGGACATTTCGTTGCGCGAGCACCTGACCAGCGAGGGATTCACGGAGCTTGGTGAATACGATGAGGAAATGAATGTTCCTCCAGGCACCTTCATGGCGCATGTCAAGGACGTGCAGGATGACTTCTGGAACAACCGCTTTCAGGTTTACGGGCAGTGGCGCCGTGATTTTTATAACCAGTATTTGAAGGATGGGTATTTCGACATTCTGACGGGCTTCCGTGTGGGAGGCGTTGTGCGCAAGAATGCAGTGACCAACTACCCAGTGCAGGGATCAGCGTTCCACTGTCTTTTGTGGACCCTGATTGAGGTAAACCGAACCTTGCGTGAGCGGGGAATGAAGGCCAAGGTGGTTGGACAGATTCACGACAGTTTGATTGGCGACGTTCCTGTGGACGAACTGCGCGAGTATTTGCAGATAGTGGAACACACGGTGAGTGTGCGCTTGCGCGAGCGGTACGAATGGCTGAATGTGCCTCTGGAAATCGAATATGAAATCTGCCCGGTGGATGGCTCATGGTTTGAAAAGCGGGAAGTGAAATTCAAGCAAGGGCAGTTCAAACACCCGAGCAAGGATTTGTGGACGGATGGCGCCGCGAAGTTTCTGCGCTCACTTCAGATAATGGAAATCAAACAACCTGTTTTTCAGAACCGGGCCTTTGGCCACAAGTCATAAATTTATGGAATCACTATACCAAAAATATCGCCCACGAAGAATTGGGGACGTGTTCGGGCAGGCGGCTGCGGTTGCGTCGCTTGAAACGATGATTGCGAAAAAGAAGATACCACATGCCATCTTATTCACAGGTCCCTCGGGTGTAGGAAAGACAACCCTGGCGCGCATTCTGAAGGACGAGGTGGATTGTTATACACAGGATTTTCACGAACTGAACTGCGCCGACTTTCGTGGCATCGATGACATCCGGAACATGCGCCAGCATTGCAAGTTGCCGCCCTTGTCGGGAGGTTCAAGAGTCTGGCTGATCGATGAGGCGGGCAAGCTCACCTCTGATGCGCAGAACGCCATCCTTAAGCTCCTCGAGGATACTCCCAGCCATACCTACTTCTTTCTCGCCACGACTGATCCTCAAAAGTTGATCCGCACGATCCACACCCGGTGCTCCGAAGTGAAACTGGTGGCGATGAAGGATTCGGAATTGTCGGACCTTTTAGATGACACCATCGCCGAGGAGGGACTGGATGTGGGCAAGGCTGTTGTGGATGAAATTGTGTCCGCGGCCGAAGGCTCGGCGCGTAAGGCCCTGGTGATCCTCGAGCAGATTGCCGACCTGAAAACAGAAGATGAGCAAATCAAATCGATTCAGTCCACCACGTTCAACAAGGACGAGGCCTTCAAGCTGGCGCAACTTCTGATGTTCGGCGGATCATGGCAGGACATCTGCAAGGCGCTTCGTGCGGTTGAGAATGGCGAGTCCGAGGGCATCCGATATATGATCCTGGGCCTGGCCCGGAGTTGCCTGATCGGATCGAAAGACGGCAAGCCCCCGAACCCAAAGCTGGCGGGCCGTGCATTCATGCTGCTTGAGGTTTTTAATGACGAGACATACACTTCGAAGCACTTCGGTTTGGCCCGGATGTGTTACGAGGCGCACACTGCGAAATAATTTATGGAAACAATTGAGAAACACAAAGAGATGGTACTGCGCCTGGCAAAACCAGGCCAGCAGATTTTGGAAACATTAACGTCGGCTGACTGCGACCTGATCCACATGGGCGGGTGCCTGATGGGCGAGGCGGCCGAACTGCTGGACGCAATCCAGCAACGGAGTGACGAA
>Ga0137423_1000256_pt1 | contig 16327 bp, 19 predicted proteins | sample EasRivERMZT600_2_FD_102326 | JGI IMG/M metagenome (GOLD analysis project Ga0137423, IMG submission 102326) | Soil microbial communities from meander-bound floodplain in the East River, Colorado, USA - East River MetaG ERMZT600_2 | ecosystem: Environmental > Terrestrial > Soil > Floodplain ...
AGCCGTTTGAAATTCCGCACTGGTGGCCTAAAATGGTCATAGGTGACTGGGGTTTTGCGGCTATGACATGGGTTGGATATGCGGCCATTAGTCCATCTAAGCGCGTGTACATTTACCGCGAACAAACGTGGGTTAAGACTAAGATCGCGGAGTGGGCACCGTATGTTAAGTTATATATCGACAAGGAATCACCCCGTTTGGTTAGATTCTGCAAGTCTGCAGGTCAGGATAGAGGACAGGAACATACTATTCAGGAGCAGATTGAGGCAGAACTTGGATTTTCTGTTGAGCTATCCAACAATACCCCAGGATCGCGTATTGCTGGAAAGCAGCTTATACATGAGTACTTACGGTGGCAGCCAAAACTAATCAATCAGGCTGATATCGGACAGTACGATGATGAGTATGCGATGTGGATTCATCGTAATAGAGGATTGAAAGAGTACAATTCGTACATAAACTCATTCAATCCAGTAGAAGAAGAGACTAATATCCCGAAATTGCAGATATTCGCCGGCGCGTGTCCTGTACTAGTCGAAGCTATCAAGGCATGTAGCTATGACAAGCCTAAAGGTAACAAAGCAGCCGAAGATATCGCAGAATTCGATGGTGACGATCCGATTGATGGTCTTAGGTATCTTGTTGACGCAGCTGAAGGCTTCTTTGATGATGCCAATCAGGAGTTCAAGAGGATACAAGCCCAGGATGCACTTGTCCAAAAGCTTCACCAGACACAGGATTGGACCGGATTCTATCGTAACATGCATAAGGTAGAATCCGATGAAACTGAGACGATTAAGCCTGTTGGTCGCTATCGTCATTAGTTCCGGTTGCGGTCATTTTCGTATGCTCCCTAAGTGTGGAGATGGGATGCCAGCTAAGATTCTAACCCATCCTAAATGTCCACCTAATGGGATTTGTGGTTACACGTGTCATCCAGATAGATGGAATCCTCCTGATGCTAAAGAAACTGATGTACAAGTGGTTCGGTCTGACTGATGATCCTTGTGAGTCATGCGAAATTCTCCGCCTCCAGCTCGCTGAGAGCAATAGGGAACGCCGAGAGTTATTGCAGAGACTACTGGAACCAGTTAAGACCGAACCACCCTCTATTCCATCAGAGGAAATGAAAGCTATTACACCTCAGTATGTTCCTTGGCGTGTAAAACAGCAGATGCTAGAAGCTGAAGATAGACAGAAGGCTAAAATAATGAGAGATAGGACCGCAGAAATCGAAAAGTTGGAAAAGGAAGTAGGTATCAGTTAAATGCCTCTTGGTCCTTCTTGGATGAAGCCTCTTCCTAGTCATGAAACTACTAGACGTAAGTCTAGTATGACTAGTCGTAGGAAGCCACCTAAGGTTCCACTATTTGATGAGATTCCAGAAGATCCCCCTCCAGTACTGGAACGTGATAAGAATTACCATCCAATGGATGTGAGAGAGGGCGTAATTGAAAAACTCATAAAATATGCTGCAGAAAAAAGTGGTAATTTCGTTGGTGATGATGATGTTTATCTTGAGCAATATTTACATCCTGATAAAGATGTTATTCCTAAGCAGCCGCTTAGACCTACTAGGATGAAGAATCCCCCAGATATGGAGTTCCGTCGTGTTCCGGAACAACTCCCATTACAGGAAAATGGAACATTTCGTGCTCCTAATCTAGCTGGTCTTGGTAGTTCTCAATTTACTGAGGGCAAGGATTTCAATAGCGTATATGATATTTGGGATTTTGACACTAAATCTCGTCTAATTGGTGATAGTGATTCAAAGAATCCATTAGTAAATGCTGCTGATTGGGCTGCTAAGAAATTCATGCAGAATATAGGAACTCCGTTTGCAGTATATGAACGCTATCCTAAGAATACTTTCACTGAAGATGATGATCTTCTACCGGAACCAGGAACAGGCATACCATTAGAAGATTATGGAGATATGCTTAACAACAAGAAAAAGGGGAAAAAGTAATGGTTCAAATGATCGTTATTCTCGTCGTCCTAGGATTCTGTCTTTATCTAGTTGAGACATATATCCCGATGAGCCCCCCTGTTCAGATGCTAATTAGAGCTGTTGTTATCCTATTCTCTGTACTGTACATCCTCTCCATGTTTGGTATTGTTAACCTCCCAGTAAATGTGAGGTAGGTGTACAGTGGGCTTTTGGAATAAGCTAGGAAAGATTGCGCTTCAGGCTGCACCATATGTGGCTGCGCCCTTTACTGGTGGCGCGTCACTAATGGCTACTGGAGCTACGCAGAAGTTGGGTCAGAAATGGGCCGAACATGATGCGAAGAATGCTATTGCTAAGGGACTCGCACCTTCCAAGTTCGATAAAATCTTGGGCGGTATTAGCATGGGTGCTGGTCTTGCTAGTAGTATGGGTATGGGTGGAGCAATAACTGGCCTAAGTAAGGCTGGTGCTGCTGCCAATGCTGCACGCGCGGCTAGTACGGCTGGTAAGGTAAGTAACGGATTAAGTGGTTGGCAGAACACTCTGGGTAAGGTTGGTACTGGTGCTAGCATTGCAATGGGTGCTTCACCTCGTGGAGTGGGTACTGAACAGATTCCAGGTGGTGGTGGTAATACTGGATTGGGTGGCTGGCAGGGTCAGTTGGCAGGACTTGGTTCAGTTGCTTTGAGTCAGATGGGCGGAGGCGGAGATAGTAATACCGCAGTAACCTCCGACACATCTTCTGGAAATCAGGCTGTTCCACGTGGTAGTAACTACTCTGGGTCTAGTATGGCACAGGCACTCGCGCGTGGAACAAATGATGCTCTTAGGAATCAGCCGTGGCGTGCTGGATACGACATCATTAGTCCTCCCCTTAAAGAAGGTGATCCAGACGTACGGACACCTATGCCACCTATCTATCCACAGTATCAGCCACCTACTGATCAACCTAGTTCATTTCAGCAGAATCTAGACCAGGCTACTCCCCGTCGTGCGCGTAAGCGTAATCCTGAAGAGGAAATGAACTAATGGCTGGGAAAGGTAGTGATAAGCCTAAAGAGCTAGACGACGCTACAAAAGCTCTATTGAAGCAACTCGTCGATCATTTCGACGATGAAGATAGAGGTGTGCGTGATAGACAAATTCGCACATGGCGTAAGCTAAAGCTAATGTGGGAAAATATCCAGAATACTTACTATTCTGAGGTAGCTCATGATTGGCGAGTCGCTGGTGCAGCGAGTGATGAATCGGATCAAGCCTTCTACGATAAGCCAGTTAATGTCTATCGAGCATATCTCGAATCTATTATTGCTGCTCTTAGTGTTACCGTACCTCCTATCACTTGCTATCCTGATGATGCTGATAATCCGATTGACGTAATCACTGCTAAGACGGGCGATAAGATTGCGGCTCTAATCTTCAAGCATAACGATATTCCTCTGTTTTGGTTGCATTCTCTCTTTGTCTTCGTGACGGAGGGAATGACCGCGTGTTATACATATACGAAGGAAGATGAAGAATACGGCACTTATACAAAGAAGAACTACGAAGACCGGACTATTCACGAAGAGCAGAAGATATGCCCCATCTGTCAAGTAAATATGACAGATCCGGCTATTACTGAACAGCAGGAGGATAAGTTTACTCCTACTCCTGAAGATGCGGATGTCAATTATCTGATTGATGAAGGGCTCGAATTGTGCCCTAACTGTGCTAAATATGTTATTCCTGATAGACAAGATCAGACTAGTACAATCACTCGACTTGTTGGAGAAACTCATCACCCGAAGTCACGGGTAAAGATGGAAGTCTATGGTGGTCTATTTGTCAAAGTGCCGGTCTGGGCGAGGAACCAATCCGAATGCTCATACCTTATTTACTCTTATGAGACTCATTATGCAAATGTACTCGAAAAATATCCACATCTCCGAGAGAAAATTACTAAGGGTGGCTCTGCATACGACCAGTACGAGCAGTGGGGTCGTACGAGTCCACAGTATCGGGGTGAACATCCAGTAAACAACATTACATGTCGATATGCGTGGTTCCGTCCGTGCGCATTCAATATTCTCACTAAAGAGGAGATGGAGAACCTGAAGGAACAGTTTCCTGATGGTGTGAAAGTAGAACTTGCTAATGATCTAGTTGCGTATGGCTGCAATGAGAAGCTAGATGACTACTGGACAATCACGCACAACCCTCTCTCGGACTATATTCACTTTGATCCGATTGGTCTACTTCTCACTTCAGTACAGGACATTACGAATGATCTCATTAGTCTCGTTCTTCAGACTGTTGAGCATGGAATACCGCAAACATTTGCTGATCCTAAAGTTCTAAACTTTAATGCGTATCGCAATTCTGAAGTTATACCTGGAGGAATATACCCGGCTACACCAAAAACAGGCAAACCTCTGAGTGAAGGATTCTATGAGGTAAAAACAGCTACTCTCTCACAGGAAGTACTACCCTTCGCTGAGAAAGTACAGGAAATTGGACAGATGGTATCTGGTGCTCTCCCCTCTCTGTTCGGTGGGCAGATGAGTGGTTCCCGTACTGCTAGTGAGTACAGTATGAGCAGGGCACAGGCACTTCAGAGACTACAGGGAACATGGAAAATGCTCCTTTTGTGGTGGAAGAACGTGTTTGGTAAGGCTATTCCACTCTATATCAAGGCTATGAAGGATGACGAAAAACAAGTTCAGAAGGATGAATTTGGTAATTTCGTCAATGTCTTCATCCGTATGTCTGAACTGCATGGTAAAATTGGCTCAGTTGAACTTGAAGCGAATGAAAATCTCCCAATTACGTGGAATCAGCAGAAAGACGCCATCATGGAGTTATTTCAGCTGAATAATGAAGGAATTACCAATACTCTCGCTTCACCTGAGAATATTCCATACATTAAGAAGGCAATTGGACTGGATGACTACATTATTCCTGGTGAAGACGATAGAACCAAGGAATATGAGGAGATTCAGCTACTTATTAACTCTGAACCCTATGAATTGCCTCCTGATCCAATGATGGAACAGCAGGCTATGATGATGGGAATGCCTCCACCGCCACCTACTAGGCTGCCAAGTATTGAACCTGATATGGATGTGGATAATCATCCTCTTGCAGCCGATATTGACCGTCGTTGGCTAGTTAGTGATGCTGGTAGACTGTGCAAACTCGATAATCCAGCTGGATATGAGAACGTACTACTGCACATGAAGATGCATAAGGACATGGATCTTCAGAAGCAAATGATGGATATGCAGAAACAGATGATGGCACAGGGCGGAATGATGCAGCCCCAACAGCAAGCATCACAACAGGGCGCTCCAGCAGCTGAAAATGGTGGTGCCCCACAGAGTACTGGTCAACAACTAGGAGTTGGTAATGCGGAACCTACGATTCAATAGACTTTTTGCAGTAGAAGGTGGTGGTAGCAGTATTCCGGATGCAACTGGTACCTCTACGCCAGATGATGATCTTTCGACACTAGAACTTCTGAATGAGGAAGATGAGCCAGAAGAAACTCTAGAAATTCCTGAAGAAGATAGTGAAGAAGGTGAGAAGGAAGAAGTAGATGAACTGAAAGAGCTGGAGGAGGAGTTAAAACCTCCGACAGAAGAAGATCTACTTGAACTTACTACACCAGTCCGTCGTAAGGAGATTCTTGCAAAGTATCCGCAACTCTTCAAGGATTTCCCCTATCTTGAGAAGGCTTACTACAGAGAACAGCAGTTTACGGAAACTTTCCCAACTGTTCAAGATGCTAAACTCGCGGCTGAGAAGGCCAATATTCTAGACCGCACTGAACGTCAGGTAATGAATGGGGATATTAGTTCAGTCCTCATCGCTGCTAAACAGGAAAATGCGGAATCATTTGCTAAGATTGCTGATAACTACCTTCCTACTCTTCGCAGGGTAGATCAGCAGGCTTACTATCATGTGCTTGGTAATGTCATCAAAGACACTATCATCACTATGGTGAAGGAAGGACGCGCGCTAGGTGATCAAGGCGTACCTCTTACATCAGCGGCTAACATCCTGAACCAGTTTATCTTTGGTTCACAGACATTCAGTGCTCCTGCTCCTCTTGCTAAGCAGGTAGATCCGCGTATCGCACAGCAAGAACAGCAGTATCAGCAGTCACAGCGTCAGAGAGTTATCTCTACGTTTGAGTCGGTAAAAGATGACCTCCAGGTTCGCGCAGATAATGTGCTGAAATCTACGATTGATGGTCATATCGACCCAAATGGAACTATGTCAGATTACGTCAAGGGTCATGCTACTAAGGAAGCCTTTGATAGTCTGGAAACTCTTATCGGTAAGGATGCGCGGTTCCGTTCACTCCTTGATAAGTTGTGGGAGAAGGCATTCTCCTCAGGGTTTGATAAGGAATCTACTGATAGGATTAAGTCTGCGTATCTCTCCAAGGCGAAGACGCTGTTGCCTAGCGTAATAAAAAAGGCTCGGAATGACGCCTTGAAGGGAGTTCCTGGTAGTTCTGTAGAAGTACCGACTCGTAAGGGTCCAATTACACGCGGGCGATCCGCAGCCCCATCTAGCGGAAAGTTTCGTAAAGCCTCGGATATCCCACATGGGATGTCTACACTTGACGTCTTGATGAAAGACTAGGTAAATAACATGGCCGTTGTTGAATCTCAGGTAGCAGCACTCGAACTCGAACACGTAATCCCGAAGGTGCGTGTACTGTTCGATCGTGACGATAAGTTCTACGCGAACATCAAGAAGCGTGATGTGGAGAAGATTTCACATCGGCAGATGCGTGTTCCGCTGGAGCTTCGTCCGGGTGGTAGTTTCCAGTACTTCAATCCAGATGGTGGAGATCTGGGACGAGGTGGTGGTCCTACGTTCGATAAGGCTGTACTCAATTGTGTGTTCTTGAGTGAGAACATTGAGTACACCAAGTTGACTCAGTGGGCTACTGACGATGCTCGTAAGGCTATCGTCAATAGTGTGCGACGTCTTACTGCTACTGCATTGGATGAAATGCGGCGTCAGTTGGATAGTCAGATGATGCAGGTAGGTGATGGTGTGGTGGGTATTATTACCACTAACACCAATACTGCTACCTCCAATACTCTGACGCTTACCACTGATGGATTCGGTGCGCGTCTGGTGCGTTATGGACAGCAGATTCAGATCTTTGATTCGATTCTGACTACGCTGCGTGGTAGTGGTACCATCACTCAGTGGGATGTGGAGAACAAGACTATCACCGTGTCTGCTGCATCTGGTGCTCCAATTGCAGCAGTAGTTCCAGGTGATAAGCTCGTCTCTATGGGTCTCACTGTTCCTGCCTCACTTCCTGCTCTGTATGGTGTTCCTTACCATCACAGTAATGCTAGTGCAGGTACATGGCTTGGTTTCTCCCGTAGCACTACGCCGGAGATTCGTGCCAACCGTGTGAACGCTGGAGGCGCCGGCCTTACACTGCCCCTCCCACGTCTTGCACTGAACAAGATTGGAAACCGTGTAGGTATTGATAACAACTTCAATCCTACTGCATGGCTCCATCCTTGTCAGGTTCAGGCGTATGAGGAAATCGGTCAGCTTGTTTCCATTATCCAGAAGACGGCCAAGGAAGAAGGCCTGAATATGTATTTTGGAAACAACATGCAGTTGGCTGGTGCTAGCATGAAGGCATCATTCAACTGGGATAAGACCCGCATTGACTTCATTGTCGATGAAGTGTGGGGTCGTGGTGAGATTCTTCCCATTGGCTTCTACACTACTGATGGTCGGAAGATTTTCGAGCTGCGTGGTGCATCTGGTGGAGTAGCCGCGGCTGAAATCTTCTACATGGTTGTAGGTATGCAGACATTCGTGTCTAATCCTGCAGCCTGCTCGTACATCGACAACTTGGCTGTTCCTGTCGGTTACTAATCGACTTGTAGGTGGGTGCTAGTTTGGGCAGGGTACTCAGTCTCCCCAGGGTGAGTAATTAGCATCCACCTACTCTTTTCATGGCGGTGGTGGGGAAAGAGGTTCAATATGATTCCTGGAACAACGAGTAAACTTAGTGAGAGTACGGTAGTTGGAGTTGATACGATTTCAGCTAAAACTGATATTGTAACTGTTACTGGTGTGGGTCCAGTTAATACCATTATTCCCAATTTTGGTGGTGGGTTTAGTGGTATTTTGTTTCTGGTATCACCAGCTGCTCTAGTTTTGGGGACTACTGGTAACATCCTCGTAGGTGCTACACTAGTTGTCAATCGTGCTACTATCTTGATTTATGTTAAATCACTGGGTAAGTGGGTTATTCAGACTGTTGCGTAACTGAGTAATAACAATGGAAACAATCGTTTCTCTCAATCAGCGGCTCGTAGATCACTTTGGATTGGATACAGGTTCGTCTCAACCTATCTTCAGGATTGTATGGGCTCCTGATCAAGTAGAGAGGCGGTTGATGCATACTCTCGACAGCGGGATAGAACTACTTCATCCCGTTGTTCGAGAGGTGCGCAAGTACAATTATTTGAAAGATGTATTCGTTCTTGAGAGGTTGGTCATAGTACCAGATTTTCAGGTCAAGGAACTAGCTGATGTCAAGATGTCCTATGAACCATTGTGGGTATACATTACTGATGCAGGTATGCCTATACCACCCAAGTGGGAACCCACTAAACTCATAGTCGATACACTGTACGCAGCTATGGGCCGCAAAAGTCTTAGACAATATACTGACCCTGATGTGGCCGAAGGTGCTAAAGAGGAACGTCTCACTAAATTACATGAGGAACTTTTTGGTAACGAGACAGAAACGGGTGATGCGTTACGCTACAAAGAAGGCGTAGTTGTACCTAATAATTACAAGGGAGTAAACTAATGAGTGTAGTAGGTGAATTTCCTGGATTGCAGCATACTCATCGACATACTGTACGCGCGCCTCTAAATCCTATGGATAAATCGACTATTGTGTCGATTCTTCCGAAAGAGATTAATGAGCGAAAACCCACAATGCAGCCGGGATTCTTTAACATTGGACCTGGTAGCTTTGATTCTCCTGCAATTCTTGTCATTGGATCTAGTAGTTGGTGGAAAGAGATTGATGAGAATCAGCCACTACTTGAAATCCCCGTTAGTTCCATTCAGGTAGCCGATGCTATTGTAACTGACTACGTTAATGGGCTTCTTGCATGTAACATGGCTGATATGACACCTGGATTGTTCTATCTGCCGGGTGAGTATACTGTAGAGAAATTGAAGAAGGAGCATATGCCTCTTCTTGTAGCTGCTAGGGATAAGCAGAGGAAATGGTATATGGAACTAGTGCGTATTGCTGATATTTTATGGAGCCGAAGTAATGGAAATCCACTAGCTATCAGTACAGATGCGCGAATTGCATGTGCTGAGTTGAACATCACTAATAAACCGTGGTTGGGCGACTCTCAGACTGCTGAATTGGTACGTTGCATTGCATGTGGTTCACTCCGTAATGGTGCGTATCCCATCTGCCAGACCTGCAAGGCTATTGCAGATCCGGAATTGGCTAAGAAGTTGAACCTTCAGTTTGCTCAGTAATTCATTAGGGAAGGAAAAAGCAATGGCACACACAGCTACAGTTACTGCGAAGATTGGTCCGGATCGTGTCAATACGGCAGTTGCACATCCGAATGTCAAGGGCGTATTCTTTGACTTTCGAGACGGTAGTCTTCAATTGACTCTTGATCCACCTCCTGTTGCAGATCCGGCAACATCAGTCCATCCATCCAATCATGTCAAGGATTATGATTTGGTTGGTGTGACTGCTGTTACTGTAACTATTACTGGTGGTCAGTATGCCTTCGTGGTGTCATAGGAGATGCTATGATAGATCCTGAAGCAAACCATATACTTGTAGTACATAGTGGGATAGGACCAGATCAGGGTAATACTCCTATGGGATTTAATAATGTTGGATTTATTACAATAGATCTCAAGAATATGATAATTCGTGGTCAGGCTAAAGCTGAACGCGTCCCTGATCCTTCACATGCTTTTATTGCTGGCAACAACATTAGAGAGTTTGACCTAGCTACCATCACTTCAGGTACTATCACTGTTACAAATGGTTCATTTCGTTTGGATCTGACGGAGTAGGAGAATCACATGCCAGAATCTATCAATGGATTTGTTACTGCTGCCCATGTGATGGATCGTAGTGCTGTGCTCCTAAATGATCCTATAAAGACAGACTATACCCATGATGTTTTACTTCCATTCTTGAAAATGGCGGTAGATGAACTAGGAGAATATCTGATAGATAGTCAGAATTCCCTGATGCTTCTGTCTCCAGGCATGGTTCCTCTAATGATTGGAGAGAGTGTTATTCATCCAAAAATTAATGGAATAGAACCTAGTTATCCTGTTGAACTGGTAGAAGTTCAGGAAATTGGTGAAAGATTGTTAGGAAGTGAAGATCCATTTACTCCCCTAATTAGAACTGATTTTGTAAAAGTTTTTCCTGCGGGTGAGAAATTAGGTTACTGGTCATGGGAAACTAATTGGATTAGATTTAATCCAAATGGTGCAACTACAAATCGTCAGATTCTGCTAAAGATTCTAAGACGTGCTCTCGCAGAAGATATTACACCTGATACAGGTCTGTCAGGTATTATGTATCGTTCATTTCTATCCTATAAGACTGCTGCATTTGCGGCCATGTTTATTGGTGAGAATTCTGAACGTGCAAAGGTACTAAGTGATCAGGCTGAACAATCGTTAGAAAGAATGGAAAGTATTGACAATAAGGGTCGCCAGCAGATTATGACTCGGCACCGTCCATTTAGGGCTGCATACAAGACGCGTGGGGGCTTCTGATGGGCAGAGTTCGTGGACATGATCCATTTGTAATTGAAGAGATTAATGGCCTCTGGGCTAGAGGAGATGATGAGTCGTGCCCATCAGATCATCTTATCTCTTCAGTTAATGTTCAATTCTTTCATTCTGGAGTTGAAACTCGTCCTGGTATTGATGTATATACAAAGGGTATCCCCCTAGATCTTTCTGAACAACTACGTTCAATAAAACGTGCATATACTTACTCCACACCAGCCGGTCAGACTCTTATTGTAATGTCGGAGGGTGGACTAATTCACCATGTAGTTTCACCAAGTGAAATATATACTATCATAAATATACCTGGTGCTGATGACTTTGCATTCATTTCAATTGCAGGTCGAGCATACATTAGTCCATTTAAGACTTATGTAGATGTAGCGGGTAATGTTTACTCACTAGGTATGAAGGATCAGTTTGTTTGGGTGTACTATCGTAGTCCTACTATGGCTGCAGGTACTTCTAATGGTGCGCGTCTAGCTGGGGGGCCACCTCCATCTAACGCTACAGTCACTAGTCCAGGACCTCCACCAGTAACAGATGGTGGTAAGAAGTTTCTAATCTCATATAACTCATCTAAAGAAGGTAAGGTAACTAAAGGTGTTCATATTATCACCATCAGCATAGATGGAACTGTAGGTCCTAGTGACCATTCTACGGTTGTTAACGCACCCGGAGATAAGATGATTGAAATTAATAATATTCCACTTGGTGGAACTATACGACGAATTGCTATGACTAAGGCTATTCCAGAAGATAAGTATACTTCAACTCCAACTGATTGGGCTACCTACCCATTCTTTCTTGCTGCTACTATGCCGGATGCTATTGCCACTAGTGTTACTATCAATTTAGCTGATGCTGATCTCACAGCATCTACATGGGCTGGCCCATCTCCATTAACAGTTCAGGCTCTTCAGGTATTCAATACAACTAGAGATGGATTTGTTGATCCTGGATTTCACCTAGTTGCTGTAGTCTTTGAAAGTGACTCAGGCTATCTATCAGCTCCTGGACCTGAACACTACGCAGGAAACACTTACATTAATGAAAAGAAGTCAGTTAAAGTTACTAATATTCCACTTGGAGATAGTCTTTACGCAAAGAAACGGCATATTATTTCCACTAAGGTAATTCCTGAGTACAATGGAGATCAGAAGGGTTATCAGTTCTTCTTTGTACCAAAGGCTACACTAACAGATAACACTACTACTGAAATTACAATTGACTATTATGACTCTGATCTCGTGGCAGATGCATCTCATTTGACGGATAACTTTGGTAAAATTCCAGCTGGAGTCAATTTCTGTGAATATCATGGTCGTCTAGTTTTGGTAGGAGACAGTAGCCATCCAAAGAAGGAAGATGGAACTGTTGATCTTACTCAACCTGATAACAGGTCAGTTGCATACTTGAGTGCGCCGGGTGAACCAGAAGCATTCAATCAGATTGACGGATTAATTATTACACCCCTAGATGGTACTCCTCTCACTCATTGTGAGAGTTTTCGTGATGTTCTCTATCTATTCAAGCAGAATCGTACTTATTCTGTTGTAGATAATGAGGACGAGCCAACCACATGGGGTCCAGTAGAAGTAGTTGATCAAGGCATTGGAGCATCTGTACATGGAATTGCTGAAGTATTAGATTCTGGGGGTACTAATGTTGACTATCTAATTGTTGGCAACTGGTCGGGTCTAATGTTATTTAATGGTACATATGCGCGGCCAGAACTGAGCTGGAAAATTGAGAATATTTGGAGTAAATTTGATAGAAACTACTTTCAGAACTTTCAAGTAGTCAATGACACGATTAATAAGAGATTTTACATCCTTCCAGCAGTTAAAACTAGTGATGAAGGTCCAAGTAGAATCATCTATCTTGCTGATTATGGAAATGGACTAGATCCTAAGGATATTCGATGGTCAATGTGGGAGTTTACATCAAACTTCTTATCATTGAGAATCACATCAATCAATCTATTTAAGGTAGATCAACTAATTGTAGGTAGCTGGGAACCTTTTGTGGGTATTACTGATACAATTGGTGGTGGATTACTAGTGTTCAATCCTGCCAATCATATTGATACTGTTAATGCTAATCTCCATGATACCTTCTGGCGGAGAGGCGTACAGGGAACGATAGAAGGAACAATTAGAGTGTGGCTGCAAACTGCTTTCTTAGGGGGTTAATGTGGCTAGAGGAGCTATCTCAAGTGAAGGATCGAGTGGAGAGAATATCCAGCATTTCTCCACTATTAGAATTCGAGCTAGTGGTGTGGGTAATCTTTTGATGGCAGTTAACGCTCTAGACTTCACCAGAGAAAAAGCATTAGCACCACTATTTCTACATAGGAGTAATAGAATTCAACCAAATAGAATTGTAAACTTCGTTGAACAGCGTGCATCATTTAGTTTTAGAACTCTTGAAATAGATGAATACATTAGAATTAATCGAATTGTAGTTTACATGAAGGAAATCTACACGTCTCATCCGGGTGCATAATGGCCTTTCAGAAACCTAAAGTCCAGCCTCAGTTTGCTGACCTGAAGGCCATTCTATCTCAGACTCAGATGGAGAGTGCTGAGTATCAGTTATTGCAGACGTTAATTGAAAGATTAACTCAATTTCGAGATATTACAGTAGCAAGGCTAGATGAAACTGGTAAGGGAGAACAAGGACCTCCTGGACCTCCTGGAACTGGTCTAGTTGTTAAAGGTAGTGTACCTGATTCAGGTGATTTACCTACTACTGGTAATTTACCCGGCGACGCATGGATTACTGATGATGATGATCATCTCTGGGTATGGGATGGTGACTCATGGGTTGATGCGGGTTCAATTCAGGGACCACCCGGAGATACAGGTCCACAAGGTCCACCAGGACCTACCGGTAGTACTGGTGCACAAGGTCCACAGGGTCCTACTGGACCAACTGGACCACAGGGTCCACAAGGTGTTCCGGGAACAATAGGACCACATGCACCTACTCATGAGCCGGGTGGAAATGACATACTTGATACTCTAGTTAACTCTACTATTGGAAGTGGGTATCCTAATATTATCTTGAAAGGAACTAGTAATGTTCCTGGAATAGTATTTGAACATACTGCTGGACCTATTAATGCTAGAAGAATGCAATTAATTATGCCAAGTGATCAGGCGATTTTTAGATTCGTTAGTGATGATGATAGTATAGTACAAAATGATCCTCTAAATATAAATCGTGATGGGACTATTAACGTTAAATCTAGTGGTATTGCAAGAGTAAGAATTCAGGGAGATATTACTAATCCCGGAGGTAGTGCATTATCTATTGGTGATAATTTAACTTCACTTTGTCCTGCATATTTCCAGGCAGGTGAAGCAGGAATCAATAGTAATAATTTAATTATTTCTAATAATTATGTTAATCTTTCTGGAGGAACTAGTGGTCGTAAGAATACTTCACTTGGTGCTTCAGTTATTCGTATGGGCCAGGGAGCTATAGATATATTTGGTTATAATAATGCTGGTACAATTTTCAGTTTAATGAATTTGGCTGGAGATAAAAATTATTCTATACCTCAGATTCTCCAAGTTGGATATAATCAGGGCACTACTTATCTAAATATGGCTAGTACTGGAACTAGCGTAATAGAATGTGCTGTTCATGGAACTATTCTAGGTAGAATCCAACATGTGAATAGTACTTTCTTTCATGATTCTGATAGACATGTGTGGAGGTTGTTAGATGGCACTCAGCTAGCTACTCTTGAATCTACTGGACTATTTGCTGCAACTACTCTTCAAACTAATAGTGGATATGTGCAGGGAGGTGGTGGAAAACTTTTAATTAATTCTACACAAATTCAGGGTTTCTCTGAAAACTTTTATTGGACTGATGTAGCTAATACTAAGCATTGGATGCAGCTTAATAGTGGAAATTTAAGTCTACCAGCTGCAACTCAAAGATTTACTGTAGCTGGAATGGCTATGTGGCGTTCTGGTGCTAATGCAGTCTTTTCCTGTGCTCCTGGTGCAGGTCTAACCCTTTGGCATAATTCTGAAGATACTAAGCAGTTAATGAATATGGATTCTAATGGTAAATTGAGTCCATTAGGTGGAATATCATTACCTAATGGTACTGCTGACGCACCAGTTATTAGCTTCCCTGCTTCATCAGCTACTGGTATTTATATTAATTCAGGATTAGCTGCAATTGAGTTTGGTATTGCATTAACGGATAGTAATAGTCGTGCAACTCTACGAATGAGGGCTGCAAAAGCTGACTTCATGTGTGGTGCTAATCTTCCACTTGAGATTAGTGTATCAGCTGGTGTAGGTCAGGTAAGAGTGGGACAGGATGGACATCTCACTCATATGCTTCATTATGGTCATGACTATCCTGCTACTCATCATGGATACTATTCAGGATTGAGTAGTAATGCATGGGGTTATGTATATTCAGCAAATTTTATAAATACATCCGACATTCGACAGAAGAATGTGCATGGTCCGATTCTAAATTCACTAGACCTGTTGGATGAAATAGATCCTATCATTGCATCATTCAAGCCAGAGTTTCGAGTTAAACGGCGAGACGGGAGTGAAATAATTGATAAGTTTCCTACGTTTTCAGCACAACAGGTTGCTGAAAAACTTGATGCTAAGTTTGGGACAAGTGTTACAACTCATGATGAGGACACGGACTCATGGGGAATTGATTACGGGAAGATGGTCCCTGTATTGTGGCAGATGCTTCGTGAGTTACGCGTAAGAATTAAAACATTAGAGGGGAGTTAACATGGCCGTAGAAGCCTCAGTCGCTCAGATGGCACTCACTCGGGATACTGGACCGGGTGGATTTATGGAACGAGTTACGGCTATGCTAGCGCGTGTAGCTGGAGTAATTCTCAGTGAACCTGGTACTACTGCATATCATCCACAACGAGCAGCTTATGCACAGCGAGTGGTTCAAAGTCCACAACAGGCATCAAATCAAGCTGGTCCACAAGTTGTGATGGGAGTCAATATCGTTGCTGCAACTACATACGATGAGACAACCAAGACATCTACTTGCACAGCAGCAGATATCGACCTAGAGTCTCAAATCACGACTCTTTGGAATGCTCTCGCAGGTATTGACACTCCTAGTTAGATATAAATCATGATTCGAGCTTTTGAACCTTCAGATCTAGAGAAGCTGAAGGAACTACATGAGAAACACTTTAAATATGAGTTCCTTCTACCTGACTTCCTCCAATTCGTGTGCGCGTTCGTAATAGAAGATGAGAAGGGTATCGTCACTATAGGTGGAGTCCGTGATATCGCTGAGTGTATCGCGATCACTGACATGGATAGGACTCCATCTGATCGTATTAAGGCGTTGTACCAGCTTCTTGACGCATCTATATTCGTTTGTAACAAATCGAACTATGACCAGATGTTTGTCTGGAGTCAGAACGATAAGTACAGCAAACGGTTGATGCGTAACGGTTTCAGATTGCCACGAGGAAAGTCACTCATTCTAGATTTGTGAGGCACACATGGGCGG
>Ga0137423_1000257_pt1 | contig 16293 bp, 10 predicted proteins | sample EasRivERMZT600_2_FD_102326 | JGI IMG/M metagenome (GOLD analysis project Ga0137423, IMG submission 102326) | Soil microbial communities from meander-bound floodplain in the East River, Colorado, USA - East River MetaG ERMZT600_2 | ecosystem: Environmental > Terrestrial > Soil > Floodplain ...
CAACATCGAGGACGTGCGCGGCATCCTCGATCGCCACGACACCGCCGAGCGCTACCTCGCGGCGCTCTCCCCCGCGACCGAGGTCGGCGTTGCGCTCGACAAGTTGGGCATCCGCCGCGAGGTCCTCGCGGTCCTCCTGCCCGACGACTTCGACCCGAAGCGCGCGCCGACGGGCGGCGGCGCGCCGCCGCTGCCGACGGTCCCGGCGTGCTGGCGCGAGCTCCTCTCCGACACGATCTGCCCCGACATCCTCGACTACCTGAAGCGCGACGCCTACTTCACGGGGCTCTCGCTCGTCTACGACGACCGCATCCTCTCCTACTTCATGGTCGACCGCGCGTCGGGCCACCTCTTCGTGGACGTGGAGAAGCGCGGCCTGTTGCGCGAGGACATCCTCTCCGAGCTGCTGCGCGTGCTCGACGCCCGCTACTTCTTCAGCGAGCGCGTCTACTACCACCACGCCAAAGTCGCGGCCGGCGCCATGATCGCGCAGGTCGTGGAGACGGCGCTGCTGCACGGCGGCCTGCAGCGCGAGCAGCTCTTCGACACCACCGACCACTCGCTGCTCGCGCTGCTCGAGCGGCACGTCGCCGACGGAGCAGGCGGCGCGGGAGAGAGCAACGCGGCCGCCGCGCAGGAGCGGGCGCGCGCCCGCGACCTGCTCGCGCGGCTGCAGACGCGCCGGCTGCTCAAGCGCGCCTGCGTCTTCCCGCTCTACGCGAACCGCGACGTGCAGGACGAGCTGCTCGCGCGCTTCTTCGCGCCCGGCCGGCACGTCGAGCGTCGCGCCTTCGAGCAGCAGGTCGCCGACGGCCTGCGCCACGCCGGCCTCGAGCCGCCGCCGCTCCAGCTCTACTGCCCCGCGCGCCGGATGCAGCTCAAGGAGGCGGCGACCCACGTCCGCTTCCCCGGCGCCGACGCGGTCGCGCCGCTCGCGAAGTTCGCCGATCGGGTGCCGCGCCTCGGCGACCTCGAGAAGAGCTACCGCGACCTCTGGAAGCTCTACGTCTTCGCCGGCAGCGAGGAGCCGGCGGTCCTCGCGAAGATCGCGGAGCTCGTGGCGGCGCTGCTGCCGAAAGCGACCAACGTCTACCGGCCGCGCTCCTGACGACGCCGGCGCCTCCGGCGTGCGACGCTCACTTCCAGTCGAGGTATCTCACCTGCGTCTGATTCGGCACGAGCCGCCCGAGGTCGACGCCGGCGCGCGTGATCAGGTGGATCTCGGTGTAGCCCGGGCTCTTCAGGTGGGCGATGTACTGGCCGGTCGGGTCGTAGACGGGGAGCCAGTTGACGAAGCCGTCGGCGACGACGTCGCGTTCGCCGGTGCCGTCGAGGCGCGCCTCGACGAGGTTCCACGGCGAGAAGAGCGCCTCGACGTCGGTCGAGTAGTCGGTGCCCTTGGTGAAGCGCTCGAAGATCGTGAAGGTCGCGTCGCCGACCGGGTCGTGGTCGGAGCTGTTCGGAGAAAAGAGGTCGAAGGTGACCGGCTGCACGTCGCTGCCGTCCTGCAGCATCGTCGCGATCTTGACCTTGGGCAGCGCGTTGAAGCGGCTCGTCTTGAAGACGATGCGGCCGTCGGGGAGGAAGTCGGGGTCGTTGTCGTCGTCGGGCGCCGTGGTCAGGTCCGCGATCTCGTTGCCGTCCGCGTCCATCAGGACGATCGAGGCCGGCCCTGAGTCGCGGAACGACGCGAAGCAGATCGTCGAATCGTCGGGCGACCAGCCCGGATGGCCGTCGAGAATCGAGTTGCTCGTGAGTTGCGTGAGTCCCGTCCCATCGACCTGGACCTTCCAGATCTCGTAGTTCGCGAAGTCGGTGCGCGTCGGCGCGCCGTGGAAGGCGATCCACTGGCGGTCGTGCGAGAGGGAGACGTTGTCCTCCATCACCGAGTTGTTCGTGATGCGCGTGACGACGCCGGTCGCGGGGTCGAACGTGTAGATCTCGCCCTGCGGGTCGTCCTGGATGCTGGTGAAGACGATGAGGCCGGTGAGGTTGGTCGGGAGCTGCGGACGGGCGAGCGGGCCCATCGCCGTGTATGGCAGCGTCCCTCACGCCGACGAATCGGTATCGCTCGGGAAGAGCGACGCGAAATCGCCCGCCGGGACGGTCGGCTGCAGGTGGTCGAAGACGATGAAGTTGAAGCGCGGCAGCGTGCCGCTGGCCGCCGCCGCGAGCAGGTCGGCGTCCTCCCCTTGCGCGTCGCCCGCCAGCGGGAAGCGCAGCTCCGCCTGGTAGCGCTGGTTCACCGCGTCGTAGGTCAGCCAGCCGAGCCCGTCGCCGCAGACGTCGGCGCCGCTCGCGCTCTTGTGCTGGTCGAGGTACTGGGCGCCGACCGCGGTCGCGGTGATGACGAAGCGGTTGTCCTCGCCCGTCTCGTAGGTCCCGTCGGCGTCGGCGTCGATCAGCAGGTCGACGCCGTCGATGTCCTGCGGCCCCGTGAAGTCGTAGCCGTGGTCGAAGGTCGGGTCGGTCCACTCGAGCGCGACGTAGAGGTCGCGGTCGTCGTTCACGATGGCGTAGGTGAACGTCGTCGAATGCGTCCCGCTCTGGAACGGGAGCGTCGCCGTCGTCGTCGCGAGGCCCGTGAAGTCGACCACGCCGTCGATCGGGTAGCGGCTGGCAAGCGTCGCGACCGAGCCGCCGCCGCCGCCCCCGCCGCCCCCGCCGCCGCCGCCGCAGGCCGACACCGCCGTCGCCATCACGAGCAGCGCCGATCTTCCGGTGCGTCCTCGACCGTGCATCGCCGATCCCCGCGAACTGCTTCCGGAAAAACGCGTCGTGCTCACCACGACCGGCGCAGTTCGGCGACCTCCGTCACCGAACCCACCGTCGGATCGTCGAGTCGCGTCACCACTCCTTGAAACAGAATCGCTTCGAGCCCGTGAACGAGCGCGGCCGGCACGTCGATCTCTCCCCGCCAGCAGCCGGCGTCGTCGGTCTTCCCGAGGTAGAGCGCGAGGCGCAGGCGCTCGAAGCGGAAGGTCGGGTCGGGCTGCCCGTCGATCCGGCCGTCGGTGTCGGCGCCGAGGGCGAATTCGCCGAACGGCGTCGGCGCCGGTCGGGCGAGCCGCGCCGGCGCACCCCACACGCGGACGAGGCACCTCGACGGGCCGGACGTCTCGAGCGCGATCCGGAGCCGCGCGTCGTCCCGATCGAGGAGCGTCGCGCGCAGCACGAGAGGCGTCACTTCGAGCGCCTGCGCGGCGGTGATCGGTCCACGGCGGCCGAGGCAGCAGATGAGGTGGCGACCGGCCGGCAGCCGCGGCGGAACTTCGACGCGGAGCTCCGACGGTCCGAGCTCGACGACGTGCGACGACTCGATCCAGCACTCCCCCACCCAGACGCCAAACCGTTCGCGGCCGCGCGGAAGGCTCGCGTCTTCGAGCGTGAGCGAGGCGACCTGCAGCGCAGGGACGCGGGCTGGACGAAACGCGTGGAGCGGAGCTCGCGGCTCTCCGGCACGCGTGCCCCGCTCGAGCGCGGCGCGCAGCTTCGCCGGAGGCGCCGCCACGACCGTGCGCAGCAGCTCCTCCGCGATGATCCGATGGCCGTGCGCGGACGGATGGACCCAGTCCGTGAAGCGCGGGTCCTTCGACGATCGTGTCGACGGAACGAGAGGACCCTCCGGACCTTCCCGGATCGCGCGCTCGAAAAGCCCCGGCGCATCGACGAGCGGCGCCGACTCCTGCCGTGCGACGGCGATCAGCGCGTCGCGATACTCGAGGGCGATCGGGAAGCTCCGGATCGTCTCGTCCGGCAGCGGCGGGACGACGACCACCACCGCCTCCGACGAACGTCGCGCGACGCGCACGAGATCGCGCAGGTGCTCGCGGAACTCCGCGAGCGGCACGCGTCGCCCGTTCGGCGCGTCGCCCCGACGGAACGCGGCGATCCGATCCGCGCGGCTCGGACCGTGGACGGGGGCCGCCGCGCGGCCGAGGAGGCGAAGGAGCGCGAGTTCGCCGGAGCCTTCGTCCGTCGCTTCCTCGAACTGCACGTCGCTCCGCTCGACCGCGGGCACGTAGTCGTTCCATGCGCCGCAGTAGAGGATCGTTAGGTCGGGTCGGAGCGTCGGCTGGAGCTGCTCGAACCAGCGCAGGCACTGCAGAGTCGAGTAGCCCGGGCAGGCCGCGAGCACCGGCTCGACGCTCCAGTCGGGGGTTCGCGTCTGGAGCTCACGGGCGAGCCGAACCGCGAAGCACTGGTCGAAGCGCACGCCGAATCCGAATGCGCACGAGTCCCCGACGCAGGCGATCCGGTACTCCGTCGGCTCCGGCGGCCAGTCGGGGCACGCGCCGCGCGTCGAGGACGGGCTCACGTCGTAGTTCCTGCACGCCGGATCGAGCCGCCAGAAGAGGCGGCGATCCGGGAGGAAGAGTCCGGGAGTCGCGAGCTCGTCGCCCAGGAAATCGCTCGCACGGAGCTCGCCGGAACCGACGACACGCAGGCCCGCCTCGAACGCCGCGAGCGTGAGCGCGCTCGACGTGACGACGAGGAGCAGCCTGCCCGCCGATTCGGACGCTCGGCTCATGTGCTCCTCTGCCCGCTGGCATCCGGCGCGTCCGCTTGATTGAATCTCGCCCCCCGAGCGCGGCCCGCGGGCGACTGCAGGATGCGTTCGGTGCCAATCATGCGCGAGACGTTGCGCGTGACCGAAGTCTCCCGTGCAGGGGAGTAGCTCAATTGGCAGAGCGATTGATTCCAAATCAATAGGTTGCGGGTTCGATTCCTGCCTCCCCTGCCAATCGGACGTGACGCAGACGCCGCCGCAGTCACTTCCGTCCGGACGCGCCTCGGTGCAGTCCCACGAGCATGTCGACGAGGTCCTTGTAGGCCTCTTCGAACGCGGCGGCGTTCACGTCGTCGAGCGCGTGCGGGGCGAGGCGCTCGATGATCCGGATGCGTTCGAGGATGAGCGGCAGGTCGGCGGCGGTGAGGTGGTCGGGATCGGGGTAGCCCTCGTCGTTCAGGTCCTCGATGAGGTCGGAGCGCGCCTCCTTGGAGAGGCCGGGATCGTCGATCGCCTCGCGCCAGAGCGCGTCGGCGGACGGGTCCTTGCCGACGAAGCGCAACGCGACGCGGGCGAGCGCTTCGGGGATGCGCGGCGCGATCGGACCGACGACCGGCGGGAGCGCCGCGACCGCGGAGGGATCGGCGCGTGGCTGCGGGCGGGCCGACGCCGGCACGTTCGATCGAGTCGCACTCGGTTCGACGCCGTCGGACGGACGACTCGCTCCGGGCGACGTCGAGTTCTCGTCTTGCTTCTCCCCTTCTCGTGACGTCGCGGGGCTCGGACTCGCGCGCGACTTCGCGTCGGAACCGGCGACTCCGGCGTCGCGCCGGGATGCGCCGCGGTCGCCGTCGCGCGCGACGCCCTCCGGCGTCTCGCTCCGCGCGTCGCCGCACCAGAGGTGAGCGCCGGCGAGCGAGCAGACGGTCGCAGCGATCAGCCGCATCGCGATTCCTGCGTTCATGGCGCGACCTCCCGGATCGGCGTACCTTCCCGATGCCCGCCTCCTCCGTCAACAAGCGTCCGCCTTCGCGTCATCCTGGAGTCAGGGCCGCAGTCAGGGGGCGCGTCTTCGCCGTCGCCCGCGTCTCGGACGATGCCTATCGTCGGGCGCGCGTGAAGAAGAGAGCGACCCCGTCCGCGATCGCCTCGCTGCTCCTCGTCGCCAGCATCGTGTTCCTCGTGAGCGGCGTCGTCGCGCGCTTCCTGCGCGACGAAGAGCGGGCTCGGGGCCACGAGCGCGAAACCGCCGGCGCGCGCGCTCCCGCGAGCTCTCCCTCCGACTCCGCGAGCCCGGAGTCGACCGTCCCGAAGTCGGGGGACGACGGCGGCCCCGGCGCCCATCGCGACGGCGAGATGGGCGTCGCTCGGTCGAGCGAGCTCATGGAGTCCTCGCCAGGGCTCTTGATCGAAGGGCGCGTCCTCGACGCGGGCGGCCAACCCGTCGACGGCGCGACGGTGGGTCTCGAGCTGCATCCCGACTCGCGCCGCGTCGAGCTCGTCGAAGGGGACCCGCGCTCGCCTTCGACTTCGGTCCGGACGGCGGCCGATGGACGCTTCGCATTCCAAGGTGACGCGCCGAATCGCGCCGACGTCTGGATCACGCTGCTCGCGCAGGCCGCCGGTCAAGCGCCGCACCTCGTGCAGCACGCCTTCGAGAGCGAGTGGAGCCGGATCGACGTCGGCGACCTCCCGCTCCTCTCCGGCGGCGGCCTCTCCGGTCGGGTCACCGACGCGAGCGGGAGTCCGCTGCCGCGCGCGGCCGTGCTGCTGCAACCCGCCTTCGGCCATCCGCTGGAGCGCTGGAACGACCGCTCCGAGCTCCTGCGGCCGGCGTCCACCGACGTCGCGGGCTTCTACGAATTCTCGAACCTGATGCCCGGCGCCTATCGAGTGACGGCGAACGCGCCGGGGATGCAGGACGGAACGTTGCGCGAAGCTGCGCTCGTCGAAGACGGACGCGACGTCGAGGTCGGTCCCATCCGACTTGCCCCGGGTCTCGAGCTGACCGGTCGCGTCGTCGCGCCGGACGACGCTCCCGTCCCCGCGGCGCGGGTCCGCGTCCGCGGCTCGTCTTCGGGCACCCCGCTCGATCGACGCATCGCGGCCGACGCGAACGGTCGCTTCCGCCTCGAGCACCTGCCGCCCGGGGCGCTGACCCTCGAAGCGAGCGCGTTCGGATTCTCGACCGCGACCGGCGTCGTCGTCGACGCCGCGACCTCGCGCGAAGAAGTGGTGCTGCGCCTCGGCTCGGGTCTTTTCGTGCGGGGCGTCGTGGTCGATGCCGCCACGGGCGCACCGCTCGGACGGTACGCGGCGAGTCTGCGGGCGCTCGGGCCCGCGGAGCTCGCCACGTCCGACGCGACCGCGCGGCTGCTGCGCCGGCGGATCGCGGCGCTGCGCGACCGGAGCCGGCCGGCCGGGGATCCGGCCGCTCGCGCGAACGACGAGAGCGTCGCGCTCGAGCTCGAGGCGCGGCTGCAAGCGCTGGACGCGGGCCCGGGTGCCGGCGCGCCGCGCCGCGCGTCCGCGGCGACTGCGCCGCTCGCCGACCATCCGAACGGGACCTTCGAATTCGCCGGTCTCGACGAGGGGAGCTACGTCGTCGAGGTGGCTTCGGGCGACCACTGCCCCGCGGGGTCGGCGCCGATCGAGGTGCGGTGCGGCGCACCGGCGCCGGAGCTGCGCATCGAGGTCGCGCGCGGGATCGTCGTCGGCGGCACGATCGTCTCGAAGGAGGACGGCGCGCCGCTCGCCGGCGCCACCGTCGACCTGGTCGTCGTGGACGAGATCGCGGCGGCGGGGTCGGACGCGCGCGACTCGAAGGGCTCGCCGTATTCCTGGGCCTTCGCACCGGCAGGCGCGCACGGCGTCGTGGTCGCGTCGGCGGCGAGCGACGGGCGCGGCCGCTTCGAGATCCGTTCCGCGGCGCCGGGCCGCTACTTCCTCTCCGCGAGCCACGAGCGGACGAGCCGCGAGAAGACCGAGCCGTTCGACCTGCGCGGCGATCGCGTCGATCTCCGGATCGCACTGCCGGCCGCGGCGAGCCTGCGAGGACACGTCCGCAACATTCCCGCGGGCCTCGAGCGCGACGTCGCGGTCGTGGCGGTCGGCGGATCCTTGCGCCTGCGCACCGTGAAGGTCGCATCCGACGGCGCCTATCGGCTCGAGCGGATGCAGCCGGGCAGCTGGGTCGTCCGCGCCGTCCTCGCCGGCGGCACCGACGCGATCGACCGCAAGGTCGCCGCGCTCTTCGAGGACGAGCGCACGCCGACGCCGCCCGACCTCACGCTCGCCGCAGGGGAGTCGAAGGAGCTCGACCTCGCGCTCGAGCTGCCCGCGGTCGGCCGCGTCGAGGGCTCCGTCCTGATCAACGGCCAGCCGGCGCCGGGATTCCAGGTGATCCTGCGCCCCGCCGACGGCGCCGCCGCCTCCGCGCGCGTCACCTCGCGGAGCATTCCCGATGCGCGCGGCGAGTTCGCGCTGCGCAGCGTGGCTCCCGGCGACTACACCTTCCACGTCTACAGCACGTCGAGCCGTCAAGAACTCCATCGCCAGTCGCTCGCGGTCGCCGCCGACACGGCCACGCGCGTCGACGCGCAGGTCTCCGTCGGCGGACTGCGCGGTCATGTCGAGGCGAGCGACGACGCGTCGCACGAGCCGCTCGACGGCACGCTCACCCTCCTCCCCGGAGCCACCGCCGCCCCCGAGGACGTCCGCCGCTACGCGCAGACCCATCGCGTCCACACCGTGCGCATCCGCGGCGGCGTCTTCCAGATCGAGCACCTCACGCCCGGCGTCGCGCTCGCGATCCTCCAGATGCGAGGCCGCGAGCCGACCGAGAGCTCGATCGAGATCCCCGTGCGCGCGACGGCCGACGTCGTCTTGCAGGCGGGGAAGTCGCGATAGGCAGCGCGGCGACCTCCGGCCCCGATTCACCCTGCGCGCCAATGCCGGTGCGCGACGTCGTATTCGAGCCACGCGTCCGGCGGCTTCGGCGCATCGCCGAGCCGGTAGTTGCGGCCATCGTGGCCGAGCCGCAGCACGCCCCCGTCGAGCGTGGAGTTCGAATCGAACATCGAGCAGCTCCCAGTCGCCGCGAGCAGCGACTCGAGGACTTCGACCGGCGGCGGCGCGACTTCGCCCGCCGCGCCGCCGGCAAGCGCCGCGACGTACTCCTGCAGGAGACGCGCACCGTGCGCGAGGGCACGCTCGCGCGAGCGCGTCTCGAGGTAGAGGTAGCAGTCGTCGTGGCTGTGGAGGAAGAGGCTCGAGCGCCGCGCGAAATGGAGGACGGGCGGCGAGGCGTGTCCCAGGCACTCGGCCGAATCGAGGACGGCCTGATACGCCTCGTCAGGAGTGAAGGTCGACGGGACGTCGAGCAGCGCGAGGTTGTAGTGCTCGAAACGTTCGAGGAGCCGCGGCAGCTGCGCCGTCTTCATGAGGTGCACTTCGGGATCGAGCGTCGTGAGACCGACGCCCGCCTCCGCCGCGATGCCCTCGAGGCTGCGCACGTCGTTCGTCCCCGACTCGACCATCGCGTGACCGACGTCGAAGAGGCACGCGCCGTCGAGCGCGTGCGCGACGATCAGGTCGACGACCTCGCGCAGCGCCTGCGCGTGCAGCCAGGCGCGGCAGACGCCGGACTCGGCGGCCTTCAGCGTGAAGCAGAGCGGGAAGAGCTTCTGCTCTTCAGACGCCGAGTTCATCTGGAAGGAGTTCGATCCCACGTCCCTTCCCCGCGCCCTCTCCCGCCCCCGCTCGCGCTGACCATCATGCGCGATCCGTCGCGTGGGCGTGGCGACGCGCGGCGCGCAGGCGCCGCAGATCGCGGATCGTGAGGATCGCGCCGGAGAGCGCGCCGGCGTAGAGGCCGAGGTGGCAGAGCCACGCGGCGGACATCCGGCGGACGGCGTCGTCCGGGATCCAGTCGAGCTCACGGAACCACGGAAGCGAGATCGGTGCGATCGACGCAGCAATCAGCGCTGCCGCCCCGGCGACCAGGCCCCAAGCCGGGATCGTGAGGCACGCGCGCACGATGCGCCGGACCGCAGGCGGGTCGCGCGAGAAGTCGCGTCCCGCCGAGAACATCAGCACGCCGCCGAGCAGGGCGCCGTAGCCGGTGCCCGCCTGCGCACCGAGCGCGACGGCACGCAGCCGGAAACCCTCACCGGCGCGGATCCCTTTCGCGATGACGAAGTAGTCCGGGCTCACGGCCGACGTGACCGCGTCCACGGCGGCGCCGCACAAGGCGCCGGCCGCGGCCGCCAGGAACAGCAGCGCGTACTCGCGCCAGCGCGTCGCGCGCCGTCCGTGGCGGGCGAGGTCGATCGAGGAGACGACGAGCGCGAAGGCGAGCAGCGCGAGACAGCGAACCCAGAACGACTCGAGCCCGCTCCACGATCGGATCGTCTCCATCGCTTCGCTTCGACGCCCGTTGCCGCGCCGCCCTTCCCGGCGCGCCGCGCGCGATCGCCGGCGTCACAGCTCCGTCCTCTCGATCCCGATCGCGCCGCCGTACGGCACGAGCAGCTTGCGGAGCTCCCCCTCCTCCGCCTTCGGGTCGAGCCACTTCTGCAGCGCGTCGGGCGAGAGGACGACCGGCATGCGGTGGTGGAAGGCCTTGGTCTGCTCGCTCGCCTCGGTCGTGATGATCGTGCACGACTGCACGACCTTGCCTTCGGGCGACCTCCAGGTGTCCCACAGGCCGGCGAGCGCGACGACGTCCTGGCCCTCCACCGTGAACGCATGCGGGACGCGCTTGCTGTCGATCGTGGCCCACTCGTACCAGGCGTCGACGAGGATCGCGCAGCGGCGAACTCGGAATGCAGCCCGGAACGAAGGCTTCTCCGTGATCGTCTCCGCCCGCGCGTTGAACGTCTTGTTGCCGATCTTCGGGTCCTTGGCCCACGACGGGATCAGGCCCCAGCGGAACTTGTCGATGGCGAGGCCGCGCTCGGTGCGAACGAGGGCGAGGACCTCCTGCGTCGGGGCGACGTTGTTCGAAGGCGCCAGCGTGGCGCGCAGCTCGGCGCGCAGCTTCTCGGCGAGCTTGTCGGCGATGTAGGTCGAGCGGATCCGGCCGCACATGACGTCACTTCCCTCCGTCGGGAGCCGCGCCGGCCTCGGCGCGCTGCCGCTCGGGCCGCAGGTCCTTCGGCGGCCAGGTCGGCGACGGATCGGGCTTCTGGCCGGCCGCCTTCATGCGCGTCTCGAGCTGCTCGCGGTTCGCGCGGAACGACGCGAGCTCGCCGGCCTCGAGTGCGCCGCTCGCCTCGCACTGCGCGGCCCACCACGCGGCGCGGCCGAGCTCGCCGCGCTGGGCGTGCGCGAAGATCAGCCAGCGCCACGCGATCACGAGCAGCGGCTCGCAGCGGATCGCCTTCTCCATCTCCGCGGCGGCGAAGGCGGCGTGGCCGGCGCCGGCGTAGGCGACGGCGAGGTTGTAGTGGTTGGCCGAGTTCGACGGGTCGGCCGCGACCGCGAGCTCGAAGCGCGGGACCGCCTCGGCGGGCCGGCCCGACGAGAGCTCGACGTTGCCGAGGTCGAAGGCGATCGACGGATCGCGCGGGTACTTGATCGCGAGCGCGGTCAGCAGCGCACGCGCCTCGTCGAGCAGCGGACGGGCGCGCGCGCGCCTCGCCTCGTCGGCCGCCCCCTCGCCGGGCCGCGCGAGCGCGGCGTCCTGCCCGAGCAGCCCGCGCGCCTGCGACAGCAGATCGAGCGCGCGCGTCTGCTCTCGGAAGGCGGCGATCGCCTCGCGCGGGTCGGGCAGCGTGTCGTCCCCCGTCGCCGTCGGCGCTGCGCCGGAGGCGTAGCCGAGCTCGCGCAGGCGCTCGCGCTCCGCGGCAGTGAGCTCGGCGTCGTGCGGCGCCGGCAGCTTCGGCTGCGCCGCGAACGCCGCCTCCATCGTGCGCGCGAGCGCGGCGGCGACCTCGGGCCGCTCCTTCGCGAGGTCCTTCGTCTCGCCCGGATCGGCGGCGACGTCGAAGAGCTCGTCGCAGCGGCCGCGCACCAGCTTCATACCCTTCAGCACGATCCCGTGCAGCGGCGCCCAGCGATGGAGGTCGAGCGGCAGCAGCGTCTCGAGCAGCGCGGGCGCCTCCTCGCCGCTTTCCGCGCTGACCTCCACCATCGGCAGTGCCGCGGCGCCCGCCTCCGGCAGCGCGGAGCGCGCGACGCCGAGCCAGTCGAGCAGCGTCGGCGCGATCTGCACGTGGGTCACCGGCGTCTCGACGACGAGCCCGCGCGGCAGCCCGCCGCCGCGCAGCAGCAGCGGCACGCGCATCGTCGCGTCGTGAAGCAGGACGCCGTGCGTCTCCTCGCCGTGCTCGCCGAGCCCCTCGCCGTGATCGGCGGTCACGACCTCGAGCAGCCCCTCGCTCAGGCCGAGCTCGTCGAGGCGCTTGCGCAGCCGCGCGAGCTGCGCGTCGCAGCTCGCGATCTCGTCGTCGTAGCTGCCGGCGTGCGGAGCGTGCGGGTCGTAGAAGTGGACCCAGAGGAAGAGGCTCGCGCCGCGGTCGAGCTTCTCGAGCCAGGCGAGCGCGTCGTCGACGACCGCGGCGGCGGGCCGCTCGATCACCTCGCGCTGCAGCCCGAGCCGCGACGGCGGCGGACCGTGATAGACGTCGAAGCCCTGCGCGAGGCCGTAGCGGCCGTCCAGGATGAAGCTGCCGACGAAGGCGCCGGTCGAAAAGCCCCGCTCCTTCACGACCTCGGAGAGGAGCGTCGCCGCGCCATCGAGCACGAAGAGGCCGTTGTCGCGCACGCCGTGCGCGCACGGCAGCACGCCCGAGAGGATCGTCGCGTGCGCCGGCAGCGTGATCGGCGCGGCGCAGCGCGCCATGGCGTAGCGGACACCGGTCGCCGCGAGCTCGTCGAGGAAGGGCGTGCGCGCGGCCTTCCAGCCGTAGCAGCCGAGCCGGTCGGCGCGCGTCGTGTCGAGGGTGACGACCAGGATGCGGCGCGGCGCGGCGGGCTCCTGCGGCGGCGGCGGCGGCGCGGCCGGGCGCTCGCACGCGGTCATGGAGAGGGCGGCGACGAGCGCCGCAGCGAGGGCCGTGACGTGCGTCGTTCCCGCGGGACGTCCCGGCGCGCGCCTCATTCGCCGCGCCGGCGCAGCCGCCGCTCGAGCTGGACGATGCGCCGCCGCGCCGCGTCCACCAGGTGGGGCTCCGCGACGTCCTGCGCGCGGCGCGCGAAGTCGAGCGCGGCGTCGAGGTCGCCGTCCTCCCGCTCCACGAGCTTCGACATCTCGAGCAGCGCGCGGAAGCAGTCGGGGTCGTCCTCGAGCGCGCGCTCGAGCGAAGAGCGGTCCTTGCCGGCGCGCGCGCGCACGTCGGCGAGGGTCTCGCGCTCGTCCGCATCTTGGGGGCTCTCGATCCGGAACGAGAGCTCGGCGGCGAGCGCCGGCAGGGCGAGGACGTCGAGCAGGTTGTGACGCAGCACGCCCTGCAGCAGGCGGTCGCTCCCCTCCTCGAAGAGCTCGAGCCAGGCGCGCGGCGCGGCGGCGCCCGGCAGGTCGTCGACCCGCGTGTAGCGCAGGAGCTCGCGCTCGAGCGTGACGAGGCGGGCGTCGGCGAAGCGGCGCTTCACGAGGCGCTCCGCCATGCGCAGCAGGTCGAAGTGGTCGCGCGCCGGCGCCCACGCGATCCCCTCGGCGGCGGTCCGCTCGGCGAGCAGCGGCACGTCGAACGAGCGGCCGTTGAACGTCACGAGCTGCGGCGCGCTGTCGAGGTCGCGCGCCGCGCATTCGAGGACGTCGCGCTCGCCGTCGGGCGTGCGCGCGAGGTACTGCGTCACGACGAAGGCGTCGTCGCGCAGCCGCCCGATCCCGGCCAGGAAGAGGCAGCTCCCGCCGCGCGGATGGCTGCCCGCCTCGAAATCGACGAAGGCCGCGTCGGCCGCGGAAAGCTTTTCCGCGCCGCGCTTCCCCAGCAGCACGGAGAGCTCCTGCAGGGGGCGCCGCGCGAACTCGTGGAAGGTCCAGGGTCCGTGACGGAAGGAGAGGTCGAAGCGCGTCTCGTAGGTCTGCAGCGCGGGGCGATCGGGCGCGCCGGCCGTGAGTGCGCTACGGGGCAGGTCGGCATCGGGTTCGAGGCTCGGTTGCGACATCGCGTCCGATCGTAACGCGCCTCCTCAAGCGTCGCCGCGCGCGCGGACGATGGCAGCGCGGGTCCCCTACATCGGACAGGAGCGGCCGCATGCGCGGCGGTTCGCACGACCGACTCGCCGCCCGCCGCTCGCCGCCTCCCGCGGCGCGCGCGCTCGTCGCGGCGCTCCTGCTCGCGTCCGCGTGCGTGACCGGTCCCGAGGGGCGCACGGTCGCGCCAACGGCCGAGCTCGAGGCGGCGCTGCGCCTCGCCCCGCCGGCGCCCGCCGCGCCGCTGGCCGACGAGAAGCTCGACTTCAAGATCACGCTCGCGGGGCTGCCGGTCGGGCACGCGACGCTCGCGACCACGCTGCTCGAAGCGCCCGGCGAGGACGGCGCCGGCGTCGAGATCGTCGCGTCGGGCGGCACCAACTCGGTGCTCGACGTCTTCTACTCGGTGCGCGCGATGGCGCGCGCGCGGATCGACGGCGACGGCGCGTCGCGCAGCTTCTTCCTCGAGGTCGACGAGGACGGCAAGAAGAACGCGCGCGCCCTCACCTACCGCGCGACGCCCTGCCTCTACTACCACCCGTGGGACGAGGATCCGTGGGTCGCGATCCTCGCGCAGTTCCGCGCGCCGATCGACCCGCTCTCGCTCCTGATGCGGCTGCGCCGCCTCGACCCCGACCTTCTGCCGCACGACTTCGAGGTCGCGATGACGATGCGCTCGTTCTGCTACCGGGCGCGCTGCATCGATCGGACGACGGTGCGCGTGCCGGCCGGCGAGTTCGTCGACGCGTGGCTGTGGCGGGTCGAGGTGCGGCCCTACGAGAAGCTCGTCCCAGAGAGCGCGGAGGCGGGCGAGGTGGGCGCGCTCCTCGGCTTCTACGACGTCGCGATCTCGGCCGACGAGCGGCGCCTCCCGGTGCGCCTCGAGCGCGGCTTCGGGTTCGGGCAGGTCGCGCTCGAACTGCGCGCGGTCGAGACGGGCGTCGCCTCCCCGCTCGCCGGCGCGCCGTCCCCTGTCAACGCCCCGATCGGCGCCCCGATCAGCGAATGAGGTCGATCAGGCTCTGCAGCTGCGCCCGGCGCACGACCATCACCACGTTGTCGGGCAGGCGCGGCGAGAGCCGGCAGTAGAAGACGTCCGTCCCTCCGGCGCCGACCGTGAGCGTCTCCGACCCTTCCTTGGTCGTGAGCGTGAGCTTGAAGTCCGGGTGGGTGAACGGGTCGCCCGGCACGTCCTTCAGGCGCACGTAGCTCTCGCACGCCGCACCGTAGAGCGCGGCGGCGGCCGCGGTGACCTTCGCGACCATCGAGGCGTCGGTCCCCGTCTCGGCGACCGGCGTCGAGTTGAGGTCGGGGCGGTAGACCTCAAGCGCTGGTCCCTTCGCCGGCTCGAGGCGCCAGCGCAGGACCTTGCGGCTCATCTCGTCGTGGCGCGGGAAGACGAGGCGGTCGCGGAAGAGCTCCTTGTCGAGCGCGAGGATCTCGGCGAGCTTGCCCTTCACGGCGAAGAGCTCGTCGGGCCGGCTCGGGTCGCGGACGAGCGCGCGCCCGCCGGCGAGCGCGACCTGGAACTTGTCCTCGCGCGTGATCGGCCGACTGAAGTACTTCAGCTTCAGCAGCGCCTGCGGCTCGAACGGCGTGGTCTTCGGGTCGAGGAACTCCACCACCTCGATGCGATCGAGCTCGACGACCAGCTGCGCAAACGAGCCGTCCCCTTTGCCCTCGTTGGCGAGCGCGTGGAACGGCTCGACGATCTCCCACTTCCCGGCCGGCACGTCGCCCTGGCGGGCGAAGCGCCACTCGACGACCTTCTCGTCGGGCGAGCCCTTGGTGAGCCCGACCAGCGTGGACTCGATCCGGGGAAACAGGCGGCGCGGCCGCAGCGAATCGACCTTGAGCTCGAGCAGCGGATCGACGTCTTCCTTGCGCAGCGCGAAGCAGGTGTCCGCGCCGCGCCGGTCGAGGACGGCGGCGTAGCCTTGGTTTTGGATGTAGCTCCCGACGCTCAGCACCGTCGCGTGCGGGCCGGCCGCGACGGTGACCGTCATGAGCGGCCGGTCGGGCAGCGCGGTCACCTTCCGGACCTGCTCGTCGTCCGGAGAACGTCCGTTCAACGTCTGCGAGAGGAAGTTCTGCACGCGCATCACGCTCAGCTGCTGCGCCAGGCTCGCGCACGCCTGCGCGTCGGCGAGCAGCGAGCGCGGCTCCTTCAGCCGCCAGTTCTGCACGCCGCCCTCGCGGTCGACGGTGATGTACTCGTTCTTCTCGGGGTCCTTCGGGTCGAAGCGCGCGATCGAGATCGAGGTCACCGCGATCGGGTCGACGCCGAAGACGGTGCGCGAGCGCCACTGGTCCAGGTTCGCCGCCTTGAGGAGGTCGCGCACGACGGCGCCGGTGCGGAAGACCTGCTTCTCGCCCGCGGAGCGCGCCAGCACGCCCGCCCCCGCCGGGTCGTCGATGCCGAAGCCGAGGTCGAGGACGCGCTCGCCCGTCTTGATCTTCACGCCGCAGCGCGGCGGGTCGAGCCCCATGCGCAGCAGGTCGTCGGAGTCGCCCTGCAGCGGCTCGCGGACGCTCTGCCGGACCGCGTTCACGAGCATGTCGACGCGGTCGAGGTCGGCGGGGTCCTTATAGAAGAAGTCGGGCCCGCCCGTTCTCTCCCGCCCGAAGCGCAGCGACACGC
>Ga0137423_1000258_pt1 | contig 16277 bp, 11 predicted proteins | sample EasRivERMZT600_2_FD_102326 | JGI IMG/M metagenome (GOLD analysis project Ga0137423, IMG submission 102326) | Soil microbial communities from meander-bound floodplain in the East River, Colorado, USA - East River MetaG ERMZT600_2 | ecosystem: Environmental > Terrestrial > Soil > Floodplain ...
AACGTACGTCTCCGGAGCTTCATCCTGAGGCGGTAGAACAGGCGGCGGTGGCGTTGGTGCTGCGCCGGGGCCTCCGCCCCGAGGCCCCGGTTCGCCGCGGCCCCCACGTCCTGCCGCCCCGCGTCCGCCGCGGGCTTCAACGCGCTGCGTGATGATTTCGCCGACCGCACCCGCGATGCCGGGCCCGCCGATCGACAAGGCATTCAGCAAGGCAACGCGCCGGTTTTCGGGAGGCGTCGCGCTGATGAAGTACTGTCCGGGCTGCAGCCAGAACAGCCGATATTCACCAAGGTCGTTCGTCCGAGCGGACTGAACTTCGTTCATCACCCGCTGACCTTCCTGATAGGAATATCGAAGAGCCTCGACATTGACGTTCGCCAGCGGTTCCCCGTCGCGATCAAAGACCCTTCCGGAGATCGTACCGGCAGGCATGATCTGCAGCAGGACATCGGTCACTCTCTGCCCGGCATTCAACTGGATCGGCAATCCCGGCCGGTTCGGAGACCGCGCGCCAAACTCCATCCGGATAAATCCGCTTCGCGTAGCCGACAGACGATATTGCCCCGGTTCGAGATTCTGAAATGCGAACTGGCCGCCGCCTGTCGTGGTCGCTGTAAAGGACTGCGCGCGTCCGCCATTGAAAGGGCTGAGCGTGACGGTCGCTTTGCCGACAGGTTCGCCCGTGCCCATCTTTACGACATATCCGTAAATCGAAGCGCGCTCCTGAGAGCGATTCTGTGCGGGTTGCTGTTGTTGTCGCGGGGCTGCGCCGCCCTGGACCAGAAGCATCATCAAGAGGAATGAAAGCCAATTCATAAATCCCGATTATACCCACCCACCCGTAATTTGCTCTTTGACGTCTTCGTCCGGTTTTCGGAAGCGCTTCCACGTTATGATCAATGGTTATGCCTAACGATAAGATCCGAAACATAGCCATCATCGCTCACGTCGATCACGGCAAGACCACCCTGGTTGACGCCATGCTCCGGCAGAGCGGGATTTTCCGCGTCAATGAAGAGCTTGTGGAACGCGTGATGGATTCCAACGACCTGGAACGCGAGCGCGGCATCACGATTCTGGCCAAAACCACGGGAATCCGTTACCACGGCGTCAAAATCAACATTGTCGATACGCCCGGTCACAGCGATTTTGGCGGCGAGGTGGAACGCGCGTTGAAGATGGTGGACGGCGTCCTCCTGCTGGTCGATGCCAGCGAAGGCCCGCTTCCGCAGACCCGGTACGTTCTGGTGAAGGCGCTCGAAGCGCGGCTTCCGGCGATCGTCGTGATCAACAAAATCGACCGGCCGGACGCGCGCATCCAGGAAGTCGTAAACGAAGTCTACGACCTCTTCATCGACCTGGATGCCACCGAAGAGCAGCTCGACTTCCCAATCATCTATACGAACGCCCGCGCGGGGACTGCGCAGCTCTCCATCGACGGGAGCGGTGAAGAAGCCGCCGACCTGCGGCTGCTCTTCGAAGCAATCCTGAAGCACATTCCCGTACCTCCGGGCGATCCGAACGGGATATTGCAGATCCTGGTGGCAAATCTCGATTACAGCGATTATCTCGGCCGGCTGGCGATCGCGCGCGTCTTCAATGGGACGCTGCAGATCGGAGATGAAGTCGGCATCGTCAAGCTCGACGGCGGACTTCACAAAACGAAGATCACAAAGCTTTATTCCTTCGAGGGTTTGAAGCGAGTCGATGAAACCATTGGCCGCCCGGGCGATGTTCTGGCGATTGCAGGCGTGGAAGGAATCAACATTGGTGAAACCGTCACCCATCCGGAAACACCGGCTCCGCTTGCGCAAATCCAGATTGATGAACCCACGATCGCGATGATGTTCACGATCAACACGTCCCCATTTGCGGGCCGCGAAGGACAATACGTGACGTCGCGGAACCTGCGCGAGCGTTTGGAAAAAGAGCTGCTAACGAATGTATCGATCCGAGTCGAGGAAACGGGCGGAACGGAAGCATTCCGTGTCATGGGCCGAGGAGAGCTTCAACTGGCAATCCTCATCGAAACGATGCGCCGTGAAGGCTACGAATTGATGGTCGGCAAGCCCGAGATCCTGACCAGGTCCATCGATGGCCGGCTTCACGAACCGATCGAGATGCTGATCATCGATTGTCCGGAGGCCTTTCTCGGTGTTGTCATCGAGAAACTCGGCAGCCGTAAGGGAAAGATGGTGAAGATGGTGAACCACGGCTCAGGCCGGGTTCGTCTCGAGTTTCATGTGCCGACTCGTGGACTGATCGGTCTGCGGAGTGAAATTCTGACCGACACGCGAGGTACGGCAATCATGAATTCGCTGTTCGACGGGTACATCGAGTGGCAGGGCGATATCCCGACGAGGCCGACCGGTTCTCTCGTAGCGGATCGGGCGGGCAAGTCCACGGCCTACGCAATCTGGAACCTTCAGGAGCGGGGAGAGATTCTCATCACACCGGGAATAGAAGTCTACGAAGGCATGATCGTGGGAGAAAACGCGCGTTCCGTGGACCTTGACGTCAACATCGTGAAAGAGAAGAAGCTGACGAATATGCGCGCGTCCACGGCGGATGAGGCGATCCGTCTGGTATCGCCCAGAATCCTGAACCTCGAGCAGGCGATCGAATTTATCCGCGATGACGAATACGTCGAAGTTACGCCGCAGTCGATCCGTTTGCGCAAGAAGGTCCTGCAGGCCAACAAACGATGATGGTGTTCGTCCATATTTAAAGGAGCAATACGCAATGAAAATTAAAACGAATGGTTCAAGTGTATGGCCTTATATCGTTGTAGGTTCGGCTGTTGGTGGCGCTGTTGGATATCTATTGATGACGGAGAACGGGAGAAAAGTCTGCCGCTCCCTGTCGCACCCGGACGAACTCTCCAACAATATCGACGGGGCCCGCGGCTTCATCGAGCGAAAAGCGCGCATTGTCACCGGCAAGGTTCACGATGTCATCAATAAAGCCAGGCACAGTATGCAGGAAGGCGAGCGCGCGTATCGTGAATCCGGCCTGCGCTATCGAACTCAAGTCCGGCACATCGAATCGAAAAACAACGAGATCGCATCGGGCGTGCACGATACCGTCGACAAAGTCAGCCGAACGGCATCGACGATCGAGCAAAACGTGCTGGATCCGGTGGTCGAACTGGGGGCGCTCGTCCGAGGTGTCGAGCGAGGCATCCGCGCGATGTTTGGACGTGACCGCGGCCCCAGGCGGCCGGAACGCCCGATCATGGGTTCGTAGAGGCAGGAAATTCGGTACGCGCGATCAGGCGCATCACCCTATGATTCTGTACATTCTCCTCACTGAGGAACCGGTACATGAACGGCAGAAATGGTGATGCAAGCCGACTGACAGACGTCGTAATGGGTTCGCTCGACGACAACGCGACAACGCAGGAAATGTCGCGGCAGGCGTTCCACAGCCGCACGCAGTTTCATCGCTTGTTTCGAGCTCTTGTCGAAGAGACGCCGGCGGCCATGCGCCGCCGGTTGTTGCTCGAGCGGGCCGCCTGGCAGCTGAGAAACAGCGAGACCTCCGTCACCGACATCGCGTTCGATGCGAACTACAATTCGCTCGAAGCGTTCACCCGTGCTTTTCGAAAGGCGTTCCACACGTCTCCGAGTCTCTACCGCCGGATGCGCGTGGGCCACATCCACTTGCCGTCACCAAACAAAATTCACTTTATCGCTCCCGGTTCCGCGAAAGGAGCATTTGAAATGGACCTCTTCGATCGCTTTGCAGGAAACGACTCGTGGCATACACGCAAGCTTCTGGAATATGCGTCTGCTCTGACGGACGAACAGTTGGACCGGCCGCTGAACGCCGTTGTGGAGATACTGCCCTGGCGTGAGTCCACGAAGACGCTGCGGCAGATTCTCGAGAACATTGTCTTCACGAAAGAGATCTGGACCGCGGCTCTTGCCGGAACAGAGTTCGATGCGAACGGTAGTCCGAAATCACAACGCAGTCCGGCCGCTCAACTGGCTCGTCTTGAAAGGACCGATGCGGAGTTTCATCGCATCTTTCGCGACGTGGGTAAACGTGGCGAATGGGACAGCACGTTTGTGGATGCTCTGTGCGAGCCGGCCGAGACGTTTACTTTTGGAGGAGTCTTCGCACACATCATGACGTTCAACGCGCATCGACGACTGATGGCGCTGGACGCGCTTAAGCAATTGGAAGTCGAAGTCGAAGGTTTTGGCTGCCCGATCGAATATGAGCAGACGGTCGCGCCTTGGGATCCGCGAATTCCAGTCAAGTAGTGCTGGCTTCGAGCAGTCGGCGCTGAATCAATAGACCGACGTGATCGTATCGTCTAACAATCGTCAGGCGTTGTAACGCTGGTCTTTTGTCCACAGTCAATTCTCGTCGTGGCATTTCGTTGGCGCTCGACCTCAACCTGTTGCCCATGATAAACGCATTGAACGAGGCAAAATCACGTGCTTTTTCTGAGTGATCGAGTTGCTCCACGAACGTGGGATAATCCATGTTGATGAGGGACGAAACAACAGTAATGCAGGAAGTTCGTGCGCTGGTTGATGAGTACCGTACCACTTGCCTGTGGTTTCTTCGCGAGGATTATTATCCGCAGACTCCTGTCGAAGCCCGACAGGTTCTCGAACAGATCGAGCGACATGGCGACGTGGCCGCATTTCGAAAGGCGGCGGAACTCAGACAATGGCTGTCACGGAATTTCAACGCTCCGTCTGCCGTCTAATCGCCGGCGAGCGAATCCGTAGCGGAGTGAGCTACGTCGCCGGCGGAGTCGCGCTAAACACTTTAACGAACTCTCCGCGCGTCTCTCGGGACATTGATATCTTTCATGACGTCCGCGAATCGGTGGAAACAAGTTGGGCCGCCGATCGAAGCGTTCTCGAAAAATCCGGCTATATCGTTGATACGCTCCGCGGGCGCGAAGGCTTCATTGAAGCTTCTGTTGTCAGGGGAGGCGAAAGCGTCGTTCTACAGTGGGCGCTCGAAAGCGCCTTTCGCTTTTTTCCGCTTATCGAACACGAAGATTTCGGCCTTGCTCTTCACCCTTTCGACCTCGCCACGAACAAAGTGCTCGCGCTGGTCGGCCGGCTGGAGGTGCGCGATTGGATTGATACGATCCAATGTCATGAAAACGTCCAGCGACTAGGCTACCTGGCATGGGCCGCCTGCGGAAAAGATCCAGGTTTTAGTCCTGCGGCCATTCTGGAGGAGGCAGGCCGTTCCTCGCGATATTCCGCTCTCGAGATCGAAGCGTTGTCATTCGCCGGAGCAACGCCCGATGCCGCTGCGTTGTCGCTAAAATGGCACGGCATGCTTGAAGAAGGGCGCGGAATCGTTTCAGCGCTGCCCCCTTCCGAGGCGGGGAAGTGCGTCCTTAATGTGAAGGGCGACCTTTTTGATGGCGGTCTCCTTGAGTTGGCCTTGAAGAGTGGATCACTCCGCTTCCACGCAGGTTCTTTGCATGGGGCATGGCCTCAGATCCGCTAATTCCGAACTGTTCGTGCCGACGCGAGAGATGTTCTTCACTGACTCAATCAGCTAGTCTTTGCTTCGAGCAGGCGGCGCAGAAGCATCAATTGACCGACGTGATACGCGTTGTGGTCGGCTACAAGGAAAGCTTCCCGCAGAATGTTCTGGCCCGTGCCGTGAGGGATCTTCGCGTAAATGTCCGTTTTTGGGTTTTCGACGAGCTTCTCCATCGCCTTCATGTCTCGTTTGATCGACGCGATGCTCTTCTTCCAGGCCGCGTCGCCTGGCGGCTTCTCCGTCTTTGGCCAATAACCTTCGGGCCATGACGGCGACACGTGCTTCGCGTCGCGGCTGAATTCCAGGATGTCCCAGACAGCGATGCGCAGGTGTTCCACCAGTTGCCATGCGGTGTGGGGCGCGCCCTTCGGCTTCGCGCCGCGAAGGTTTGCGGGGAAATCCTTGACGACATCGTCGAGCGTCAGGTGAGCCTGACCGCCTCGAAGCAGCTTGATGACTTGTTCGCGAACCGGATCGTTCATACGCACTGCCCGGCCACATATCCCGAGGCCCAGGCCCATTGAAAGTTGAATCCGCCGAGGTGTCCTGTGACGTCGACCACCTCGCCGATGAAGTATAGGCCCGGCACTCGATGGGCCTCCATTGTTTTGGATGACAGCTCCATCGTATTCACGCCTCCGAGTGTGACTTCGGCTTTCGCAAAGCCTTCGGTGCCTGAGGGGATCAGCTTCCAGTTCTCCAGCGGGGCGGGGCCATGGATCTCGCGCCACTTTGCGAGGAAACGGCGAGGAACCGTGCCGGCTTCCACCAGAATCGGATCTCCTCGTTTCCAGTATGAGGAAATCTGCAGAATCGCGGGCCCGCTCAGACCGCGATGCGTGAAGAGAACATTCTCGTGGAATGCCGCTTTGCCGCACCTGACATTTGCCTCGAAGGAAACACCGCTCAACTCCCGTAATGCGCGGCCTTCGTCGCCGTTGAGTGTAAGCGGTACGAGTCCCGGGCGTGTTTCGTTGATGCCGACGCCGAACTGCCGCGCGATCCTGTATCCAAAGTCTGTCGCTCCGATCTTCTGGATGGACAGTCCGCCTGTGGCGATCACGAGCGACCGGCACTCGAAGTCACCCAGAGTCGTGCTGACGAGGAACCGGTCATCCTTCCTGATGCTCGTCACCGAACAATCGGTCTGAACTTCCACGCCCGCCGTCTCGTATTCCTTCGCAAGCATGTTGATGATTTGTTGGGAAGTGCCGTCGCAGAAGAGTTGGCCGAGTTTCTTTTCGTGCCAGGCGATTCGATGACGGCTTACCAGCCGGATGAAGTCTTCAGGCGTATATCGCGAAAGAGCGGATTTGTGGAAGTGCGGATTCCCGGAAATGAAGTTGTCGGCCGAGGTGTGGATGTTTGTAAAGTTGCAACGTCCGCCGCCGGAGATCCCGATTTTCCTGCCGATGGTTTTGTTGCGCTCGAGAACCAGAACCGATCTTCCTCGTTTGCCGGCCTCAATGGCACACATCAGGCCCGCCGCGCCGGCGCCGATTATCACGACATCAAAGTTCACTTGCGGATCATATACTTCGCAAAGGAGGAGTGAGAATGCCAGGAATGCACGAAATCGATTACAAAGTGGTTGGTGAAGATATTCAGTTCGTCGAAATCGAATTGGATCCAGGTGAGGCGGCCATCGCGGAAGCCGGCGGGATGTTTTACATGGAAGACGGCATCGCGATGGAGACGATCTTTGGCGATGGTTCGCAGCAGAACTCGGGCTTTATGGATGCGCTTTGGGGAGCGGGGAAGCGGCTGCTCGTAGGCGAGTCGCTGTTCATGACCGTTTTCTTGAACCAGGGTCAGGGGAAGAAGCGGGTCTCGTTCGGCGCGCCGTATCCGGGCAGGATCGTGCCGATCAAGCTTTCCGAAATCGGTGGTGAATTGATCGCGCAAAAGGATGCGTTCCTGGTTGCGGCAAAGGGAGTCAGTATCGGGATTGCATTTCAGAGAAGGATCGGTGTCGGGTTTTTCGGCGGTGAAGGATTCATCATGGAGCGCCTGCAGGGTGACGGCTGGGCATTCGTGCATGCCGGCGGCATGCTGGTCGAGAAGAATCTGGCGCCAGGCGAGGTACTTCGAATCGACACCGGCTGCCTGGTCGCGCTGCAGCCGAGCGTGAATTACGACATTGAATATGTCGGCAAGATAAAATCCGCAATCTTCGGAGGCGAAGGTCTGTTTTTTGCAACCCTGAGAGGGCCGGGCCGCGTCTGGCTGCAGTCGCTGCCTTTGAGCCGCATGGCTCGCCGCATTGTAGCCGCTGCTCCGCAAACCGGACGCGGAGGACGCGACGAGGGATCCGTGTTGGGTTCACTGGGCGGCATGCTCGGCGGTGACCGCTAGTCTGAATGTAGATTTCTATTGGTCCTGACCTATGGTCCATGAACCTGTCATTGATCAATTTCAATGACATGGGCCATGGGTCAGGACCATGGTCCAGCCGCCCATCTTGCGTTTTCCCTTAAACCTGAATCTGCCCTCCCATGTCTTTGGTGTATAACTGCAATGCTTTCAAGGAGGAAGATGCGCAAACGTTGGTTCACACTCACCGCTATGTTGCTGACTTCGACGCTGTTGGTGTTCGGCGTGACCAGTGACTGCAGTTTTCTGAACAACCCCGACGAGTACACGGAGAACGCCGAGCGCCGCCACAAGATCCGCACGGATCATGCAAACGCCGCCCATGGGTTTGTTTTGGCGTCCATGAGCGCCGATTCGGTCGCTGCTGCGTTGCTCGACCCGGCTTCAGTACCGCGCAAGAACCTCATCGACCAGTCGATCTTTGGCCGCATGGGCGCTGCAGGGATTCAGTCCGCGCCGATTGCCTCCGACGCGGAGTTTCTCCGGCGCGTCACGCTGGATCTGACGGGGCGGATACCTTCCGGAGCCGAAGTTGCAGCTTTTCTGGCGGACACCGATCCATCCAAGCGCGACGTGAAGGTCGATGCGCTTATCGGCACGCAGGAGTTCGTGGATCGATGGACCATGTTTTTCGGCGACCTGCTCAAGGTCAACGCGCAGGCCACCAACATCAATCGTGAAATCGCCGGCCGTGATGCGTTTTATCGATACATCCGGGATTCGATTGCCGCCAACAAGCCATACGATCTGATGGCTCGCGAGATGATCGCCGCGGCCGGCGACAACTTCCTGGTCGGCGAGGTCAACTGGCCGGCAGGCAACAACGTTCCGATGGGCCCGCTCCAGGACACATATGACGGTCACGCAGTCAATCTCGCGTCGATGTTTCTCGGCATCAATACTGTCGACTGTCTGCTGTGCCACGACGGCAACCGCCATCTCGACACGGTGAACCTGTGGGGATCGAAACAGACCCGCCAGAACATGTGGGGACTTTCGGCCTACTTCGCGCGAACACGCAGGCAGGCTCAGGTGGTTTCCACGACGCCGGTGATCGCGAAGTCCATCATCAGCGATCTCGCCAACGGCGAATACGCGCTGAACACGACGACCGGGAATCGAAGCGCCCGGCAGCCGATCAACGGCGTCAACACGGTACAACCCCGGAATCCATTCTCGATGGCTACTGGAAGCGGGGTCGCCACCGGGGAGACCCGTCGCCAGGCTATCGCGCGCCAGATTACTGCGGATCTGCAGTTCTCCCGCGCGACGGTGAACTATGTGTGGGAGAAGTTCATGGTCGAAGCGTTCGTCTCGCCATCGAACTCGTTCGATCCCGCCCGTCTCGATCCGAGTAATCCGCCGCCCGAGCCATGGACGCTGCAGCCTACGAATCCGGAACTGCTCGATGCGATGGCCCGATGGTTTCAGCAGAATCGATACGACCTTCGAGCGCTGATGTCGTTGATCGCGAAATCGAACGCGTATCAGTTGTCGGCATCTTACCCGGGCGCCTGGAACGTCAACTACGTTCCTTACTATGCCCGCAAGTATCCCCGCCGGCTGGATGCGGAAGAGATTCACGATGCGGTAGCGAAGGCCACCGGGATTCTCGGCAATTACACGCTTGTCGGATCCGATTTGGCGTCGGTGCAATGGGCCATGCAGTTGCCCGATACGCGTGAACCCAGAAATAACGGTGCGGCGACTTTCATGAATTCCTTCGGCCGCGGCGACCGCGACACGACTTTCCGTCGGTCCGATGGCTCGCTGCTGCAGACCCTGAACATGATGAACAACGCGTTCGTCACCACGCGCATTCATCAGAACAACGCAGGATCGAGAGTCCAGATGCTGGTCTCGCAAAACGCGAGCGTGCCGGCGATCATCAATGAGCTGTTCCTGAACACGCTCTCGCGTCCGCCTTCCAGCGACGAAGTGGCCTATTTCACGCCGATGTTCCAGCAGCCGGTCCAGAACGTGGTTGCGAATGCGGCGGCGAGTCTTCAATGGGTGCTTCTTAACAAAATGGACTTCATCTTCAACTACTAGGGGGCGGGGCTTATGGAATCCATAATCGATCGACGACTCTTTTTCAAAATCGCAGCCACCGGGGTGGCGGGCTATTTCAGCTCTCCGATGGAGATGTTTGCCCAAACCACAACAACGGCGAATTCGAATGCGACGATCCTGAACACCGCGAAGAACGTCATCTTCATTCTGCTGCCGGGTGCGCCGAGCCAGATCGATACGCTGGATCTTCGTGTCGGATCATGGACGCCAACGAATTTCTATCCGACGACCTTCAACGGCATCGACTGGCCCCTGGGTTTGCTTCCGCAACTGGGGAATGTATGGAACATGAACCGCTTTTCGATCATTCGAAGCTGCCAGTCGCTGGCTCTGGTTCACCCGCTGCTCCAGAACTGGGCGCAGATTGCGCGCAACCCGACCAGCGCGACGGGAAAGATCGCTCCGAATATCGGTTCGATCGTGGCGCTTGAAATGGAAAAGCAGCGTGCTGCGAACCAGAAGCTGCCGGGATTCCTGTCGCTCAACGGTGGAGGCAGCCTGGCGGGAGCCGGTTACCTGTCGGGCAAGTATGCGCCGTTCGATGTCGCACCGGCGGCGAACGGCCTGGCAAACCTGGCGCATCCGGACGGTGAGGCGCCGTTCGTGAATCGCTACAACATGCTGCAGGTTGCGGACGCTCAATTGAGATCGTTGCCTTCTCCATTGGGGACGAAGATGGAAGAGATGTCGGACTACTACTCGTCAGCGAGACAGTTGATGTATGACCCCGCGGTAACGAACGCGTTCCGTTTCGCAGCGAGCGATCAGCAGAAGTACGGCAACAGCGCCTTCGGCAACGCCTGTTTGACGGCGCGCAACGTTCTCTGGGCCGGTCTCGGCACGCGCTACATTCAGTTGACGCTCGGTGGCTGGGATAACCATCAGAACATTTATGCGCCGAACGCGGGAATCTATCCATCCGCGCGGCAGCTGGATGTCGCCCTCGCCAACCTTCTTATCGATCTCAGTGTCATTCCGGGCAGTGATGGACGAACGTTGCTGGACGAAACGCTCATCGTCGCCAAGGGTGAATTCGGGCGGACAGTCGGCAATATCACCGGCCAGCAGGGTCGCGATCACTACTTTGTGCACTCCGCACTCGTCGCCGGAGGAGGCGTACAGGGAGGTCGCGTCATCGGCAAAACCACACCGGACGGCGCGTTTGTCGAGCAGCCGGGCTGGTCGGAGGACAGGCCGGTCTATGCGGAAGACATTGCCGCATCGATTTATTCCGCTGTTGGGATCAACTACACTACTACGCGCAATGACGATCCCCTCGGCCGCGGTTTTGAATATGTTCCCAGCACGGGCGCCTATGTGGGCAAGCCCGTCGTCGAACTGTTCCGATAAATGTGAAATCGATAAAACACAGAGACGCAGAGCAGAGGGCGTTAATTCGGGAAAAGGGGGCGTAGGGGGCCGCCCCGGGGGATAAAGGGGGCGGCCCCCTACGCCCCCTTTTCACCGAATTAACGCCCTCTGCGTCTTCTTGCGTTCAAGTCAGAGACTCCATTATGAAGAATCTGCGCCTCCTTACTCTCGGATTGTTGTTCGCTCTCTACGGATCGTCACACGTCACCGCCTCAGGCCCTCTTTCGCTCGCATTTGAAGAAAACCGCGGGCAGGGACCTGCCGACGCGCCGTTCCTGGCGCGCGGGCAGGGATACAACATCGTCCTGACGAAGGGTGGAAATCATGTCCTGTTGCGCCACGCCGGTCGCGACGTTTCCATCGCGACGCGTTTAGTTGATGCGAATCGTGAAGCCGCAATCAGTGGAGAGGAGAAGCAGGCCGGAAAAGTGCACTACATTCGCCGCAACTCCTCATTGACGGATATTCCGACCTATGCGCGCGTCCGCTATGAGCGCATTTATCCCGGCATCGATCTGGTCTACTACGGAAACCAGCAGCGGCTGGAATACGACTTCATCGTCTCGCCCGGCGCGGACGCAAACCGCATCGCGTTGCGGTTCGAAGGTGTCGACCGCTTGAGCATCGACTCGCAAGGGGATCTGGTGCTTCGCGCCGGCGATTCCGAAGTCGTGCAGCACAGGCCGGTCGTGTACCAGGGAAGCGGGAACTCGCGCAGGGAGATCGAAGCGTCATATCGAATGTTGAACCCGGATACTGTCGCTTTTGAGGTGGGAGAGTACGATCGGGGCAAAACGCTCGTGATCGATCCGATCCTGAGCTACTCCACGTTTCTTGGCGGCAGCAATGGTGACGACGACGCTCGCGCCGTTACCATGGATGGGGCCGGAAACGTCTACATTACCGGTTCCACGACCTCGACCAACTTCCTGACAGTGTTTCCCCTTCAGTCGAATGCGCGGAGCCAGGACCCAGGCTCCGTCAGCGATGCGTTTGTCACCAAGATCAATGCCGCGGGCACGTCGCTGATCTATTCCACGTACTTTGGCGGAACGAGTGATGACGAAGCGAACGCGATTGCCGTAGATGGCTTCGGCAATGTGCTGATCGGAGGATCGACTGCCTCGCCGGATTTCCCGACTTCGGATGGAGCATTCCGCCGCACCTGCAATAATTCGTCCAGCGGCTGCTTCGACTCATTTATCGCCAAGATCAACGCTTCGGGATCAGCCCTCGTTTTTGCGAGCTATCTTGGCGGTACCGGCGACGATGAAGCGAGAGGCGTCGCGTACGATCAGTTTGGAAATGCCTACATCGCCGGGCGGACTGACTCCGCGGATTTCGTCACGACTGGAGGCGCCTATTCCACCGATCCGGCGGCCGGCGGGTTCGTCATGAAATTCAGCGTTCTCGGTACCGTCATTTACTCAACATATCTGGGTACGGTCCTCGGGCCGGCGGATCCGAAAGCGCTTGCCGTAGACAGAGACGGGAACGCCTACGTTACCGGCAGTACGGCGACATCCGGCACGAGCACGGGAAATGATGTGTTCATCGTCAAATTGAACTCGGCAGGAACCAGCCTTGTCTACACGCAGTTCCTTCGCGCCGGAAAAGACGAAATTGGAAATGGAATCGCCCTGGACGCCGCCGGAAATGTGTATGTGGGTGGTGAAACGTCATCGATGAACTTTCCGGCGACATCCAGCGCCGTACAACCGAGGTTCGGCGGCGGTCCCGCGTTTCGCAGTTCGGACGCGGGAGTCACCTGGAGCGTCGGCAGTACAGGGCTGACCCGTACCTCTCTGCACTCCCTTGCTGTAACTTCCGGAGGCGGGACGATCTACGCGGGCGCGGATGACGAAACTGCGGGAGGCGTTTTCAGAAGCAACGATGGCGGCAACTCCTGGATAAGTTCGGCCGGCGGCATTGCCGATGCGAGAGTTCATGCGATCGCGGTGGATCCGGCAACGCCCTCGACCGTCTATGCGGGCAGCAGGACACTGGGCGTGTACAAGAGCACGAACGGCGGATCAACGTGGACGACCACGTCGTTGAACAATGTGTTTGTCACGACTCTGGCAATCGACCCGTCTGCCCCCGCTACGATATATGCGGGGACGGATACAGCAGGCATCTACAAGACGATCAACGGGGGTACGAGCTGGTTTGCTGTCAACAGTGGACTGTCGGCGTCTTCCGTTCGGACCATCGTGATTGATCCCAACGCCACGTCGACTCTTTACGCAGCGACGCCAGCCGGGATCTACAAATCGGCGAACGCAGGCGTGACGTGGGTTTCATCGAGTTCGGGATTATTCGATCCAAATGTGAACGCGCTCGTAATCGACCCCAGAAACTCCAATGTGCTGTTTGCCGGTACCGATTCCGTCGGAGTCTTTCGAAGCTCGAATGGCGGCGGGTTGTGGACGGCGTCCAACGGTGGCCTGACGGGGCCGAGCGGCGCGGTCTCCGTTACGGCGATGACAATCGATCGGACATCCGGCACGATCTATGCGGCTGCGGGCGAGTCCAACGCCGTCCGCGTATTCAAGAGCGCGAATGGCACTTCGTGGTCGGCGACAAGTCTGGCGACGACGCGCATGACTGGGCTGGTAGTGGATTCGAACGCTGTGTTTGCGGCGACTGTTGGCGGCACAGACGCATTCGTAGTCAAGTGGAATGCTTCCGGATCGCTGGTGTATGCGACTTACCTGGGTGGATATCGTAACGATGCAGCAAATGCCATCGCTGCGGACACCAGCGGGGGCATGTACGTTGCGGGCAGCACGAGTTCGACGAACTTTCCCATCACGAATCCAATCCAGGCAACCTTCGGCGGAGGTTCCGATGTCGTTTCGGATGCATTCGCCGCAAAGCTGAGTCCCACGGGCTCCACCCTCGACTTTTCGACCTATCTGGGCGGAACCAGCAACGATTTCGGCAAAGGCATCGCAGTGGATGCGAGTAACACGGCGTACGTCGTGGGAGGTACCGCTTCAACGGACTTCTTCACCGTTGGTGCTTTGTTGCCGTCCCGACCGGGACTGCTCGATGGGTTCGTGGTTAAGATCGGCGAGGGCAGCGCGACTTCATATGCGGTTCCGGCACGAGGCGCGTTTTCCGCCGCGTCGCAAGGAACTGCGTCCAACACGACGGTCGGATACGCCCGCATCCAGGGCCTCAGCGGCGGCTACTTCCCGTCGGGGCTGGCCATCTTTGGTATCCGCCAGAACAACGTGCTGGTGAGTGAGGCTGCAGTACCGGCTTCGACGCCGATACTGGCCGGCCGCATTTACGCAGAGGTGAGTGGAGGCGTCAACACCGGCATCGCGATGGCGAATCCGAATGGATTGCCGGCAGTTGTGACGTATTACTTTACCGATCGAAACGGGCAGAACTCTCCGACGTCCACTTTTACGATCCCGGAGAACGGCCAGACTGCCAGGTTTCTCGATCAGCCGCCGTTCAACGGCGGGACGAACCTGTTCGGCACGTTCAGCTTCAATTCATCGCAGCCGCTTGCCGTAATTGCTCTGCGCGGATTTTCGAACGAGCGTGGAGAGTTCCTGATCACGACGCTTCCTGTCGCCGATCTCACAGTCACAGCCGATACGGAGCCGATCCTCTTTCCGCACTTCGCCGATGGCGGTGGATGGACGACTCAAATCCTTCTCGTAAACACGACGGAATCGACATTGGCCGGCTCTGTTCAATTTTCCGGGCTCTCCTCCACCAATTACTCCATCCCGCCGGGCAGTTCATCGAAGGTGGCAACGACGGGTGCGCCTCTCGGCGTTTTGACGGGCTCTGTGCGTGTACAGCCGGATTCGGGCAGCCGCGCGCCGGTCGGCGTGGCGGTTTTCTCCTTCAAGAATGGCGGAGTGACTGTGAGTGAGGCGGGTGTTCCTTCGTTCCGTCCGGCAAGCGTATTCCGCCTGTACGTAGAATCTTCGGGCGCAGCCGGTCAGGTCGGTTCTATACAGAGCGGCATTGCGCTGGCAAATCCATCTGCGACTTCCACTCTCGTAACCTTCGAACTCACTACCGCGACCGGCGTGTCGACCGGGTTGACCGGTTCGGTCGTCCTGCCCGGCAATGGACAAGCGGCAATGTTCCTCAGCCAGATTCCGGGATTCGCGGGTCTGCCGAATCCATTGCAGGGGCTGCTTCGGGTTTCTGCGGCGTCCGGTCCGATTGCTGTGGTGGGTCTTCGCGGGCGTTACAATGAGCGCCGGGATTTTCTCATTACCACGACGCCGCCGGCCAGTGAGTCGATCCCGCTTAACTTAGTGGAACAATTCTTTCCGCATTTCGCGGATGGCGGCGGCTACACGACACAGTTCATCCTTTTCAACGGCTCCATCGATCAAGCATCATCGGGTTTGATTCGTTTTTATAGTCAATCCGGACAATCGGTGAGTCTTGGTGTACGGTAAATTCAAGCCTGTTTTGTGGTTGTTTCTTGGCCTGGCGCTGTCGTCATCGCTTGAGGCGCAGACGACACGGATCAGTCTGGTTCCTTATCTCTCCGGCCTGAGCCAGCCCGTGCTTCTGACGAACGCGAAGGACGGATCGAATCGGGTGTTCATCGTCGAGCAGGTCGGCCGGATTCGCGTTGTTCAGCCGGGCGCGGCGACGCCGACCGTCTTCCTGGACATAAGCGCACGCGTTCTGGCGGGTGGCGAGCAGGGTTTGCTCGGCCTCGCATTCCATCCACAGTTTGCTTCCAACCGCCGGTTCTATGTGAATTACACCCGCCGTCCCGATGGTGCGACGGTCGTTTCGGAGTTTCTGGATAACGCAGAGCGAGTTTTGTTTACGGTGCCGCAGCCGTACGCGAACCACAACGGCGGTATGGTCGAATTCGGCCCGGACGGATATCTTTACATCGGCATGGGCGACGGCGGTTCTGGAAACGATCCTCAAAACCA
>Ga0137423_1000261_pt1 | contig 16138 bp, 6 predicted proteins | sample EasRivERMZT600_2_FD_102326 | JGI IMG/M metagenome (GOLD analysis project Ga0137423, IMG submission 102326) | Soil microbial communities from meander-bound floodplain in the East River, Colorado, USA - East River MetaG ERMZT600_2 | ecosystem: Environmental > Terrestrial > Soil > Floodplain ...
CGCTCGGGGCTGAAATACCCTCCGACGCCGGCGCGTGCCGCAGTCGGTATGGGCGAAAGCCCGTCCGCTCCAATGCGATTTGGTGCAATGGCAACGCCGCGAGCGTCCATCAGCGAAGTACCGCCGAATCCCAGACGGTTATCGTCGAAGCCGATGTAATTCAGTTCGTATATTCCGCGGAGCAGGCTGATCTTTTCCTCGTCGGCTTCGGCAATGATGTCGTAGCCCGCCCCAGCACCGACAAGTTTGAAATCGTTCGCCGGCACATTTTTGCCTTTGCGAAAACCAAATCCGCCACTGCCGAACGCCGTCAGCTTCGTGCTTATCTGATATGTAGCTTCGCCGACGAAGCGGTTATCCATGACCTGTCCGACGATGCGTCCACCAAACGGTCCAAGCACCGGGAGAATTCCGGCCGCCGACAACAACGTCTCTTCAACGTTTGTGCGGCTTCCGGTCACGCGCAGTGTGAGTGGTTCCGAATCAAAGCGCGCGGACGCAAGTCCATTAAATGTGTTGCTTCCCGTGCTGAACCGCGTGCCTCCAAGCTCGACTCGTCCGCTCAGGCCTTCGGTCATTTGCCCTTCCGCGCCTACGCTGATATTTGTTCCGGACGCCTTGTACCTGTCATCCCATGTGGAGTACGGAGTTCGAACTCCACTGACGTAGAAAAGCCCACCCTGGCCGATCAGGAGATTGGCGCGTCCGCCGACGCGGTAGAAGTCCAGGCGATTGTTCAAATCTCCGGTTTCGGTGTGAAAGCCGAACAGCCCTTCCAGGCTGGAACTGGTTTCGTCGTGAATGGTCTGGCGTAGCCTGTCGATGTCTTGCGCTGTGACCGGACGATTCATGCCGGGATTTGGGTCGCCAGCCTGTCCCATCGCGGAGGTCGCAAAGAAGGTAACTGTTATTAGGATGAATGCCACTTGGGCTCGACGGTTTATAGACATGGATTAGTTCTCCTCTATCGCGATTCAATCTCGGAAATCAGTTGCAGGGCGCGGTCGTTGCGACCTGTTTTCTGGTAAAGCTTTGCCAGGTCAAACGCGAGCCTGTCTGTTTTCTCGCGCTGATAAACGTCTTCGAGGTATGGGATGGCTTCCTTGTATTTGCGGGCTCCGCTCAACGCGCCGGCCAGGGCTACAAGCAGACGGTCATCACGAAGTCCGAGCGCGTGACTTTCCTTGTAGTACGTTTCGGCCTTGCGGTAATCCCTCCGCTCGAGAAGAAGATCGGCATATTCGCGTTTAATTGCTGCATTCGTCTCGTAGTGCGGAAGAATTCGCTCGAACTCGCGGTCGGCACGTTTCAGATTGCCGGTTCCTTTGAGGGCTCTCGCCAGTCCGAGGCCGGCTCGGCCATCATCTGTCGAAAGGTTTCGAGCTTTCTCCAAAGGAGTTAACGCGTGGTTGTACCTCTTTAATGAAAGCAATCCCAGGCCATAGGTCAGATTCAACTGGTAGTCGTCAGGTTTTGTGCGGAGCATGGATTCGTACAAGGGAAGCGCTGAATCCCAGTCGCGGCGGGCCGAATAGATTCCGGCGAGTTGAACTTTTAGTTCAAAGTCTGCCGGCTGTTTAGCGATCAGCTTGTTGAGAACCGACTCAGCTCGATCGTAAAGTCCGGCTCGAACAAGCGCGAAGGCGTAGTCGCGCTGGTCCTTAGCCGTCATTCGAGATGACACATCGTTGCGCGCAAAAACCTCAACCGCTTCCTGAGACCTTTTTTGCCACGCCAGAACCCTGGCAAGCCCGAGCCACGCTGCGTCGTCGTCAGGCTTGTGCCTCAAATATTCCCGGTAGGCGGTGGTAGCCTCGTGCCATGTCGCCGGCAGGTGCGACTGGATTTCCGCCAGACTCAGGAGCGCCGTGGTATTGCCTGAGTCGAGCTGGAGCGCCCGCGCGAACTCACGTTTGGCGATGCCTTCCCGGCCGGCCAGAAGTTCGCCTTTCGCAAGTCCAAGCTGTGCATCGATAAATGTGGGTTCGAGCGATAACACCTGACGGTAGCCGATCAGAGCCTGTTCGATATTGCCGCTTTGGAGTTGCCGGGACGCCAGGTCGAGGAGGGCGCGCTTATCCATCTTCGCGGCTGCGGAAGACACACTCCAGCGGTACAAACCCGCGGGCCACATTTGGGGAACCAGCATGAGGAACCCAGCGGCGAACGATCCCAAAACTACGACTGCGAACGCGATTGCCAGCGCGTTGATGAAAGGGCGTGCCAGCATTTCTTGTCCCGCAGTGCAGGAAGGTTTCCAAATTGTTCGATTAAGTGCAGGGCGCGGAATGTCTTAGAAGATCACGGGTTTTTGGAGAAAGATCGGTTTCGATACCTCAGTCCGGGCGACCCCAACCATGGAGATAATTCAGGGGTCAGACGTATCTGGCACCGCAGGTGCCAGATACGTCTGACCCCGAATTTCCTGGCCTAAAACGGGGTGATCGTCAGGACAACGGAGACCGGCACATAGCTGCCAACGTGATCGTTGACGTCTTTATGGGAGCGGATTCCGACGATCGTCCATCGACCTGAAGCGGTTCCGGTCACAACGTCGTGACTCGCTGTCACGCCCTGCTGCCAGTTGAACGCTTCCAGATCCACGGTGCCGTCAGGGGCCCGAAATCGTACATCGAAGTACGTCGTGGCATCGAGGTTCGATCCTGTAAATGTCACGGAATAGGAGCCTCCGACTCTGCTGGTCGGCGAACTTAACGTCAAACCTGTAGCGCTTGGAACGACCGGAGGCGGATCCACGACGATCTGACCTCGCACGCGAGTGTGCAGGAGACATCGGTAAGATATCGTCGTTCCCGGCTTCCCGGCCGTCACGCTGAAACTGGCCCCAGGAGTCATAGCGCCGGTATCGAAGCTTCCGTCATCTGCCACAATGCGATGCAGCAACTGGTCGGAGTTGTACACCGTCACCGTTTCACCTTCCTGTGCGTGAATTGTGGACGGAACGAAGACGTAGTGTTGCAGCACGCCCTTCGGGATTGCCCCGCTGCCTCCACTAATATAAAGGTCCGGCCGGAAGACATAATCCCACTGCGCTCCGATCGACTTCGAGTTGGCGTTTGGCAGCAAAATGCCCCCTGTCAAGTGACACAACGCGCAGCTTTGTGTGTTTTGCGGTGGAGTGTTGTAAGTGCCGTTCGGATTGTATGCGACGTATTCCCATTCGCCGGTTCGAATCGGTCCGTAATCCACGCCAAAGCCTCGCTCCTTGCGCATAACGAATAGCGTCGTCAGAGCGTTGGGTATGTAACGTCCATTCAAGTCGAGGACCGGTTCGCCTCGATCGTCCAGCTGGACGGTATAGCTTTCGAACAGAATGATCGAGCCATATGGAAAATTGAAGGTTTCTCCAGGCTTTACGGATGCAGCGGTATCGTTTCCGTATACCTTGCGGATCTGCCGATTCTGAAAGTTGTCGAAAGTATACAAGTGCTTGAAAGTGGTCTTGTAACCCGTAGGAAAGCCGACACGATCTACGGTTGGCGCCGGCAACGATTGGGTATGACCGGCATCCCAGAGGAAGCCGGTCATCAACACCGCAACAGCCACAATGAACGATCCCGCGACAAGGCGTCTCATAAACGTAACCTTTCTCTTTTAATCGTTGTTCATCACGGGGGGAGTGGTGAACCATACAGGCCCAGGCGGAGATATCGCTATCAACCGATTGCTAATTACTGTCAAAAAACTGCTCGGCCTAGCGGAGGGACGATGGCGTCATTCCAAAATGACGGCGGAATGCTGAAGTGAAATGGCTGTGGCTGCTGAATCCAAGGAGCAGCGCGATTTCCGTCAGATCCATGGCTGTGTCCATGATGTATTCAAGAGCCGTGCCCAACCGGATCTGATTACGCCGGGCGTGCAGGGTGGTGTTACGACGTTTTTTGAACAGCCTGCATAGATGAAAGGGTGACGTTCCCGCCTGCTTCGCAATTTCGGCGATGGATAGCGAGTCGCGAAAGTGGCGGGCCATATGGGTTTCTGCCCGCCAAATCACTTCGTCCTGTAGCGAAGGTCGATACGGCTCGCTGCGAACGATTCTTTGTTTCCACTGGCGATGACTTTCTTCGATGGTTCGCCGGAGTATCTTCAGAGCCCGCTCCTCAACCGATACGGCATCGGTAAATTCTCCACGAAGTACATGACGCAGGATTTTGCGTTGGGCCAGGTAGGTATCCTGAGTCGCGCGGATGTGAGAGACGCGGAACGGACGTTCGGGCATGTTCTCGACGCATGGATCCAGGGATCGCGCCGTGTCGAGCACCAGATCGCGATCGAATGCGAACCAATCTGCCACCGCACCTTCCGGGCAAAGCGCTTCCCGGCGATATACCTGGCCGCGATTCCACAGCGCAACGATCGAGGGAGTCGCGACGAATCGAACGTCGTCGTTGCGGTGAATCGCAGAACACGAGCGAGGGAAAACCAGCGCAAAGTTCTCAGTAGGCCCCGGTTCTTCAAACCGCGCGTGTTGCGGCGGACATCGGAGGGCACCTATCTTGACGAGAGGTGTTTGAAAAATTATCCTGTCAACGCCGAGAGTCAGCGGTCGTTCCATGGAATTCCATCACTTAGAGCTGCGACAGGGGACGGGAATATTTGACACGTGACATGTGACACTCGACATGTGACATTTGCCCCCGGATGTCACATGTCACGTGTCAAATATCCCCGTCCCCTCTCGCGGCAAAACACTGCCTAGAAATTAAAGCGCAGGTTCATAGCGACTATTCGACCATTGGCCGCGCGATTAGCCTTCCCGAAAAATGGTGATGTCAGGACACCGCTGTAGTTCTGAAGCTGAGTATTGTTCAGCACATTGCGGACGTTGATCGAGAAGGTCATCGTGGTCGGATTCCGCTGGCCGAGCGCTCCTCGACCAAGGCCGGGTCCACGTTGTCCGCCATCACCGGGTCCGCGTTGTCCACCAATGCCTCCAGGGTTGCGCTGACCGCCACCGCCACCTCCAGGGAACCCACCACCACCACCGCCCCTTTGAGGCGGAAGTAGTCGCGAAACGTTGCCGCCGTTACCGTTGTTCCCGTTGCCCGACCGCGCTGATTCTCCACCGAAGAGCGTGAAACGCTTGCTGAAGTTCATGTCGACGTTGTACCGGCTCGGACCGTTCTCCGAATTGCGGGCAACGCCCAGTGGGCGATCGTTGACTTCGGTGTCGCCGTTGTCATCGCGTCCGGTGGTGATGGTGTAGGGCTGTCCGGATCCCCAGGTTGGAGTGAGGGAAATATTGATGTTCTGAGGCGCGTTGAGGTTGATGTTGCCTCGAATCGAGTGCCTCTGATCGTTGGATGAACGTCCCCAGTCCCCTGCGAGATTGTAGTTGTCCATCGGACGACCACTGTCATCCTTGGCCCACCCGAGGTTGTAATTGGCGTTGTAATCGATTCCCCACGGACTTTCGTTTCTGCGGAAGTTTTGTCGAACCGAGAAATTCAACCGGTGCGACCAGGATTTGCCGCGAGACTCGAACTGGTTGATGTTGCCGAGTGTCGGGTTCGGCCGAATTTGAATCCCAGGTAATGGGGCATTGATGTTGCGGCTTCGATGCTGATTCAAGCCACGATCGCTGTTATAACCGACCGTCAGACCGAGGCGCCAGGGCAAGGATTGCTCCACCGCGATTTGGGACTGAACTCGATAAGGTCCGACATAATCCGATGCGCGTGCCGTTATTGCTGTCGCTTGAGCGCGCGAACTGGCAGTGCCGGTACCGAACGGGTTCGTGAAAGACGGATTCGAGATGACGGTTTGGAATTGTCGCGTCGTTCCATTGTTGCGCAGAAGTTGTTCGTAGTTACCGATATCAAAGCCCTGATGGAAGGTTCCTGAACCGAATCGAATGAACGTCCGATACCTCGGCTGTGCCGGTCTCGGCTGACCGGGAACCACGGGCGGATTCACGCCGAACAGTTGGTAGCTGACATTGATGCGTGGATCGACGTTATTGTAATCCCTGAGATGCGTCTGCGACTGGTATCGCAGGTTCATCTGCGTTTGGAGCCGTGAGGTGGCACGCCAGGTCGTCTCGAGAAATGCGCTGAATTCCGTCTGCTGAACCTGGAGTTCCGGATTACCCGACGTTTGCGTAAACGTCACCGGTGTTCCCGTAATGGGCCTGCCGCGTTCGTCGAGCGGTTGAATACCTTGCGCCAGAGCGCTGTCCACGATCGCCTTCGTCGGTTCGCAGTTCACACCGGCAAAATCCGTTGCGATGCAATAGTCGTGCAGACTGGAGAACGTGAACGTGCCGAGGTAGTTACTTTCGGAGAAACCGTAGTTGTCGGTGCGCTGGAGTTCGATTCCAGTGTTGTATTGCCACTTTCCGTCTCTCGAAGACCCACGGATCTGGTTGGCAAAAGAATATTCGGTGTTGCGGCTTCGGCTGCGGTTTTGCGCGCCGCCGCCCTGGAACGCGTCGAGCACGTTGATGGCGATCGCGCTATTGACGGGAGTTTGGTTGGAGTTGTCTCTGCTGATTTGGAACCTGAACTCGTTCGTCATTCGCTGACCGAGCGTTGTGGTTTCGGAGAGTTCGATGCCCCAGTTCCGCGACCGGCTGTTCGATGCACGTTCCGGCAGACTGAAACCGCCGATACCCTGGTTTTCCCGTTTGCTCCTGTCGTACCGAAGGTTGAGGTTCATTCGGTGACTCTGACTGAGCTGAATAGTGAACCTTGGCTGGAGTGAGTGAGAAACCGTCGGGCTGACGACGCCGGACGACACGGTTCCGAACGGTGTTATGGCGCGCAAGGCGCCGCCTTCCGATTCACTTTCGGTCGTTGAGGCCGACAGGTTCAAGGTCACCTTGCCTGGAATGAGTGGACCGGTGAAGTTCGGATTGAAACTGCGGCGCTGGGATGAGGGTTTATCGGTGGAAAACGGGTTCCGTGCGTTGAGCGATTCGTCCTGAAAGCCGAAACCGAAGCCTCCACGCCACGCTCCCGTTCCCACGCGAGTGACGATACGGATGCGTGGACCACCGCCGCCTTCAGCTCCGAAAGGATTGTTTTCGATGATGATTTCCTGGATCTGATCCTTCGGGGGCAAACGTCCGTTGCGAAAGCCGTCGATGACGAATTGAGCGGCTTGAGAATTCCCGGTCGCTTGAGTCAATTGTTGGAGGTATTGCGCGAGCAATTCTTCGTCGTCCGGCAGATCCGTGAGTTTGTCGCCGCTGAGAGTCGTTGTCCCGAGACTTGAGTCGAGGCTCAATTCCAACGGATCGGCTGCCGTCGTGACGTCCACAGTTGTCGGCAGCGAAGCGAGGGTCAGCGTGATCTTCAGAGCCGGCAGGTTTGGAACTACGCGGACGACCTGGGAATGATCCGTGAAGTCGGGAGCCGAAATTTCGAGTCGGTATTCGCCCGCCGGCAGATCGATCTCAAAATCGCCGGTCAGGCTGGCTTTGGCTTCCTTAACAAGGGAAGTTCCCTGAAAAACTTTGATAACTGCCGTCATACCGACACCCGAGGTGTCCAACACTGTCCCACGGAGTTTCGGCATTGTCTGCGCTCTCACCATCGCGACGCAAAGCAGCAGGAGAACTGGAACCAGGAACAATCGGCGCATCTTATCTCCTCGGGGCCTTTTAGAGCGTATATGCTCAAGAACCGCAAAAGGTTACACGAGTTGGCCGGGTATTGTTCGAAATATTGCCTCCTGCCGAGCGCAGGGGACATTCGACATTTGACACGTGACATTTGACATCCGAAGGGCATGGGGTCACTGCAAAGGTGCACGCCAAGGCTCCTTCTGATATAACTTCACCTCGCAAGACACTCATCCCATTAAAGGAGCTACCGATGAAGAGGCGTGCTTTAATCGCAGTTGCTTTGACCATCATCGTCCTCGCGACAGGTGCTGCCGCCCAAAACAACAGGGCTCAAAACCGGCCACCCGCCCCTCCGCGACCACAGGTCGGGCGCTCGGTCGTCAGCACGCAGTTGGGTATTGTTGCTGCCAGCCATCCGTTGGCGGCGCGCGCGGGCGTTGAAATCCTGGAGCGCGGCGGAAACGCCATCGACGCGGCCATCGCCGCGAATGCCACGATCGGTCTGATGGAACCCTCGATGAACGGTATCGGCGGCGACCTCTTCATCATCGATTACGAAGCGAAAACCGGTAAAACCTACGGCATGAACTCCGGAGGTTGGGCACCCACCGGCTTGACGCCGGAGTTATTGAAGTCCAAAGGTCAGACCCGCATGCCGGGAAGCGGAATTTACTCGGTCACTGTGCCCGGCGCGGTCGCCGGTTGGGATGCGTTGCGCACGCGATTCGGGACAAAGCCGTTTTCCGAGATCCTGGCTCCAGCGATTTATTACGCGGAAAACGGATTCCCCGTGAGTGAGATCATTTCTCGTGGCTGGTCGGGAGCGACGAACAAGCTGTCTCAGCATCCCAATACGGCCAAAACATACCTGATCAACGGGCGGGCGCCTCGCGCAGGAGAAGTGTTCAAGAATCCCGATCTGGCGAAGTCGTACAAGTTGATCGCGGACGAAGGCCGTAACGCTTTCTATCGCGGACCGATCGCTCAGGCGATCCTTCAATTGACGAAAGAGCAGGGCGGCACCATGACGGCGGCCGATCTGGCGGACTTTCAACCCGAATGGGTGACGCCGATCTCCACGACCTATCGCGGCTGGACGGTTTCCGAACTTCCGCCGAATACGACCGGCATTGCCGCGCTCATCATGCTCAACATCATGGAGCAGTACCCGCTGAAGGACTTCGGTTTTCACAGCACGAAGTCGCTCCATGTGATGATGGAAGCGAAGAAACTTGCCTATGCCGACATGCTGCGCTATATCGGCGATCCGCGTTCCTCGAAGTTACCCGTCGACATCCTGACTTCGAAACCGCATGGAGCATCGCGGGCGAAACTCATCGACATGAATAAGGCCGCCTGCACCATGGAACCCGCTCATATCGAGGGATATACAAACTCCACGGGCAACGACACCATCTATCTCAGCGCGATCGACAAGGATGGAAACATCGTCTCGCTGATACAGAGCAACTACTCCGGATTCGGCTCCGGTCTGGTCGCTCCCGGCACCGGCTTCGTGCTGCATAACCGCGGAGGGCTATTCACCCTCGAAGACAAGCATCCCAACACGCTCGCGCCACGCAAGCGGCCTTTGCACACGATCATTCCGGCGTTCATGGAAAAGGACGGTGTGCGTATCGGCTTCGGCATCATGGGTGGATTCAATCAACCGCAGGCGCACGCCCAATTCGTGGCGAACATTGCGGATTACGGATTCAACATTCAGGAAGCGGTGGAAGCCGGCCGCTTCACGAAAGGAAGTTTCCAGGGATGCGATGTGGACATCGAAGCGTTGGTGCCGGAAGAGGTTCGGAAGGAACTGACGGCACTGGGGCATCAACTCGACGTTGCGCAATCGCGAAGTGGAACATTCGGTTGGGGGCAGGCGGTAATGAGTGAACCGTCGGGCGTCCATTCCGGAGCATCCGAACCCCGGCATGATGGCGCGGCGATTCCGCAGATCGGACCCGTGTTCGGCGTGCGTCCCATGTCACGTGTCAAATGTCCCCGTCCCCTCGTTCTCTCCTTCTTGTGCTTATTTCTCTTTAAGCCGCGGCACTGTCGAGGGTATTCCCGCCTGATCGAGCTTCAAGTTGAATTCCGGTACCAACTTCTCAATCTCCGCGAACTGCGGCAACGCCTGCTTCAATGAATCGGATGCGGTTTTGAACAGATTCATCTGGGCGTCGGTTGGAGGTGTTGTCGAGCCGGCGACATCTCGCGCGACGGTGCCCAATTGTCCCAATGGACGACTGATCCGCCCCTGAACCTCGCGAATGAGCCGTGAAGCATCATCGCCGGCCTTCTTGATTTCCGGCGACAGATCCTTGATGGAAGCGAGGGCTTTGGTGATCGCCGTCATTTGCGTATTCAAATCGGTCGCTGTGAAGGAAGTCGGGTTGGCCTCCTTCTGGAGCCGATAGCTTCCAAGAACGATCTCCGAACGTTTCCGTCCTTCGTCATCTGTGATCGTTGTACGGGGATCGGTTCTCACCGTCAAAAGCGTTCGCTTTTCCGAGCCATTGGCATACAGCTTCACGACGTACTCTCCCGGAAAAACCATCGGCCCTGCCGGCGCCGCCGGGATGCCGCTGGACTCTCCACCCGTTGGGTCGCCGCCGCCACCCGTGTCTCCGGCAATGCGGGCGAAGGAACTTTCGGCCGGCCGTGCTTGGGCGGAACTGATGCCTTCCTGCGTTTGCTGTTGCCGCGGCGGTTGCGGCGGGACGGCGTATCGCAGATCCCAGGTCACGCGGTTCAGTCCTGCGCTTGCCGCTCCTTTTATTTCCTGAACCAGTTGGCCGTCACGGTCTTCGATCGTGAGCTTCACATCCGCTGCCGGCTCACGAAGGTAATAATCCAACGGCGCGCCAAAGGGAGGGTTCGCTCCGACGTAAGTTCCCTGAGCGATGAAGTCGCGGTGCTCCAGTCGATTGAATACCGTGGTTGGCGTTGGAGTAAACAGGTGTGACGCTTGAGCCAGGGTCGTCTCGGTCAGTTCCTGCAACGATGCAATGTTAGCCGCGTAGATGCTTCGACCGTGCGTGCCGAGCAACAAGTCGCGATCGCGTGGATGTATTTGAATATCGAAAATCGGGGCGTCGGACATTCCATTCTTGAATCGGGTCCAGCTCGCGCCGCGATCCAGAGAAACCCAGAGTCCACCTTCGGTGCCGGCAAAGAGAAGGTTCGGATTGCGAAGGTCTTCACGGAACGTGCGGACCGGTATCTTTGGCAGACCGCGAGTGATGGACTGCCACGTCTCGCCCCCGTCGTTGCTGACAAAAACGTAGGCATTAAAATCGTCGGCACGATGGCCGTCGAAGGTCGCGTAGATCCGGCGGGCATCGAAGCGCGACAATTCAATCTTGCTGACCCAGGTGTTTTCAGGCAGACCTGTGATCTTCGACGTCAGGTTGATCCAATTAACCCCGCCGTCTCGTGAGATCTGGACATTACCATCATCTGTACCAATCGCGAGGAATCCCGGATGAATCGGGGATTCAGCCATCGTTGTCGCATTTCCATAGGATGAGACACCGTCATTTCGCCCGAGTATGGTTTCGCCGGTCGCTCCCATGATTGCGATCTTGTTGCGATCGATTTGTTTGGTCAGATCCGGGCTGACGGCCTGCCATCGCTGGCCACGATCGAGCGATCGCCAAAGCTTGTGACCGGCGAGGTAAATCGTCGATGAGTTGTGAGGCGAAAGAACCAGCGGCGTCGTCCAATTGAACCGCGCCGGGCCTTCGGACTCGGGCTGCGTTGGCCGGATACGCTTGATCTCGCGCACATCCGGATCGAACAGCACAAGGTTGCCGTCCTGCGTTTCGACATACACGTTTCGATAATCGTCCGGATCGACGGCGGCGAGCATGCCGTCTCCACCACCGATCTGGAACCAGTCGTCGTTCAGTGGACCGACGCGATTTCGAGTCGCACTCGGTCCACCCCAAACGGCGTTGTCCTGCAGACCGCCGTACAGGTAATAGGGAGTCCGCATGTCGTAAGCGATGCCGTAGAACTGCCCAAGGGGAATGTTGTTGATGCGCATCCATGTGCGCGAACGGTCACGCGAGAACCACACCCCGCCATCGTTTCCGAGGACGATAAAGCTGGGATTGCGCGGATCGATCCACATCGCGTGATGGTCTACGTGAACGTTTCGCGCGCCATCCGCTCGGAATGTTTTTCCGCCGTCATCGGACACGTGCAAGGAAACGCCTAGCAGGTAGATACGGTTTTCGTCCTGAGGATCGATCCGGATCTGAGAGAAGTAGAGCGGCCGCGGATTCAGACTGTTGATCTTTCTCCAACTCCTGCCCTCGTCGTCCGTCCGATAGATTCCACCAGCTTCGCGGTGTTCTAAAGTGACATAAACGATCTTGGGGTTCTTTTTGTAGATGTCGATGCCGATGCGTCCAATGTCGCCTGTGGCCGGTAAGCCCGCAGTCAGCTTCGTCCAGGTTTTTGCGGAGTCCGTTGTCTTGTACAGTCCGCTGCCTGAGCCGCCGCCATTAAATCCAAACGGCATTCGTCGTCGCTGGTAGGCTGCGGCATAAAGCACACTGCTGTCCGAAGGGTCCATCGCAACATCAACAAAACCGGTGTCGGCGTTGATGAACCTGGTGTTGGTCCACGTCTTGCCGCCGTCCGTGGTCTTGAAGAGTCCGCGCTCATTGTTAGGTCCCCAGAGATGTCCCAGTGCGGCGGCGTAGACGATATCCGGATTCTTCGGGTCGATGGCGATACGACCGATGTGATGGGACTCATCGAGCCCCATCTTCTGGAATGTCTTTCCGGCGTCGGTCGACTTGTAGATTCCGTTTCCCCACGAACTGCTTTGTCTGTTGTTGGCTTCGCCGGTTCCCACCCAAACGATGTTCGGGTTCGACGGCGCTATGGCGATGTCGCCTATCGATGTCGTGCCGTAGTCATCGAAGATCGGCGTCCACGTTGTTCCGCCGTTGATCGTCTTCCAAACCCCGCCGGATGCCGCTCCGATATAGATGGTGTCCGGATAACCCTCAGGGACGGCAACGTCATCAATCCTTCCTCCCATGATGGCCGGCCCTACATTCCTCGGCTCGATGCTCTTGATCAGGGAGTCCGTCGATTGGAAAAGAAGGAAAAGGGACAGAAAGAGTGTCTTCATTGTCTTGGTCTCCGTGTGCGTGGGCTCACAAAGTCGCGCGATTATAGCCTGAAACTCGCCGGGCCGCGGAGACTCGAATCGCGGTCCACTTGTAGCCCGCGGGCTTCAGCCCGGCGGGGCATTTCGACTGCATCGAACCGCGGGCTGAAGCCCGCGGACTACAGCATCGCGTCAAACTAGGCAGTACGCGAATTTCCAAAGCCGCGTTGAGCAGCTGGATGTATGATACGCGGCATAAAGAGAACAAAAGATTTTCTTGGGATTGGAGAACAAAATGATCAGATTGGATTGGAGGAAACAACTCGCGCTTTTATGCGTCGTTGTGTTTGCACTCTCCGGTTTCGCATTGGCTCAGGGCGGACTGACCGCGGTTCGCGGAGTTGTCCGAGACTCCACTGGAGCTGTGATTCCTGGTGTGGAAGTTACTGTTACCGATGCCGGTACCGGCGTCTCCAGAACAGTGATCTCGAATGAAGTTGGAGTCTACCTCGCTTCTCAACTTCAACCCGGCGTCTACAACGTTCGAGCGGAATTAAGCGGGTTCAAGACGCGTGTCATGAACAATGTCACGCTGCCTGTCAATGAAACGATCACTATGAACGTGGAGTTGGAGGTGGGTTCGCTCACCGACGTCGTTGAGGTCATTGCGGCAGCGGATGCCGTCAGCACAGTGGACGCGAAGCTGGGCGTCGGCTTCGATTCAAAGAAGATTCTCGATCTGCCGCTGAACGCCAGAAACATCGTCAATCTGCTGGGGCTCCAGGCCGGCGTTAGTCTGAACCAGCAGGATGGCGGACAGGTCAACGGCGCTCGAGCTGATCAGCAGAATATCGTTCTGGACGGCGTCAATATCAACCGTCAGGAAGCGGGCTCGGCGATGGCTGGCGCTTTGCCGACGACGCTGGATTCCGTACAGGAATTCATCGTTCAGACCGCAGGCACCGACGCCGCCGCAGGTCGTGGCAGCGGCGGTCAGGTCCAGTTGGTCACACGCCGCGGCAGTAACGAATGGCACGGTTCCGCCTACGAGTTCTATCGGACGAATGGAACCTCGGCCGCGAATTATTTTGCGCCGAAAGATGCCACCGGCAAGAAACAGGTCACACCGCTGATCCGCAATATACCTGGCGGATCTCTTGGTGGACCGCTTTTCAAAGATAGACTTTTCATCTTTGGAGCATTTGAGCGTCGCACGGATCGAAGCGGATCTTTGCAGAGCCGAACGGTTCCAACAGTCGAACTTCTCAACGGCAGCCTCCGATATCGGCGGCTCGATTCCACTTTCGGAACCATCACAACCGGCTGCGGCAGCATGCTCGAGGCGTGGTCGACCATTCCTTGCGACACATTGAATCCGGCCCTGATCGGTGCAAATGGATGGTGGGAGCAATACCGTCCGTTTTCGGTCGAAGCGGCTGCGCGACTGGCCGCCGGCGACGGTTCGGTCCGCGGCGGTGACGGTGGCGCGAACCAACTCACCTATCGGTTCAACGCTCCGGACCAGACGAACAGCAATGTCTACATCACCCGGCTGGACTACGCGCTGAATTCGAAACACACGGTGTTTTTCCGCGGCACGCTGAATGACGTCGTCGAAACGAATTCCGCGGAAACGTTTCCAGGGTTTAACAACCCGCGTGAACGCCTCGATAACAGCAAAGGTTTCGCAGCGAATTGGAACTGGGTGGTTTCACCGACTATCAACAACAACTTTACCTTCGGTCTGACTCGGGATGCCAACGAGACCACGGGTTCCGCTCGTGAAAGCTACAGCCCGCTGGTCAGCAACGTGTTTCAAACGACCGGTGGCGCCATCCAGGCGATCAATACCTGGAACCTGGTTGACCAATTAAGCTGGATCAAGGGTCGCCACAACTTCCAGATGGGGACCAACGTTCGCTTCATCAAGAACAACATCAACTCATTCGCTGCCGTGTTACTCGGTAGTTACGGCGCAGCGGCCAACCTGGCGGCCAATAACATCGGCGTCGCCAGCAGCCCTGGGTTGCTGCGTGCTCTTGGCGCGGCTGAGTTTGCTCGTGCCGCCAGCCCGCAGCAGGTAGGTGATGCTGTGTTGGCTGCTACCGGATCGGCTACGCAGTTCAACGAAGACGTCCAGTACGATGTCAGCGGCAACAAGTTGGCGGCCGGGGCCCCGTTCGTTCGAGACCTGCGTCTGCAGGAATACGAGTTCTATTTCCAGGATTCGTTCCGGCTCGGCGCGAACACGACGCTTAACGCCGGTCTCAATTACGGTGTTGGTACACCTCCCTACGAAGGCACCGGACTCCAGGTGAATTGGGTTCAGGATATGGGCCAGCGTTGGCGTGACGCTCACAACACGCTTCTCAATACAATGACGATGCCGTTGCTAACCACGCAGGCTGCAGGTCGCGCCAACGGCAAGCCCGATTATTACAAAACCGATAAAAACAATTTTGGTCCTCGCGTCAGCGTCGCGTGGAGTCCTCAGTTCGACGGCGGAGTTCTCGGATTCCTCGCCAAAAGAGGCGGGCCGCTTGTCGTTCGCTCGGGTTATTCGTTGAGCTTCGACGGCATGGGCCGAAGCTTCGCGCGTAACGCTGCACAGGGCGGATCGATCGGACTGAAGACCCGATTCGGGACGCCCGGATTCACCTACTCGTTCGACGGTCTTGAAGGCGCGCCGCGGGCGCCTCGGGTGAGCGGCGGAAAGTCCGGCCTGAACCTGCCTCGCTCTACCTTCCCGACTGGACCGGCGAAATCGGACTTCAGCCTTCCGGTGAGCGCGGGTTCGACTTCGGGTTGTTCGGTAGGTTGTGGCGCCGGTGGAGCGTCGAGTATTGCCATCGATCCTTCATTGCATGCAGCCCGGAATCATTTGATCAACCTGACGGTGTCTAAAGAGTTGCCGGGCGGTTGGGTTGTTGAGGCGTCATACGTTGGACGCTTCGCCCGCGACCTCATCGGGTCCGTGGATATCGCCAGCCCGATCAACGTTCGCGATCCCGTCAGCGGCATGACGTATTACGACGCGATCAAGCAACTCTACGAGCGGTACGAAACGGTCAATGCGCCAACAGCAACCGTTCTGCCCACAATTCAGCCGATCGCGTGGTTCGAAAACGTCTACAAAAACAAGGTGGACACAGCGGCCAGAATCCGCAACCTTCCGATTCAGGCGAACGCCACGCAGACGTTCTTCTCGCTGCTCCATCGCGTTCGCAATCCAGGGCCGAACACTCAGGCCAGCATCACCGATACGGTTCAGGACATCGAAACCCGCGCCGGATCACTGTTGCTTCAGCCTCAGGTTCAGTTCTTCGGCCTGTTCTCGAATTACAGCCGGTCCAACTACAACTCCGGACAGTTCACACTTCGAAAACGGTTCTCGAGTGGGTTCAGCATGACGGCCA
>Ga0137423_1000262_pt1 | contig 16121 bp, 15 predicted proteins | sample EasRivERMZT600_2_FD_102326 | JGI IMG/M metagenome (GOLD analysis project Ga0137423, IMG submission 102326) | Soil microbial communities from meander-bound floodplain in the East River, Colorado, USA - East River MetaG ERMZT600_2 | ecosystem: Environmental > Terrestrial > Soil > Floodplain ...
GTCGCGAGCTTGCCGCTACCGAGGAGCACGCCGGCCGGGGTCGCGTCCTTGAGCTTCTGCACGCCCGTGCGCAGGTCGCCGGCGATGTGGTGGCTGTTGGTCCACGGGAAGTCCTTTCGCGTCGACGACACCACGTACTTCGGCTTGGCCTCCAGCTTGACCGCCCACTCGCGCATCGCCGGCGGCGCCTCCTCGTCGCCGCGGGCGACCGCCGGCCAGTAGCTCTCCATCATCTCGTAGGTGACGCGGCCCCACAGCATCGCCCCGCCCTCGTCCATGAGGCGGGTGAAGAAGGCGTGTGTCTCGTCGTCGGCGATTCCCTCCTGGTGGTCGACGCAGCCGTCCAGGGTGACGTTGATGCTGAAGGTCAAGAGTCCCATGCGGCGAGTCTAAGCCATACAATCGTGCCTCGACAACAGAATCGCCCTTATGCGGCACGGCGTCGCAGAAGACTACCCCACAACCCTCGCTTGAAACTCCTGCGCTCTACGCTGCAACGAATTAGGTGCCTACGTCGGTCCAAGTACCGGCGAACAAATGGGCCGTGTGCACGTCCGTGACTGCACGGGAACTGACGCTCGCATTAGTAACGAGTCGCCAAGGGTTTAGGAAAAGTTCTCGGCATAGACTGTCTTGTAGGCCGAATAACAGGGAAACCGTAATTGGAACTCCGATGAGGTTGATGGAACGCAATGATAAGCGTCAATGTTCACCAGGCGTTGAACTAAGCACCGATCACGATCGCTACCACGTACAGTACTCCCAACACGACAGGCAGTTTGCTTCCTCGGGGCAACTCTCCTTAATCCGAAATCGCTATATCGAATGAGTTGTATACAGAGTGCGTACCAGACTCACCATTCTTGTCGAAGATTTCCCACACGATTCTGTAAAAGAAATCCTCGCGGTCGCCGAATTTCTGCGTGTTGGTTGCGGCTTCAAAATGAACTACGACCTTGCTGATGTTTTGTGCGGCGTCCGGAGAAGACACCTTCACCATTAACGGTATGTCCTGGATAACTTGAGTATACAGATGGAGGAAGTGTGACCAGCCATCCGCGTCCCGTGCTATTGGTGGAAGGCCATACTTTTCGAAAAACCCCGTAAGTTCCTTCTCAAAAGTTCGCATCTTGGAAATGTCGTCGATTTTCTTTTGAAGGTCTCGCGGCAGATCCATTCCGATTTTAAGGAGAGGATGTGCCTCGTCAAATTCTCGAAGAATCGCCTTCGCGGCGGATCGATCGAGCCTGGAATGAAGGACCCAATCACAATGGAAGTTCAACGCAGCATACTGTGCACCTACGTCATCACGTTCGATGAGCTTCCGAATCCCGGCCAATAGATAAACAACTTGAACCTCGGTTGTGATTCCTTTGTTCAGTTCGGCGGTCAGCTTCCTGATAATTTCTTCTGTCATATAAGCGATTCTAGCGCTCCTCTACGGCGTCAGCCTTCGTGGCATACCTGAAATTCCAAGAGGCGACTCGCAGATTGTTGGTGTAGCCCAGAAATAGACAGACTTCTGAGAGAGCGGGTCAGTCCTATGTCTGGAACTGACGCTACGCTTTTCGCAAACCCCGCCCATCATCCGCCCGAATCCCACCATAAATTCCCAACCAATGAATCCGCCAACAGCGGAGTGAACCGGAAAAGTGTCGGTACCTCAGCGGCCTCGGTGCAATGCCGAGGCGTCGACCGCGGTGCGTCTTTGTGCATGGCGGGGAAACTGATCCGACCACAAGAGAGCAAAGAAAGGAGAACAGATCATGGCACATGCAAACGGCGCAAATGGCGCCGCCAGTAACGAGGTGCCGCAGTTCGCGGCAGTCGCAAGCATTGCAGTCGGTGACAACGATCAGCTTGGTCAGACGTCGCCGGAGCGTTTGCTGAAGATCCGAGAGTTGCTAAGCGAACCGTTTGATCCCAGCGAAATCAAATGGCGCGTGACGGCGACTTCAACGAACCAGACCAAACATGGGGCGCAGAAGCGCGGCCAGTTGGTGGCATATGCCGACCAGCGTGCCTACACCGATCGCCTGAACGACGTCTTCGGTGAGTGGGGTTGGACGCGCAGTTATGACGTCCAGGTAGCGCAGAACTTCGAGCGTCGTGCGCCCGGGGACAAGACCCGAACCGCAGTTGCGGCGAAAGTCGTGGTCGTTTCCAAGGTAACGATTCATGGCTTTGGATCGCACACCGGTGTTGGAGAAGAGTGGGCAGACGACCAAAACGCGGCAACGCGCGCGGAAGCGCAGGCGTTCAAGCGCGCTTGTGCATGCTTCGGTCTCGGAAGATACCTCTACGACCTCGACACGGTTTGGGTAGATCTGGATCAATACAACCGTCCGGTTCGCACGCCAAATCTCCCCGACTGGGCGCTGCCAAGCTACGCAACGCCTGGGAAGCAAGGTCAGGCGATGCGCCAGGCAACCGGACAGCGGCAGCAAAGTCTGGCGCGAGAAGAGCTGTTGGCGAAGGTCACGGGGCTTCGAGAGAAGGTCGGCCAAGGACTCTCGCTATTCATAATGAAGAAGTATGCCGGCGGCGCGGAGCCCGACACTCTTGGCCAAGAGGCGCTGACCACCACCCTTCAAAAGCTCAGTGACGTGGGCAACGGCATTGACCGGCTCCGTCGAGCAGCCGCCGGCGTCGGAGACGCACGGTACTCGCTGATCTGCCGGGAGCTGAGTTTCGCAAGTGAGTCGATTAATGACATTCCGGACCGGGAGGCACTACAGCGCTTGCTGGCTCGTATCGAGTCTGAGACCGCGGGAAGGAACGGCAACGATCGATGTCCTTCGAAAGGGAGTATCGGCGACGCGCGGGGACGCCTGTTGCAAGCGGCCCGGCAGTCGGCAGAAAAGACCGGCAAGAGGCTCGCGGACATTATCGTGGAGGCCTCGGACGGAAAGCTATCGCTCGATGGACTGAGGGACCTTACGGATGCGGACGTCGCGCTCGTTTCGGCCGCAATGTCCCGGATGGCTTGAAGGAGGTGATTTGTGAAGCAGGTAACTCTATTCACTGACGGATCATGTCTTGGAAACCCGGGACCAGGGGGCTGGGCGTGCCTGCTCCGATGCGGTTCGGCAGAGGAGGAGATCTCCGGTACCGAGGTGCACACCACCAATAACCGAATGGAACTGCACGCGGTGATCGCTGGCCTTTCGGCTTTGAAGGAGCCGTGTGCGGTTAGAATCGTCACCGACTCGCAATACGTGCAACGTGCGATGACGCAGCATCTGCCCAATTGGATCGCGCGAGGCTGGCTAAATTCCCGTAATATTCCCGTCTCCAATCAGGATCTGTGGAAGGCGCTCCTCCGCGAGAGCAGCCGACACCAAGTCTTGTGGAGTTGGGTTCGGGGCCACGGCGCCAGTGCTGAACAAAACCGATGCGACAAACTTGCTCAGGCTGCGGCGCGCAGCCTGATTGTCGCCTCCTAAATCAGTTTCGTACCTTACCGACACAATTCACAACCAAGTCACCAAACAAGGAGATGAAGATGAGCATAAAGCGTGTGCGCGCGAGCCGTGTGCTCAGCGCAAAAGATCTGAAAATGCGGACGGAACAAGACGTAACGGATATTGTTTCCCGTTTCCTGGCCGCTGCGGAGGGTGTGGTCGCTCACTGGGTGGAGTATGCCAAAGGCGTGCTGTTGTTCGTCATGGCACCCGGCGACGACCGGTCCGGAGCCTTCTATATCTACGACCGCACACAGGGGAGTTTCTGGATTCTGGAGCTTGCGGACGGCGTCTGCGGTGGGTACTCGCGCAGAGAAATGCGCAAGAAGATAAGAGATTTTCGGCTACTCGATTTCGCCGAAAACCCAGCGCGGCTGACTCCTGTCCGCTAATGGAGTGGATATGCCGATATCAGCACGCTTTGTAATTCTGGATCACATCGAGACGAGACGCCGAATCGGGCGGAACTGGGTCGCGCAATGCCCGTCATGCGCCGCAGTCGGACGAGACCGAAGCAGGGACAACCTGTCAATTTCGGTTGAGGAACCCTGGAAGTACATCTGCTGGGCCGGCTGCACGAAACAACAGATTCGAGCGGAACTCGGAGTGCCGATACCTGATCCGGCCCGGTAAGGGCTCTGCAATTCGGTCCCACCTCGCAATCCATCGGCCGACGCCGGTCGCGTTTTCAAATCATCAATCGCATCAATTAATGATGGGAGGAATCCGTGTCGACTTCCATGTGTGACTTTTGCTCCCAGCCAGACGTGGTCTGGCGATATCCGGCGCAGAGCTTCATCGCTTACGCCGTCGCAGGTGTAGTTGGGCGAAGCGTAGGCGACTGGGCGGCATGCACCGTCTGTCACGCGTTCATCGAACGCGGCGATCGAAATGGGCTGTTGGAGAGGTCAGTGCGCCGGCTTCTTGAGAAGCATCCCGATATGCGGGCGGACGAAACGGAAGTTCGTGAGCACCTTGGTGTGATCCATCGAATGTTCTTCGACCACCAGGCGGGCGCACCTTTGCCCGTCGTATAGGAGAGGCAAACCATATGCGGACCCAGGCGAAACTGAAGCTCGGTTACTATCCGCTGGCCTTGGCCGAAGCTCGGCGGATTCGCAACTATCTACAGTTCTCCGACGAAACGGCGAGCATTCTCGATCCCTGCTCCGGGACCGGAGCGGCGCTCTGTAGCCTGAGTGACGGTGCCGCGGTGAGACGCTGTGGCATCGAACTCGACGCTCATCGTGCGGAGGAGGCGCGCAAGGTTCTCGATGAAGTGATTCAAGGAAGCGCGTTCGATACTCACGCCCCGGTAGACTCGTTCTCGCTCTTGTATCTCAACCCGCCTTACGATTTTGAAATCGGCGAAGGAAAGAATCAACGAATGGAGCGACTCTTCCTGGAGCACCTCGGGCGGTGGGTGCGACCGGGCGGCGTCATCGTTATGGTGGCGCCATACGATCGCGTCTACGATTGCCGAGCGATTGTGACTCCGCAGTTCAAGGACAAGGCGATCTATCGGCTCACCGAGCCCGAGGCCCTCGCATACAAACAAGTAGTTGTATTCGGTATCCGGCGCACACGCCAGGAACGCGAGCGGATGAACGACCATGACGTGAGCCTGGCAAACTGGAAGCTCAACGATCGGACGCGGAGCTACGACGAGATTCCGCCCCTTCCTGACGTTGCAGACCGCCGCTATGTCATTCCCCCCAGTTTCGCTGCCAAGCTGGACTATCGCGGAATTCCCCTCGACCAACTTGAAGATCTGTTGGCCAAGTCGCCGGCCTGGCGACAGGCGCGACGGGTCACTCATGCGCCGAAGCCGGAGTTTGCGGGACGTCCGCTGACGAGTTTGCATCAGGGTCACGTGGCGCTCTTGTGCACGTCGGGAATGATGAACGGCTGCTTTGGCGAGGGTAAGGATCGGCATGTCGCCCATTGGGAAAGCGTGAAGGTTGTCGACCGGCGGGAAGAGGAGGAGGACGGGACGACCGTCATCCACGAGAAGGAAAGATTTTCGCAGCGTCTCACGCTGCTCTACGCGAACGGGAGGATTGCCTTGCTATCTGAAAAGCCCTCCGATGCAGTTCATAGAAAGGAGGACGGCCATGCAGAACGCGCACCTGCGCATGGGCAAGCTGACGTTTATGCGTCAGAACCGGGACACGATCACCAACGTCACGGTGGGGATGAACTGCCTTGTGGCTGAGCCTCCGGGTTCCGAGACCGCAGGGACACTACACCTCATTTCTGTCTTCGGCGGCGACCAGGACATCGGCGCCGTGTTGGCGGCAGCGCATGAAGCGCTTCATTTCAGGGTGACGGCGGGTTCCATGGGGCTTTCCGGGACACTGGGCGAAAAGCCGGTCATCTACAGAACATCGGTTGAGATTCCGGAGCGCAACCGACCTGTGCGTCACGCCGTGCTTCTTTCAAAGATTCTGTTTGAGACCACGCTCGGTGCCGACGGCGGCGCGCGGCGAACGGTCTTGTACGACGATACGCCGGAGTTCGTCCTGCACCGCCTTGCAGTGCGCTTCGGACTGCCGGTCTTGCCGGAATGGGCCGAGTGGTTTACCGCCGAGTTGCTGGGACGCGGGATGGTCGAGAAATTGATCGGCCTGAACTGCAATCCGATCATCGTAAAGGGAACGAAACTCCAACTCCTTCGGACGCTCAGTCATGGCTTGCGCCGGAAGGCGATCGCAATTCCATCGGAAGTTGCGACTGTTCTCGAAACGTCCTGAGCAGCTTCCAATAATCTTCACCGGACCTTTCAATCACCGCGTCAACACGTGATCCACGTCCCGCGGGACGTAGCGCACAACTATCTCATCGTCCTTTTCTTCGGAAGGAGTTGGATTCATGCCTGCACCGGCATCGATTGCGGACTACCTCCAAATCTACGGTTCGGCCCTGGGCGAGCACGTACTTGCTCGTTTTCCCGCCTTGCACAATCCGGACGACCCCGTCTGGCCTGCACTGACGCAGTTGAAGCGGCGTCCGTTTCCGGCCCAAGCCATGGCGATCATGGGAATCGTCAAGTGTTGGCAGGAGGCTCGGTGTGCGGCGGCCGTGGCGGAGTGCGGTACAGGAAAGACGCTCATCTCTCTGGGGAGTGTGTTCACACACGCCAGCGGACAGACCTTCACCTGTCTCGCGATGGCACCGCCTCAACTCGTTGAGAAGTGGTGCAGAGAGGCGATCTCAACCCTTCCGGGAGTCCGAGTGTTCGTCATCGACGGATGCCGGAACGGAGTGGCATCGAATGGATTCACGGGCGTAAATGAGGTCCGGCTTCGCAACGGCAGAATCGTTCGGGAAGGTTTGAAAACGACGCTGAGCGACATGCGGTTGGCGAAGGGCCATCGGTCCGCCCGTGCGCGATGGGAGGCGCAGACTGCGGCGCCATCGTTGTTTGTCGTATCCCGGGAGCGGGCAAAGCTGGGCTACTTCTGGCGGCACGCATATGGCAGCCCCCGAAGCGGTCGTTTCAGCGGGAATGTGGTCAATCCGGATACGAGGCAGCCTGTGATCCTTGGCGAAGACCAACTCCGTCGCGCAGACTTCCGCAAAGCGAGGATCGCGGAGACCATCTGGCCGGAATCGTCGAAGTCCAGAACTGCGTTCTTCAGCCCCTTATGGCAGGCCGACAATCACAAGATTCATCGAATGGCGCCGATGGAGTTCATCGGCCGCTACATGGATGGGTTTTTCGACTATGGGATCGCTGATGAAGTCCACGAACTAAAGAGTGGTGAAACGGCCCAGGGGAATGCGTTGGGGACGCTGTCCGCCGTGTGTAAGCGAACCGTTGCCCTGACAGGAACGTTGCTTGGAGGCTACGCCGACGAACTCTTTCACATTCTCTACCGCCTGGACAGCGGCATGATGCGCGAAGACGGATTCGAGTACGGCGAAGCCGGCGTGCGCCAGTTCGCTGAAGCATACGGTGTGCTGGAGAAGATAACCACAATCGAGCCATCCGAAAACACATGCTCCGACGCGAAATCTACAACGACGGTCAAGCGGCGGCCGGGGGCATCCCCGCTGCTTTTTGGCAAATACCTCATGAACATGGCCGCGTTTGTCTCGTTGGAAGATATTTCCGACGCGTTACCGCCGTATACCGAAGAAGTCGTGGCGGTGAACATGGATCCGGTTCTGGCGAGCGCCTACGAGAAACTTGAGGACGACATCACGGCGGCGCTTCGGGAGCATCACGGCAATTCCTCGGTCATCAGCACGGCGATGAATGCGCTGCTGTTGTATCCCGATCGTCCTTACGGATTGGGAACACTCTACGGGTACCAAACGGATCAAGAGACGGGACAGCGGGAGAGGTTCGTCATCTCCGAGCCTGCCGATCTGGATACCAGCTATGTCTACGCAAAAGAACGGCGGCTGGTTGAAGAGATCAAAGCAGAGCTTGCGGTCGGCCGGAATGTCCAGGTGTTTGCCGTGTACACGCAGAAGCGTGACGTTACGCGCCGCTTGGACGAGTTGCTGCGCAACGAAGGGATTCGGGTAGAAGTGCTCACGGCGGAAACGCCGCCAGAACAACGCGAAGCTTGGTACGAACGCCAGCTGCGGAACGGGATGCAGGTCTGTGTTTGTCACCCGAAGCTGGTACAGACCGGCCTAGACCTGCTCGCGTTCCCAAGCATCTTCTTCGTACAGACGGGCTACTCGATCTACACCTTGAGGCAGGCGAGCCGGCGAAGCTGGCGCATTGGCCAGAAGGAACGAGTGCGGGTCGCATTTTTCACATATTCGGACACAGCACAGGAAACTTGTCTCCGTTTGATGGGGAAGAAGCTGCTGGTCTCTTTGGCGTTGGAGGGAAAGCTCCACACCGAAGGTTTGCAGACGATGGATGAAGATGACGACTTACTGACAGCGCTGGCTCGCGAGTTGATAACTCGACAAGGCGTCGGCGAGAAAGCAGCCGAGGTCTGGCGGGCATTGCCAAAAGTCAGGACGGTAGCCGGAACTTCGGCCCTCGAAGAGTCGCCGACTTCCCAACCGATCGACGTGCCAAAAGTCCTGGAGAAGTTAAATCCATGGACTCCATCGAATGACGCGGCCGTCCAACTTTCGCTGTTTTGAATTCATTCACAAGAACCCCCAAGCAAGAGGTGTGTCATGACAACAACAGAGCCGATCGTAGCGAAGTCGCCGGAGTCGGTCTTCGACATCGGCGATCGCCTCACGGGCTTGCTTAAGCAGGCTAGGCAGGAAGCCACCGACGGGACAATCCCCGGAAGCGTTTTGCCGCGCCTGGCGGACACAATTGAAGTCCTTCGGGCGTACGTAGCCCAAAAGGTGGAACGCGATCCGCGATCCCTGTTCGACCTCGACGAGCGTCTCATCGAGTTGCTTGAGTGTGCCGATGAAGCAGCCCAAGTTGGCGAAATCCCGCAAGAACTGCTTTTGGAGATCAACGATTACCTGGAAGCATTTCAAACAAAGGTGGATCGGATTGCGGGTTACTGGTGGCGCTGGCAGGAGTCGATCTCCGCAATCTGCACCGAAGAATCCGACCGGCTATCCGCACGGAAACGAGCGGCCGACCGGCAACTGAGCCGTTTGAAGGAGATGTTGCTGGCCTTCATGATGTCGCGCGGAGTGAAGAGGCTTCAAGGGGAGAAGGCTGCAATCGGCATGCAGGCCAACAGCATGGACTCGCTTGTGATGAACGATCCTATGCAGATTGGCGAGTGCTTCCTTGAAAAGAGTCTGCGATTTACGAAGACGGAACTTCAGGAGATCGTCTATCAACTCGAAGACGGACAATTACGGTGCAGGCTAGAAGCTGCATTGACTGCGGACAGATGGGAGATGAACGCTTCCGCGGTGCGGCACGCCATCACCAACGGTTCAAACGTCTCCGGAGCTAGGCTGGTAAAGGGTCATCATTTGCGCCTGCGGTAAATGAAATCACGCTATGGAGTTACAGCATCATCGGTTGCGGATTCCCACTCGAGACCGATCGGAGTTGCTGTGCCCTTAATCAGGGATTAGAGCGGCCTGCGCGACTGTACCTTTCTGGATTTTCTTGCTACTCAAATCGAAGGGCATCAACCGGATGGATTCTCAATGCTCGACGGGCCGGAAGATACGCGGCCGCGAACGCGACTGCGATAAGAACACACAACACTGTGGCATAGATCCAAGGATCTGTGGGTTCAACACCATACAATAAGCCGCTGATGAGGCGGGCAATCATGACTGAACCAGCCACACCTAGCACAAGGCCGCAAACCACTAATTTGGCGGCGCCCGAGAGAATCAACCTGACAACATCACCCGTGCACGCGCCTAGGGCGACGCGAATACCGATCTCACGCGTTCGCTTTGTTACGGCGTAGGAAAGAACGCCATGGGTACCAATGGCCGCGAGCAATATCGCAAGGGCCGCCAGAACTCCCAGCAGCTGAGCCTGAAAATGTCGGGGTGCCACTGCACCTGACATCTCATCTTCGAGTGTTTGTATGGCCACGAGATTAACTTGGGGCGTTCTGTTGACGATTTTCGAAATTGCATTAGCGATGGAAAGTGGCGCGCCCAACGTCCTCACATAGAGTCTTGTCGATGTGGTTATTGGATTCTGCCACAGGGAAAAGAATGTTTGGGGGCCGACATCCGCATCTGGACGAGTCCGAAAGTCACTTACCACTCCAATCACAATGGATCGATGCTGGTCCGTAACCGCCCGATCGCGTGCCCCCGCTGCTCGTAGTTCGCGCCCGATTATCGAGGTGTTGTCCGAAAGTCCGTTATAGCGAACAAAGGCTTCGTTGACCAACACTACTCTCGGCGCCCTTTCATCGTCCTGGTCATTGATCAATCGGCCCGCCATAAGGTGCATCCCAGTGGTTTCAAAATAGCGTGGCGTAACGTACACGAGCTCGGTTCTTACGTCTTCGGGCACACCTGCTGTCGGCATGCCTACGAGTTCCATACCGCCACCGGCCGCATAGATAGAAGTCGCCGCAGCGCTAACGCCTGAAACGGATTCGACTTGCGACAGGAACGACTGTAGGAATTGCCTTTTCTCGCCGTATCGACCAAGTGTTGGATTATGCAGTTCCAACCGCGAGGACAAGACATGATCGAGCGAGAATTGTGCAGCCGCAGAGTTCATCAGCCACAGGCTCTTCAGCATCAGCGCTGCGCTCATAACTAACATTAGCGCGAGCGCGATTTCGCACACGACCAGTGCAGCGTTCAAGCCCAAACCGCGTTGCCCCATGGATGCCGTCTTTGCTTCATTTCGTAAGGTATCGTTAGTACTAATTCGGGAACTTCTTAGGGCGGGTGTCATGCCAGACACAATTCCGGTAAACGTGCACACCATAAGGCTGAACAGCAAAACATCTGCATCCAGAACAGCGTCCTTAAGGCGAGGAATTTGCACCGCAGTCTGTTGTATCAGAAGGTGGATCCCAAACCAGCCCACCAACAATCCACCGGATGCGCCGGCAAAAGATAGCAAAACGCTCTCAGTTAATAGCTGACGGATTATACGAACACGGCCCGCACCAAGCGCAGTACGAATCGCCATTTCACGACTTCGAGCCGCGGACCGTGCGAGGAGCAAGTTCGTAACGTTCGCGCACGCGATGAGCAGGACGAAGCCTACCGCCGCCCAAAGGAAAAAGAGTTGTAGGCGTGACCCGGCGATGATGCTCTCGTGTAGGGAGACGACATGCAACTCGCGATCCGTATGTGCAATATTTCCCTTTTTGCTGGCCCGTGAAATCGCTTCAAGTTCGACGCGACTTGCGTTTAGATCGACGTTTGGTTTAAGTCTGCCCAAGACAAGTGACACAAAACGTTCCGATACATCGAGGGGGGAATTCAGTATCGCTTCCGGTTCACTCTGTATTCCTGTCCTTCCAGACAGTGGCAACCGGAAGCTGGGAGGGAGTACTCCAACTACCGTGTACGGCCGATTGGCAATAAAGACAGTCTTTCCCAGGATTGCCGAATCACCTCGGAATCGTGCCCGAAAGAAGTGGTCGCTAAGCAGGAGTACACCGCGCCCACCTGGGATCAGTTCTTCCGGCAAAAAGTCGCGCCCAACGGCTGGCGATACTCCGAAAATGCCGTTCAGGTTCGTTGATGTCCATGCGATTCTAATTCGCACAGACTCACCATCCGCAGTAAGAGTGGCGTCCTCCGGAGAAAATGCCGCAATCGTATCGAAAGAGCGTGCGTGCGCCTGCCAATCCACAATGTCGGTAATTAGGACCCTTTCGGAGTTTATAACTTTGCTGGATTCTGTGATCCACACCAATCGATCGGGATCACGATAGGGTAAAGGTGTGATCAGGACTGTATTGATAACGCTGAACATCGCTACGTTGACTCCAATGCCCGCCATCAAAGTGAGGACCACTGCGGCAGTCACACGGGGAGTTCGTATGAATGAGCGTATCGCGAAACAAATGTCCTGCCACAGGGTATCGGCAAGCCTGATTCCGACCTGTTCCCAACAGGTTTCTTTTGTCCTTACTATGCCCCCGAAATCGCGCCGTGCGGCGAGCCTCGCCTCATCAATCGAAAGTCCATGTTGTCGGTGTTCCTGCTCAAGTAGCGCGAGGTGGTGTTCTAGCTGCGCATCCAGTTCAGATTGGAGCTTTCGTCTGCGAAAGAAATTCAGCAACCTCCTGACTGTCACCGCTCTGCCCTCCGCAAAAAGCGCTCCATCATTGCCGTGATGCGATCCCAATTTGCCGTCTCTTGCGCGATTTGCCGGCGTCCGCGCGCCGTGAGTTCGTAGAATTTCGCCCTTCGATTGTTATCGGAGACTCCCCAGGACGACTTGATCCAGTCGCGTTCTTCGAGGCGCATCAAAGCGGGATAGAGCGTTCCCTGATTCAGGTCGAGCATTCCTCCAGAGACTTGTTGAATACGTTTCGCCAAACCAAACCCGTGCTGGGGGCCCATGCTTTCCAAGGTGCGCAAAACCATTAGATCGAGTGTTCCCTGTAAAACGGCTTTGGTCGACATGCGTGGGTTTACTCCTACATCTAGACATTCAACATGAGAATGAATGCAGTAGACAGGTGCGACGATTACTGGCGAACGAAAAACATCGTATATGGCCCACCGGACCGTCCTGAATCATCAAGATACCGTATCGACATCACCACCTTTAGCCGGCCATCCTTTTCGAAACTCAGTCGTAAGCCAGTCTTTTTGTACGGACGGCCGTTAACAACCCGTCCATCGATGTTGCCAACCAGTTCCGCCTCCTCTAACGTCACCTCTGCTATTCCCATGTCGCAATCTGCTGGCTGACAGACGCCCCATGCACGCACAGCAGGCTTGCCGCTGTTATCGGAAACCGTTAGTTTCGAAATCCACTGAGTGTTGACGTCCACATTTCTCCAGTTTCCGATGAACAGACCTGAGCGCTGCTTAATCGTCATACTGTTGGTCTCCTGGAAAGATGCGTGACCCAATCGACTCAGCGGCGCACACACGGAAACCAACACCATTATTAGAGTAGATGCACACTTGATTATTTTGGCGGGAGCAGGTTTCATGGCGTCTTTAGACCTCCTACGGGAATATTTGCGCAGACTCCTTTAGAATGTCAAAAGGAAAATGACGATCGGCTAGATGCCGATTGATAGCGCATTTCGTTCAGATCCGTCCGTCACGTTAATGGCGACTGCAGGGAGCCCGAGAGTTCGCTGGATCCGTATGTCTTTTGCGGGTTCTAGGGATGGCAGTCCGTTCAGGCTTTTCACCCTCTAAAACCGTAAATGTCCACGATCTTCAGCGCAAAAGTAGCCTATGGGTGCGCTGTTCTGTTCTATGGGAGGTCTCATGATTCGTTCCACGGAAGAGTTTCGCGTGATTGTGAAGGCGGTGCGGAGGGTCGGTACGCCCCTCGTGGCGGTACGCACGGCGGATCCTGCGAGCGTGATTACTCAAGTGTGTGCAAGTGCCAACGGCAAGCAAGATCTGGCGCCCTTCGTGGCTTGGGATTTCATCGGCGGTCTTCACGGCCGGAATGATACGGGTAAATCGGCTGTCTCTAAGGTCCTTGGCGAGAATTCTCCTTGGATAGGCCCGGGTGACGCACCGGCTGTTGCGCAGAGAATTGCGGCCGATACCATCCTCTTTTTCCTCAATCCGCAGCGTGTATGGGATCCGCCGGATGTGGTTCAGGGAATCTGGAACTTGCGAGATGTGTTCAAGGCCGGCGGCCAGATGCTGGTGCTCGTCACGCCTCCCGGTGCCGCGTTCCCGGTCGAACTGCAAAATGATTGTGATGGTGATCGATGAACCTCTTCCATCGACGGATGACCTGGCGCGGCTTGTTGCCGCGACCTTCGAGTCTGCGAGCGTGGAAGCGCCGGATAGTGCAACCGTCTCTAAGGCAGTTGACGCCCTGGTCGGATTGGCGGCATTTCCTGCAGAGCAGGTGCTGGCAATGTCGCTTTTGGAAGAACGGCCTCGATCTCGACCGGTTGTGGGAGCGAAGTGCCAAGCCGTCGAGCAAACGCCGGGACTCACCGTTTGGCGCGGTGGAGAGACATTCGACCAAATCGCTGGCTGTGAAAACATGAAGCGGTTCCTATTCGTGCCGCAAGGCAATTAGCGGGTCTACACGTGATGCCTTACGTGCCGGTATGTACGCCGCAGCTGCAGCAGCCGCGATCAATAACAGAGCGGCTGTGGCCAAGCTTAAAGGATCTGTCGGCGTTACTCCAAACAGGAAGGTCGCGAGTAACCGAGTCAGTACCAGAGCGCCTGCCAGACCGATCACGAACCCGGTGCAAACAATGCGGCTCGTATCTAGCATCATCGCCGTGATTAGGTCTGCTGCGCGCGCACCGAGGGCCATGCGGACACCAATCTCATTCGTTCGCTGGGCCACGGTATAGGAAAGAGTTCCGTAAAGCCCGATGCACGCCAGCAGGAGCGCAAGCAGGCTGAAGGCGCCGGCAAAGCTGACTAGAAGACGTTCGTTCACCAGCGTCGCCTCGGCCCTTTCATTCAGGGTTTCGATGTTACTGACCTGAAAACTCGGATCGAATTGCTGCACCGCACTTCGGAACGCATTTGTCAGATCGAGAGGATTGCTGGACGTACGTACCGCGAAACGGATACCTGCTCCGGCAGGGCCCGGATAGTGCGGGGGTACCGTACCGACATAAAGCGTGCGTGGAGGCTGCTCTCTCAGCGAACTGTGTTTTGCATCCTTTGCCAGCCCAATGACGTCGCGTCCCCATACGCGACGTCCGATGGGACTTTGATCGCCGAAGAAATGTTTCGCCATGGCTTGGTTGATCACAGCAACCCGTCGATTCTCCAGTTGGTCTTCAGGAGCGAAATCACGTCCCTCGAGCAACGGCGTACCCATCGTTTCAAAGAATCTTGCGCCGACGCTCAGATGCACGACTTGCAGGTCCGCGTCATCGCTAGGAACGTAACCCTCGACATTGATTCGTAGCCGAGCGGTATTACCGCCCAACAAACCGTAATTCACGAGCATCGTCGCGGAGAGGACCCCTGGAATCGCTTCAAAACGCGAAGGCATTTGCTTGAAAAGAATGGAGTCAGCTGACGATGGATTGAGGCCCGTTCCGCGATCGACCGAAAAGAGAACTACGTTCTGTTTATCAAACCCTGCATCTACATGCCTAAGGTTTTGCAAGGTGCGAACTAGGAGACCGGCCCCTACGAGCAAGACCATTGAGATGGCGATCTGCGAAACCACCAGCAGATGGTTGAGTGCGAATCGCGACCGACCGCCTATGAGGCCGCGCGACCCCTCTTTCAGTGCCGGGTTCACGTCAGGCTTCGTGGCCCTCAGTGCGGGCACCAAGCCGAAGATCAGGGCGCTCAGAAACGATGTCATGGCGGCGAAAGCCAGGACGCGAAAATCCAAACCGGCATGAACCGCCGCGTTGGAATGCAGTGCGGCATAGCTGAGCAATATTCGTATTCCCAATGCTGCGATCAGCAGTCCGCCAGTTCCACTGAACACAGCGAGCAAGGCGCTTTCCGCCAGGAGCTGACGGATAAGTCGACGCCGGCCGCTTCCCAGCGCAAGGCGGATGGCAAACTCCTTCTGCCGGGACGTCCCTCGCGTCAACAGTAGTCCGCCGATATTGGTACAGACAATAAGCAGTACAGACCCAACAGCAGCCGTCAGAATCAGCAATGGTTGCGTGAACCTGTTCCGCAGGTTTTCCGCTATCCCTGTCGCTGCGGACTGAACGTCCATTCGTTGTGCGAGGAAATAGCTCGCATCCTTGGTGTCCGCAGCGGCCGCGGCTGTCATGATTTGTCTATAAAGGACTGCCGATTCTGATTGAGCTTGTTCCAAAGTGAAATCCGGCCGTAGCCGAGCCATCATCGACACGCCTCCGCCCAGCATGTCCTCCTTTCGAGGGAATCTCATTTGAGGAATCCGCCTCATGTTGCCGACGGACCACCACAGGTCAGGATTCTGACCGACTTGGATTCCAAAGAAACTTGCGGGGGCGACCCCGACAACCGTGAATGGGATGCCATCCAGGGTGACCTGTCTTCCCAATACAGCTGGATCTTGCCCAAACCGCCGTTGCCACAATGCATGGCTGATGACGACGAACGGCTCGGGGTCAGCGATCCTGTCGTCAA
>Ga0137423_1000271_pt1 | contig 15940 bp, 16 predicted proteins | sample EasRivERMZT600_2_FD_102326 | JGI IMG/M metagenome (GOLD analysis project Ga0137423, IMG submission 102326) | Soil microbial communities from meander-bound floodplain in the East River, Colorado, USA - East River MetaG ERMZT600_2 | ecosystem: Environmental > Terrestrial > Soil > Floodplain ...
ATCAAGGAGTTCCAGTACACCAACCCGCATTCCTGGATTCAGGTCATGGTTCCCGGCGAGGGCGGCCAACTCGTGGAATGGAGCATCGAGACGTCCGCGCCGATCGTGCTGTTGAGAGCCGGGATCAAACCCACGGCGTTGCAGCCCGGCGAGAAGGTGACCGTCCGGGCGCATCCCCTGAAGGATGGCGCACCCGGCGGATCCTTGATCGACGTGAAGAAGGCGGATGGCACGCTGCTCAGCCTTCGCGGCCAGGGCGAATAGGAAGGTCAAGGTGCGCAGAGATCACATTTGGGGTGCAGCCGTAGCGTTGGCGGTAGCAGGTGCCGTCGCGGCGGCAGGGATCTATGCCGTCTCGCCGCTCATTCCGGCGCAATCCGCGCCCGCGCCGACTAAGGCCGTGCGGGACTTCGCCTCGCTGCCCGATTGGACCGGCATCTGGATGCGGTCCACCAACCCAAGTGACGAACAGGATGCGCGCGACTCTCCTCCCTACAAGCCTGAATGGGAGGCGGCCTATAAGGAGTTTCTCGATACCGTCGTCAGCCAGGGCAAGTTCGCCGATCCGCTGACCGTCGGCTATCCGGGCGGAATCATGCGCATGATGTCGCCGGCACGCGGGCTGCAATTCGTGCTCAGGCCCGAGCAGGTGTGGATCGTCTATGAACGCCCGGACGTGCGCTACATCTATACCGACGGCCGCCCGTTCCCGCCGCCGGAAGAATTGTGGCCGACCTTCGAGGGCTATTCGATCGGCCGCTGGGAAGGCGACACACTGGTGATCGAGACGCGCAGCATCAAGGGCGGGATTCCGATCGACCGGACGGGCGCGGCCTTAAGCGATTCCGCGACGGTGCATGAGCGCATCCGCAAGATCGACGCACGCACGCTGGAATCGCAGATCACGATCGAGGACCCGGTCGCATTCACGCGGCCCTGGGTCGTGACGCGGCGCTACACCAAGCGCGACGAGCAATATCCGCGCATGGAGAACGTGTCGAGCCTGGAGAACCAGCGGAACCCGCTCGTCAACGGCGAAACGCAGATCATCTTGGCCGACCAGGACGACGTCACATCGCCCTACCCGTCGGATTTCAGGCGCTTCGCGGTTCCGAAATTCCCGCAGGCACAGCCGCAACGCTGAGCCGTCAGGCGGCGGGCGCGGTTTCGCCCTTGATCTGCGTGCGGTGCATGATGCGGCGAGCGCTCGAATCGAACGCGTCGCGGCGGTGCATGGTGCAACGGTTGTCCCACAGCACGAGGTCGCCCGCGCGCCACTGGTTGTACCAGGTGTATTCGTCCCGCGTGGCGTACTGCCAAATCTCGTCGAGGAGCGCCTCGGACTCGGCGAGCGGGAGGCCTACGATATACGCGTTGCGGCGGCGGCCGAGATAGACCACGCGGCGTCCGCTTTCGGGGTGCGTGCAGACGAGCGGGTGGATCATCCCCGGCGAGCGGACCGGATCGTCGGTCGCGTCGACGCCCTGGCGGACATAGCCGCCGCTGTTGTAGGTGCCGTCGTGCTTGATCTTGAGTCCCTCGAGGCGGCGCTTGAGCACCGGCGGCATCGCCTCATAGCCGAGATACATGTTGACGAAGCCGGTGTCGCCGCCCGATGGCGGCACTTCCAGCGCGTAGAGGATGCTCGCCTTGGGCGGCTGCTCGATATACGACATGTCGGTGTGCCACACGGCTTCGCCCGCGCCGAGGCTGCCGATGGGCTCGCCGTTCTCGACCACGTTCGAGATGACATAGAGCTCCGGCCGGCCCTCGACGAAGCGCCGCCCCGTTTCCTGCACCGGCGCCCAATCAAGCACGCCGAACCTTCGGCTGAAGGCGATCAGCTCATCGTCGTCGAGTTGCTGGCCGCGGAACAGAAGGACCAGGTGATCGAGCCACAGGCGATGGATGGCGGCGAAATCCTCCTCCGAGATCGTGCGCAGGTCGACGCCGCGTATTTCGGCGGCGAGAGCCGCGCCCGTGGGCACGGCGCTGATGCGGGCGGCGGAGCGAATGTCGTGTCCGGCGTAACTCGTGCTCATTCCCTGCTTTTAGCCCGGCGTACCTGACGGTTACAATCCGCCCCTCGCGGGAGAACGAAATTGCAGCGGTACGACACTTTGGTGCTGGGACTGGGGGCGATGGGCAGCGCAGCCCTCTACCAGCTTGCCAAACGCGGGCAGAAGGCGGCGGGCATCGACCAGTTCTCGCCGCCTCACGCGCTCGGCTCGTCGCACGGCGATACGCGCGTGACCCGGCTCGCCATCGGCGAGGGCGCGCACTACACGCCGCTGGTGATGCGGTCGCACGAATTGTGGCGCGAGATCGAGCGGGAGACGTCGCGCGACCTGCTGACGACGACGGGGGGGCTCATCATCTCGAGCAGAAGCACGACGTCACGTATGCACGTGCAGGATTTTTTCGGCACCACTGTCGCTGCCGCCGAGAGATACGGCATCGCGCACGAGATCCTGGACGCGCACGCGATCAGGCAGCGATTTCCGCAGTTCAACATAAGCGACGATGAGATCGGCTATTACGAACACGAGGCGGGCTTCCTGCGGCCCGAGGCGTGCGTCGCGGCGCAACTGGCGCTCGCGGAGAAATATGGCGCGGCGATTCACCGGAACGAAACGGTGCTCGGCTTCGAGGAGGCGGGCACGGGCGTCACGGTCAGGACCGACAAGGACACTTACGCGGCGGACCGGTTGATCGTCAGCGCGGGCGCATGGCTGCCGCAACTCATCGGCAGCAAATACGCGCAGCCGTTCAAGGTGCGGCGGCAATTGCTGTTCTGGTTTGCGGCCAGGGGGCCGATCACGCCGTTCAAGCTGGGAAATTTCCCGATCTATATCTGGGAGCTTCAGGGCCGCGACCAGGCGATCTACGGTTTTCCCGCCATCGACGGCGAGAGCGGCGGGGTCAAGGTCGCAACCCAGCAATACGAGACCGAGACGACGCCGGACTCGGTCGACCGCACGGTCTCGGCGGCCGAAATACGGGCCATGCACGACTACATCGCGCCGTATTTGCCGGGCTTCTCCGACCGATGCGTCAAGGCGGTCGTATGCCTCTACACGATGACGCCGGATGCGGAGTTCGTCATCGACACGCACCCTGGGATGCCCCGCGTCATCGTCGCCTCGCCGTGCTCGGGCCACGGTTTCAAGCACTCTGCCGCGATCGGCGAAGCGCTGAGCGAGCTCGTCGTCGATGGCAAGAGTCGGCTCGATCTGAGCGCGTTCAAATTCAGCCGGTTCAACGCCACCGCTTCGCATTGAAGCGAGTCCCAACCGGCGGTACGGTCACTCCGTCAGTTCTTGCCGACACTTTGAGAGGGAGGCTGAAATGACGTCCCACCCGAAATCACCTGATCGTGCGCCAGAGGGCGTGAGCCGCCGCGACCTGGTTCATGCACTGGCCGCCGGCGCGGCGGCGGCGAGCATCGCTGCGCCCGCATCGGCGCAACCCACGGCCGTTGTGACCGAAGCAACCGCCGCCGACTATGTGCGCGATCCGACCCGTTGGGGAAGCCGCGAGGTCGCGGACCTGTTCCCCGGCTTCAAGCATCTCGATATGCGCACCAAGGGCGCCATTATCCGCTTGCGCCACGGCGGTTCGGGACCGCCGCTGCTGCTGCTTCACGGCCATCCGGTCAATCACGTGTCGTGGTACCGAATCGCCGCGCGCCTCGCGCGTGACTATCATGTCGTGTGTGCCGATCTGCGCGGCTATGGCGACAGCTCGCTGCCCGAGCCCGGTCCCAACGGCATCAACTACAGTTTCCGCGTCATGGCCGAGGACATGATCGAGGTGATGCAACAGCTTGGGCATCCTCGGTTCAACCTCGTGGGTCACGACCGCGGCGCGCGGCTGAGCCATCGCATGTGCCTCGATCACCCGGAGCGCGTGATGAAAGTGAGCCTGATCGATGGACTGCCGACCTATCACGTGTTCACGCACACGACCAAGGACTGGGCTCTCGGCGCGTGGCACTGGTCGTTCCTGGCCCAGCCGGAGCCGTTTCCCGAGACGCTGATCGGCTCCGTTCCGGCCGAGTGGTATCTCAGAAACCGCGGCGGCACCGGGCTCGGCAATCTGCCCAAGCCGGTGTTCGACGAGTTCGTCCGCTGCTACACGCCCAAGACGATCAAGGGCACCTGCCACGATTATCGCGCCAATGCCGGCATCGATTTCGAGATGGACACGGCCGACAGAGGCCGGAAGTTCGCCACGCCCCTGCTCATCCTGTGGGGCACGCGCGGAGCGCCGCCGACGGACGAATACCCCACCGTATGGCGCGAATATGCGAGCAATCTCGTGGCCGCGGAATCGTTCAACTCCGGCCATTACCTCCATTGGGACGTGGCCGATCAGGTCTACGATCGTTTCGTCAAGTTCTTCACGGCGTAAGCCTCATCGAGGGCGTCCGCGCGCAATCATCCGAGGTAATCGCCTTCTCCGTTGGCATCAGCTCTTTGGAGATACCGCCCCTGCGACCCGCTTGCCGCGCCACTCGGCAGGCGGCAGGCCGACATGCTTCTTGAAGGCCCGGCTGAATGCCGCCTCGGACTCGTAGCCGATGTCCGCTGCGATCGCTGCAATGCTGCCCCTTCCCTCTGAAAGCCTGGTGGCTGCGATCTGCAGACGCCATTTCTGGAGGTAATGCATGGGGGGAATGCCGACGAGCGCGGTGAACCGCCCGGCCAGCGATGACCGGGACACGCCAACGCCCTTGGCGAGCTCTTCGAGTGTCCAATCCCGCGTGGGCCGCGCATGCAGCAGGCTCAGGGCACGGCCGACATGACGGTCGCGCAGACCTGCCAACCATCCCTTGCTCTCTTCCGGCAACGACTCGACGTAGTCGCGCACAAGTTCGACGAACATGAACTCGCCGAGCTTGGACAGGATGCCGTTGCCGCCGGCGCGTTTCTCTTTCGCCTCCATGACGGCGAAGCGCGTGAACTGGTCCACCCAGCCCCGCCGGGCGCCGGCCGACGTGCGCACATGCAAGATGCGGGGCAGCGATTCCAGCAGCGGATTGAACGGGCGCGCATCGCAACCGAGGAAGCCACAGACGATGTGCGCTCTCTCCTGTCCCCCGCCGTCGAGATTGAGTATCAGCGGCAGTTGCGTGGCCGTTGCCGCAAGTTTGACCATTCCCGGATCCGGATCGCCCCTCATCCCCGGCGCGCTGGAAAGAACGTGGGCGTCCCCCTGCGGAAAGGCCACGACGTCCCCGGCGGTCAGATGGACGGCCTCGGCACCGGGTTCGATCAGGGAGGCCCAGCACGAGCCGCTGGTGATGACGTGATACTCGATGACGTGCTCGGCGTCGGGCATGACGGCGGGCGCCATCACCTTCCCGGGCAGTGCCTCGGCCACCCACGGCGCAACGGTCTCGATATCGAAAAAGACGGCCCCCTTCAACCTCACGCCTTGCAGCACATCGGACAGGGTATCGACGCTCACGAGGGCACTCTCCTGGACGTTCCGGCAAGCCGTCGGGACGATCGAGCATGCACCGGCTGCAATTTGGATTCCCGATCAAAACAACAGGCAGCGCGGTCATTCATCTCCGAGATGAATCGGTCAAGTATCCCACCGTTGATGTTGAGGCAAGTATTGGGGCGCGGCAGAAGCAATCGCCCTCCAATCCAGCAAATCCAACGGAGCGAATCACACATCTTCGATTTGTTCGGGCGCGACGCATCGGCGATCCGCGCCGAGACCAGGACGTTCATGTTCCGCTACCGGTCGGATGACCATTGGATCGACATCCTCAGGACGTATTACGGTCCCGTGCTGAAGGCCTTCGAGATGCTGGATGCGCGCAAGCATGAGGCGCTGACCGCCGATCTCAAGTCTCTGATCGCGCAATTCAATGTGGCGCGCGACGGCACGATGGTCGTTCCCGGCGAATATCTGCAAGTCGTCATCGTGAAGGGATGACACAAAGTTTCCCGGCATTGCACGCGTTGAAACATCATCGGAGAATGGAATGACCACTCACAAAGGTGCTTGCTTCTGCGGAAGCGTCCAGATCGAGGTTACCGGCCAGCCGGAGGCCATGGGCTATTGTCATTGCCGATCCTGCCGGTCCTGGTCGGCCGGGCCGGTCAATGCGTTCAGCCTCTGGAAGCCGGACGCCGTCCGGGTCGTGTCGGGCGCCGAGAACATTGCGACGTTCAAGAAGACCGAGAACAGCGAGCGGCAATACTGCTCGAAATGCGGCGGGCACCTGATGACCAACCATCCGCCATTCGGTCTCATCGACGTGTATGCTGCGACCATACCGACGCTTCGGTTCGCGCCCGGCGTGCATGTCAACTACGCCGAGACCGTACTGCCGATGGGGGACGGTCTGCCGAAGCTGAAGGACTTTCCCGCCGAGCTTGGCGGTTCGGGCGAGCAGATGCGAGAGTAAGGTACTCAGGACGGAGGAACATTCGCGATGTTGGAACCGAACGACACACCGCCTACAGCAGACGATACGCCGTTCGTGCAGTTCTGGAACACGGTGCTGGCGCCGAAGTTCATTCGCTTCAAGCACATTCTGGTCGGGGGCCTGTCTCGACATAGCGAGGCGGTCTTTCCGGCCTTGCCGGTGCGCGAGGGTGATCGCGTGCTTGACGTCGGCTGCGGGTTTGGCGACACCGCGATCAAGCTCGCTCATCTGGTCGGTCCGGCAGGCGAAGTGGTCGGCGTGGACTGCTGCGATGCCTTTCTCGAGATCGCGCGCAACGAAATCGACGCCAGCGGTCTCAAGACCATCCGCTTGATGCGAGGCGATGCCGAGATCGCATTGCCGACCAATCAGTTTGACTTCGTATTCGCCCGTTTCGGAACGATGTTCTTCGCCAATCCGGTTGCCGGTCTGCGCAACATGCGCCGCGCGCTGAAGCCGGGCGGACGCATGGTGCATATCGTCTGGCGCAACCGCGCGGACAATCCTTGGCTTTCTATGGCCAAGGATATTGTTCTTGGCTTCCTGCCCGAGCCCGGTGCGGATGCGCAGACATGCGGCCCGGGTCCGTTCTCGATGTCGAACGAAGAGACGGTGCGGGCCATGATGAAAGCCGCCGGATACGATCAGATCGAATTTCGCAGGGTCGACGCTCCGGTTCTCGTCGGCCGCGACGTGGCCGATGCGATCGCTTTCCAGCTCGCGATAGGCCCCGCCGGGGAGGTGTTCAGGGAGGCCGGCGCCGCGGCCGAGGCAATGCGCGATCGGATCGAGGCCGCGCTCGCCGACGCCATAAACCGGCAGAAAATCGCCGCGGACGGCATCGTCATGGAAAGCTCATCCTGGGTGGTGAGCGCGATAAATCCCGGCTGACGCCGATCACACCGAAGCGTGGGCCGCCCCGGATTTGGCGGCGAGCGCCTCGGGCACGGCAGTCGCGAACGGCTGATCGGGTCCGAGCACGACCGAGGCCGAGCGCACGCGCTGATGCGATGGATCGACGCCCGGCGGCGCCGTGCCCTGCTCCGCCAGCGCTTTGGCCGCGCGCAACAGACGGCGGCGCGCCATCACGATGCCCTTGTCCGTGCCGACGAGATTCTCGCGCGAACGGTCGACGATCGGCCCCATGCTTTCCTGGATCGACGCGTCCTGCATGGCAAAGCCCGTGATGCCGCCATAGGTGCGCCCGATTTTCTGCGCCGCGCGGTCCATCAGATAGTCGTTGTCCTTGTTGGCGAGCGGCCGAAAGGTCTTCGGATCGACGATGGTGTGGATGCCCTTGCCGTCGCGCATCGCCTGGACCTGCTCTTCCGAGAGCGGGCGGTCGGCGAGATAGTCGAAGCTCCACGTCCAGCAATTCTCGTCGTCCATCGGAATGAAGAAATGCCCGTGGACCGGATGATCGGCGCGCGGCGGGATCATGGTGAAGGCCGGCATCACCCATTGCGTGATGCGCCAGTAATACTTGCCGTCCTCGGCATTGCGGCGCGCGCCGATATAGAGCCCGCCGGGACTTTCCACGACGTCGAAGACGGGCATGAGATCGCCGAGATTGTACTGGTTGCCCTTCGAGCCCTTGAAGATCGGATCGGTCTCGAGATCGCCGCGATGGAGAAATGAGACGTGGCTCGAATCGATACCGCCCTCGAGCGCCTGAAGCCAATTGCATTCCTGCCAGCGCTTGGAGAGGAACCGCTGACCTTCCGGGACCATCGCAAATTCCCATTCCGGCAGCGGCGGTTGGCGGTCGGGCGGGCCCATATAGGTCCAGAGGATTCCACCGCGCTCGACGAGCGGATAGTTTGCCAGGCGGATGCGCTGGCAATGCGTGCTGCCGGCCGGCTCGGAGGGGATTTCGACGCACTGACCCGTCACGTCGAACTTCCAGCCGTGATAGGGGCAGCGGAGACCGTCCTCCTCGTTGCGGCCGAACCACAGCGAGACGCGGCGGTGAGCACAGAATTCCTCGATCAGCCCGAGGCGGCCACCGGTGTCGCGGAAGGCGACCAGCTTCTCCGATAGAATCGGCACGCGCACCGGCGGACAATCCGGCTCGGCAAGCTCGGAGGCGAGCAGCGCGGGGATCCAGTAGGAACGGAACATCTGGCCCATCGGCGTGCCGGGTCCGGTCTGGGTGAGAAAGTCATTCTGTTCCTTGACCAGCATGAGCGTCCTCAGTATTGTGCGCATTGCGCACATATTGATTGATTTGCGCACATAGTACACTCTCCCCCGCGCCTCCATCAAGGGCCAGCCACGACATGACCGCCAGTTCCGAAATCGCGTCCTTCAACACAAGCACAGGAAACGGCGGCGGACGCTCCTATGTGGAATCGCTGGCGCGGGGGCTCGCGGTGATGCGCGCGTTCCGTGAGCAGAGCGACCGCCTCACATTGTCGGACGTGTCCCGCATCACGGGGCTGTCGCGCGCAAGCGTGCGCCGTTCGCTGCTGACGCTCCAGGCGCTCGGCTATGCCCAGAGCAGCGGGCGGTATTTCAGTCTGTCACCGCAGGTGCTGACGCTCGCCCAGGCCTATCTCTCGTCCAGTCCCGTGCCGCGCGTGGCGCAAGGCTTCCTCGAGAAGGTGAGCGAGACGCTCGGCGAGTCCTGTTCGCTTTCGATCCTGCACCATGACGAGGTGATCTACATCGCGCGCTCGGCGCGGAAGCGCATCGGCTCGCTTCATCGCGACGTCGGAACGCATCTGCCGGCGCATTGCACGTCGATGGGACGAGTGCTGCTCGCCGCCTTGTCCGAGAAGGAGCTCGATGCGTTCCTGTCCAAGGCAGAGCTCGCGAGCTTCACGCGCTACACGATCATCGACAAGGACGAGCTGCGCAGCGTGCTCGATCGGGTCCGGCGCGACAATTATTGCCTGGTCGATGAAGAATTGGAGATCGACCTCCGCACGCTGGCAATCCCAATCCACAACGCGGCGGGCCGGGTGATCGCGGCGATGAATGTCGGCGCCCGCGCGAGCCAGACGACGGCTGCGCAGATGCTGGACACCTTCCTTCGGGTGATGCGCGAGGCCGCCGCCAACATGCGCCCGCTACTCGTAGGCTAGCCTCTATTTGATCTCGACGAGCTCGATCGTTTCGCGGCTCGGGCCTTCGATCATGACCGCGCGGGTGTCGCCGAGACGGTATTCCTGTTCGAGGAATTTGACGGTCTCGCTTCTGAGCTTGGCGATCCAAACGTCGAGATTTGAGACGCTGAGCGCGACATGATCCATCAGCCGGCCGCGTGTCGGTTGCAACGGCGTATTGCCCTGACGCATGTACCAGTTCATCGACACGTCGCCGAAAAGGACACCCGCCGTCGGCGTGCGGAACATGCCCTCGCGATTGAGCGCGGGCCACGTGCGGTCCGGTCCGCGCGCGACTTTGCAGTCGGCCTCGGTTCGCGGCTGGGCGTTGGCGGGGAGCGGTGCATTCAGGTGACGCCGGTACCACGCCTGCGCGCAGAACGGATCCTCCTGATAGAGGTGCACGTGATTGAATCGTTCCGCCGGCATGTTGCCCTGATACTCCACGAGCGCGTTGTCCGGGCCGCGGAGATAGGCGAAGCCCACCCCGCGCAACGGCTGGACGTTGCGCGCCTTGGCATCGGCGATCTGCGCAACGGTCAGTCCGAGCACGCCGCCGGTGCCGGGCCAGGTGTCGCTGCTCACGAACACCGAACCACCGCTATCGCCGGTGTAGAGCGGGGCAAGCGTGACCTCAGGCCGCGCCTGATAGGTCTGCAGATTTTGCCGCACATCGGTGACGTGCCAGCCGAAATGCCAAAACGCCGTCGCCTCCGGATCGGCAGGCGGCGCGGTGTTCACGCGGCTGAACAGCACCAGCACATTGTTGGGCGAAGCAAGCGCGGGCAATCCGCCCCAAATCGTCTTCGACGTGCTGGGAAACTGCCGGATGTAAAACGCGATCGCGGCGTCGGGGTTGGTCGCGTTGAGATGAAGGTGGTGGAAGGCCGGTGCGGGCAGAGGCGCCTGCGGCACGGCGGGGCTTGCAGCGAACAGGACCGCGAGAAGCGCAACACTTGCGAGAAGGCGATATCGCATTGTCAGCCTCCCGTTCGGATGCCGGACGATAGCGGAAAAGACCCTCTACTTGTCGCCTTCGTAGGTCTGAAGACGCGGCGGCGCGTTGGGATACCAGAACGTGCTGTGGCAGTTCTCGCACGCGGTGTCGAGCTTTTCGCCGGCATCGATCAGCTGCTGCGGACTCTTGGCTTCGATCGCGGCCATGACTTCCAGACCCGCGTCGTGGAGCCCCATCGCCAGTTGAACCCAGGCCGAGCGATTGGTCTCCATCGCCTTTTGGATATCGTCGGGCGTCTCGCCCGCAAGCTCGGCGGGATCGAGAGGCGCACCCTCGGGCGCCACACGCCGTCCCGGCATTGCGAGCAGGTTTCCGCCCTCGATCACCAGGAAGGCCTTCAGCTTCAAGGCTTCCCATTCTTCGTCGGTGCGCGGCTGCTTTTCCTCGATGCCGGACGCGGTGACGATGGACGCGACCGAGTTCCAGATCTCGTCCGCGGCGGGGTCGACCTGCGCATCCATGATGTCCTGGATGGTCGCCGTCGGCCGGTAGGCAGACTCCGGCGCCACAGCGGTTTGCTCGGAGCACGCCGTCAGCCCGGCCAGCAGCAGGCCGGCAGCGGAAAAAACCATCTTGGGTTGCATGTGGTTGCTTTCGGTCACATCAACGATTCTACGCATTCCCTACACCAAACCCTCCTTCGCGGGAAAGGCGATCAAAACTCGTTGATCGGGCGCGGCCTCCTCTCCGTGTCGGGCTAGATTGCAGCAAAACTTGGGGAGGAGACGATGGGCTTGTGGCGCAGAGTTGCTTTGGGGGTCGTGATGATTGGCGGGAGCGGATTGGGCATCACGCTCGCCCAGGTCAACGGCCCGATTCCGCCCACTATGCTGGCCGGATCGTGGAAGGCCTCGAACGGCACCTGTCAGGCGGCGTTTTTCAAGGCCGGCCAAGAGGGAAAATCCAAGCGCGGTGAGGAGGCCCTGGGAGCGACCGTCTCGGACAAAGGCACGACGGTGGACGGGCTGATCATCCTCAGGGGGGCGCGCCAAGGGCAGCTGGTCAACCCCATGACGGACCGGGCGGTCTTCCTGATCGACATTCTCGCCGGCCCGAAGGTCAAGTTCATTCCCATCGGCGAACCGGTGCTGTCCTGGCCAGAAACCGACACGGAAAAGTGCCCCTAAGCGATCGTCCCGCAACGGGAAGATCGCCGCTCGCTCGCATGTGCTAAGGGTAAATGTGGCGCTTTTCGCCGCGCCCAAAATCCCTAACTCGTGACTGTGTTCCCGGTTCGGACGGTTTGCTTTGTGAAGGGGACCGGATATATTTGGACACGCCAACTCTTGGGAGAGTGAGATGCATCTTAAGTCTTTCGGCCTCGCGGCCGTCGCCGCATTAGCCCTTGCCGTCCCCGCTTCGGCCCACCATTCGCACGCGAATTATCAGACGCTGCAATGGACGAATCTGACGGGCACCGTGAAGGAAGTTCATTGGCTGAACCCCCATGTGTGGGTTTACATGACGGCGAAGGATGACGCCGGCAAGGAAATCCTGTGGACGCTGGAAGGCGGCAGCCCGGCTGCTCTGACCCGCGGCGGCTGGACCAAGGAGTCGGTCAAGGCCGGCGACACGATCAACGTCCGTTGCCACCACGCCAAGGACCTCTCCCCCAACTGCCTGCTCGGCTTCTTGACCCCGCCGGGCGGCGTTCCCAAAGAGTTCGACTAACAGTTTCGTCTTGATGCGGCGAGCGCAGGCGGCCATTCCAATGGCCGCCTGTTCGCATTTGTGGCCCCCGATTTCCGCCGCCTAGAGCGCCCTCGCCTTCCGGGCGACACCGCGTTCGGCCATGGATCGCGCTTGGGCGATCGCGGCATTGACGCGTTCCGCGTCTTTGCGGACCAGGAGCTTGCCGGCATCGGCAGATAGGGTCGCGACCGCGCCCGCGACCTCGGCATACCGCGCCGCTTTCACCAGCTCGAAGACGCCGTCGAAATCCCTGCGAAGGCTCGCACGACCGGCGGCCGCGCGAGCCGGATCGGTGAAGGCCCCGTCCTCGAGCGTGGCGACCGCGACCTGGAGATAGCCCCAAGCCGGCGCGAGCGCGATCACCTCCTTGCTCATCAGCACGCCGACGAGCTGCACCGCGGCCGCGGTCTGCTTCAGGAACACCTCGGTGCTGATCCGTGTCCTGGCGGAGGGGTAATAGGCCTGGAAACCGGCACTCGGCCAGTCGCCGGAAATATGCCAGCCGGGCAAACCGCCGAGGTCCACGAGGTAGCGGGAAAAGCCGCCGCCGAGCCAGTTGAGCTGAACCCCGCCGCTCACGCCGGGACGCGCGGGCACGATGTTGATCGCGCGCGGCACCGCCTGGTCCTTGATCGCCTTGGTCGCTTCCTCGATCGCAAGCGGATTGGGCCAACCCCAGATGTGCGTCGTCGCCGCGCGTCCCGTGGGCGCGTAGTTGTTGTCGGTCTCGGCGAATTGCAGCCCACCGAAATGCTCCAGCGCCAGGCCGCCGACCACGGTCTTAAACCGCTCGGGGAGTTCCTCGACGATGTCGAGCGGGTAACTCGGTTCGGTGCCCGGAACGAAGTGGCGCGATTCGAAATAGACGACGATGCTTTTCGGGCGCTCGGCGCGGGGGATCCTGGCGTAGTAGTTCAGCACCGCGAGAATGCCGAGACCGCCATTGTCTTCGGCGATGCTCGGCCCATCGACATGAGTCGCGAGCAGAATCGCGTCGTCGTTCGGCGTGCCGTAATTGCGGCCGGGGAGCGTTGCGACGATCTCGAATGCGGTCGCGTTCTCTTCCTGATGGGCATCAAGGATGAGCGTCGCCGTCTTGCCGGCGGCGGCATCGGCGAGAACCTTCGTGCCGGCGACCCGGTCGAGCATCAGGAGCGGCACGTTGAATTGACGCGGTGTGGGATGGATGCGCGTGCCTTGCGAAGCAAGCGGCGACATGTCCATCACCGTGACGGCGGCCGCGGCGCCGGACGGCACGAGGACATTGGTGATCACTTCGCGGATTTGGCCGAACTGGTCGCGGTTGCGGTAGCTCGATTCGACAAAGACCGGTGTTTTCTCGAACAGCTTGCCGGGAAAGGTTTCGGGGTCCGAGCGGTATTCATAGTCCTTGTAGCCGATGTTCGGGCCGGGCGTGCCCCATTGCGGCGACGGCTGTCCTTCGTTCGCGGCCGGCGGGGTGCAGAGCGGCGGGTTGCCGCAATAGCTCGACGGTGTCGCGGGCGTGCTCACGCCGAGCGGCACGCGCCGCGGCGTGGCGAATGTCGAATAGGGCTGCTGCCTGACGACCACGATTTTTCCTGCGAGCGCGGAAAGCGGCGGGCGGCGTTCGACGGGAACGTTGAGGTCGTAAAGGATCGTGGGCGCGGTGACGCCTTGGGGACCCGTTGAACCGGATTGCGTGCCGTAGGCGGCGACGTCGATCTTTGTGCCGTCGGAGGTGAAGGACCAACCGCTCTTGTCGGGAAATTCGGTCGTGTGCCAGCGCGTGTAGCGGAAGGGATGCTTGACGATATCGACCGCGCCGAGGGTTTTGAGCTCGGCTTCGATCAGCGCCATGAATTTTTTCCACGCCGGTCCGCCGGTGTAGGCCGGTCCCGCTTCGTCGCGCTGATCGTGCCAGTCCTGGACCTTGGCCGCCGATATCATCAGTGTACGGTCGACCGCGGCGAGCGGCGCCGCGGATTGTTGTGCGGCGTCAGACGAGACGAGGCCGAGACTCAGAGCAAGCGCCATGCTTGCAGCGGCAGTGGAACAGCGAAGCCGAGACATTGGTTCTCCCCTCGTCGCGGATGCGAAACAGCTTAGGCCTTAAATCGGTCCGACAGAACCAGTGCGGACCGGATGTCGGAGAGAGTCCTTCGCTGATGCCCCTGCGGATCGAAATTCTCCGCCGACAGCCACTGTTCGAACGCCGCTCGGACAAGACGCCAATCTCGATCGGTCATGGCATACCAGGCCGTGTCGCTATTGCGGCCTTTGTAGACGATGGCTTGGCGGAATATGCCTTCAAAGGCAAAGCCGTAACGCAACGCCGCGCGGCGGGACGGCGCGTTGAGGCTGTCGCATTTCCATTCGTAGCGCCGGTATTTCAGCTCGTCGAACACGCGCGTCATGAGCAGGAACATGGCTTCGGTCCCGGCGCGCGAGCGCTTCAGCCGGGGAGAATAGGTGACATGTCCAACCTCGATCACGCCGTTCGCCGGATCGATGCGCATCAGTGCCGCGGTGCCGACGGGTTTCATGGTTGCGGTGTCGACGATCGCGTGGTGCTGAGGATCGCGCCTGGCGGCTTCGCTGCGCAGATGGCCGACGTAATCGGACAAGCCGGCGAAGGGGCCGACAAAGAGATAGGTCCAGTCCCGCCCGTCCGAGGCTTCCGCATGGGCGGCGTAGAGATCGGCCGCGTGTCGTTCCACATCGAGCGGTTCCAGCGAACAGTGGCGGCCGAGCATGGGCGTCAAGGGAGGAAACGGACGCTCCGTCCAGGTGCTCAGCGAAGCGCCGATCGGCTGTCCGAAAATGTTGAGCTCTTGCTGCATCGGCCTGTCGCTCTTTGTGAGGGTTCGTTTTAGCTGGAAATCCGGTACTGGCCGAATTAGTCAAAACCGGCCACTACCGGAAATCCGGCCGATTTGACTCCTCCGTCCGGCCCGGCTCATACTGAACAAAACAAGAACAAATGAGGTGGGTCATGGGCAATGCAGGTCTCGCTGCATTGCGGAGCGTGCTTTCCGAACCCCGGCTGGGAGACGGACAAGCACGCGTGCCGCTTGGCCATGGCGAGGCTGACCATACGCTTGGCGGCGGGCTTCCCACGGGTGCCCTGCACGAGGTGTTTGCACACGAGTCCAGCCATGGCGGGGCGGCCACCGGCTTTGCCTTGGGCCTTGCCCTGCGGCTCGGGGACCGCAAGCCCCTGTTATGGGTGCGGCAGGATTTCTCCGCGCTCGAATTCGGCGAGCTTCATGCGGCGGGGCTGCTCGAGCTCGGGCTCAACCCGGGCTCGGTGATCCTGGTGAGGGCGGCCGATGCCGGCCAGGTGCTCAAGGCCGCGGCCGAAGGGCTCACCTGCGGGGCGCTCGGTGCGGTGATCGCCGAGATCCCGGCCGAGCCGAAAATTCTCGATCTCGTCGCCAGCCGCAGGCTCGCCTTCGCCGCGGCCCGGAAGAACGTCACGGCGATCCTCGTACGGCTCGCGGCCGGCGCGGTCGCGAGCGCCGCCGAAACCCGCTGGGTCGTGCGCGCCGCGCGATCCCTGAATGATGACGGTGACGGAATGCCGGTGTTCGCGGCCGAACTCGCACGCAACCGGCATGGAAAAACGGGGGCTTGGGTGATGGAGTGGAACAGTGACGACGGGATTTTCTGCGAGCCCGATCAAGCGGCGCATTC
>Ga0137423_1000274_pt1 | contig 15832 bp, 17 predicted proteins | sample EasRivERMZT600_2_FD_102326 | JGI IMG/M metagenome (GOLD analysis project Ga0137423, IMG submission 102326) | Soil microbial communities from meander-bound floodplain in the East River, Colorado, USA - East River MetaG ERMZT600_2 | ecosystem: Environmental > Terrestrial > Soil > Floodplain ...
GAACGAAAAACGTAAGCGCGAGGACCACAGCAACAATTGCCGCCTCGCTCAGCAAAATCGTGAGTACTGTTGGACTCCACACTGGGTCGGCGTTTCCGAAGCCTGCCCGCAACTCACGGTTCCGGATGAGAACGTACCACCCGAATCCATACGAAGAGTTCAAAGCAATTGTTGCCACGATGGTCCACGATTCCGATTCGGTGGCGATCGCAACACCGGCGACCACGCAAAAACCGACAAGTGTGAAGCCCCCCAGAATGAGCAGCACAGGTATGATCCCGTCTGGAATATCCTGACGGCCCACGATCAGCAGCCCGCCCGCAACGATCAGCGACAGCCACGGCACCAGGAACATTCCGAATGTCGATAAGATCTTCGCCAGCGTATATTGAGCGACCGATATCGGAAGACTCATCAGGAACGCCAGCGTCTGTTTCTTTCGTTCATTGATAACGTTCGACACGGGCATCATGCAGCCGAGAACGATCAGTGACACGAAGAACCATGTGCTGCCGAGGATCGTCGGCAATTCACCGCCCCACGCCACCAGACCCAGGGCCAGGCCACCGCCAAGTATCGACAACATGATGAAAAAACGATGACGATTCCAGTCGCTCAGAATCAAAGTTTGAACAACCGAGTCTTTCATGCATCCACCTCCTCGCGGCTGTGTTCAACATTCGCGACAAAGATTTCCTCGAGCGTCATCGTCTCAATCGACTGAACTCGAGCGCCGGTGCTCTCATATGCATTGGCAAGATCCGGCGCGAAAACATTGGAAGTCGCAATCGCCAGGCGGCCCTGTTGGCGGACATGGATGATCCCGGGCAGCGCGGGCAGCTCGACTCCGGCCGGCACTTCCAGACGAAGGCGCCGCCACCGGTCCAGGTATACCTCTTTATCCATCGAGTCAATGATCCTGCCGCGATCGATAAAGGTGATCTGATCCGAGATCTGCTCGACGTCCTGCGTGTTGTGCGACGAAAACAGAATGCTGCGGCCTTCGTCAGCCATGTCAGTTCTCTAAGGATCTCGTGCCGCGCAACCGGATCAAGCCCCGTCGTCGGCTCATCCAGAATCAGCAACCGCGGCCGCCTGGCCAGAACCAGAAGCAGCGTCGCCTTGACGCGCTGGCCGTGCGAAAACTCCTTGATCCTTTGCTCGGCCCTCAGCCCGAAGCGCTTCAGCAGTAGCTGAGCGTACGCCGCATCCCATTTCGGATAGATGGATCGAATCAGGTTCATGTGCCACTCGAGCGTCATCGCTTCGTAGAGCCTCATGTCGTCGGACGCGAACCCGATGTCCCACTTCGCCGCGACCTGCTCCTGCGGCATCCGATGACCGAGCACGCGGACATCGCCTCCATCCTGATGAACGAGGCCCATCAAAATCCGTATCGTGGTGGATTTGCCGGCGCCGTTCGGTCCGATGAGGCCCATGATCTGCCCCGGCGGCAGTTCCAGACAGATGTTGTCGAGCGAGAAGAATCGATACTTCTTGCGTACGCCGTCGAGTTTTATGGCGAGATCCATCATGACGATTCCTTTGTAGCGATGTTCTCAGAAGCTTCTCGAAGCCGGCCCTCGAGTTCCTCGGGCTGAAGCCCCAGAACTGCTGACAGCCGAATCGCCTGCTCCAAATGCTTTTTCAATTCCTGTTCCTGAAGACGCATCCCAAGACCGGGGTTCGGTGCCACGCGCGACCCCTTGCCCTGCTGCGTCACGATGACCCCCTCACGTTCCAGCTCCAGATACGCGCGCTTGACCGTGATCACACTCACCGACAAATCGACAGCAAGCTGCCGGATCGAAGGGATCGACTGCCCTTCCGCCCAATCGCCAACAGCCACACGCCTCTTAATCTGCTCCATGATCTGGAGGTAAATAGGTCGTTTGTCTGTCTGTGAGATCACGAATCCGTCCATCTGAGTATACTCAGTATATACAGATATACACAGCTGTCCAGCGAAATATTTTTGATATCGTTTAGCGCATGCGATTACAGGGAAAAGTTGCAGTTGTGACAGGAGCGAGCCGCGGTGCCGGCCGCGGAATCGCGCTCGCGCTTGGCGAGGCTGGCGCGACCGTCTACGTGACTGGACGCAGCGTAAGGGGCGAAACGACGACTGAGAACCTGCCCGGCACTGTTGAAGACACGGCGGAAGGCGTCACAGCTCGGGGAGGCGCCGGCATCGCGGTTCGTTGTGACCACACCGTCGACTCCGATGTTGAACAACTATTCGCTCGGGTGCAGCGTGAACAGCAACGCCTCGACCTGCTGGTCAACAACGCGTGGGGCGGCTATGAACACCACGACTACCGAACATTCGGCGCCCCGCTCCACGAACAACCGCTCCGGCAATGGGACGGAATGTTCACCGCAGGAGTCCGGGCAGCGATCGTCGCGAGTCGTTTTGCTGTATCGATGATGCTGCCGCAAAAACAGGGCTTGATCGTCAGCATCACGGCCTGGGACCGGGACAAATTCATGGTCAACGTGTATTACGACGTTGCAAAAAATGCGATCAACCGTATGACGTTTGGAATCGCGCGCGAACTCCGGCAGCACAATATCGCGGCCGTCGCGCTGGCGCCGGGTTTCATGCGCACCGAGCGTGTCGCAGGAGCCTTCGAGGCCGTAGGCAACAAGGATTATCTGAACTTCACGGAATCGCCGGAATATGTCGGGCGAGCCGTGGTCGCGGTTGCGTCGGATCCGAACGTGATGGACAAGTCGGGTGAGGTTCTGGCGGTAGGCGATCTTGCCGCGGAGTATGGCTTCACCGACATCGACGGCCGGCGGATTCCCGCGTTCCGTATGCCGGAATAACAGCGCGTCGGTACTCTTTCTGTGAGCCACTCCGCACCGCTTGAGCTAACATTCGGAGCAATTTCCACGGAGTGTGATTATGAAATTCCGTCTGATCGCAATCCTCGCGCTGACCATGATGAGCCTGCCGGCATTTGCGCAGCTCGATCCTTCGGGAGAATGGGCTCCGCGATTTCATGAAGACAACCCGGAGCGGCTCGCAGGGCCCGAGATCGGAGACTACCTCGGCATACCTTTGAACGAGGCCTCGCGCCTGCGGGCGGACAGCTGGGACGCGTCGCTCCTGACGCTGCCTGAGCATCAGTGCAAACCGCACCCGGCCGACTACGGACCGCGCGGCCCGGCGAACCTGCGGATGTGGAAAGAGGTCGACAAGGAATCGCAGCAGGTGATCGCGTATCGCACGCACATTTCCTGGCAGGCTCCGGAGCGCACGATCTGGATGGATGGCCGACCGCATCCGCCGGATTATGCAGCGCACACGTGGCAGGGGTTCTCGACCGGAAAGTGGGTCGGCGACATCCTGACCGTCACGACGACACATTTAAAAGCCGGCTGGATCCGCCGCAACGGAATTCCCCGCAGCGATCGCGCGACGCTCACCGAACACTGGATACGTCACGGTGACTACCTGACGCTCGTCAGCATCATCAATGATCCGCAATATCTCACTGAACCATTCGTCCGCACGACGAACTGGATTCTGGATCCTCGGCAGCAGATTGCGCCGTATCCCTGCGATGCTGTCGTGGAAGTGGACCGGCCGAAAGGTTCCGTGCCGCATCATCTCCCCGGAGCGAATTCATTTCTCAGCGAGTTCCCCAAGCGATTCAACCTGCCGGACGGAGCTGCGCGCGGGGGAGCTGAAACGATGTATCCGGAGTACCAGCAGAAATTGAAGGTGTCGAAATGAAAAGAGCACTCGCGCTTTTCGTGACGATCCTTGTGTCGAGCGCGGCCGGCACATCGCAGCAAAGCCAGGTCAACCTGCTTCACGTGCAAGGCAATGTCTACATGATGGTCGGAGCCGGCGGAAATATCGCGGTGCAGGTGGATAAGGATGGCGTGTTGATGGCCGATACGGGCTCGACTCAAATGGTCGATCAGGTTCTGGCAGCGGTGAAGCAGATTGCGAAACCGATCACCAGCAGGCCGCTCCGGCACATCATCAACACTCACGTTCACCCGGATCACACCGGCGGCAATCAAAAGGCGCGAGCGGCCGGCACGACGATCACGGGCGGGAATGTCGCGGGAAATATTCAGGACGCTGCCGAGGGTGCAGCGATCTTCGCCCACGAAAATGTGATGCGGCGGATGAGCGCGCCGACAGGGACGCAGGCGCCGACGCCTTCAGGCTCATGGCCGACGGATACGTACTACGGCGACTCGAAGGAAATCTTCTTCAATGGCGAGGCCATCCAGTTATTTCATCCGAAGTCGGCGCACACGGACGGCGACAGCATCGTGTTCTTCCGTCGTTCCGATGTGGTCATGACGGGCGACATTTTCATGACGACCAGCTATCCCATCATCGATCTCCAGAATGGCGGCAGCATCAATGGCGTGATCGATGCGTTGAATTTCATCCTCGACCTGACGATTCCTGCGGAAAAGCAGGAAGGCGGCACGATGGTGATTCCCGGACATGGCCGGCTTTGCGATGAAGCGGATGTGGTCGAGTATCGGGATATGGTGACGATCATTCGCGATCGCGTCCAGGACATGATCAAGAAAGGGCAGACACTGGAGCAGGTAAAAGCCGCGAAACCCACGCGCGATTACGATCCGCTGTACGGGACCGGCGATACGTTCGTGGAAGCCGTCTACAAGAGTCTTTCTGCCAAGAAATAAAAGGTCGGGAGAAAAAGTAAAACGGGGACAGTGAGCAATTAAATTCACTGTCCCCGTTTTACTTTTCTCCCACCATTTCTGGCACACCAATTGCGACTAGGTATTTCATCGGAAGAAAGGACAGGACCGCTATGTCTTTTATGTGGCTACTTGTCGCCGGCTTGATCCCAAGTGTGTTGGCTAAGTTGTTGTTACGCGGTCATCCCACCGGCGGGTTATTTATCCTCGGTCTGACCGGCTCGTTTATTACGGGCGGGATCCTGTATTCCATGAATCAACCCACAGGTTTCCTTATCCCGTTGGTGGGCGCGATCGCCCTGATCGCCGTGTACGGCGCAACTACGCCAACGTCGGCCGCAAAACCGGTCGATCGCGAACACGAGGACCACGACCATCGCCGGGCTGCTTAGTTCGAAAACTGTTTGGCGTGATTCTCGAGAAAATCGATAACGCGCGTCCGGTACTCGTAATACTCCGGATGTTCCAGAACATCGACGCGGGTTCGCGGACGCGCGAACGGAGTCTTGAGAATTTCGCCGACACACGCCTCCGGTCCGTCGGTCATCAAGATCAGGCGATCCGAGAGATAGAGCGCTTCGTCGATATCGTGAGTGACCATCACGACGATCCGCTTCGCCTTCTCCCACACATCGAGCAATGTGTCCTGCAGATCGAAGCGTGTCAGCGAATCCAGCATTGAAAAGGGTTCGTCCAGGAGCAGGAAAGCCGGCTCGATCGATAACGCGCGAGCCATCGACACGCACTGCTGCGTTCCCAGCGACAACTCCGTGGGCTTCTGGTCGTAGCAGCCTGCGATTCCAACCAGCTCTAAATATTTCTCCGCCTGTTCTTTTCTCTGTTTGGAGCTGTACTTCGGGAACGCCTGCCCGACCGCCAGCGCGACATTCTCTCCGGCCGTGAGCCACGGAAGCAGACATGGCGATTGAAACACAACACCGCGATCGCTTCCCGGTTCATCCACTTCCTTTCCCTGGATCACTACGCCGCCATAAGTCGCTTTCTGAAGCCCCGCGAGGATCGAAAGCACGGTCGATTTGCCGCAGCCGGAATGGCCGAGGATGCACACGAATTCGCCGCTGTGAATCCGCGCGTTGACGTCCTTCACGGCGACGTAAGGGCCGGTTGGCGTCGGAAAGACTTTCGTCAACCCGGTGATTTCGAGTGGGACCATCATGCCTGCTCCTCCATGACCGAAAGTTGCCCGCCCGGAACGGGCCGCGCAGAAGCGCGACTGGGCGAGGTGTGGATGAAGTCCGTCAGGAACTCGACCACTTTCGCCCGGATTCGCACAGCCCCGTGGTCGTGGAGTAACTGGTCGGGCGTTCTCGGCCTCTGAATCGGCACGCTGATGGGTGTGCTGAGTGTTGCGCGCGGTCCTCGTGTCATCGGAATGATCTGATCGGAGAGCAGGAGGGCTTCGTCCAGGTTGTTCGTAATCATGATGGTCGTCACCCGCCTTCCAACTACCGAACACAAACGCACCAGCTCTTCCTGAAGGTTTGCCCGCGTGAGCGCATCCAGCGCGCTGAATGGTTCGTCCAGGAAGAGCACCGCCGGTTCCGCTGCAAACGCCCGCGCGATCGCGACGCGTTGTCTCATACCCCCGGACAACTGGCTGGGCCGTCGATGTGTGGCGCCGCCGAGCCCGACCATTTCCAGATATTTCCTGGCATGAGCAAGCTGCTTGTCGCGCGGCCAGTCCGGAAATGCCGCTCCGACGGCGAGCCGAACGTTTTCCATCGCCGAAAACCAGGGCAGCAGCGAATAGTTCTGAAATACAACTGCGGCGTTGGAGTGGATCTGGTCAACGTTTTTCCCGGCGACATGAACTGTGCCGGAATCCGGCTTCAGAAGGCCCGCAAGAATGTTGATCAATGTTGTCTTGCCCGATCCCGTGAAGCCGACAATCGAAACGAACTCGCCTTCTTCGACCGACAAATTCACCGACTTCAAGACTTCACGCACCCCGCTGCGGGACTGAAAACTCTTCGAGACATCGCGAACTTCGACGAGTGCCAAATTAGTTGCTCCTTTGTAGTTTCAGTTCCACGAAAGCCATCATGCGATCGAGGCAGAATCCAACGATGCCGATCGTGAGAATGCAGAGAAGAATGTGCGCATAAATCAGGCTGTTGTATTCCTGCCAGAGAAACCCGCCGACGCCTGGCGTGCCCGTAAGCATTTCGCTCGCGACAATCACCAGCCAGGCGATACCGAGGCTGAGGCGATAGCCGGTAAACATGTATGGCAGCGTCGCGGGAACGAGAACTTTCGTGAACGTTTGAAGACGCGAAAGACGCAGGACCCGCGAGACGTTCCAATATTCCTGGGGGATCGACCTCACGCCGGACATCGTGTTGATCACCGTCGGCCACATGCAGCAGAGCGCGATCGTGAACAGCGCCGCGGGCTCGGATTTCTGAAACACGACAAGGCCCAGCGGCAGCCACGCGAGCGGGGAGATCGGCCGGAGCACCTGAACGATCGGGTCGAACATTTTGTGGAAGGTCTTCGAAAGGCCCAACATGAATCCGAGGGGCGTGCCGATGATAATGCCGAGGGTGAAACCTTTCGCGACACGCAACAGGCTGTAGTAGGCGAGGAGCACGATGCCCTGATCCATCTCGCCGCGCTTTTCCAGCGGCTCGAGGATGTAGAGCTTGCTTTCTTCCCAGGTCCTCAGCGGTGACGGCAAGTCCGGGACTTGCGTGCTGACGCCGGCCCAGAAGGCCAACACCAGGCCGACGCCGCATATCGGTAACAGGATTGAAGCGATTCTCGAATTCATGAAGGCCCTCCTCAGGCTCTGCTGTGCACTGGAAACGACAGTGCGTACTTCTCCGGATCGGCAGGGTCGAACGTGCCATCGAACAACGTCTGCTTCTGCATATCCTTGAATTGCGTCGTGACGCCCATGTCCTTGACGGCATCGCGATAAGTGTCCTGACGCATCACCTTGCTGACGATCCCCTGATAATCCGGCGCGGACTTCACCATTCCCCACCTGCGGAACTGGGTCAGCCACCAGAGACCGAACGTCTTCTGCGGGAAGTTGCACTCACGTTGCGAGAAGATCATGTAGTAGGGATCTTTCTCCTTGCGCCCGTCTCCGTAGTCGTAATCGCCCATAAGGCGGGCATGAATGATCTCCGGCGGACAGTTGATGTACGTCGCGCGTGAAACGACCTCTGCCACGTTCTTTCGATTTTCCATCTTGTCGATGTACACGCTCGAAAGGTGCAGGGCCTTCAGGATCGCCTTCACGGTTTTCGGGTTTTTCGTCGCGAATTCTTCCGTGAATGCCAGGACCTTTTCAGGATGGTCCTTCCACATCTGCTGCGTGGTGACTGCGGTAAATCCGATCTTGTCTTCGATGGCGCGATAGTTCCAAGGCTCGCCAACGCAGAAACCGTCCATCTTGTCCACCTTCATGTTGGCAACCATCTGCGCCGGCGGAATCGTGATCAGGCTGATGTCCTTATCGGGATTGATTCCGCCGGACCCGAGCCAGTAACGGGTCCACATCGCGTGCGTACCCGGCGGAAAGGTCATCGCGAATGTCAGCGGTTCGCCGGAGGCTTTGGCGCGATCGACGTGCGGCTTCAGGTCTTTCGCGGTTTTTACGCCCGCCGTCTTCAGCTTGTTGTTCAGCGTGATCGCCTGACCGTTGCGATTGAGCATCCACGGAATGACCATCGGCTTGACTGGAGAACCCAGCAGTCCCATCGTCGATGCGAACGGCATTCCGATCAGCATGTGCGTAGCCTGGTTCTCGCCGATACTGAGTTTGTCCCGGATTGCGGCCCACGAAGCTTCCTTGGAGACCACCGACTGGATTCCGAATTGTTTGAAGTAGCCAAGCTCGTGCGCCATCACGATCGATGAGCAGTCGGTCAGCGCGATCATTCCGAACCGGATGTTCGGCGTTTCCGGAGAATCATCCGGATAAGCGCCGCCCGCCCAGCCTTTCGGTACGCCCGCCAGTGTTGCCGCGAGCATCGTTCCTGTTGTTTTCAAGAATGTTCGACGACTCTTTTTCATATGAAGACCTCTCTTCAGAACTGGTAAGTGAACATCAGGTATCCGAGGTTGTATGCCTTCCCCGGCGTGGCGTTGTTAAGAAACGTTCCCGGAAAAATGTGTGAAAAACCCGGGGCTATCTGGATTTGAGGAGTCAGCGGATATGCCGCCTGGACGTCGATTTCCTGACCGACGTGGCGGCCGGCGCTGCCGTTGGCGACTCTCGCGACGAGCGCGCCGGAGATGGCGTACAGCGCGTCGTGCGTATTGGCAAGCCACCAGGAGTGATAACTACCGGACATCAACAGCTTCGATGTCGGCTTCAGTTCCAGTCCGCCGCGAAGGTGATGAATATTTTTCCAGCCGATCTGGTCCGCGAGTCCGGTCTTGTCGTGCGGCGTGGGGTAGAGTTGATCGAATCCTTCGCGCTTCTGATCGGTCGGGTCGGCGTCTCCCGTCGCGAAGTTGTATTCGGCGAATAAGCGCGGCTTGGAGGCCGGTTTCGCGAAGGTGTAGCCGGTGACCCAGTGGCCGCCCCACGCTTGAACATCGTCGGATTCTTCAAGGCTGCGCCCTGTCGGGCTTGCGCTCCGCAGCGAGCCGACCTGCGTTGCCATCTCGACGCCGTAATCGAGACTCCCCGGCAACTTTCCGACCCAGCGGACTCCGACGGTCTTGAAATCGAGCTTCGCGAGCGTTCCCGCTTCGCTTCTCACGCCTCGAGAGAGACGCCAGAACACGTATGGTTCGATCGTGGCTTTCGGTACCAGAGTCGTGAACGAGCCGTATGCGCCATGGAGATTGTTGCCGTCGGTTCGCTTGTTGAATTCCGCTTCGCGAATGTTGACGACCGAAGCCGCGAATGCGTCGATTCTGAAATCCTTGTGACGATAGGCCGCGCGTATTGCGTCGAACGAGCGCGCGGTATTGAGCCAGCTCACGTGACCAACCAGCCGCTGCTCGCCGAAGACGAGTTCCTGCCGGCCCACTCGAAGCTCGAATGCGTTGCCTTCGCGCTTGCCGAACTCCACATAAGCCTGGCGTAAATCGAACGTGTCTTCGAACGGAGCGGCATCCGGCTTGGCGTTCCGGCCAATGACCTGCGCATCCTGTCCTTGAAAAGCCATCCTCATCCATGAAGAAGGAGCAAACGTGAGATTGAGCCGAACGCGGCTGAGAGAATACGCGTCGTTGGAGTCGAGCTTGAAGGCGCCTCCATTGATTCCTTCGATTCGCATTCGGTATTCGCCGTTCAAACGCACCCATCGAGGCAATTCGGTATTGATCGAATCCGTAACCCGTTTTGGCGCGGGCTGAGCCTGTTGTGCCGTGAGAGCACTCGCACAGAAACAAATTAGTAGCAGAGTGTGTACAAACCTGCCGATCGCTCGATACATCGAGACCTCCAATGCCTGGTTTTTGGGACTTCAGTTGTTGTGAATGGAAATCAAAGGCCCAGAACGTGGGGGACCGGGATCAACGATGATCGAGAGATTCGGCACTGACGTAGCCGACTTCAACTGGTGCGATGACGATAGGTTAGCGTGCTGAAAAAAACAACAGGCGTTTTCGTCGGTTTTCACGCCATTGACTTCAAAAATGTCGCGCAGCTTCGGCAACTCAGGCCTCGGACCATTGACTTTCAAAAATCGCGCGTGTTAGCGTGCGGGGACTCTTTTGGAAGTGCAGGAATATGATGGATTTCTTACGCGCAATTGAACAGTCGAGCTTCTCGCAATGGGTCGTTACATCGAGCTCGACATTTGCTTTCCCCGGCATCCTTCTGTTGCACACGCTCGGCATGGGAATCGTCGTCGGAATCAATGCCGGCATCGACCTTCGGATCCTCGGACTGGCCCCGGCTTTGCCGATCGCTCCATTCGAGAAGTTCTTTCCCGTGCTGTGGGTAGGGTTCGCAATTAATACGGTCACCGGACTGATTCTTCTTGGAGCGGATGCGACGACGAAGATAGTGAACCCCGACTTCTGGGTGAAGATGATCTTCATTGCGCTGGCGCTGATCAATCTGAAGATGCTTCGCACGCGCGTATTTCGCGAACCTGAAAAACCATTCTCATCGAATGTGAAGCTTCTCGCTGTCACATCGCTCTTCTTCTGGCTCGGAGCCATTGTGTGCGGACGCCTCCTGGCTTATGTAGGTCCCGTCAGCGGTTTGTCGGACTAACCTTATGGACTTCATGAATCTCGCCAACCTGGCGCACGTGCACCTGCTCCTGAACCACTTTCCTACGATCGGATTCGGCATTGCGCTCGCCTTGTTCATGGTCGGACTTGTCAGCAAGAGCGAGGAAATGAAGAGGAGCAGCCTCGTCATTTTCTTTCTGATCGCAACTATTGCGATCCCGACTTACGTGACCGGCAACGCTTCGGTTGAAGCGCTGTGTACGGGCGAAAATAACGAATGTCCCGAAGGCATTTCCGAAGTCACGATCCGGGCGCACGAGGACGCGGCCCTCATCGGTTTCGCAATGATGCTGCTGACCGGATTCGTTGCGTGGCTGGGCCTGTGGCAATTCCGATTCCTCAATCGCACGCCATCATGGAACGTCGGCGCGGTCCTGCTCCTCGGGTTTCTGACGTTCGGCCTGATGGCGCGCGCCGCGAACATCGGCGGCGAAATACGTCATCCGGAAATTCAGGTCGCACCGGTTCCGGATCCACCTTCGGAGGAGCCTGTAGGCGGAATCGCGCGAGACATGGGCGGGTATGTCAATGCTCATGAGTGGCTGTGGCCTGCAAGCGAGGCGCTGCACTTCGTCGGGTTGAGCATGTTGCTGAGTGTAGTCCTGTTGCTGGACCTGCGGATTCTCGGAATGGCGAAAAAACTCTCGTTCCCGGCGCTCTATCAACTGCTTCCGCTGGGCATGCTGGGCTTTTTATTGAACACGGTAACCGGCATGACCTTCTTTCTTGCGACGCCGGGTCAGTACACACAAAACGGCGTGTTTTACTGGAAGCTTCTTTTTATCGTTCTGGGAGCGCTGAACGTCCTCTATTTCATGCTGCTCGAGGAGCCGTGGAAGATCGGCGCCGGAGACAATGCCCCGATGAGAGCGCGATTCATGGCAGGATCCGCGATCGTCGTGTGGATCGGCGTTCTCTTTTTCGGCCACATGCTGCCGTTCCTTGGCAACGCCTTCTAACAACGGCACGCCGGCTGAAACTTACTGCTTCGGATTCGCGCGGTTAATGAAGTAACCGACAACCGACACAACCAGAACGCCGCCGATTACGACTGCGCTTACCGTCATTGCTAATGCCATTCAAAAACCTCTTCTACTAACTGCGTTTTCCCAGCTCCGCCTTCACTCGTTCCGGAGTGAAGGGCACCTGACGCAACCGCGCCCCCGTTGCGTCGAAGACCGCATTCGCGATCGCCGCAGCGACAACGGTGACTGCGGTTTCACCGGCGCCCATGGCCCGCGCATCGGGCCGGTTGATCAGGACGGTCTCAATTTTCGGGATTTCCGCGCCGACAGGCAATGGTCGATATGTACGCCAGTCGATCGAGGTCACCTGTTGATCGTTCCAGGTGACTTCCTCGTTCAATGTGCGGCTCAGCCCGTGCAGGGCGCCGCCCTCGAGCTGATTCTTCAATCCATCCGGATTCGAAATCGGACCGGAATCATTTGCAATGACAAGCCGCTTCACCACGATGCGACCGCTGTCCTGACTCACGTCCACCTCGGCGACCATCGCGCAGTAACCGTTGTCGCCTTCATACAAAACGCACGACATGCCGCGACCGCTGACAACGCCTGTTCGACGCGCCGGCGCTCGCGGCGATGGACGCGTCTCCCAATTCGCTGTTTGAGCCGCGGCGCGAACAACGTCGATCAATCGGGGATCCGCAAGGTGGCGCAATCGATATTCCACGGGGTCTGCCTTCACCTGCGCCGCGATTTCATCCAGGAAGGACTCATGCGCAAACGTGTTCTGCAGCCTTGCGGGCGATCGCAGCGGACCGGTGAAAAACGGTGACTGCACGTCATGAGTCAGAACGCGCTGGCTGAGGATTTTGCCGGTGCCTCCGCTCCGTCCATTGACGGTCCCGGTGATATAGGAGGGAGCCGCATTGCTGTTGTTGGCGAAATTCGCCGGATCCGGCGCGGGCGACCTCGCGGTAAAAGGCGCGGGAGAAAATCCGGCAAGCATGCCGGTAATCACGTTTCCGGGATTGTTGGCGCCGGGCCTGCCGCCGAGTGTCGGCGACCATGCTTCGTGGTCCCACGCGATAATCGTGCCGTCCCTGTCGACGGCAGCCCGCTGATCGATGACGTACGCGAGGCCGTAGTTTTCCCACGCCATCTCGTCCTTGCGTGTGAGTTGAACGCGCACGGGACGTCCGACGGCCTGCGACAGGAGTGCGGCGTCATAGGAAACGGTGTCGGCGCCGTTGACGCCGTAGCATCCCGAAGCCATCTTGAAAATCACCTGGACATTTTCCTGCGGCATTCCCAGAAGCATCGCCACCGTGCTTCGCAGCGGATAAACCGCTTGCGAGGCTGAATAGATCGTCGCCTTGCCGGATTGCACATCGGCAACGGCGCAGGACGTCCCGAACGACGCGTGCATCTGGTAGGGATAGTGATATGTCGCTTTAACCATACGCGCCGTCTGCCCGAACCTCTCGTCGACGTCCTTCGAGTTCACGGCCAAGGTATCGCGCGTTGGCTTTCTGTTTCTCAGGTAGTCATGAAACTCGCTCTGCTTCGGCAAGCCGGCGGGCGCGGTCCACGATAGTCTCAGTTTCGTCGCGGCCTGCATCGCCTGCCACGGCTTCTCCGCGACGACACCAACGAAATTCTTCTTAACGACGACCTTCACGACACCCGCAAGCCCCTTGATGGAACTTTCGTCGACGCTCATCAACGTCGAGCCGTATGCAGGAGGCCGCACCACCTGTCCATACAGCATCCCGGGAACGCGCACGTTGTGAACGTACTCGAAGGCGCCCGTGGCCATCGCAGGAATCTCGACGCGGGGAACCGATGTTCCAAGGACCGTCCATTCAGCGGCGTTCTTACGCCTCGCGAGTGTATTGAGCGGGAGATTGAACTTTTTGCCGCCGATCAACTCGGTGTAGGCAACTTTCTTCGAAGCGTCCGACTTCGAACTGACGACGCCGTCCTTCACGGAAAGTTGATTGGCCGGCATGCCCAGTTGTTTGGATGCCATTTCGACCAGCGCTTCGCGTGCGGTCGCGCCGGCGAGAGCGAGGGCGCCCTGATTGAAGTTAGTCGGGTGCGATTGTGCGCCGGAGGTCGTGCCCTGATCCGGAGTGAGTGCTGTATCGCATTGGATCAGCTTCACGCGGTTGAACGGCACGCACAGCTCTTCCGCTACAAGCTGCGTTTGCGCGGTATACAGTCCCTGGCCAAGTTCGCATTTGCCGACGTACGCGGTGACCGTGCCGTCCGCATTGATCGCAAGCCATCCGTCGACCTGACTGCTGCTGGCGCCGTCGAGCCGCTGCGCCAGTGTCGATTCCGGAGACAGGCTGAACGTGACGATCAGTGCGCCGGACGTCTTGAGGAAATCTCTTCGCGAGAGACTCATGACCGGCCTCCTGAATACTTCCTGATGGCGCTGATCATGCGCGAATGCGAGTGGCATCGGCAGAGGACGTTCGACAAGGCCTGCCGGATATCCGCTTCGCTTGCTTTGGGATTTCGATCGAGGTAAGCCTTCGCCGTCATGATGACACCGTTCACGCAGAAGCCGCACTGCATCGCCTGTTCGTCGATAAACGCCTTCTGGATCGGATGCGGTTTCTCCTCCGATCCGAGCCCTTCGAGAGTGGTGATCTCACCTCCCGCCACACTTGAAACAGGTGTGACGCAGGACCGGACTGCCTGTCCTTTGACGATCACCGTGCAACTGCCGCATTGCCCGAGGCCGCAGCCGAACTTGGGCCCGCGGAGGGCGAGATCGTCGCTGAGGATGTAGAGAAGAGGGGTGGACGGGTCCGTGTCGAGCGTAACGGATCGCCCGTTGACTCGGAGTGAAATGTTGGCCATAGGTGCGCCGAAGTATATCGCAGGCCGCTTTTGGTTTCCGTTGTGAGTTGAGAGTTTGCTGTTGTCCGTTGACTGTTTCACTTGTTGCGATGGTCAGATGGTTCGATATCGCTCCATCGAGACATCTAAACAAGTCCAACATTCAACGGACAACAGCAAACTCTCAACCGACAAGTTGGGGAATGGCTTACCGCGACGCACACGGCTGCGGATTCCAACCCGCGTTATCCGTCTGCTTCCTGAAGTGACTGCTCGTAATGAATTCCTGCGCGAGATAAACAGGATCTCTCACTATCGTCGTCACGATCAGCCACGAATCGCCGTTGGCTTCGACAGTGCGATCGAAATACTCCGTGACTGTTGCTTTCTCGCTGTACGGATATCCGTTCTTACGCAAGTATCCCGGACGGGCTCCCGTCGTCACAACTTTCAGCGACCCGCCGCTCGGAGAACCGCCCCGGCCGCGGCCGCCCGACATTTCCCAGTTTGCTGTGGACTGGCCTTGCCACGTCGGAGGACCCGCCGGCTGCTGGGACTCGCCGAAGCGAAACAGGCGCGTCTGCTGGCCGGCATCGGTTTCGAGTTTGAGCGTCGTGTCGTTTTCCCATGAAATGCGCACACGGCCCGGAACTCTCATGATCGCAGGGGCGCCGTAGGATTTGCATTGCTCGCCGGCGGCTTCATCTTTCGCAGGGTCCCACTGCTGGCCGACCTGAATTCCTGCCTGGTTTGTCGGCATGCTGGCGAAATCGCCTTTTGGCGGGGTGACCATGCGCCATCGCCAGTCCTCGGTAACAACCGCGACCCATTGGCCTGTCAGATCGATGGGCGCCTGAGCGCGAGGTGTCTGTGGCGTTTGTGGAGCTTGTCCACGTCCTTGAGACAGACCACTTGCAGTCAACGTTAAGAGCCACGCCGCAACGCCGATCACGAGATTGATCTTCATCTGTCCTCCTGCGGAATCTTACCCTGTCCGCCTTTGCCCAATCGCGGCCCTTTGAAGTCGCGAACCGGCGCGTGATCGAGGTTCGCGATGCGGCGACCGGTCTCGTACATGAGTTGTCCGA
>Ga0137423_1000276_pt1 | contig 15786 bp, 15 predicted proteins | sample EasRivERMZT600_2_FD_102326 | JGI IMG/M metagenome (GOLD analysis project Ga0137423, IMG submission 102326) | Soil microbial communities from meander-bound floodplain in the East River, Colorado, USA - East River MetaG ERMZT600_2 | ecosystem: Environmental > Terrestrial > Soil > Floodplain ...
AGTGTTCGTTCGATTGCGGCATTGCCCGGATGCACTTCGGCGCTGATGCGGCGAATACCACGCTGCTTCGCGTTCGCAAGCAGCGACGCAATCAAGGCACTGCCTACACCTTTACCTCGCCATTGAGGCGCTACGAACAAAGCCACGATGTCCATGGTCTCACCGCAGAATTCAGCCCTCCATTCGTAGGACGCATACGCGTATCCGCACAACGTGCCCTTGTTGTTCTCGGCCACAACCACCAGACCACGATCGGACGCGTTCATGATGTACTGAAAGACGCGGCGGGCATCGTCGGGAGTTCCCTCGGCGCGGATGTTCGTGAGAAGTTGACCTGCCAGCTCACACAACTGGTTCATGTCCTTTGATTCAGCCGCTCGAATTTGGAAAGGTTTTGCGCTCACAGTCGTTATCCGGGGAAGTCGCCCGGCGTATTGTAATCTCCAAATCGCGATTTCGAGAATCGGTTTTCCGGAGGTATAGTGATTTGCGTCCCTTTTAATATGTCGCGCTTTTCCAGGCACTCTACATTCGTCCTCTCGCTCACACTCGTTCTCGGTTTTCTTGCCGGCACTCTGCCGCGAACCGAGGAACAACCCCGCGCGGCGGCGACCAACGTCGACGTTTCAATCGAGCAGTTCGGCCGCTACATCGATCAATGGTCGGAGCCTGAGGGCTACTTCGACTCGGACAACTTCATTTCCAACGAGACTTCCTATCTGCACGTCATTGGTCAATTGAGACGGCAGGTGAAGCCGGGCGGCATCTATCTCGGCGTCGGTCCGGACCAAAACTTTTCCTACATCGTACATACGCGGCCGATGCTCGCGATCATTACCGACATTCGACGACAGAACATGCTCGAACACCTCTGGTACAAGGCGCTCTTTGCATTGGCATCAAATCGCGTCGAATACCTTTCGATGCTCACTTCGAGAGAGCCGCCGCGCCTTCGGACGGATGCATCTCTGGAGGAAATCCTTCGCGCCGTGCGCACCGCCCGCACAAGCGACGCGCTCTACAGGAAGAACTTGTCCGCCATTCAAACGCTGCTAGTGAACAAGTACGGTCTGAAGCTGTCTGGCGGCGACCTGGCGAAAATCGAGTATGTCCATCGAACCTTTTGGGAACACGGCCTCGAGTTGCGCTTCTCATCCATCGGGCGTGGAAATGCGCTGAATTATCCGACGTTTGAGGAAATGCTGCTGGAGACCGACCGCCAGGGTCAGCTGCAGGGATATCTGTCCTCGGAAGAACTCTTCCAGCTACTCAAGAAATTCCAGGCCGAGAACCGCCTTATCCCCATTGTCGGCAATTTTTCGGGACCTGCGGCATTGAAGAACGTCGGTGCATTTCTGAAGACAAACGGGCTTCAGGTATCTCAGTTCTATACTTCAAACGTGGAGTTTTATCTCTTCGGCACTTCCGAGTGGCGCCGGTTTGTCGCCAATATCCGGTCTTTGCCGCTGACTGACGACGCCATATTCATCCGTTCTTATTTCGGCAATGGACGCCGGCATCCCCAGAACGTACCGGGGCACCGTCCGACTTCGATGATCAAGCCCGTCGGCCCCTTTCTAACGGATTACGTTGCGGGAAGACTCTCGGAGTACTGGGACATCGTCAAACCCTGAGGTTCACGCACTCTTCACGAGTGTGCGGACGACTTCGGATGGACGTTCGCGCACCAGCTGCCACTTCTTCAACTTATTTCGAAGCGCTTTGTAGGAGATCTTCAGCCTTCGGGCAGATTCCTTCCGATTCCATCCCGTCTCCTCGAGGACCCGAAGAACGACTTCCTTCTCCGCCATTTCAGCGGCGTGTCCCGCGACTTCCTTCAGTGACACACTAGCCGGCGGCACAGGCTGGGCGACGGGGTCCGGCGACGAGCTGCGCAGTTCACTGGTGATGTCCGAATCCGGCAGGATCAGATAACGCTTCACCACGTTCTCGAGCTGGCGCACGTTACCCGGCCATTCGTTGCGGAGGAAAACTTCCATCACCTCTTTCGGAAACTGCTGGACCGGACTCTGGTATCGCTCGCGATATTTGTCGAGAAAGTGATTGCAGAGCAGCGGAATGTCTTCACGTCGCTCGCGAAGAGGTGGGACTTCCAGTTTGATCACGTTCAAACGGAAATAAAGATCGTTGCGGAACTCACCCTTCAAAACGGCTTCCTTCAATTTTTTGTTCGTTGCGGCGAGGATGCGGACATTCACCTTGACCGGCTTCTTTCCGCCCAGTCTGCTGAATTCTCCATCCTGAAGGACATGCAGCAGCTTCGCCTGAAGGTGCGGGCTCATTTCCCCGATTTCATCCAGGAGCAGCGTACCTTTGTCCGCCTGTTCGAACTTGCCGATCTTGTCGCGGATGGCGCCCGTAAACGCCCCGCGTTCATATCCGAAAAGTTCGGACTCGAGCAATTCGTGCGGCAGCGCCGCGCAATTGACCTTCACGAACGGACCCTCGGATCGGTTCGACTGTTCGTGAATGAAACTCGCGATGACTTCCTTTCCCACACCGGACTCGCCAAGAATCAGAACCGGCACGTCGGTGCTGGCCACATGTCGTGAGATATCGATGATGCGAAGCATCTGAGGATTCGAAGTCAGGATGTTCCCCTGTTCGACATAGGCAAGCTGCTGCCTCAGCGTTTTGACCTCGTCTTTCAGGCGCTGTTTTTCGATCGCGTTTTCAATCGCGAGTTCGAGAGCTTCTTCTTCGAAGGGTTTCGTGAGGTAGTCGGAAGCGCCCATCTTCATCGCTTCGACGACTGTCTTGATTTGCCCGATGCCGGAAAGAATGATGATCGGAAGCGTCGGATACAGTGCCTTGATGTTCGCCAGCACCTCGATCCCGTCTTTGCCCGGCAGCAGCACGTCCAGCAGGATCATCGAAGGCGTGTACCCGGCTGCAAGACGTTCGATCGCCTCGTCCCCTGAACCAAGACAATCCACAGCGTACCCGGATGTTCCCAGGAATGCCGCCAGGTAGTCCCGAGTGTTTTTATCGTCGTCGACGACCAGAATTGACCGCTTGCTCATGGCTGTTTTCCTCGATACCGGCGTTTACGGCCGGCAATGTGAACAGGAACGTCATACCTTGTCCGGCAGTACTGTTCACAAACAGACGTCCTCCATGCATACCGACAACGTCGTACACGCCGGAAAGACTGACGGTGCTCGGTTCCGACTGAGGCACCGCTGGTTGCGGAACTGCGTTGAAAGGTCGATCAAAAATCCTTCTCATCGCGTCTACTGGAATCGACGCGCCCGTTTCTGAAAGCCGGAAGGTGAGTTCTCCTTCTCTGCCGTGCGAAAGCTCGGCCGTGATGGTCCCGTTGACATCCGACAGTTCCACGGCACAGCGGATGAGTTCCTTCACGACGTATTCGAGCTTCTCGCGGTCGCCGAAAATGATGAACGGCTCTTCGGCGATCCGCTGGACGACTTTCAATGATTTTTCCGACAGTTGATCCTGGCTGGTGACGGCACAATCCTGCCAGACGCCGCGAAAATCAAACGAGCTCAGTTTCATGTGCTGAGCGCTGAGTTCCGCGACATGACTCATCCAGCTGACGAGTGTGATCAGCCGGTTCGTGTTTTCGTTAACGATGCGCAAATACTCGCGCTGCGTATCGTTGATTTCGCCTCCGCGCCCGTCGAGTATCATCCTCACGTATCCGCGGATTGCAGCCAATGGCGTTCGCAACTCGTGGGCAACATTCACCTGCTGGTGAGCTCGCATCTGGAGTATCGCGTCGAGAGTGTTCCTGGCATCGCCGATCGTCTCGTTTTCCTGGTTGAGCTGTTCGATCTGCTCCAGCCGATCGAGAATCGGAGCAACTTGATGCGCGACCTGACGCACGTCTTCGAGGTCTTCTGCGGAAAGTTGCGGCCCATCGACTGGCGACACCAGGGCAATTGCTGCTCTCAACCGGGGATCGCTCTGACTGTCAATAAGAGGAATAAGTACAACGCTCGATTGATTGGCGCCGGCCGGCACCGGATAGTTCTGTGTGGCTGTGATTCCGACCATTTCATCCTTCTGCAGTTTTTCCAGAAGCCCGGGATGGCGCTCCAGTTGGGATCTGATCCAAACCGGCAGCTGCAGGACTCCGGCATCATTCACCAATGCAAAATAGATCGCCGCGTTATTTAACTCTGAACTGATCAACCGGACGATTTCGGTCTGGAAACTTTGCATGTCTTGCGATTCGTTCAGGTGCACCACTGAACCCTTGATGTAGCTTCGGCCTGGTGATCCTGCCATTCCACACTCCATTCTTGACGGCAGTTGCATTGCACGAGGTCTACCAATCACTTTGCAATGCGTAATCAACGGCTTATGCCAGCCCCGGGTTGCACGCCACGCGGAATTCATACAGGACCGAGGGGCAAAATTCCCGAACGACTATGAGGGAGTGGTTCGCGTTTACCACCGGCAGGCGAATTGCAGCACTTTCAGCCATGACGCGAGTACTGTTGGTTGAGGATTCTGCTGACGTACTGGATTTTCTGCAGATGGAATTGAACATCATGGGATACGACGTGGATGCGCAACTCGACGCGTCGCTAGCCTTGATGTCAGCTCAACTGAAGCCGCCGGACGTGATCGTATCGGATATCGGCATGCCGGGCATGGACGGCCTGGAGTTCATCAAACGCATTCGGAAAACGCCACGCCTGGCCGCTGTACCGGCAATCGCATTGACTGGAGCGAGCATGGCCAGGGATGTCGAGCAGGCGCTGGCCTTCGGATTCACAACTCACCTGGTCAAACCCGTTGAAGCGACTGAACTCTGTCATCGAATCGAACTATTAACCGCCCGACGGTTACAGCGGAAGGCGGGATAAGGTCTCGAAGTACCGGGCAAACATTTTCATTCCACCGGATGCCTGCTCCCAATCGAAGTTCTCATTGGGCGCGTGATACCCATGTTCCGGCAAACTTAACCCGAGAAAAACAATCGGCGCCTTCAGGTATTTCTCCATGGTCACCACGGCCCCGATCGAGCCGCCTTCCCGAACAAAGGCCGGTTGCTTTCCAAACGCGGTTCGCACTGCGTCTCGCGCGGCGTCTGCAAAACGCCCGGTATGCGGTCCGAGGTAGGGGCTCAGATACGATTCCGGTAAAAATTGGACGTCCGGATTCTTTTCCTTGATGAAATTTCGGACGAGCTTCAACACCTTGTCTGCTCTCTGATTCGGAACCAGCCGCATGCTGATCTTCGCTTCGGCGCGATAGGGAATCGCCGTTTTCACGCCCGGCCCGGTATATCCTCCGACGATTCCGTGCACTTCAAACGTCGGCCGCGCCCACAACCGCGCCGCCAGATCCGCCGCATCGCCTTCTCGGATCTTCTTCAGTTCGTGGGCCTGTTTGAATTGCTTAACACTGAAACCGGAAGCGAGGAAATTCGCCATTTCGGCTTTCGAGAGCTTCGCCACGTCGTCATGGAAACCGGGAATGCGAACCTGACCTTTTCGTACGTCGTAGCACTCGGCAATCAACTGGCACAACTCCGTGATTGGATTCCTTGCCGCGCCTCCTGTGACGCCGGAATGAACATCCTTTGTACCGGTCTCGAGTACGAGCCGGACCGGCGCGAGCCCTCGCAGCCCATACGCGACTGCCGGTTTTCCACGAGCGATCCAGATCGTATCGGACACGGCCACCGAGTCCGTTGCCAGATCTCCGGCTTTTGCCTTCATGAAATGTTCGAAGTTCGGACTCCCGATCTCCTCTTCGAACTCCCAGATGAATTGAATATTGACCGGAGTTCCCTGCTCGACCGCGTAACGTGCGCCAAAGAGCGCCGTCAGCGCAGGGCCCTTGTCGTCAGTCGAGCCGCGGCCGATGTAGCGATTCCCTTCCTTGAAAAACACGAACGGCTCGCGCTTCCACTGAGGCTCGTTGGCGGGCTGAACATCGAGGTGATTGTAGATGGTGACAGTCGGCCGATTGCTGCCGGTGATGAACTTGCCGATGACGACCGGATTGCCGGGGGTTGAAACTGCTTCCGCCTCCGCACCGAGCGACCTCAGATATTGAACGGCTGCCGCCGCGCCTCGTTCGATGTCGGGTTTGTGTTCAGGCTCCGCGCTGATCGTCGGAATCTCCACCCATTCTTTCAGTTTCGCTTCGTATTCCGGTTGAGCTGCCTGGATGTATCTGTCGATGTCAGGTTTCATGATTATCGAATTGTATATAATCGCGCAGTTCAACGGATATGACCTGGCGCGAAAAAACCGAGACGTACCTCAAACAACTTCAGGATCGCATCACGCAGGGCATCGAGCAACTCGACGGCACCAGCTTTCGAGAAGACGCGTGGACTCGCGAAGGCGGCGGCGGCGGTCGAACACGGGTGCTTGAAGAGGGTGCTGTGTTCGAAAAGGCAGGAGTCAATTTCTCCTCGGTTCATGGAAACCTGCCGGAAGAATTTGCCGCGAAGATCCCACTCGGCAGCGGTACGGAGTTTTTTGCCACCGGCGTCTCGCTGGTGTTTCATCCCCGAAGTCCGATGGTACCTGCTGTCCACGCCAATTTCCGTTATCTCGAGAAAGGCGACGCGCAGTGGTTTGGCGGGGGATCGGATCTGACGCCGTGCTACCCGTATGGGGAAGACGCGGAGCATTTTCATCGCACGATCCGGACAGCCTGTGACCGCAACGATCCCGATTTCTATCCGCGCTTTAAAAAATGGTGCGACGAATACTTCACGCTGAAGCATCGCGGAGAAATGCGCGGGGTCGGAGGCATCTTCTTCGATTACCTCCAGGGCGATCGCGAAAAACACTTCACCTTCGTTCAGGACGCCGGAAATGCCTTTCTCGATGCCTATCTTCCGATCGCCAGGCGACGCATGAACGAGCCGTACGGAGAAGTCGAACGTCAATATCAACTCTATCGCCGCGGACGTTACGTTGAATTCAATCTGCTTTACGATCGCGGCACTATTTTCGGCCTGGAAACGCGCGGCCGGACGGAGTCGATTCTGATGAGCCTTCCTCCGCTGGTGCGATGGGTCTACGACTTCAAGCCCGAACCCGGATCGCGCGAAGAAAAGGCCCTGTCGTTCTATCAGCCCCGAGAGTGGGCGTAATTCATGTTTTGTCGATACTGCGGGTCACACATCGCCGAAGACAGCGTGTTTTGCGCAAAGTGCGGCAAGCGGCTTGGCACGCGAGAGAATCCTCGACTGGAAAAGATTGTTCGCACGCTGCGATTGAAGACGCCGTATCCATACGCTGCGATCCTCATCTCGCTCTTTATCATCTGGGCAGCGTGGCCGAAGGGCACCCGCGCAGACTATTCGCATCTGAAATGGAGCTTCGAACTGGATAACAAGGCAGAGTCGCCCGAGGATCATCTTTATCAGCAGGCTTTATCGCTGGTGGTTGAAAACACCGGATCGGTTGCAACGTCGGAGATTCCTATCGAACTCCGCGCGACGATCACACCCCTGAAGCGAGCCGATGTGGAAGCCGACTTTCTGGGCCGCCGATTGTTGATCCTGCAGAAGGGGCGCACATTACCCTTGACGGTCATCCTGGCCGACGCTGTGGCGCCCGGCGCCAAAAAGCGATTTCTCTTCAACGGCAATATTCAGGCGGAGCCTCCATTCAAGGTCACCTACGAACTTCGCGATGAAGACGGCCAGACCGTCCTTGCGAATTATCTGGTCGAAAAAGAATGAAGCCTGGAACGCTGAAACGCTGGACCATCCGCTTGCTCATCGCATTTGGCTGCCTGATCGCAATCGTTCTGTTCGTCGTGCTGCCTGTCGGCGCGTCGTTCCTAATAACGAACGGTCGATTCCAATATCGCGAACGTGGCCCCAAAACGCCCGAAGCTGTCGGACTGCCGGTTACCGATGCGGAATTCCAGTCGGCTGACGGCGTCGCCCTGCGAGGTTGGTGGAACCCGGGCGATCCTTCGATGCCAGCCATCATTTTCGTTCACGGTCTCAATCGATCGCGCTTGGAACTGCTGGAACGCGCGGCGGATGCGAACAAGCGCGGATACGGCGTGCTTCTTATCGATCTGCGAAATCACGGCCAAAGCGCCCGCGCATTCACCACCATCGGCGTTTTCGAAAGCGCCGACGTTTGCGCAGCTTCCCGTTGGATCCGCGAGAAGGCCGACTCTCGGCCACAGGTCGTGTGGGGAGTTTCGATGGGAGCGTCGGCCAGCATTCTGGCGGCAAAGCAGTGTCCTGGATTTTCGGCGATTATTTCGGACAGCTCCTTTTTGTCCTTCCGCGAGACCGTCGGACATCATCTGAACCTTTTCTTTCGTCTGCCACGGTTCCCGATTGCAAACCTCATTGTTGCGATTACCTCGATTCGAATGGGGTTCGACCCGGACGACGGAGACGTTGAAGGCGCGGTCTCACACCTGAACATTCCAATCCTGTTCATCGCAGGCACCGCGGACCGCCGTATGCCGCCCCGTGAGGCCGAACAGTTGTACAAGGCATCACCGAGCGCGACGAAAGAAATCCTCCTCGTACCGGGAGCCACGCACGGTGAGGCGTTTTCGCATGACCGCGAGCTGTATTTGAGTTCGATCTATCGGTTTCTCGATAACATCCGCGATCCATCCCCCAGCACAGACAAGACGTCCAGATAAACGGCACCTTACGTGCTCAATCTTTTGACATGAAATTGACTGGCCTTGATGTTTTTGATTCCACCGTTCAACGCACCAACGCATGGCTGAAGGAGTTAATGCAGGAGTTGAACTGGTCCGATCACAGAAGAACATACCTGGCGTTCCGCTCTGTGATGCATGCGCTCCGGGATAATCTCTCGGTCGACGAGGCCGTTGAACTCGGAGAGGAACTGCCGCTGCTGGTCCGCGGATTCTATTACGACCACTGGAAACCGGCGGCGACGCCGGCTCTGGTTCGCAACAAAAGCGATTTCTTATCCCTGCTCGCTGCGAGCATGTCGCGCGATGGTGGTGACCGCGATGAATCGGTCAATCCGGAACTTGTCGCCCGCGCCGTCTTCCGCTTTCTCGACAGAAAGGCAAACGAAGGCGAGATCCGCGATCTTCATCGTCTGATTCCTCCAGCACTGCTGGATCTCTGGCCGCCAACACTGCGCGCCGCGTAGAATGATCGCGTGAATGCGGCCCACTACACTGTGATAGCCGGCGGGACCGGCGCCGCCAAATTCCTGCGTGGCCTCGTCGCGGTCGTACCCGAAGAACAAATCCACGTCATCGTTAATGTCGGAGACGATACCGATATCTGGGGCCTGCATATCAGTCCGGATATCGATACGATCACCTACGGTCTCGCCGCCAGGCTCGACACGCAGCGCGGCTGGGGGTTGCAAAACGAGACGTTCCGTTGCCTCGAAGAGATGTCGCGATATGGAATGCCGGACTGGTTCCGGCTGGGAGACCGTGATCTCGCAACTCATATTGCAAGAACCGAGCTGTTGCGTTCGGGACGGACGCTGAGTGAAGTTACGGCGCGAATGGCGTCTGCCATGGGCGTCAAAGCGCTGGTGCTTCCCGCCAGCGACGACCCGGTGCGAACGAAAATTGAAACACCCTCCGGCACGCTGGGCTTTCAGGAATACTTTGTGCGAGATCGATGGCAACCCGAAGTTCGATCGGTAACGTATGCGGGCGCGGCGGAGGCGCGCGCGCCGGCTGCCGTTCTGGATTCGATACGCGATTCAAGAATTGTCATCATTGCGCCGAGCAATCCCATCACCAGCATCGGTCCGATTCTTGCGATTCACGATATTCACGACGCGTTACGCTGCACGCGCGCTGAAGTCGTCGCGGTGAGTCCTTTGATCGGATCGGCCGCCGTCAGCGGACCAGCGGCCAAACTGATGGAAGCCTGTGGCTACGAAGTTTCCCCTTCGGGTGTTGCGCGCTGCTACCATGACTTCCTCGACAACATCGTGATCGATATTCGCGATGCCGAGCTCGCACCGGCCATTCGATACGACACCATCGGCGTTCAGATTAGGGATATCCTGATGTCCGACGACGCGGCTGCGCGAAGTCTTGCAAAGTTTGTTGTGGACCTGGCAAATGGGGAGTAAGCCAATGAAAACCGTTTTGTTGCCTGTTAAGTGTTTCCGCAACGCGAAACAACGTTTGTCCTCCGCACTTGACGACACGCGCCGCACGGGCCTTGCTCGCGCGATGCTGCAGGATGTCCTGACTATGATTTCCCGCGCACGGACTCCGGAGCGCGTTGTTGTGTTTACGGCCGACGACGAAGTGATTCAGATGACGAAACCCTTCGGGTTCGACGTCGTGGTGGAAAGAACCGTCGATGGTCACAGTGCCGCGGTCAATCAAATGGTCGAAGAGCTCGCCGGAACGTGCACTGAAATTCTTTCGATTGCAGCTGATCTGCCGCGCCTCCAGCCGTCGGAAATCGATTTCGCGCTGAGCGCCGCTTCGGAACCCATCACATTGATCCCGTCACGCGACTGGACCGGAACGAACGGAGTTGTCTTCATCCCGCCCGCTCGAATTGCAATGGAATACGGAGAAGGCAGTTTCCGGCGGCACCTGTCGAAAGCCGCAGCCGCAGGTATTCGCTCCGATGTGATGGATCTTCCCGGTGTCGCGTTCGACATCGATACGCCGGCCGATCTGAAGGCGTTCATGGAAGATCCGCGCAAAGACAGTGAAACGTGGCGCTATCTTCAGCAATGAAGCTGGAGATTCGTCCAGTCGAACACTTGCCGGAAATCAGTTCGGGTATGAACCTGCCGGATCGTCTGCTCGAAGCCATCCGCGCTTCCGGCATCGACCTCCAGCCAGGCGATATCGTGGCGGTAACCCAAAAAGTAGTATCCAAGGCAGAAGGCCGCCTCGTCGATCTTTCCACTATCGAGCCATCCACTCACAGCGCTGCAATTGCGCGAAGAATGAAGAAAGACGCGCGGCTTGTGGAGGTGATTCTTCGAGAATCCCGCCGCATCGTTCGCATGCGAGGCGAAGTGCTGATTTGCGAGACGCATCACGGCTTCATCTGCGCCAACGCGGGCGTGGATCAGTCCAACGTCGAAGGCCCGCATACTGTCACCCTGCTGCCTCGCGATCCCGATCAGTCTGCGCGCGATCTCGCTCGCGTGCTCGGATGCGGCATCCTCATCACGGATACCTTCGGCCGCCCCTGGCGCGAGGGTCTTCTGGATGCTGCAATCGGCATCGCTCGTGTCCCGCCGTTCATTGACCTGCGTGGGACGGACGACACTTATGGACATCGGTTACAGGCCACAATGCTGGCTGCGGTCGACGCGCTGGCCGCAGCTGCGGGTCTGGTCATGGGGAAGACCTCCCGAACTCCGGCAGCCGTAATCAGCGGTTTTCCGTGGGACGCCGCAACACATACCGCCGCCTCCATGCAGCTTCGCTCTCCCGATCGAGACCTGTTCCTTTAATATCGATGTATGAGAGTCGCGATACTTGGCGGTAGCGGAAAGCTCGGGCTGGGACTCGCACAACGGCTCAGAATCAGCGGGCACGAAGTGCGCATCGGGTCGCGCGATCCTTCCAGGGCTGTTGAAGCGGCAATGTCTCTCGGCGGAGACGTCGTGGGCACGACCAATGCGGAGGCGGCGGCATGGTGCGAAGTTGCTGTCGTCTCCGTTCCATATAGCGGTCATCGCGCTTTGCTCGAACCGATTCAAAATGCGCTCGCGGGCAAGGTCATCATTGATGCGACCGTTCCCATCGACCCTGCAAACATGCTCCAGATCAAAACAGAGACCGGCAAATCGGCGGCCGAAGAAACTGCAGCGATCGTCGCAGGGGCAGATACATTCGCGGCGTTTCAGACGATCTCGCATCGCATCCTGCGACAGCCGGAAGTGTCGCACGATGTCCTCATCGCAGGGGGCGCGAGTCGCAAGGCCGATGTCATTGAACTGATCCGGTCATTGAACCTTCGACCGATCGACGCAGGACCGCTGGAAGTGGCGGGACACCTCGAACGGGTGACGGTGCTGTTGCTTTCGATCAACAAAGCAAACAAGGTCAAGGAAAGCGGAATCAAGATAGCCGGGATATAGAGTGGAGCTGTTACTGCTCAAATACGGTTATTTGCTGGTCTTTGTCGGAGTCATTGTTGAAGGCGAAGCCATCCTGATCGCCGCAGCGTTCCTGGCGAACCGCGGTTACTTCAACGTCGTCACACTGGCTCTGGTCGCTCTGGCTGCGAACACCCTCAGCGCGCAGTTTTACTACACGGCGGCGCGGGTCCGCGGAAGGCGATGGTTCGAGGAGCGATTTCCTGAACAATCCGTTTATCGAAAAGTCATCGACTGGGTTGGCAAGTGGGACAACCTGCTCCTTCTGGTCAGCCGGTTTGTATTCGGTTTTCGTATCGTGATTCCGGCGGCATGCGGCGCACTGGGCATGTCGGCATCGCGATTTACGTTCATTAATATTGTCGCCGGCATTCTATGGGTCATCCCGACAGCGCTCGCCGGTTATTACTTCGGCGAAAAAGTCGCTGCGTTAATGCATGGCGCGCAGCATTACGCCACGACAGCCGTCGTCACAATCTTTATCGCAATCGTCGTCTTTCTAGCATGGCGGCACATTCGCGGCTTTCGGGCTATCTTCCAGAATCTGGAATGGTCGGATCTGCACAACGCAGTGCCTTTCGTGATGGGCCTGATGGGCGCGCTCAATATTCTCTCTGCGGTTTGGCCCAGCTCCGAAGCTCTGCTTCGAGAAGTTCGTGACTGGCTTCCCCTCGAGGTGTCCCGAAGCAGCCGAACGCTGATGCTGTTCACCGGCGTCTCTCTGTTGCAGGTGACGCGAAATCTGGCCCGGCGCAAGGAACTGGCGTGGTGGGTGGCCGTGATCGCGCTATCGTTCTCGCTTTTGCTGCATGTCACGAGTGGCCTGGACATCCAGAACTCACTCGTCGCGTTGATCCTCTTGTCCTACCTGCTTTATTTCCGCAGGCGCTTTTATACGAGAACGGACCCCGCGTCGCTGCGAAAAGGTCTCATGGTCACCCCACTGTTGTTGCTCATGGTCTTCTTCTATGGAGTGACGGGATTCGCTGCGACTGCGAATCAGTTCGAATGGTCGTCGCACGGCACTCCGGTGACGGAAGCGCTTCGGGGCGGCATTCTGATTGTCAAACCGGATGTCGTGCCGAAGACCCGCGATGCGCGCCTGTTCTTGAATTCACTTCAGGTCGCGGGATGGCTGGCCCGCCTGTACATCCTCATTCTGATTCTTCGTCCGTTCATCACGCGAGACCGTCTCGAAGCCCCGCGGCAGGACATCGATCGCATCTTCCAACGTCACGGAAAACAATGGCTCGCTGCCTTCGCGATCCAGCGGGACAAACATCACCTGCTCGTCGCCGAACGCCAGGGGCTGATCGCTTATGCCACACGACGGTCGATCGCGCTTGCGTGCGGAGATCCCATTGCATCTGACGACTTGTTCGGCAGAGCCATTGAAGATTACGTGCGCCATTGCGAACGGCATAGCCTGATCCCGTGCATCTACTACGCGGCGGAGGAATCATTGCCGCGATATCACGCGCTGAAATTTCAATCGTCACGTGCCGGTGAGGAGGCGATTGTGAATCTGCCTGCATTGACGCTTGCCACGCCAATCGCAGACCTCGGACTTGTCCAGCGCTACGATCGATCTCGCCACGGCGACCCTCTCATCGACGAACAGCTGGAAGAAGTCAGCGAAGACTGGCTGGACCTTCGGCACATGCGGGAGATGGGTTTTACCGCAGGTCACTTTTCACTCGAAGAGCTCGCGCAGGGCCCGGTTTTTGTTCTCGGCAATCGCTATCATGTCGAGGCATTTTCGACGTGGCTGCAATACGACGATGGCAAGGCGGCCGTTCTCGATGTTCTTCGCCAACGGAGCTATGTGCCCCAGAAAATCATGAACGCTTTTGTTCAGGAGTCGATGCGGTTGCTGAAGGAGTGTGGCTTCCAGGAAGCAACGATCACTCCGACGACCGTCGACCGGGCGCAGATCGAGACTTTCCAGCCGCGATGGAAACAACGATTTCTGGTCCATCCGCGCGGCGCGAACCTTTCAAAAATCGAACGCGTGGTTGCCGCGATCCAGAAGGGATAAGTTACATCTTGTAACGGCCGAGGTCTTCGTCGGGAAGGTTTTCCAGGAGTCGTCGAAGTTCTTCATCTTTGATCCGATCCTGGCCGCCCGGCTGGCTCTTGGAGTTCTTAAGAACTTCGTCCTCAACGTAAATCGGACAGTCGATGCGCAGCGCCAGCGCTAAAGCATCGCTTGGTCGCGAATCGATCGAGACAAGCGTGCCGTCGCGCTCGATCCAGATCAGCGCGTAGAAAGTATCGTCCTTGATCGTGGTGACGACGACTTTCCGGACGCACGTGTCGAGTCCGACGATAACGTTTTTCAGAAGGTCATGGGTCATCGGGCGGGGTGTGACGACCTTTTCAATCTCCAGTGCGATGGCGTTGGCCTCATAGACGCCAACCCAGATGGGGAGGATCCCATTTCCGGCGGCCTCCTTTAGGATCACAATCGGCATGTTCGTTATTGGATCCATCATCAGGCCCCGGATTTTCATTTCTATTTCCACGGGTTCCTCCTCGCAAAGCTACTTTACTGCAAAATATATGGATTCGGTGGGTCTTTTCAACCGGCCTTTACCGCCTTCAGCAATTCCCTGACATGCTGACGCGCGGCGTCCGTGACGCGGGACCCACTCATCATCCGAATCAGTTCCTCGATTCGCGCGTCGCCGCTAAGCGCATCGACGCACGTGACAGAGCGTCCATCTCGAACCAGCTTCTCGATCCTGTATTGATGGTCCGCGAAGGCCGCGATCTGCGCCAGATGAGTGACGCAAAAAATCTGATAGCGGGAAGAAAGCTCCTTCAGTTTCTTTCCCACCGTCTCTGCCGCTTTTCCACCGATTCCTGCATCGACTTCATCGAATACGAGCGCCTTCTGCGATCGATCCACTGCCAGCACCGTACGCAATGCCAGCATGACGCGCGACAGCTCGCCGCCTGAAGCGATCTTCTCCAGGGGCCGAAGCTCCTCACCGGGATTGGCGGAAATCAGGAGCTCGGGACGATCGATGCCGGTGGCCCGGCCGGGCTCGACGGTGGACCATCGAATGGTGAAGCGGGCATGGGGCATCGCCAGCGACTGCAGTTCGCGCTGAACTGCAGCTTCGAGTTTGGATGAGACCGTCCGGCGCTTCCGGCTGAGCTGTGCGGCGGTGTCCGAATAATCCTGACGGAGACGGGAAATTATTGCCTGCAGCTCCTCTTTTTTCGTCTCGGCCAGACCTATGCTGTCCATTTCGCGTCTTACCTTGTTTAGGTGTTCCAACAGGTCCGGACCGTATTTCCGGTGTAACCGCTCGAGTTCGGCCAGTCGCGCCTGCACGCGTTCCAGTTCGTGCGGATCGGCATCGACGTGATCTGCGTAGTCGCGAAGCCCGTAAGCGATGTCCTGAATGGAGATACGCGCGGCTTCCATTTGTTCCGTGATCGGCTGCAGCCGGGCATCGTGCTGTGATGCATCGCGCAATGCGCGCGCAACCTGGGCGAGGATGGAAAGAGCCGATGTTTCAGACTCATACAAAGCTTCATAACCGTTCGCGGCTGCTTCAAGAAGTTTTCCGGTATTGGAGAGTATGTTGAGTTTTTCCCGAACTTGTTCGGTTTCGGCTGGCTTCGGCCCGGCTTTGTGGATCTCATCGTGCTGGAAGGCCAGCAGGTCGAGACGCTCCACCTTGCGCGCGTGGTC
>Ga0137423_1000278_pt1 | contig 15712 bp, 22 predicted proteins | sample EasRivERMZT600_2_FD_102326 | JGI IMG/M metagenome (GOLD analysis project Ga0137423, IMG submission 102326) | Soil microbial communities from meander-bound floodplain in the East River, Colorado, USA - East River MetaG ERMZT600_2 | ecosystem: Environmental > Terrestrial > Soil > Floodplain ...
ACGTATCCAGGTTTGGCGTGGGCCTTCGATGCCTCCACCGGTAGTTACCCCGGCTTTTGGAGGGCTCAGAACGTGGGGCAACTTGCGACCGTACCTACGACGTTCTGGTCGAACACGGTGCCGTTTACGTGGAACAGCACGGACACAGCCGAGTTCCGACACAGCTACCGAATCTGATGCCCTCCCTCTGGTTCATCGTGCCCGTTCACAGCAAGATTAAGTAAATAAATGCCAAACGAAATTGATGATATATTAATATCTAGTCAAAATACTCAAGGGTATTCTGGTTGGATTTTAACTCGTTCTGGCATTGCAGTTTTTTCTACTCTTGACGCAATTGTTGAAACATTAACTGCCGTTTGTGAGAACAGAGTTGGATACTCTGCGTGGGTGCTTCAGTTAAGTGGCATCAACATTCCTTCTATTGACGAAGTTATTGTTGGAGTTCCAGAACTTGAAGAAACTATCACTTGTGTTGGTACGAACATTCCTTCTCTCGAAGAAGCAATTGTTGGAACACCAATTGTTCCTGAGCCAATTCCAGTCTCACCAGGAGTTGGCGGAGGAACATATGCTCCTATCTTCCCTCAGAGATTTATAGAGATAGAAGAGACTCTTACTGTAGCGGCAGTTGCTAAGTTTGAAACAAGCGAACACACTACTGTAGAAGAGTTTATTGTTGCAACAGTAGTTAATAGACCAACAACTCAAGCGTGGTATGGAAAGAATAGATTCATCACGTATCCTGTCATAGTAGATGTTGAATTACCGCCAAAGATTGTAACTGTCGTTCCCAAATTTCCAGACGAATTGAGTTCTGGAATTACTGCATCTGAAAGAAGAAGACGACAAGAACAGCTTGTTCTCTTAGACTTGATCTAATAGTGTATAATTGAAATAATCAATTTCACTAAGATGGAGGAACTTTGGAAGAGCAAAAGATTGCTGCTTGCATCATTGCGGGAGATTCGTGGGACGAAAAAGAAGTTAGAAATCTACTAGAGTCTCTATCTCCACATGTTCACGGAATATTTGTGGCTTATAATGGGAAAAAATTAACAGCTAGTTCTCTTCAGAAAATATGGAGAAAGATGCTTCCAGAGTCTTCAGAACGTCTTCATGTTAAGAAATTTAAGTGGGAGCAGAACTTTTCTATGGCGAGAAATCAATCTTTCGACATGGTTCCACAAGGTTATAATTGGAAGATGTGGATTGATACAGACGACATTTTTGTAGTTAATGAAGAAACATCTCTACAAGAGATGTTCGAAGGACTAGACAGATATTCTCAAGGCATCTTTTTGAAATATGAATACGCTGTAGAGCCTGAAACTGGTATCGTTGTTGTTGAACAATGGCGTGAGAGATTCTTATCTACTGAAGCATCGTGGGAATGGAAACACACGATTCATGAAGTTTGTTATTCTCATGGCGCTCAATTTGCTCGTAGAAATAACGCTTTCATTAGACACCAGAGAACGTCAGGGGAAGAGAAAGGCGCAAGAAAAAGAAACAAAGATATTATTGTTAAATCTCTAGAAGAATTTCCAAATGAGTCTCGCTACGTCTTCTATTTTGCAGCAGAAATGCTCGCAGAAGCGGACATAGAGACTGATCCACAGAAGAAAGAAGAGCTTATCAATCTGTCTATCGAATACTATGAGAAATATCGAACTATGGCGGAACAGTTAACAGATGATGTTTATCTAGCCACTTCGCGTATGGCTGCACTCTACAGAATGAAAGGCGATCATGCAAACGCACTTCAATATGACATGGAGTGTGTAGCTTTGTACCCCGATTGGCCAGATGCGTATGTTGGCGCTGCTAAGTCATGTATGGAGACAGGTGACTGGAAGAGAATGAAAGCTTTTGCAGACATGGGTACAAAGTGTAATAAGCCTGACACAGCAGCTTCTATCGAACCAATGATGGCTGGATTTACTCCTCTTTTACTTCGCGCGATTGCAGAAGAAGAGCTAGGTGAATTCGATCAAGCTCTTACAGATTATAAAACAGCTAAAGAGATATGGAATCCGCCAGAAGGTAAAATTGACGATAAAATTATCGAAATAGAATCTAGATTAAAAGACGATTACTCAGATAGTAAAGACATTGATAAAAAGAGGTGGGATGATAGAAGAGAACGTAGAGGATCAAAACCCGACAAGTCTATCTGTTTCTTTACTAATCCTCTGCCCTTTACTTGGCATCCTAAAGAAGACGCCGGGGCTGGCGCTGAGCGTTGCATTATTGAGCTTTCTCAAATGTTCGCCGCCGATGATTGGCGAGTTGTAGTATTTGGTACACCGGGCGATAATAGAGGAGTTGACGAGAATGGAATCGAATGGTGGAATACAGATGAGTTTCTTCCCGCAGAAGAATTCACAGTAATGATTTCTTCTCGTTCTCCATTTCCATATACAACTCCATTAGCTACTCAGAAGAATATTTTATGGATGCATGATGTAAATCTTGGAGAACACATGATTCCAATTAAAGATAAGCCAGATAAGATAGTTGGTTTAACTAATTGGCACTCTAATCATTTACAGAAACTTTACAAGATAAAAGACAAAAAAATGGCTGTTATTCCGAATGGAATTCATCTAGATAGATTTCCAAAAGACAAGTGGAATAATGAACAAGAAAATCCTAAACTTATTTGGTCTTCTTCACCAGACAGAGGGCTAGATACTCTGTTGAGTCTATGGCCTCTCGTGATAGAAAAGTGGCCTAAAGCAGAGCTTCATATTTTCTATGGATGGGATATAATAGAAAAAATTCTAGATGCTCAACACAGAGCGGGAATTGAAAACATTTGGCTTAGAGACTTCAAAGATAAATCTCAAGCTCAAATTGAAAGATATTCTTTTAAGAATGGTGGAGGAATTTATCAACACGGGAGAGTTGGCCAAGAAGAACTGGCTGAACACATGATGAGTTCTTTGATCTGGCCATACACAACTGGATTCATGGAAACATTTTGCATCACCGCAATAGAAATGCAAGCTGCGGGTGTTATTCCTATAACTTCACGATTAGCAGCACTAAATGAGACTGTTTCTAATGATAATCTAACAATAGAAGGATGGCCACTGAACACTGATTATCAGAAACGATGGTTAAGACTTCTAAGTACAGTTATGGAAGACAAAGATGGTCGAGAAGAACAGCGTCAGATAGGTAGAGATCATGCAGAACGATATACGTGGGAAAATTCTTATAACAAATGGAATGATTTGTTGTCAGAGATAGGAGTTGAGAGTTAATGATTGTTTATGATTCACTTTTAGATGTTCCTCTAGATACTTACGATGGTGATGATGCAGATGACTCTGTAATTTCTGGCGCAGAAGGAATTCCTTACGAACCTCCTGTTCGGCCAATGACGATGCTTGTAAGTGTGCAAGTAACAGCACAGAATCTTGTTGCTCCTTATTTTCTTCTTAAGCCAGGATCGAGAGGCAAACCAGTTACTGCATTGAATAGAGGATTGTCTAGAGCGGGATATAGAAGATGGCAACAATTCTCTCCTATTTGGAATCCGTGGGTCACAAAATCTCTGAAGAAATTCCAAAAAGATCACAAGCTTGCTCAAACTGGTATTTATAACAGAGAGACACATCAAAAGCTTGCGCGTTACTATGATGCATATTCGATCAAACATCTTCTTCAAGCATCAATTCCAAAGATCACACCAGAAGAGAAAAAGAGGCAAGCATTTCTTGCAGAATTAATGTATATTTACAATCGCCGTTGGAATATTTTTTACTCTCAAAGACGACCATTCGATATATTCAAGCCGCCTCGTGGTTTAGACTGTTCAGCAAGTGGAGAATGGGGATGCAAATATGCAGGGATTCCTTCTCCAAGTGGATATAGTTCGTATGGATGGGGGAATACTTGGTCACAGAAAAGCCGTCTCGACAGACTTGGTAGACGAACATCTACCCAAGATGCAGAAGTAGGAGATTTTGTTTTCTATGGTAGCGGTGGCCCAACTCATGTAGCTTATTGGATTGGCGGGATGAGAGTATGGTCATTTGGTTCATATCCAGCAAAGATTCTTGATATATTTTACAGAAGTGATTATCTCGGTATCTACAACTTAATGGGGTAAATATGGAACATATTATTTGGGTTAATTATGGTTTCTATGGGGAGAGGTTAGATACAGTTCAGAGAACTCAGAGACTATACAACACAAAAGATCGTACATGGGGATTCAAAGATGTTTTCACGCTAGCTATTGCATACGCAGTCATGATGGGTGAAAGCGGTGGGTATCTAAAAGCGTTTCATCACAATGTTGAAAGAGATGCAGAAGGAAATATTGTTCGACACATTATCGACAATAAAGAACACATGAAAGTGAAATCAACAGACTTGGGATTTATTCAGAAGAACACTCCTCATTCTCCCAATGTTATGATTGAAATGACAAAAGAAGCTTCTCTTGAATTTGTTGATGAATTGTTTATATCTAATCCAGCACTATGTATTGGATGGGATTCATGCAAGATTGCTTATAACATGTATCTCAATAGAGGATTTTCTCCTTGGTACGCTTACACGAATGGTAGTTATAAAAAGAGTCTTGATCAAGCAAGTGTTGCTGTAGGTAAGCTTGCAGCTAACAAGTTCTTGGGTGATTCTGATTACGTTATTAAAAATCCTGATAAATAACATGTATGGTATAATCTAATTATGCGAAAGGAGGTAAACAAGTGAAGAATCTCTTAGCTCTGGCGGGACGAGAATTTCTAAAAGCTTTTGGTGCATCAGTAGTCGTGCTCGCACCAGGAGTTTTGTCTGCGCCAAATCTAGATCAGGCATACGCACTTGGCGTTGCTGCAATGTTCGCATCTGTAGCAGCGGGAGTAAGATCAATCCAAGTGTTTGTACCTCAGTTGTCATTTTCGACGCTTCTCCCTCAACCTTGGGCAGCATGGGTTGATGCGTTTGTTCGTGGTGGATTAGGTGCATTCCTCGTTCTATTCGTAGATGTGTTGAATGCTCCCGACCTTACAACTGGTAGATCGCTTCTAGTGGCAGCACTAGTTGGAGCAGGAACAGCAGGATTCCGCGCACTCGAAGGACTACTTACATCTGGTGAGTCTCCTAAGCCTGCAAGCGGATTTTAGTAGGTGAGGTCTGGTGGCATCGTCAATACAACTAAAAAAAGAACGAGAAGAACTAGATGAAAAGAAACAAGTTGAAGATTGGCGACGTTATATATTTAGAAGTGAATTAGAAAAAACAGGTGTAACAGAAATCATGGCAGATGACATTGAAGCACTTGTCCATAGTAAAGCAAATTGGGAAGATGTTAAATATCTTGTAAATAAAAACTGCCCACCAGACCTCATTATAAAAATCCTTGCTTAACATAAAATTAAAGAATCGTCTCTCAGCAGAGGGAGACGAGCGGTAGTAGACATAAGCTTATCCGTCCCCAAGCTTGTGGCTCCCGCAATTGAGAGAGCGGCTTCATAAACCGCTCTCTTCTTTTTTGCTTCTTGACATAGAGCTTGTGATGTGCTAAGCTTATCCATATGAATGGAGAAAACAATGACTAAAATTCCAGGAACGTTTAAAGATAAAGAAGAAGTTGTTGAAGAAAGTCAACTTCCTTGGCCACCTCCTATGGTTGAATTATTTATTCATAATGGAGCATTAGAAGTTCAACAAGTTCCAACTCCTGATGGTATGTACACTCTCGTAAGATTACATACACCAGCTACCGTCTATACGATTAAATTAGACGAAAGTGGAGTTAACGCACTTGCTAGTGCTCTTGGAGGACACGCCGCTGGACGTATTCTTATCGCCAGTCCTAACGAAGTTCCAGGTCTTAGAGGTTAATGTCTAGTTTTATTTTTATCATCGGAATAATTATTGCTCTCGCTTGGCCATTATTTTGTTTCTTAAAGTGGGGAATTGACTGATGAAAGCACATAGAGGCAGCATTATTACGTACCCAAGTGGTACTCGTTTTTGGCCACTAGATCCAGATCCAAAGAGAATTCATATCGAAGACATTGCTCATCATTTGAGCAACATTTGTCGATACATTGGTGCTGTATCTAGCTTCTACTCTGTAGCTGAGCATTGTGTCAGACTATATGATTATGGGCCAAGAGAGATTAAAGATTGGTTGCTTCTTCACGATGGAAGTGAAGCGTATTTCTCTGACTTAGTTGCACCAATCAAACATCTGCCAGAACTTAATATCTATAGACAAGGTGAAGAGCGAATGATGCTCGCAATTTGTGATAGATTTGATCTCGATCCAGTCGAGCCAACAGAAGTAAAGTATCTGGATCTAGCAATCAGAGTGAATGAGATGCGAGACTTGAAAGGAAGAACTCCTCTTAAATATGAACCCGACCCTCTTGATATTCCAGTAATTGAACCTTGGCTACCAGAGAAAGCAAAGATGGAATTTTTAAAGAGAGCGACCGAGCTTGGCCTGGTTTAAATGAGTGCAGAAGATTTAGATCGTTTCGAAGACGAGGGTGGATTCCACGACGAAGAGGAAGAAAATTTGTCAGGGGATAGAAAACCTCGGAATCCTCGCAAACCTCGTTGGCCAACAGAACTAGAAATAGAGCTTGAAGAGGAAGAAGAAATTCTTGAATTGATGGGTGTTAATAAATGATTGCTGTTTTTACCGCAACAAAGAGACTTGGTGGACTCGATCTCACGATTTCTTCTCTGCATCGTCAAACATATAAAGATTTTATATGGATTGTCCAAGATGAACATCTTGGAGCGCGACTAGACGTATATGACAAGTACGCATCTGACATTGAGATTCGCTTCATAACAACGCCAATGAAATACGAGAATAGAAGAAATCTTGCAGCGTCGTACAATCAAGCTGCGTCTAAAGCTATTGATCTTGGAGCGGATTATCTTGTCAGTCTGCAAGACTATATTTGGGTTCCAGATAATGGACTTGAAATGTTTATAGAAGTCCATGAAGTTGTTCCAAAAACAATTATCACTGGGCTAACTTCTCACTCAGAAAAACCAACTAAAGATGACATAGTTAATATTAAAGGTGGTTATACTATTTTTGAAGAACCTCTTTTGGACAAGCCAGAAGGCATTAGTTGGCGAGATGTTCGAGAAACAGATTTGTATCCAGAAGAACATATTAAAACAATGAAGTGTTGGGCTGAGCATTGGGAAGCTAATTGGGCGTCTATTGATTTAGAAGTAGTTAAAGATGGTGTTAAGTGGGATGAAGATTACGACGTTGGAGTTGCATATGAAAACATGGACTTTGCTAAAAGAGCGATTAAGAGTGGCGCTGAGTGCGTATTGGATAAAAGGAACCACGCCATTTCTCTCCCACACAAGACGTACTTCGCAGGAGAAGAAGAAGAAATAGCTGCGTTTTCTAACAGAGAAATGTTTGAGCAAAAATGGATGAGTTAAACCATCAACTTGAATTGTCTGATTATGAGGTAGCGAATCTTCTTCAAGCAATTCTGTTCGTTCGCTCAGTTGGAGGCGACACAGGAGATTGGCATGGACAATTATTTCGCAAACTTAATCAATTGCCTATAGAAACTCTTCCAAATAAAACTTCTTTACAGCAGCAACGAGAACTTGCACTAAGAATTGGTTGGAAATCACTTTATGGATGACTTAATCACTATGCCTAATGGTCTATTTGCCAGACCAAATACATCTGATGAGGGAACATGGCATGATGTGTTCGATGAAGATAAAGCGTGGCATCGCTATCCTGAGTGGCTTGAACCAACAAGTCTGATTGTTGATCTTGGGGCTAATGTCGGTTATACAACGTGGGATTATAGACAGCTAAGCGACACGATCATTATCGCTGTTGAACCTGACAGAGAGAATATGGAAGTTCTGCGAAAGAACCTGGCGAACACAGAGAGCATTATGACCGCAGATTATGCTGTCTCTTACTACAAGGGGTACGCAAACATAAGTGGAACTGCATTTAATAATAAGAAAATTAATCCAGATCCTGCATTGATTGTTGGAGATGTAAGAGTCATAACTGTCGATGAAGTCGTGAGTTATTTCGAAGACGATGTTATCGACTTTATCAAATTTGATATCGAGGGAGCGGAAAAAGACATTCTTGGAAAGGAAGGAGAATGGGTTAATAGAACTCGTTGTATTAAGGTTGAGTTTCACGCTCCATACAGTAAAGAAGATTGTGCAAGAGATATAAGTAAATTAGGATTCGATGTTTTTCCTGATCCCAATTTTGAATACACTTTATTGGGATATAAGAAAATATGAAAATTCTTGTCGGTATAGCTGATTATAACCCTGGTGTTAAAGATTATGCTCTTCCTAAGTTATATGAGAATTTAGAAGCTTGTGTGCAGCCACACGCAGACATACTGTTTGTCAGCGACAGAACTCATCCATTCCCAACAAGAATTGAGTATCAACCGCAGAGTTTCATGTCAGAAGATATTTTGTATGAAACCCGAGACTTTATAAGGTCATGGGCTGCAACTAAAAATTACGACGCTTTTGTTTGGCAAGGTTCTGATTGTTACTATGACTCAGAAGATGATTTTGTTGATCTTGTGGTCAGCGCATTCAAGTATGATTATCTTGCTGTTGGAGGATTGACTAGCGCTAGAACTGATTCAAATTTTCCTGTAGCTAGACGCTTCACTGGATTCAATCATGAACAGAAAAATGTTCCTAATGAAGAATTGTTATCGGGAGAAGTTGTGTCTTGCTATGGATTTCCTGGCGCAGATGCTCTTGTTGTGCGCGGAGACTTAATAAAAGAAAGCTGGAAACAATTCAAAGGCTTTCGCCCTTGGTATGAATTACGTGAAGAAGATCCTCACTCTCTTTGTATCGAAGAGTTTTGGATTTTAAAGATGGGGCTGAAACACGGAGACGTGTTTGGTTTAAACACAAAAGTCAGAACGTGGCACGCTCATGAAGACGGTATCGCTAGGCGGTGGCCAGGCGAAGAACGTCAGATTGCTGAGCTTGATTTCTCAAAATAGAAGAGGAGATTCCCGGTGTATATGGAAGATATAAGACCGCTATTTGTCGCTGCACGAGATATTCTTCAGTCAACGACATTTGAGAAAGATAGTCTTTTGAGAGCCAGTCTGATCCTATTGCTATTATATTTGGAGCTACTGCGTCGATTGCAGGCTTAGAATCCGCTCCTCCCCAATTTCTAATAACACTAGAGACATAGCGACATCTAAGAACATTTGCTGATCTTTGCAAATAACTGTCTGTTGGCGTAACATCTTTAAAATCTTGAACAAATTCATCTGTGTTGATAGAAACAACTACTTTTCCATATTGGGAACACATTCTCAAAAAATTTAAGTGTCCATAATGAAAGAGATCAAAAGTTCCTCCTGTATAGACTACAGGAATTTGGGAATCGAAACTGGTTTCCATTCTCCCCACTTTCTTTCATAGTAATCTTTATTGGCGATCATAATAGCTTGGTCAACAAGAGTTTTTAAAGTTGTTCCATGTTCAGGATGATTGAAGTTAACTGATTGAACAACTCTTCTTTCCCATCCCGCTATATCCATTCTTTTAATAATATCGTCGTCATCATAGTATCCTTGTAGATAGTTCTCGTCGTAGTCTCCAACGTCTTCGTAAGCGGCTCTAGGAAGGCACATAGCGCCACCGAATATAGAAGGAGTAGAGTTTACTAGGGGATGAGTTACATACTTATCATGACATAGTTCTTCGAGGCTTCCTGTTTCTAACTCCATATCATCAGACATGATTAAAATAAAGTCTCCATGTGCAGCTTTCAGACCTTGATTTAGCGTCCAAGGAAGACTTTGACTTTTATGGCCAATGACTATAAGTTCGTCATGCCCTTTGAGACTAGAAATACATTTAGACAAGAGTTTATCTTTTCCTTCTCCTCCAAAGTAAAAAGGTATTATGACAGTAAGTTTCATAGGTATAATTATATCATGGATATAGATACTCATTTCTGCCCACCATTCGAAGCTGTTCCCGCTTCCGCGAAAATAATTATAGACCTTGGGTGTAATGATGGAGCAACAACTCAATTCTTTGCAGACAGATTTAAAGACGCTCAAATATATGGAGTTGAATTAGATCGCTTAATTGCTTGGAGAACAGCAGAAAGATTCTTAGAAGACATTAGAATTTCTATATTTCATACAGCGATTGGATGGCCAGAAGGAGAGCAGACAGCTTACATAGACACTTGTTCTGCTGTTTCCACTCTAACTCCATATCAACACAGAGAAACTTCATATATCACAGTCGATGTGTTGAGTCTAGATTCATTCATAGAGCGTCAAAATATAAGTCTTATAGATTTCATAAAGATTGACATTGAAGGGGCAGAGATGATGTTATTAGATGGGCCAAGAAATTGGATGGACAACACAAAATGTTTCATTATCGAATGCCACAGCGAACAAGCGATTAAAAGATTTTCTAAATTGGGAGGATTTACTGTCAGACCTCTTCTTCCAGAGCCTCAGTACGGAAATCATCTATTAGCGGTTCAGAATGACTTCTCTTAGATTCACATACCAAGCAGACAGAACGAGAGAAGCAGATGGTCTAGTCATTAATATGGGGTCGAGCGATGATCCGGCAAGATTGAAGTCTTGCGGAAATGTCATAAACTGTGCAATCGGGCCAGAAGACGGAGTAGATGTTGTTATGGATTGTACTGAACAGTGGCCATTCGAAGATAATTATGCGGATCTAGTCGTTCTTGGAGACATACTTGAACATCTATTTCCAGAAGAGATACTTTTTACTCTCAGAGAAGCTCGTAGAGTTGCTAATAAAGTATGCATTACAGTTCCGGAAGACGATAGAGATTTAGATCGTGTAACAGGAGAAATGCGTTGGGGATGGTTTGATGAAGGTGGACGTTCTCATTGCATAGTTGTTACAGAAGAGTTGTTAAAGAAATCTCTAGAAGAAACGGGATGGGAAATTATCGACTGGCAAGAAGTTGATTACACGTTTGTTCCGAAAGGATATTTTGTTTTAGCCATTTAAATCTCCTCTTTGAAATGATCTAAATCTGATTTTCGACAAGTCGATGGGGCCACCATGAACAGATCTGAACCACCACCACACACATTCTGAACGCTGAAGAGCAGCCGCACCAGGATCGTTCCATGCTTTAGCTGCAAACTCAATATACGGCCCATCATCTGTGACGAATGTAGTCCAGTCTCTTTTGCCCCAATAAACAAGGTGTTGGCATCCAGCAGGCATTTCTATTCTGCCTATCTCTGTACCACCTTCTGCTGGTTGTTCTATGCTAGCCCAAGCAGAATCTGGATCTCCTAGTGGATCGTACTCAACCTTAAATTGATCAAGCGTCATCTTAACAACACCAACGTCTCCGTGTGTTGCACTAAAAAATGCGAACTCCGGTTGAAGTCGTGCTATTGAACCTAGCGTCGTGTATTCGAGATTATCATCGTAATCATAATTGTGTGGCGCTGCGTCTCTATAGAGCGGATAGAAATCCTCAAAATCCCAAGTTCCGCCTTCTCCACCAGCGGTATTGTTCCAAACGCGGATGCGCAGACGAAACCTGCTGACATCAATTCTCACTCCCGCCTCGTCTCCGATAGCTAGTCCGCCAGCAACGGCAATTGGCCCATGAAATGCTCCTCCGGGTGATAAGAGTCCTTGCCCTGTCGTCTCTATCCACCATTCTCCGAAATCAAAATTAACTGTTAAAGCAAACCAAGCAGATTGCTCAGATACCCCAATCGGATTCCAGTGAGAGAAGATAGTGAAACCAACACCACCGTTAGGATATGGGCCATTGAACGAACCACCGCCGTATGTTTCAAGTTGCTCTGACTTGACTATTGCACGAATTAGTCCATTATTAAGTGAAATGCCAGGCCCATCAGCGTGTTCTGGAATTAGCGCCAAACCTGTCGATCTCCATATCCCGTCGTCTCCGTCCCCGGAGTTTTTGGACACCCAATTAATTTCTTGTCCAGTACACCATAGCGATTGAGCATGACGATGGTTTCCAAAACCACCAGATGTCCAGTCTCTTGGCCCAATCGCAAGCGGTTGACCGGGATTCGCAGACTTCCAAACGTATCCACCGGAAGTTGGTGTTACTCCGCCAACAAGAGTATCTTCTGGATCTCCATAAGATCCTAGCGCGTACTCGTCTCCAATATCGTCTCCACAAGGAAAATCGGTAAATGTTTTGTTGGGATGTATGAGCGGCCCGTGCAATCCATAACAATAAGCAGCAGCCTCAACATCTGGATATTGAGGCCACTTAGTAGAATTCGAGAGCCAGTAAAAATCTCCGAATTCTCCGTCTTCAGTATTGTGAACCTTGGCAAAATATTCGAAGTCATCTTTCTGATAGTCACCGCCTCCGTCGGCTCCCGAGATATCGGTAGGCTCGTCCCAAATGATAGGCTCCCATGTAAACTTCCCTAGACCATCTCCATTGCCGCCATCGACACCATCAACGAATGCTGCAAACCAGTTTCCGGGATCAAAAACGGGATCGAGCGAGTATGTACCAGAAAATGTAGATATTTGGCCTGGTATGATCTTAAGATCATCATTAGTCCACTCTCCATTCGGAGAGAATGGTTGAAATTGTGAAGGAATGAAATAAATCTGATCTAGAAGCCATTCAAATGTCGTACCGACTTGTGAATACGCTCTGATATGCAAAGTCTCACCGTCATCATTTTCAGCGATTACCCAGTTACCACCCCACGCCGTAATGATATATTGATCAGTATTATGTGGCTTGAAGTTGAGCCGAAGGAAGTCAGTATCGTCGGGTACTGCCGCCAAACCATGAAGAGTGCAAGCGGCTCCACCTCGCAACTTATGTTGGTCGCTAGCAGAACCAGTACCGCTAGTACCTTCAACATCGTCCGGATTCCATGTGCCCTCCATTTTAACTGAGAGAAGTATGGCGTATCTAAGCAATGGATGAGAGCCGTTTGATTCAAGCGGTAAATCATTGAGTGGAATGACCAACGTATCTTCTGCCTGTGTGTTCGCAGTAATGTTAGAACCAACTTCGGATAAATAAACACTCGCGGATACTTGCTGTATGTCTCGCACAACAGTACCACAAACACTTAGAAGATCAGATTCTGTAGAAAGTGTTCCTCGTGCTGGCCCAAGCCAGTCAGAACAGCGGATAGCAATGATACCGCCAGGAAAGACTTTATATGGTGCATCTGCTATTACTAGTTCTGGTGCTGCCATTTTATTCTTCTACTTCTCCTATTTGTTTCGATCTAAACTTTATACCATCTAAAACAACAGGAGTTGTAGAAGATGCCGCAACTTCTGGAATATCTTGAGAAGGAGGAGGTATGTCTCCAAATTGGAACGATCTAAATAATATCGTACTCAAATCTACAGGTGTTGTTGACATTAATTTATGAACTCCACGACGACTGCTCCGCTTACATTTACACTTACATTAGCAGTTCCTCCACCTATGACCGCGCACGAGAATTCTTGTCTATATTCTGGACAAGCTTCAGGAGGAAGATAAAACACTATATCTCCTGATACTCCACCGTCAATAACTCCTCGCAATCTCACTTCTCCTTCTGCTGAATCTAAATAGAAACTAGATGGAGCGTGTGTTATTCCCGCCAACACTCCTGCATTTCCCCAGTCACCTCCTTCTGGATTGAAGAGTATTTCTAAAGGTTCTGATTCTCCAATATTCCACCATCCCGTTTCTGGCTGAATACGAGGTTTTCTGCTTTCCGCGATAAGATCGGGAATTGTCTGTGTTATCTTAAATCCTGGTGTTTTAGCCATTAGACAAATTTTCCGTGGAAGTCGTCTGCGAGTAAAGGAACACAAGTCTCTATGTTGTTTTCAGAATTTGACATTGTTGCTGTGTAAATTCTTTGTTTTTTACCTGACAATTGAAGTGCTCCTTTATTTGCGTTCAAAGAGACAACATCTCCGACATCGAAATCTCTTCCATAATAAACATTTCCAGCGGCGGCGACTTGAATTTCATAAGATGCTTTTGGGACAATAGATTGATTTAATTCTGCTGTAGCGACAGCTTTCATTTTACTATCAAATAATTTGAAGTCTTGAAGATCAATTCTTTTCATATATATACCAATGTTTTTATATCCATATCCAGAAGTTGAATTGTTTTCTGCCATAGCAATTTTTCCTGAGTTTGGGCCTCCATGACCAACAATCCACACATAGTTTGCATATTCACCAGGAACAACTATTTCTGTTTCAGTGATATCATCAAGGTTCGCAGTTCCAGTTCTATAGTTGAATCCAAGAGATGCCGATCTATCAATTCCTCTAGATTCTGCTGTAGAAAAGAGCATGAGAGTTGGATCATTGTCTGAATGGACATAATCTGGAATTATATCAGGAGAACCGTCTCTACTCATTAAATCATCAAAAATAATCGACCAAGTGTTTGATCCTCTTGATTGAAAATACGGAGCTACAATTGGATCTTCAAACCAAGAAAACGATCCTTGTGCAATTCCTGTAAATCCAGCTTGAACTCCGAATGCTTCATTAACAAGATCAATAAATTTCCACATGAGCCATGATTGTGTATATAGTTCGCTCGTCTCTGTGTTAATATTCAGATAGTGATTCAAGATGTGGAATCTAGACTGTAGACGCCAAAGAGGAGAAAATACTCTATAATCAACTATTCCAGCTTCTCCTCTTAAAATTCTTTGAGTGACGATTCCGCTAAAACAAGGATCTGAATCTGCGTATCCACTAAATGATCGCCAAAGTTTAACAAAGCTTGTTAAAGGGCGTATAGATGCAGCCATAGGATCGTCAAGATATAAAGAAAAACCAAGTTCATCAATGCCATTCAAGTTGATCGTTAAGTTTCTATTAATAGCATGTCTAATCTCGTTAGAGCTTCCCCCTTGATCATGTCCATAATCAGCGGTGTTTTGTGGAACACCGTCTCTATTATAGTTTCTCATTGTCCATGTTGCAAGTCCCATAATTCTCCGTTATTGCTGGAATGTTGGATAAACTGAATCGTCGGAAGATTTTCTTGTGCGCGGATCATCTGCTCTGAGTCCCACTGTCCATTGCCATTCGTATCTTCCATCTTGAAACGTTCTGACGATACTCAAATCATTATTTATTCTACAAGAAAGATATATTTCGATTGCATCTACCCATCTTGTCCAAGTTAGCTTTCTGACTGCTTTTTCAGCAAACATTTGTTCTAAGAAATCTGATCCCGTTTCTAGATATCTAAGGTTTAATGCTCTTATTTTCCCAGTCAAAGAGACAGACTTACCTCGTCTAAACACATCGCCAGAAATTTCTCCAATAGAATTTGGGACAGGATGAGATTCATAACTTATATCGGCACTACTTAGCCCATCTACAGCATCTAGATGAATGAAATAATATGGAGATTGCGCCCACAACATCGGCTGTGAAACTTGATTATTGATTATAAATGGCGATCCGCCAGATGATTTAAAGTTAACCGCTCTACCTATCATTAGTAACTCCCTTGTGCGTGCAAAGCACCTAGTCTCATTATGTAATTCCAATCCATATTACTCTCTGCTTTAACTTCAAAGTGTTGTCTGAACTCTCCAATTCTTGGAGCGTTTCCTCCGCCAGATGGAGATTGTAGTGTGATTCCTCCACCTTCTGC
>Ga0137423_1000279_pt1 | contig 15701 bp, 16 predicted proteins | sample EasRivERMZT600_2_FD_102326 | JGI IMG/M metagenome (GOLD analysis project Ga0137423, IMG submission 102326) | Soil microbial communities from meander-bound floodplain in the East River, Colorado, USA - East River MetaG ERMZT600_2 | ecosystem: Environmental > Terrestrial > Soil > Floodplain ...
CTAAGGAGGGTTCCCAATGCCGACCAAAGCCATTCCCGATGGATATCACAGCGTCACGCCCTATCTCGTCATGCGCGATGCTGCGCGGGCGATCGACTTCTACAAACGCGCCCTCGGTGCGACAGAGACATTCCGCTTCAACGCACCGGACGGCAAGATAGGTCACGCAGAAATCAAAGTCGGCGACTCGGTGATCATGCTCGCGGACGAAATGCCCGACATGGGCTACCGCGGGCCGCAGACGCTCGGCGGAACCGCCGTCAGCCTGATGGTGTACGTCGAGGACGTCGACCTGGAGTTCCAGCGCGCGATCAACGCGGGCGCGAAGGTCAAGCTGCCCCTGAAGGATCAGTTCTACGGCGATCGCTCAGGCACCCTCGAGGATCCGTTTGGCCATGTGTGGACCATCGCCACGCACATGGAGGACGTCTCGGAGGATGAGCTGGCGAAGCGCGCGGCTGCGACGAACAAGCAGACGGCGCGCGAAGATCGAGCTGAGACGATAGCGTAAACGACACGGCGCAACGGCGCGTCGCGACGCGAGGGACTGCTCGCGGCCGACGCGTCGTCAACGCGCGGGTGACGGTTCCAGCGGCGGAGTGAGGTTCCCGGTCGGCGCTCAGGCATAATCGCGCCAGCCCGCCACGGGACCCGGCCCATGAAACGCACGCTCCTTATCGGCCTTGCCATCGCGATCCTGGCCGTCGCCGCCTTCACAATCTTCACGCTCACCTACACCTACGCCGACGGCGAACGCGCAGGCTACGTGCAGAAGCTCTCGCGGAAGGGCTGGATCTGCAAGACCTGGGAAGGCGAGATGGCGATGGTGACGATGCCGGGGACCGTCGCCGAGAAGTTCTATTTCACGGTGCCGGACGACGAGGTGGCGGCGAAAATCAATTCGAGCGTCGGGAAGCGCGTCTCGCTGCATTATGAAGAACACAAGTGGATCCCGATCTCGTGCTTCGGGGATACGGGGTACTTTGTGTCGGGGGTCCGGGAGACGGCGGCGGAGACGATGCCGTTGCCCTAGCGCCCAGGCGCACGGCAGCCCGCTCGCCGGGAACGGCGCCACACCCAGACAGTCGAATTGAGTGTCATGGTGCAGTTACCCGCCAGTTCAGCCGCCATTCACCTCCTCCGGGCATATCATGGAATCGCCATGATCCTGCGTCCGGCCCTGCTGGTTCTCGCACTCGCGGCATCGAGCCTCGCCCTGGGCGAGGCGGTTGAACCGCCGGAACGTCTTGCACGCCTTTCCTACGCTGAAGGCCAGGTCATGTTCCAGGGTCCGGCGGACGCCTCGCCCTCCGGCCTTCCCGACCGGCCGCTCATGCCCGGTGACCGCCTAACGACAGAGCGCGAAGGCCGCGCCGAGCTCGCGCTCGGCACCGCGACCATCCGGCTCAATGAGCAGACCGAGTTTTCCGTCATCGATCTCGACGCAACGACCGTCCGCGTTGAAGTCACGGCGGGCACCGCCATCGTGCACCTGCGCGAACTGTTCGAAGGAGAATCGTTCGAGCTAGTCACGCCGAATGCCGAGATCGCTTTGCACACGGCGGGCGAGTATCGCGTCAACGTTTTTGCCGATGACGCCACCGAGCTCACCGTGCGTACCGGCTCCGCGGAAGTTGCGACCGCTGAGGGCCCGGTGCGCGTCGCCGACGGCCAGCGCATACGACTCGAGGGACGCGACGCGCTCGCGACCCTCGCTGCGCCGCTGCCGGCGGACGCCTTCGACGACTGGGTCCTGGAACGCGAAGTGCAGCTCGCCGAAGCGGAGCAGCCCCCGGACGAGTCTTTGGAAGGTCAGGGGCAATGGTACGAGGAGCCGAGTTACGGACAAGTCTGGATGCCGTCCTATGCCTACGGCAGCTGGGATCCGTACGGCTACGGCCACTGGCAGCAAATTGGATTTGGCTACGGTTGGGTCGACCCGATGCCATGGGGCTTCTACACATCCAACTATGGCCGCTGGGCGTACCTGCATCACCTGAATCGCTGGTGCTGGGTGCCGACGCGGCACGATCACCACGATCGCTGGCGGCAGGCCGCGCGCAACACACGGCCGCTGATGCCTCCACGCGAATTTGCGCGGCTGGATAATCGCGTGCGCCGCGACGCCGATGAGCGCCGGTCGGTCGCAACTTCGACCGGGCAACCACGCCGAATCGACGCCGACGTGCAGCCTACGTATCGGCGCGATGTCGTATCGGTCAAGCAGCCTGGTGGCACAGTCGTACCGAGCACGAATCACGGTGGTCAGAATCCGCCGCCGCGTACTACGCCCGTGCGGCAGAGCGGTGGGACAACGATGGCGCCGGCGCGGCCGGCCCAGCCGAGCAGTCAGACTACGTCGCGCCCAGCGACGACAACGACCACAACGACGACGACCAAGGGATTCGGGAAGCCGCAGATTCCCTGACTTCGGCTCCGGCCTCTACAACCGATCCGTATCCCAGATGAACCCGACGACGTTCTCCCGGAAGTGTCGGGCCGAGTCCTCGTGCAGGTACATTATGTGAACTTCAAGTACGGAGTAATTGTGCTCGAGCTTTGCAAGAACATCCCGCGGACCAGCCAATCCAAGAGCCACGTGAGACCTACCGTTCGCGTAGCGCAGGTCGCGCGGCGTGTTTGATCAAGGTTGTCACGGACCGCTGCAGCGAATGGTTAGGCCACATTCGCTCGGAAATGCCTGCCCTATTCATCGACACCATACCTGCGTCGCAGTCCTTGAACATGCTCAATGTCGGTTACCTTCGTAATTGAAAGGCGGGCTGTCTCCAGGCGCCCTATACAGAACTGAACACGATTGATTGACATGACCTCCGTCGCTTGGCCCTCAACATGGGCCAGGAATCCTGCCAAGGTAAACACCCCATCTGGGATGGTGGTCTTGAACTCTGCATCTCCGGTAAAGACAACAACCGAGCGAACGACATCAGCGGGCAAGAACTCTAGAAGCTCCTGAATTGCACGAACATGCCTGTGATTCTGGAGTATGGGGTTCTGAAATCTGAACTTTGCCCGGTAGAGCACCTGTGTCCAATAGCGGTCGCCTGGACCAGCGAAGATCCAGCCCTTGTAGTCTTTATTCTCAATTACGAATACCCCGAAACGGGAAACCAAAACGTGATCGATTTGGGTGGTGCCATCTTTCAGGCGAAGCGTTAGATGGTTTAGGAGATGGAAGTTGGGCGCAACAAACCGCATTTTCAATGCGTGGGACAGCCTTGCCTCACCTCGGTTCTGAAATGTGTGCGTTTGATATCGGCCAAGAACAAAGCCGATGAGCAATGCCGCGAGCACAGCGATTAACACCGTCACTTCCAATGTGGTTTAACGTCCGCGTTGAGTGGGCTACTCCGCACGCGCATACGATGCGAGTCTAGTCACGATCGTCATTAAATTGTCACTAGCGTTGAAAACGCCCACGAGAAGCCCGGAGTCGCGCCTTCACGTCTTCCGGCACGGCGTCATCGAGGTACAGATCGGCAAGGGAGCCGCGATAAACGCGCTTCGCGGTGCGCTTGCCGAGTAACAGAAAAAGCAGGTGCAGGGTCGGTTCGGGTAAGTCGTTCATACGGATCTCCTTGGGTCGAAAAGGACATGCCCACGGCCAATCCAGGCGGCGACCTACGGAACAGGGTCGGTCAACTCGTCACGACGACGCAGGATCGGAACGGGCACGATTGCTTTGAGCACAAAAAACCCGCACAAGACGGGTCGGATCGCACGATCAGGCGAGGCCGCTCAGTCGGTTACCACTTTCTAATGCCTCCTAAACTCTTCATATAAGATGCTCAAAAACGCGCGGTGCACCGGGTATGAAAAGGTCGTTTAGATTTTCGGAAATCGAACAGCATGTGCCGGCGAGCGGTCCCGGCCTCTACGAGATTCACACGACAACTGGGATTCCGCTCAAAGTCGGAGTTTCCAAGAATATGCGGCAGCGACTGATTCAACACCGCGATTCTCGGCAGTCGGGGCTGAAATTGAAGCCTGGTGGCTCGTGGGAAAATCCGCAGAGGGTCAAATCCACAAAAACCGTTCTGACGCAACATCTGTACTACGACGCGCAGATCTCACCCAACTTTGATCTTACGTCTGAGTCGGGCCGGTGCGATTTTTTAGAGAAATGCTGCGTCATCGTCGTTGAGCTAACAGACTCACTCGATGCGGCAAAAACTCTGGAGAAAAGCCGGGAACTGAGTGGTGCCTTTCGCTACGTAGGCCGAGTAATGAAACGATCAAGAGGAAGTGGTATGCCCGACACCCTCACTCCCCGTCTATACGATGCCCTCTCCTACACCTACCAGCTCTTCGGGCGCGATTCACGGAAGGGTTCGAGCGTCCCCGTGATGGCGCACCTGTTAAGCGTCTGCGCCATCGTCCAACAGGATGGCGGCTCGGAAGACGAAGCGATAGCCGGGCTCTTGCACGACGCCCTTGAGGACAAGCCAAACGACACCAGCGAGGACGAGATTCGACGGCGATTCGGCGAAGACGTGGCACGCATGGTGCGGATCGCGACCGATACACCAATTGAATGGGTCGGCGGTCCCAAACCTGCTTGGAAGCAGCGAAAGCAGAGCTACATCGACCGGGTCGCAAGGGAGGCCCCGGCACTACTGAGACCCACTGTGGCCGACAAGATCGATAATGTGCGGGCAATACTCGCGGATCAGCGGCGGATCGGGGATGAATTCTGGGCGCGGTTTAAGGCTGGCAAGGCAGAGCAGCTGTGGTATTACTCCGCTTGCTACCAAGCTTACGAGAAGGCCGGCGCATCGCCCGGACTGCTGACACAGTTGAAAGTCTTGGTTGAGGAACTGGACAGCGCTGTGCGGGAGTAACCTTTCTCAAATAGCCGGCGCGCGGCAGGCACATCACTAGGCAGTTATCACATCGTGAGGAAGCTCCGTTCTGTCGGGCGGGGCTATCATTTTTCTAGTCGCAAAGGCGCTACTAAGCGTGGATGGTCGGTGCTCGCGCCACCCAACCCGTGCCGACTTTAGAAGACCCCTTAGTCTGATGTCGCTCACGTCGCGCATTGCGCTGCGTTGGCCTGAGTCGTCTCAGGGTAGCTCGGGGCGGTTGCTTTTTGGTTGTCGGCAAGCTCGCGCAAATATTCTTTGGCGTCCAACTCGGCCAACCAACGGACGAAGGCGCGCAGGGCCTCCGGACTACATTTGGATCGCGCAGCCACTTCAAACATCCCCCGCCGAGCTCATTTCATTTTCCCGATTTTCTTCTGTTGTCGTCTTCACACAGCATCTGGCAGTTGGCGGCGTTCGTCTTTCCGCCCTTGTGCCACGGCTTAATGTGGTCCGCTTCCATCTCGCTGATGTCGAACTTCTTACTGCACTTCACGCACTTTCCCTTTTGCCGCTCGTATGCTTCGCGCTTCTCTTTATCCGAGAATGCCCGTAGGTTCAGATATCGTTCGTCCTTCGTCAGCAGATACGGATAGATCCCAGATTTTTTTCCGACCTCTTCATCTTCCATGAGCACAGCGACCGCCTTCGCCAGCTTCGTCGCATCCAGCTTCTTTCCTTTGAACTCGTTGTAAAGCGGACCCCAGCGGACGTGCTTCATCTCTCGCCGATAGTCAGGAAACGTCGCCTTCACCCAATCAATGACTTTACGAAAGTAATTCCAGAGCGACTTGGCGTCCTTGTCGTGCTGGTGCTTCGACATGTACGCGCCGATGTCGCCTTCTGAAAGCCAATCGATTGCCGTCTCCAGGTAATCCTGCCGTATCGGGCTGCCATCGACGTAATCGCTGCCGATTCCATATGCGGGGCACCCGGTCTTGCTGAAATACCGCTTGGCATCCGCCGTCCATGGTCCGTGGAAGACCGCGTTTCGCAATTCCTGATCGGTCAATTTCTCGCCGGCGATGTTGATTGTCTTGAACCACTCGAGCTTCTCGCTGTCGGCGCCCGAGCAGAGATAGATCATGCACTTGTAGTTGAGGATCTGCTGCTGCTCATCGTCCTGGAGATTGTGGAAGTACATATCGTCGATCGAGAAGACGCCCTCCACGTACTGGCAAATCGATATCGTCCGCTGCTGCCCGTCGATAACTTCAAAGGTGCCGTCATCCTGCACCGCCCAATACATTACGTTGAGCGGAAAATCTTTGCGCACGGTATCGATCACCGCATCGCGCTGCTTGTCCTTATAGATGAACTCGCGCTGATACGGTGGGCGAATGTCGAGCTTCCCGCCGTAACCGACGACGCCCGCTTCGGCATTATCGGCGTAGCTGTCGGAGAGTTGCTTGATCGTGATTTCGCGAAGTTCAATCTTCATTGTTGCCCTTTCGGCGAATCAGAATGCGCGGGTAGGTCTGAGTGAAATATTTCCTGCCTACGATGTAGTAGGTCTTGCCAACTGGGCGGGTCGGTGACCTCAGCGCCGCACCGTCGTTTAACTTGGATACCTCACTCTTGTTGCCGTCAGCATCAACCTGGGTCTGCGTCGGGTACTTCTTTGAAGCCATGCCGAACCATGTCTTCGTAATCCCAACAATCTCAAACTGGTCGGGGTTGTGCTTGGTCAGAAACCCCCCCGGCACGCCCATAGTGCCGTCGTAGTCGAGCGGAATGTCCTCAACTTTACTGACCTCTATGGCGTCAAAGTTGTCGTATGTCGGATAGACTTTTCGGTTGTACTTCTTGTACAGAATCAGATCTTCATGCCGCTTGGCAATATCAATATTGGTGAGCCAACACATGGTGCCGAAGCTTCTCCACTTGTCACCGCGCTCGTCAACCCAAAAACGTGTCTCTCTTGGTTTGTAGTGGTCTGGCACCCTGAAAGCCATGTCCCCATTGTTGTAACCGAGCCATAGCTTGTCGTCTCGAACAAGTTCAAACACGTCCTTGGTCGACAGACTGTTTTGATTCGCCAGGATAACGAACTTCTTCTTGTGCTCGACCAACTGCGTCACGTACTCCCGGAACAGTGAAAACGGCGGATTGGTGACGACGATGTCGGCTTGCTTGAGCAGGTTGACGCATTCTTCGCTGCGAAAGTCGCCATCGCGTTTCAGTTTGCGTGGCCTGATCTTCGCGGGGTCGGGAAGGCGCAGCTTCTTCTGCTCGCCGCTGTACTCGAAGTAAATTCCCTTGTCTGACTTGTGCTGACTAAATAGGTCGGGCTTGTCGTTCTGATAGCACGTGGCGATCACCTTCTTCAGCGCCAGTTTCTCGAAGTTGTTGATGAAGTACTTAAAGAAGTTGCTGACGCGCGGGTCGTCGCAGTTGCACAGGATGGTCTTGTTCTTGAAATGCTTTTGGTAGTGCTTCAGCTCTTTCTCGATGTCGGAGAGCTGGGTGTAAAACTCATCCTGCTTGGTCGCTTTGGCTGCTTGCAGGCTTCGATTTAACGACTTGCTCGGCATTATTCGCGGTTCCTACGCCCTAGATATCGCAACATGGTGAGTCGCATCAGCGTCCATGCGAATATTTGCACAATTGCGCGCATAAATGCAGGGTCGCCCTCTGAGCCAGTTCGCGCATCATGCTCCCGTCATGGAAGAAATTCGACTGACCACATTCCGTGCTCTCATGGAGCGCAGGTACGAGCTAGCCTGTTGGTGTCCCGGATGCCGACGCTGGGCGACGACGGACCTTGCCATGCTGGTACGGGAAGGCTTGGGCGATCGCTCGATAATGGGCTGCAAGGCCCGATGCAGGAAGTGCGGCATGGAAGGTCAATGGCAGGTGCGCCCGCTGGTGCCGCCCGCGCCTACGACTTTCCAATAGCAGCTATGCAGCGGGCAACCGTCTCATGGGAGAAGTCAGTAAACTTGGGCTGCGACTTCTTGCGGCGCCACTCCCACGGTGCCACCTGCTGATCCTTCGATTGCGCCCAGAGACCCTTCTTCGCCGTGCGCGCTGCCGCCTCATTGATACACAGCGCCGAGTCTTCCTTGCGCATGTACTGCCGATACGCCCAAGCGTGCCCGCGCTTGACCAGCTCCAAGTTCACGTTGAGATCGCCGAGGTAGATGATCCCGACCATTCGTTCGTACCGATCCTGGGAGAACGGCTCGATGTCCACTTCCTCGCCCATAACTAGGGCAGTCAAAGCAGCGGTCGATTCCTTGCCCCAGGGCTGGCCCCTCTCGGGGGTGTCCACGCCATGCAGTCGAACGCGGATGGGCCCGCTGCTGAGCCGAACGTCGATGGTGTCGCCGTCCACGATCTTTGTGACGGTGCCGACTAGAACGGGAAGCGATTGCTGATCAGCTGCAGCTGCTGAGATACCGGCCTTCAGCAAGAGTGCGAGGGCCGCTAACGCGACGGCCAAATAACGACTTTCTGAAAGGCGTTGGCAGACAAACAGGCGTGGCGCATGCTGACACGTGAGTCTGAATCGCCCACGATCTACGAAATGTTGGAGACTAGATATCAATGAACACTCTCTGGTGCATTTTGGACTGGATCGGTCGATGGCATGTCCTCGTCACCGTCGGCGTCGTCGTCTTCGGCCTAATACTGTGGATTAGCGGTATTGCACCAGTTCTCTGGCGGCTAGGAAATGGTTTGGCAAGGCGCAAAATAGTCATATTCGCTTCAGCCAATAATCTCGGGAGCCTGAAGAGCTTGCTCCATGATTCGCGACTATTCTCGCGCAAGAACATCATTGAGATCACTACTGGGGCCGATATTGAGCGAGCCGCCAGTGGAACACTGTTCCTCGTCCAGTGGTCCGACTTTGCAGATTCACTTGGCCGCATCCTCGACCTGAAATCCGATGGTACTGCATTGATAATCTACGCTCCGCGCGATCAAGGTCCGATTCCAGAATCGGACATGTCTCGGATTGGCAATCTACGCAACACATCGGTTACAAACTTCCGCGGGCGACTAATGAACGACATCGTTACCGCGATGATCACTACCAGCTATGAGAAAAAATGAGATAAGTGAGCGCTTCAGAAGCTTCATACGCGCCCACCTATCACCTACCGCCACTGAACGGACACTAATAGCAACGGTGTACGGCGCTATCAAGGAGTGCCTAGGAGACGCAAAGTGCCTTCAGATCGGTTCTTACCCTAGATTCACTGCTGTAACCCCAGTCCATGATTTGGACGTTCTCTATGTTGTTGGTCCGTGGGTATCTGCCGACATCAATCCCGCTGATATCCTAGCTGAGCTACGTCGGAAGCTTCTCGCCGACTTTAAGAATCCAACTCCGCACAGGCTTGAGCTAGTCCCAGCAACGCATGCAATCACAATGCGATTCCTGAGCGGATCCGAGGAGATTTTGTCAGTAGACGTTGTCCCGGCGTACATCTACGGGCGAAACGAATTCAAGGATGAGATGTATGTAGTTCCAGAGCTTGTGTTACGTGGGCGCAGAGCAAGGCGTCGCCTGTACGACGAGGTGGCTAGGGGCGCTCACGTGATGCAGTGGATCAAATCTGATCCCAGGGGATACATTGCTATCGCCGCGCAACGCGATCAGCGTAATGATGATTTCAGGAAATCGGTGAAGTTCGTGAAGGCGTGGCGGACTTCTTGCAAAGACATGGACGAATCATTTCCTTTGAAGTCTTTTCATATTGAGCAAGCAGTTGGTGGATACTTTGATACGCACCTAGATTGCGACATCTTTGATGCCGTGTATGAGTTCTTCTGCGATCTTCCGGATCTCATTAGGAGCGCGCGTTACCCGGACAGAGCCGACCGACGTAAGAAGATTGATGAGTACGTCGAGCGACTGACGGACGCTGACAGAACGCTTGTCGATCAAGCCCGCGATTGTTTCCTTATCAAGTTGGAAGCAATTGAGGACTCAGTAAATATCGGTGACCTACTAACTGCGTGCCAGCGCGAGCGCGCGAGCATCGTGGAGGAGTATCTTTTTGACTCACGTATTCCGGTGCTGACCGAGGAACGCATTCGGATTACCGCGACCGTGCTACCGCGCCAAGGGGGATTTCGGGCATACGTGCTGAACGCTTTGGGGCTAATTGACGTGGATAGAAAGATCGAGTTCAGACTTAGGGGCGAACTACCGACCGGATGCACTCTAAGCTGGAAAGTAAAAAACGACGATTCGTCGACCCAACCGCGCGGCGAAATTACCGAACATCGAACTTATAGCGATCCCGAGCACACGAAGTTTCGTGGGTCTCACTATGTTGAGTGCTATGCAGTTCGTAAAGGTGTATGTATTGCACGTGTGCGGCAGGCTGTTGTACTTAGGGAAGGTCAATGAGCACTGTGTAATTCCCTGGGGACAGTTACCAAATGATCTGTCCCCAGTTTGGCTTACTCGCAGATGCGGCGGCTTGATTCGCAATCAGTCTCTTTGCTGACGCTTCCAGATCGTTGGATATGACGTTATTTGTGTTGGCGGGATCAACGACCCGCGCAGATGGCAATGATGTGCCGATGTACCGCAGCGCATGCAAGACATTTGCAGAGAGTGTATTGGTCGCCCGCCCTTTCAGGCTGTCCAGAACGGTTAACTCCAGGTAGAAAGACGGGAAATCGAGCCTGTAGAGATTGCGCCAAATCTTTATAGCGCGAATCTCTTTCGTTCGCTGGGAATCCCTGATTGTACTGATGTGAAGAGCCACATTTGTCTGTGTCCATGAGTCAGTCTTGCTGCGGTACAGGCTGTGGTAATTCTGAAATCCACTCTGAATCTTTCCCGGTACTAAGTCGACGACTAAGTTACGCGTGGAAATGCCGATCGAGACGTCTTGCCTCCTTGGTGCCCACATATTGCGGACTGCCAGCCCATGCAGCGATTCGTAGATTTGCCGCAAAGTCTCCGGAGTATTGGAGTTCAGCGATATGAAAAGGTCGACGTCGGTGCCTCCATGCACAGGCGTTCCCTTTGCATAGGAACCAGAGAAGTTCAGGCTGACCAGATGAGGGCCGGCCCATTGACGAACGATTGGTGCTATTGCGTTGGCAACACGTTCAGGCTCGGAGTAGGCACCAGTCGGTACCGCATACTTCGCCAGGATTGATTCCACGTACTGGTCTGCCGTCAAACTAGACACGGCTTAGTCTCCACATTTCCCGCCTGTGGTACGTGACTCGTCATATGCCTCTAGGAATTGAGCTACCCGACCTGGGGGTAGCAGATCGTTCCGGACACATGGGTGACACTGTCAGGCCTTTTGCGAGAGAGCAAAAATTCCATGACAGGAGTGCACCAGGATGGACGCCGATCAGGCAAAACTTCTGGATGCAGATTCACTGTTTCTGCTTGAGTGCTTTCTCCAATATGGTTTCAAGCGTCTTCTCTTCTGGTATTGCCACAGACTGGACGAATTTCAATCTTTCGTCGTCAACAAGGTTGTTAAAGCAGCTAAAAAATCGGTTGGCCGCGGACGCCGTGATGTCACCTTCGGCTTTTGGGACAAGTGTCCCGCAAGACGCTAGTATTTTCTCCTGAAGGTACGGCGGATTAACTCCGATCAGTCTTAGGTCCGCTGCCGACAACCAATCGACAGTTGTGCTCGCGGTTGCCATCAATCGCTCGTACAGGCTCTCCGGCAGTCCATTGCCTGTAACGTAGTTGTGAAACTCAGTCTCGGCTGCTGCATATTCGCGCTTGGCCTCCGCGACGGGGAGGCCCTGCAGGTATGAGGACTCGAACGTCGGGCGGTGCATTCCAACGCGCCCACCATGAACCGCTACTCGATAAGCCGCGGAAAGATACAACAGCAGACAAGAACTGGCGCACGACTTTTCGACGTAAACAAATGGGTAAAGCGCACCCAACACCTTGGCGAGCGACATTGCTTCGCGTACATCACCGCCACGGGAATCCAAGGAGACCATTCTGCTTGCAGTGTAAACGTTTACGTGGTCTGAACGAATCAGCTCCAAGAGTCGTTGAGTATCGCCAGCTCTAATTTCGCCGGTAAGGCACAGTTTGCTTGCGGCACTCCTCGTGGAGTCTCTAACCCATTCACATAGCGTGAAATCCATCGCGTACGCGCAAGAACTCCACGACCCCAGGAACATCAGCAGCACTAGCAAACATTGACGCATTTTGGCGAGTCCGGTTGCTGTGGTCAGAAGTGTCTCTCCGCTACCGAGATTGCACGGCGAGCAGCGGCTCTACCTGCTTCCAGCGAAAAACCGACAATCTATCCTTCCACTTGAAGATGCCTTCCGCGAGCGAGTTGAGTTCCTCTACGGAGGTGTGTTTCTCTTCGACACCGGATCGGCCCGAAGTGATTCGACCGCCGGCAAGGATGCAGCCGTGAATCAATATATTCCTTTGCGCCCGGAGGCCATCAAGCTCTGTAAGTAAGACGGCTAGCGCGGACCGAACTTCGGCATTCGAGGCATACAAAGCGTCAGTCAAGTGTGCAAGCTTTTGCCCAATTGGTTTTGAATGCCAAGAACCTGGAATACGGCCGGCGTCACTGAGACGCTGAAGCAATGTGTCTATCTCGTATTCCGCGTAGCCGAAATGGAGGGTTACGACGCCGAGCGGCCTGATCAAGTCGCCCTCGTATGTCATTCTTGCTCCAGACTCCCTGTCGTCGCACACTGACAGCGCATGCTGAGGGAATATATCGCCAAGCCGGCCGCTGAGCGAACTCTCTGTCTGAACAACTTTCTATGTCACTCACGATGCCGGCGTTGATGAATACGAAACTGCCGAGGAGGCGCTCGAGGGAGGAGGCTTCCTTAGGGAATATGGCGCGGATACGTCATTGTGGATTCACTCTGAACTTAACGTGACTAGACCCTTTAAGCCTGACTCAAATAACTGACAGCCGACGTGCTAAATACTTCATTCATCGCGTCTGTCGCAGAACGCGACATAGACTTTCTAGTTCTCGAAGAGCTTTCAGTAAATGACGTGTTTCGCGCTTGGTTTGCGGAACGAGCACTGGGACAGGGTGTATATGGCCAATCAATTGGCGCATGGCACTCCATTTGCGATGGCGATTTAGGTGAGTCAGATCTCGTATTCGGCTTGAAATCCGTGGCAGACAAGCGCATTGCAGTACTGATTGAGAACAAGATTGGTGCAATTGCTCAGCCTCGGCAGGGAGAACGTTACCGAGCTCGCGGGGAACGTGGCATTCAAGGCGGACACTGGGACGAGTTCAGAACATGCCTTTTGGCACCGCAAAGGTACCTGTCTATGTCAGCAAGTGTGGAACTCTATGACGCAATCGTTTCCTACGAAGAAATGGCTGCGTTTTTCACTAGCGCACCCGCCTTCGATGAACGCTATTTATACAAGGCCAAAGTCATCAACGAAGCCATCGAACAGAACCGGCGTGGCTATCAAGCAGAAATCAGTGATGCAATGACGGCGTTCGTCACTCGCTATTACGATTTCGCGATCAAGAACTACCCCGACCTCAGACCAAAGCAAATAAAACCTCGCCCTCGCGGCGGCGACTGGATAATGTTCGAACCGCTTGGTCTACCTTCTGGTGTCAAGTTGTGTCACCAACTCGGGCCTGGTGCCGTTAAACTCCTATTTAGCCCTCCGGAAACTCTGGAGTCCCTGCAAATCAAACTTGCGCCGTACCTGAGGGAGGACATGTCCATAAGGCCTGCCGGGAAGTCAGTTGGACTATCACTCGACGTTCCAAAGGTTTCACCCTTAGATACACGCTTCGAAGCTGAGCACGAAAACATACTCAAAGCACTCACCGCTGCAAGGAAGCTTTTTGAGACACTTGTGGCTGCCCTGCGAGATTCCAAGGCGGTGCTCGGTTGATCTAATGCCCCGCAGGTGGCAACGCGTTTAGCTGCATACGTAACTCTTGCGCTTGCTTATTGCTGGGACTCAGAGTTACAAGTCCCTCAAGAGTTCTCTTAGCTTCTTCGACTTGCCCAGCCTCTAACGCGAATCGCGCACGGGCTATCTGTCGTGCCTCAAAACCGGTGTCGTGTGTTAACGCCACCTGCTGATCCAGCTGTTCATCACCTTCCGGTTCGACAACCGAATACCACGCAAGAATCTCCGGATCGTGACGGTATGGAATTGGCCTGAAGTTTCGGCTTGGAATTTCCACGTCCATATTCACTACTTCATCCTCGGCGCCCGATTTTTCGCGAACCAAAGAAAATCGAGGCTTGATGAAAGAGGCTACAGAATCAGGATAAGCGACAAACTTGTCGCCTTTGAACCTACCGTAGTAGTACGTGCCTCCAAGTAAGACGCTAGAAAATTGAGAAGTTCCGGCGTGGTAGTTAAGGATTAGCTTGATTGGCAATCCGCAAAACGCGTCGAGGTTGACATTTCCAAACTTGAAGTGCGGGACGACAAAATGTCCGTACAGAGTTGTGTTCCTTGAGAAAGCTTGATTCGATTTTTCTTGAGCTTTTTTATAGTCGCAGGCAAAAGGCTCGCCGAGCTTGGGAAAAAGCAAGGCGTTCAACTGATTCTCTGTTACATCGGCGCTCTGAAGTGCTCTGGTATACAGATCCCTAATCTTCAGCGTGTAGGAATCCTGAGATTTCAGCGAACCAACATCGAACACACCCAGGCTCATGTACTGGGTGCCCGTGTTGATTGAGTAGTAGTGGTAGAAATCCGATGGATGTGCGAAGTCAGTAAACAGGAATGTGAGAATTCTGAAATGGGTAAGAGGAGTGTCAGTTACGTTTTGAAATGTCAGGCTGTCTTCAACCTGCAGATAGTTCCGCGGCGCGATAGCCTGTAAGTAAAGATAGTTATAGCTTTGATAGTGCTCTATAAACAGATGTGACGAGACTGCGCGAAATTGGTTACGGCCAAGCAATTTGATGACGACCGGAGAGTTCGGAAACAACATCGGGATTAGAAGCACGGCAGCGAGCACCGCCACTAGGACTGTCGTGGCGACTTTGCCTTTCCGACCGAGGTTCGATGCGTATAGGAGCCACTTGCGCGGGTCCCATGATTTCGGGAATTCCGCCTGAATGAGCTTTCGCAGACTGTGAGGCCTAATGCCCCACATGTACGAAAGAAAGACTGCAACTAGGATGAATAGAAGGAGACCAACGGCTACGCGCGCAAGCAATGGCAGGCCCGCGAGAGCATTTCCGTAGTCAATGATCGATTTCACGTGAACGGCTCCACGGTATCTGTGCTCGGCACCTGTCCCATTTAACTATGGCCTGTAGCACAGCTGTAGCAGCGCGCCATGAGCATACGCCCGGCATATGCCCGACGGCGCTATGAAAGCCTGACAACGGGCGGAGATGGTGGCCAGGGGCGGAATCGAACCACCGACACGCGGATTTTCAGTCCGCTTATCAATCAATACCAATTCGACACTGCGTCCGCCTCGTCAACCTCGCGCGCTCCGGCACGTTCCCTCCCTATACTCGTCATGAACTCGGGAGCGAACCATGTTGCCCCTCGCCTTGTCTAGCTTATGTGAAACAACCTTTTGGACCCGCATGCGCGCGCATTTAGTAGCGCCTCTGGCGGCCATCCTCCTCGCCCTCTCCGCCTGCGGCGACGGCGGCGGAATTATCGGCCGGGATGATGACGACGACCCGCCGACTTGTACGTCAACGACTTGCGGGACGGTCGTCATCGGCCTGACCGACGCGGACGGGGACTTCCTGTCCTATGCGGTCGACGTCGTGTCGCTCAAGCTCGAGCGCAGCAACGGCGCCACTGTGGAAACGCTCCCCATCCGCCAGCGCGTGGACTTTGCAGAGCTCGTGGATCTCACCGAGCTC